>Ga0208357_1001130_pt1 | contig 20030 bp, 11 predicted proteins | sample NGESurdeep092012_6_FD_184487 | JGI IMG/M metagenome (GOLD analysis project Ga0208357, IMG submission 184487) | Arctic peat soil microbial communities from Barrow, Alaska - NGEE Surface sample F52-2 deep-092012 (SPAdes) | ecosystem: Environmental > Terrestrial > Soil > Wetlands > Peat ... | reverse complement strand
AATAAGTGGAATCTCCTACTCGGCAAAGATGAATTCTGGTCAAGAGATGCTCTTCTCGTTAGATCCCGATACCGGCCCCCTACTCGCTGAGCTCAAGAGGGCGTTTGGAAGTCGCTGGTTCACAGTGACGGAAGCCACTGAAGTTACGCGACCCACGCCTTTTGTATCGGACTCTCATCTCAAGAAACTGACGCTTGTGCCTGCCGAGAAGGTCGGCGTTCTCGAAGTGAAGCGGAAGGACGGGGAGCGAGCGGGGACCTTCGGCGATGCCGTTCGGATGCGCTTCCTCTAAAGGTTGCATTCCCGACTCAAGAGTTTGAATTAGAACCTCTCCGACCACCCCCAACGGGTTTCGAACTCGTGCCGCCACCTTGAAAGGGTGGAAGGGATGCGGTACAAGCGTTTGGGAAAATCCTGATCAAGGTTGAGGTATCGCCACTGAAATTTCGGGATCTATCGGCGCGGGCACTCCACGAGCACTAATGAGGATCAGAGTCGGCAATCTGAATTGTTAACTGACCAACAACGGTTCCGATCAGACAGTGAATAGGAGCAGTGCTTGAAGCGCCGTCGATCTTGGCTCCTGCGGTAATCGCGCTCGTGGCTCGAAAGGGCGACCGGTATCCTTGCGTCGTGACAGTTCGATTCAGCCGAACCGGCGAACTCTTTAGACGTCGCCGAGGTGATGGAGGCACCAGAGCAGTGTCAGCTGAGCAATTGGAGCAGTTGCGGGCCAAGGAGCCGGGCTACCTGCAACGACTTGCGTGGAGACATACTCCTCGCGAAATTGCGGACTGGGATGCAATCATCGAAGCGTTGTCCGTTGACCGGGACATGGTTTTCTTTTGTGATAACAGTTTCATCAGCGTCAGTACACCATCCGGGGTTTGGGAACCCCTCCTAAGCAGACCAGGTCGACTTGTTCTCACTCAGAGGGTCATGGCCGAACTTCGTCCGTGGATCACAAGGCATCCTGAGCATCCTCTGGCCGAAGCGATCCGGGATGGTAATCCGGGAGTCACGCAACGGCTCGAACCCGAACCGAGTGGGCCGGGCCACAAGGCCTTCGCGTACTACATGTCATTACTTAGCCTTCGCAGGCGAGCATTGGAGTTCGGAGAGTCGATCTTTCTTGAGCAGCACGGGCGAAAGCCGGACGAAGCGGAAAAGCGCGTCTTGGTGGACCAGGTGCAGCGTGATTTGGGTTCACGTGGCAGACTCCTCGCAACAAAAGCTCCAGGCTTCTTCACCGATGAAGCCCTTGTGTATTTGGCCGTTGAGCATGCACTCTCAACCGGGAGGGAGACAATTGTGCTCACTTGTGATGCCGACGTGGAAGAGCAGTTCTTCAAACTTCTTTGGCTCATCAACACGCACTACCGCGGACATCTTCTGGCCAATCAATTCGTCGGCCACGAGCTCGACTTCGAAACTTATCCGGTCCCGGACGAACTCGTTGATGATGTCCGGGGTGCCTTTGAGCCACATGATGCCTTCATTATCGAACGTCACCCCGACATGATCGAACTGCTACCGCGGGACTATCACTTCGTTGGAATCAGTTGCCTCAACGCTGGAACATACTTCACTCAATTGAGCTTCGGAGCTGAACGAGAGATGATCGAAGTGTTACGCGTAAAGGACAAAACCGGGGGGTATTCAACGGATCGTCTTGGAGGGCGGAACATGTACGCATCGATCCATCCTCTGATCACTGGTCGCGGCCACGACTGCGCAGCGGTTGGATTTGATAGACGCAAGAACGTCGGGCCAAAGGGCGCGAGCGTCTCGATGATTGATTTTGCGCAGGCCTTATCTCCCGTAGAGCAACTTGCTCACATCGTGCCGACCCCAGAAGCCGAGATGGATCGCTAACCCGGGGTTAGGGGGATTCGACCCCCCGACCCCTTGCATGCCATCGGCTCGAGACCCGTTCACGAGGGTTCAAAGTGATCCAAACCGATTTCGTTTGCTGGGCTTTCAATTCATCTCCGTTCACCAAAATTCACCTCAATTCAAGTCAACTGCTGAAGTTACTGCTGAAGTAAACCCCTTGCGCGCCGTGCAAGGGGTCGGAGCAAAATGGTTGCCCGGTTCAAAATCTGCTCCTCGCCGCATTTGAGGACGCTGGTGTGACAGGGGACAACTTCGCCCACGACGAACACCACTTCTCCGCCGTTAGGCGGCCTTACGGTTCCCTGCACTAAGGAGCAACAACCCGACGACGCTCACAGCAGTGATCCTTGCGCGCTTGAGTGCCCGCTTTTGCTCATAAACGCTCTGGGCACCGGCCGCATCAATGAGGTCGACTACAAGCGTCAACTCCTCCCCATAGGGCGCAGGCATCAGCGAGGAGGCCACTTGCCGCGCCACCTGTACGTCAGGTTGGTCCAGTAGGCCAGCTGCCCTCACAGCGTTTGCTTTGATTTTCGGCCGAAGGCTTGCTAAGAGTTGATCACGACTCTTGGCATTTCGCCACCCGCACGTCGAGGGACAGATAACTGGATACGCCAGCCATTCTTCACGGGTATAAAGGAATGAAAGGCCTTCGAGCGGGCGGCCGAGCGGATCCGGCACGACTTCGGAACTACAAGCAGCGTGTTGCTCGTTCCACCAACTCTGCACCTGGCCAATCAACGGATCAAGGTTCAATGTTCTGTCCATCGGCGGACCCCCATCACTACATACTGTTCCCCGGATTTTACTTCTTTCAGGCCCCCACGTCAGTGCATTTTGCCAGCAGTCGCGGCTCATGTTTGAAGGTCCGATAAGTGCCAAGTTTGCCGGACCGAAAAGCAATCGAACTTGTGCCACAACCTTGAAAAGGCGGCGGTGGTTGGATCGTTGAGAGAATAAAAGTACTGATCAAAATAGATTCTTTGAGATTCGATTTGCCGCCAATTCGGCCTTGGGCATTCCACGGGCGTTCACCATGGAAAACTCTGTTGTCGCGATGTCAATCAAACCGACACCGGTTCCATCCACGTAGTTTTGGCGGTCACCTTTGAAGAATCTGGGACTCCCGTGGGTATGACGTACAGTGATTTCCGAGGATTGGGGGTGTCTTGACTCACGAGTTGCAGCAGCAATTGGATTATCTCCGGGCTGCGTTGGAACAAGATAAGAAGCCACTCGGATTCTTGATAGGAGCTGGTGCCCCAATGTCGATTCAGGTCGACGGACATCCGCTGGTACCTGGGCTCGTAGAACTTACAGAATTTGTGAAGAGTGAGATCGGTTCTCCTTATTCTTCAGCACTTGCGACCCTGTTGGGTCATCTGTCCGAATCAGATTCGAAGGATTTAGAAGCCGTATTGAACTATGTGCGCTCGCTGGCATCGCTTCCCGGTACCGAAGATATTCGGGGAGTGAGTGTTGAAGTTCTGTCGAAGCTAGACGAGGAGATTTGCAAGATTGTTCGAAGGCACGTAGACCAACTATTGCCCGAAGGCGATAATGCATATTTTGCATTCGCCCTTTGGATAACTGCGGTGCGACGACTCGCTCCAATTCAGATATTTACGACCAATTACGACCTTCTCATGGAACAAGCGCTTGAACGGCAAAAGGTCGCCTATTTCGATGGATTCATGGGCTCGAGAGAGCCGATTTTTGACCTCGTATCAATTGAAGAAGATCAGTTGCCGAGTAGATGGAGTTTGCTTTGGAAATTGCATGGATCCATAAATTGGTTTCAAGATTCAACGGGAAGGGTTACTCGTCGGACCGAGGATCCCGACGATAACTCAACCGCCCTCGTTTACCCTAGTCATCTGAAATATGACCAGGGTCGACGACTTCCCTATCTTGCAATGATGGATCGGTTTAAATCGTTTCTTCGCCGGCCCGGCGCCATACTCGTCACCGTTGGATTCTCATTTCGTGATCAGCACATCGTCGAAATGATTGATCAATCACTTCGAGCAAATGCGACCTCCTGTGTCCAAGGGTTGCTCTTCGGTCCGCTATCCGACTATGGCGAGGCCGAAGCGTTGGCGAGAACACTTCCTAACTTGGTCCTGCTCGCAGATGACTCTGCGGTTGTCGGAAGCGTAAAAGACGTGTGGAGACCTGGTGAACCTTCCGGGGATGCGTCCAGTGCCGCGACAAAGTGTGAGATTGGTGATTTTTCAGAGTTTGGAAAATTACTTCGTGATCTCACGGGTGGAATGCCTTACAAAGAGGATTGAATTGAACGTTGATCCAACACATATCGGTGATGTAACAAATGTCCAAGGTGGCACAGTCACGGTCTCCGTTATTCAAGAGGCGGCGCCAGGGCTCACTTTTTCACGCGGTCATGCATATTTTGTTGGTCAAGTTGGGGCTTACGTTCGAATTCCCCTCGGACTGATAGACCTCTTTGCAATTGTTGTGCAAGTTGGCTCAGTTGCTGCGCCTGACGAAATCTTAGAGGGCGTGATTCCGGGACGACCATGGATGCGACTCGAACTTCTTGGCGAGGCTCATAGGGACGGGGCTTTTAACCGGGGTGTTGCGAGGTACCCGTCAATTGGGGATCGAGTTCTCTTGGTAACAGCCAACGATCTAAACCGAATCTACGAAGTAGAGGACCGCTCAAAGTCGCTGAGAATTGGACACGTCACCAATGCGCCGCATCTTCCAGCGATGATTGACGTTACGAGACTGGTGAATCGCCACGCAGCAATTGTGGGCAGCACTGGAAGTGGCAAGTCGACAACCGTGGCTTCCATCGTGGGAGCGTTGGTGTCGCCAGTCAGGTTCCCTTCTTCACGTATCTTGATCATTGACGTGCACGGTGAGTACGGTCATTCATTTGGAGACAGTTCTCTAAATCTGCGAGTCGATGCCGATGAGAATGTCAATACAACTGACGCGGATCGGCAACTCTATCTCCCTTATTGGGCTCTACCATTTGACGATTTTCTCTACCTGGCATTTGGACAAGTTGATGAAAACTCATCCACAATTGTTCAGAGTTTGGTTACGGAGGAAAAGCGTGCGTACGTCGTTCGTCATCGCGAGCTCGAACTAAATGTTAATGCCGTTACCGCCGATACGCCGCTTCCCTTCAGCGTTCGCAAGCTTTGGATGACGCTGCATGAAATGCACTTCTCGACACATACGGCCATGTCGAACGCTCAGAGTGACGAAACTCGAACGTATGCGATTGACGACGATGGCAATCCTCGTCGCGGCGATGTTGAAAGCGTTACGCCACCTACGTACATGCCAACAACATCAGGAGGAGCGGACAGGGTTTACTTGAGTGGCTCGGCAATCAACATTCGCCGACAGACCGATTCGCTGGGTGCCAAACTTAGGGATCCCCGGTACCATTTTCTATTCCGACCGGGTCCGTGGGACGTGTCAGAATCTGGGGACACGGAGAGTGATCTTGGCGATTTTCTCAACGTTTGGCTAGGAACACCGAAAGCTGTGTTGATTGCCGATCTCTCGGGGGTGCCGAATCAAGTTCTCCAGCGAGTGGTTAGCGTTCTGCTTCGTTTGATTTACGAGTCTCTCATTTGGGCACGGAAACTTTCGGAAGGAGGAAGAGAACGGCCGCTGCTAATTGTGTTGGAAGAAGCACATCGCTATCTCAATGACAGCAATGATGCCGCCGGTGAAATCATTGAGCGAATTGTAAAAGAGGGTCGAAAGTTTGGCGTGGGGACCCTTATTGTGAGCCAAAGGCCGAGTGAAATTCGGCCCACAGTTCTGTCGCAACTTGGTTCCTTTATTGTTCATCGGTTGAGTAATTCCTCCGACCGAAGCCTGGTTCAAGCAACGTTGCCAGATAATCTCGCCGGACTTTTTGACGTAGTTCCGGTGTTGCGAACGGGTGAGGCGCTCGTCACTGGCGAGATTGTCAAACTACCAGTGCGTGTCGTGATTGACGTTCAGGGAAGTGCTCGACCGGATAGTTCCGACCCAGAAGTTATCGGTCGGGAACTTCCTGGAGGATGGGATGTCCCTCGTGTGCCTCAGGATTATTACGATGTCGCTTGGGTATGGCGACACTTAACACCAAATAGTAGACGGATGGTAACTTCGATCACAGAGAATCGTCAAGAGGAGTGAAAATGAATCGATCTTCCATCTCGAGTTCTAATCTTGTTTCTGTTGGTTACGACGACAATACTCAGACACTAGAAGTCGAATTTAAAGGTGGAAGTGTCTATCAATACTTTGATGTTCCCCGTTCTGTTTTCGATGAGTTGATTAGTTCCGCGAGTGCAGGGTCATACTTTGCATCAAACATTAAGAATTCGTACCGGTATTCTCGACTTTGAGCGATGCCCTACGACTCCTAGAATGGATTGCATATAATCCATCCAAAGGCATTGCCGGGGTCACGGGGCTGCTGAAGGTTCGCTTGGCATCTGTAGTTAGTGGAGTCCACGTCTTCCACGCTCGCGACGTAACGCCACTCCCGTCCGTCACGAAAACTGTCATGCTTGAAGCAGAGTGAAGTTAAGAAAAGGCGCTCGGCACGGTCATTCGCCCATTCCGCGAATTTTGTCCCAAGTCAGCCGAGACCGGCAGGTCATGTTTAACTTCGGCACAGTACCGCATCTCACTCTGCGCTCTTAGAGTCTTCAGTCTTCAGATCTGCGAATTGGGCGGCCATCGTCGGGTTTCCTCTGGTTAATTTCTTGATGGTCAAGTCGTCCGCCTTGTTGTTCGCGAGCCGGAGGTTGTTCTCTGAGCCAAGCAGGGCTTCCTTTGTCTTCTGAAGGTGTTCGATTGTCTTGTCGATTTCTTCGATCGCTGTCTTGAACTTCTTCGATGCCAGTTCATAGTTCCGACCGAAACCATTCTTAAAATCCTCGAGTTCGCTCTCGAAGTTAGTTATGTCGACGTTCTGCTCTCGGACGCGCGCGAGTTCCGTCTTAAACGTCAGCGTGCTCTGCGCCGCATTCCGCAGCAGGGTGATGATAGGGATGAAGAACTGCGGGCGAACGACATACATTTTCGAGTAGCGATGGGACACGTCGACGATGCCAGCGTTGTAGAGCTCGCTGTCCGGCTCGAGGAGTGACACCAGCACGGCGTACTCGCAGCCCTTCTCGTTGCGGTCCTTGTCGAGTTCCTTAAGGAAGTCCTCGTTCTTTTTCCTCGCCGCCGTCGCGTCGCTCTCGTTCTTCATTTCGAACATGATGGAAACGAACTCAGTGCCGGATTCGTTCGAGTCACGGAAGATGTAGTCGCCTTTGCTACCACTCCGTGCGTCGTTGTCCTTCTCGAAGTAGGCCCGCGGGAACCCGGTGGCGCGCAGACGGTTGAACTCAATTTCGCAGTGCTGCTCAAGAGTTTCGCCGACCATCTTTGTCGACAGCTTCACTTTGAGGTCTTTGTAGTAGGCGATCTGCTCGTCCTTCGACTTGAGTTCCGCAGTGTGCGCCTCCTTAAGCACCGACTCGAGCAACTTCTGCTCAGTCGCCTTCGCCTCCAGGTCTCGAGCGAGGGCGTCCCGTTCCTTCTCAACGGCACTGACTGCTTCCTTCACGGCCAGTTGCGTTGCAATCTCGGTCGACTTGATTTCGGCCTTCAGCAGATCTATCTCCGCGTCCTTCTTGGCCGCCTCCCTCTCCAGTTTGCTGGTCACCTTGGCTTCGGCAAGCTCGATCGCCGTCTTCTTTTCCTTTTCGGCGAGCGCAAGCTGCTCGTGTAGAGCCTTGTTAAATTCGGGGTCGCGAACCTGCTTCAGGATGTCCGCGTATCCGGCCTCGTCGATCTTGAATGCCTTCCCGCAATGCGGGCAGATGATTTCGTGCATAACTACGCACCCTCCACTTTCACAAAAATCTGCGTGAGCATCGCTGGAACCCTTCCTTCTACTTGAAGCACTCGGCAGGACTGTGTCGACAAGGAGCTGTCTCGACTGAGGATACTTCCATCAATTACGACCGTTGTGGTTCGTTGTCTCCAATTCAGAGTGTCACCAGCGCCGCTGGCCATAGAAGGGGATATCCTTCGGCTGTGACAGCCCAAAGTGGCAAGGCCGCAGGGCATTGACCAGTTACTGGACGAGGCCCGGGCTGAAGTTGATGACTTGCTTGTCGGCCGGCGCGTGAGCCGAGCGCAGACTCTCTCCATGACGAGAAGGAGCAGCAATCAATTCGGGCTTGTGTCGGTGTCACATGCATGTCGACAGGTTGTGATGGTTTTGTAGATTTTGCCAAATTCGCCACATAAGACCTTGTGAGATTCAAGTCGGTATGGCTACAGAGATTCGATATGGATTCATTCGTCGCGGCAACGGGGGGTGAATTTTAAGTCACCTCGCACCTCAATAGGCATTACTAGTGTGGTGGCAAGTCCGAACGATCTAAGGGGCAGAAGCGATGGCGAAACGTATTGCTTTGTTCAATCACAAAGGTGGTGTCAGTAAGACAACAACTACCTTCAATCTTGGATGGAAACTGGCTGAGAAAGGCCATCGTGTCGTCGTCGTTGATTCCGATCCTCAATGTAACTTGACAGGACTGGTGCTCGGTTTTGGGGGAGGAACGGACCTTGAGGACTTTTACGTAGAGCATCCCGATCGCAACATTTATGCAGGACTATCCCCGGCTTTTGAGTCGCGTCCATCGTCAATAGAAGCCGTCAAATGTTTTGAAGTTAATGAGAGGCCTGGACTATTCCTGTTACCAGGAAATATTCGTTTATCTGAGTATGAAACGGTGTTGGGGATTGCGCAGGAACTGTCCGGTTCTCTTCAGACGCTTCAAAACCTTCCTGGCTCGATCACGTTTTTGCTTGAAGAGACAGCAAAATTATACGATGCCGAGTACATGATCATTGACATGAGCCCTGGGCTCGGTCCTATCAACCAGAATCTGTTGTCGACGTCCGATTACTTTTTGGTTCCCACGGCCCCTGACTACTTCTCGGTCATGGCGATCGACTCACTTTCGAGAGTGATTCCGCAATGGAATAACTGGGCGATCGAGGCAAACAAACTCGCCATACTTCGTGATGCAGCGTACCCTTTTCCATGCCCAAATCTCAAGTTCTTAGGCGCCATCGTCCAGAACTTCAGACCAAGGGGAGGGGCACCTGCCAAGTCTTTTCAGAAGTGGATTGACGAGATTGGAAGCGCTATTAACGATCGACTTGTTCCCTCCTTTAACAGTTCGGACCTTCTATTGGAAGCCGATGCCTACGCGGCTGCTGATATTCCGCCGAACACGATGATCATGGCCCAAATACCTGATTTCAATAGCCTGATTGCGATCTCGCAGAATAGTCAGAAGCCGATCTTTGCTCTTGATGCGAGCGACACAGGTCAAAGTGGAGTTGTGCTTCAAGAAACCCTCCGGAATAAAGCAAGGTTTGATGCCTTATTTGAAACACTGGCCGATCAAGTTGTCCTATTGACGGGATGAGTAATTCGTTAATTCTCTTTAAAGGAAATATCAGTGCTGCCTGTGATTTGATTGGGCTTGAACATGCACTGTCCGCGCTGGCAACGTCCGCCCTCGACACGAGCGATCTACTTAGAGCGTCGATGGTGTTTTCTGTGAGCGCTCTTGATCACTACGTGCACGAAAAGATCGTTGAGATGGCGGTTGAGATTGCTATTGGCGCCAGAGGAGCAAATTACAGGTTCTCGAATTCCCGGATCGGAAAGAATGCGGTGATGCTCACCGCTTCTGGAAGCCCGGTTGATGCAATGGTTGAAAGCGAAGTCAGAGGGGAGAATGCTTTTTCAAGTTTCCAGCAACCAGAAAAAATAACCAGCGCCTTCAAACGTGTGAGCAACGTAAATATCTGGCGCCAGGTAGGACTGCATTTGGCGATGAATGAGGCGGTCGTCATGCGAAATTTGAAACTTGTTGTTTCCCGGAGAAACCAGATAGCTCATGAAGCCGACCGAAATCCCGCTTTCCCGTACAATCGCTGGCCGATAAATTCTTCGGATGCTTCCTTTGCATCTGATTTGATTGATGCGATCATTACCGCATTTGATGCTGCGCTTTAGCTAACGCCAGGAAAATGATACTGAGATCAGGCGGCTGGCGGAGACGCACCGTACGTCACGTTGAAAATTGTGTCCGATAGCCATCTTCGAAAGGATTCATTGTCGCTGAACTGTTTAAACAATTCAGTGTCATCCTTGAGAACCGCGTTCATGACTCGAACGAGCGCTCTGTCATGCTCAATACGAGCGTTGCCTTTGTCACTGTTGCGCTGCGCGTTCTGATACTTCTTGTCAGCTCCGACTCCGGCGGGAATGTCCTGAGTAATCAGACGTCGTACCCGATCGGCGTCAGTCCAACTGACATTGCCAAAAAGGTCGTTGAAGGTTTTAAGAATGTTGGAGAGACGCTCAAGCTCCGGTTCAAGAACGTGTCCGCCACCCGTTGCGGGTACAGGACCGATCTCTCCATCTTCGTCAGCAAGAGCAATCTTCATTGCCGCCTTCATTTCGACTCGGTAACTGTCCATATCAATGGTTTCAAGAATCCCTCGAGACAAATCCTCTTCCTTAGGTGCCGGAAGTTTGGGAACTAGGAAGTTGAGAAAGATTGAAAGCTTCTCCCATTCGGCGTTCGAATAAGAAAGTATTGACGCGAGGAAGCCGTAAGTACGGGTGAAGGCCTTTGCCTTTCCCTTGAAGTCCACCTGTCCGTCCTCGTCGAGGATCTCGTTATAGACGGCTACGCAGGCGTCGAGAATTGGGTCAAGCTGGTCACGATCGGCATTGCCTAGATAAAGCGCAACGAAGTTATCAATTTGATTGTCGTCGTAGATCTGGTACGCATCGAGTTCGTTCTTTAGATCATGAAGCTTATTGGGGTCTGTTTCCTCAGCGAGGATTGTCGTGCGGTAGTACGGAGCGAAAGAATGTTCGATGACGTCGACATTGTTCATGAAGTCAAGAACCGTTACGTCATGCTTTTGGGGATGCGCACGGTTAAGTCGTGAAAGTGTCTGGACTGCTCTTACTCCAGAAAGAGGCTTATCGACGTACATCGTGTGGAGCAAGGGTTCGTCATAGCCGGTCTGGAACTTGTCGGCGCACACGAGGAAGCGATACGGGTCCTCTTGAATCTTGTCGGCGATCTCTCTACTAGGGAAACTGTTGAGCGTCGCCTCTGACACGACTTGTCCCCTGAATTCAGGTGTTCCGGAAAATGCAACAATGGCACGGTACGGACTCTTCCGCTCATTCAGATACTCAGATATCGCGAAGAAGTATTGGATGGCTCGCTCCACGGAGCCAGTCACGACCATCGCTCGTGCCTTTCCGCCAATCTTTCTCAGCCCGAGGACTTGATCGTGGAAGTGGTCCACCATAATCTCAGCCTTGAGCCGAATCGCATGGTCGTTACTTTCCACATAGTGTCGGAGCTTCTTTGAGGCGCGTCGGACGTCGAATTCGGGGTCCGCTTCGATGGTCTTTACAAGCCTGTAGTAGCTATTGACCGGCATGTAACTCTTGAGAACATCGAGGATGAAGCCTTCCTCGATCGCCTGCTTCATCGTGTAGCTGTGGAAGGGCTGATGTTTCGTCTCTCCATCGCTAGGGACCGGCTCACCGAAAATCTCCAGGGTTTTGTTCTTGGGGGTAGCCGTGAATGCGTAGTAGCTGGCATTCGGCAACATCTTGCGAGCCTCCATAATGCGGTTGATTTCGTCCTCGGGCGACTCGTCCTCTCCCTCGGCGCCAACCGCAGATAGGGCGATGCTCATGGCTGCGGTGGTCTTTCTACCCTGGCTGGAGTGCGCTTCGTCAATCAATATGGCGAACCTACGTGTTCGGTGCTCGCTGCCGATGTCCTTCAGGATAAAGGGGAACTTCTGGACCGTCGTGATGATGATTTTCTTACCCCCTTCGATGAACTTGCGAAGATCACCGGAGCGTTCGGCGTGACCCACTGTCGCGCCAACTTGGGCGAACTGCTTGATCGTGTCCTTGATCTGGGTGTCGAGTATGCGCCGGTCAGTGACAACGATGATCGAGTCGAAGACCAGGGACCCGTTATGTTCCAACCCAATCAACTGGTGTGCAAGCCAGGCGATGGAGTTCGATTTGCCGCTGCCGGCCGAGTGTTGAATCAGGTAGCGACGCCCAGCCCCGTGCTCACGAGCGTCCTCGAGCAGCTTGCGCACCAGATCGAGTTGGTGGTAGCGAGGAAATACCTGTCTCGACGTCTTCTTGCCGGTTTTCTGATTCTTCTCGACGACAATCTGGGCGTAATTCTCCAATATGTCCGTCAGCCCACGAGGCGTGAGGCTGTCCTTCCAGAGATAGTCAGTCTTGATCCCATCAGGATTCGGCGGGTTTCCTGCACCGTCGTGCCAACCCTTATCGAACGGGAGGAACCATGATGACTTGCCCGTCAGATGTGTGCAGTAGCGCACTGATTGATCGTCGACAGCGAAGTGAGTGATGCAGCGCCCGAACTGGAAGAGCGGCTCCCGAGGATCTCGATCTCGCTTGTACTGCTCGACTGCATCCTCGACGGTTTGCTTCGTGAGGTTGTTCTTCAACTCGAAGGTGGCGATTGGCAGGCCATTGATGAATGTGCCCAAATCGAGCGCAAGCTGCGTCTCGTCACGGCTGTAGCGAAGCTGGCGGGTCACACTGAAGCGGTTGCACTCATACTGCTGCGTGGCTTTCTCGTTGCCGGGGGATGGCGTCCCGAAGAACAGCGTGATGTCGTGGGGACCATGCCGGAGGCCATGCCGTAGGACGTCAATCGTCCCGCGCTTGGTGATCTCCCCCTGCAGCCGTGACAAGAACTTCCGTCGGGTAGCGCTGTCTTCGTCGAGGTCCAACAATTCCGACACTTCAGGTTGTGAAGCCCGGAGAAAAGTCGTGAGCTGTTTCAGGTCCAAGCAGTATTCGCGGTTGTAGTTGGATGGTGTGCCGCCAATCCATCCACCGCCCCCGCTTGTCATATCACGAACGATGAGAGCCTCAAGGCCGAGTTCACTTGTATCACTCGTCATGTCTCGACCTCCACCGAGGAAGACTCAAGGTCCGAGTCGTCGTTCTCCAGTCCGTCCTCGGAAAACGGCTCCATCTCATCGAGCGCCATCTCTTCTTGGTTGATCTCGTTGGGGAGGCCGGCCACCGCTGCGCGAACGTCGAACTTGCCTGTTACGACGTCGGCGGTCAGCCGATTGCGGTATTCGTGGAGAAGAGAAATCTCAACTTTGGCCTGGCCGACCGCAGCGTCAAGAGACTTGCACTGACCATCAATAAATTGAACAATCTCATCCTGTTCGGCTCGCGGTGGACACGGAAGTCGGAGCGATTTGACAATTTCGGCATTGATATTGGGTTGACCCCCACCATAGCCAAGGTGAAGTAAATGTTGACGAGCCACTTGAAACGCGAATTGCATAAAAGCCACGTTTGCATCACTTGTAGGATCAGCTAACACGCAGCACGCTTGGTTTGTGCAAGCAGCAATGCCCAGGATGCCAGTTTTGCCAATCGTGGCACCGTACATTGCAACAACCAACGAGCCTTGAGGATAGAGCCGCAAAGTACTGATCTCTTCAACTGCGTTCCGGGTGACATCTCTCTTTGTGGCGACGATCTGACTGTCGTTCAAATCGCCACTCATTACCCATGGCACTCCGCCGCCGTAATAGCGGTCAGCGTTGGGGGTGGTTCCGCTCCCCTGCATCCGAAACAAGGAACGCGCCTTCCGAACGTCCCAGTGCACTGGAATATCATCGATCCACGAGATGTTGGATGATTTTCGCTGAACGTTAAGATCACGACCGCGAGTAACGGCGTTACGGATAATCGCTATCTTCTGCTCATCCAGCAGTTTGATGAGCTTCTGCTTGCAACGGACGTAGTGCCCAATATGGCGGTCCATGTAGTCGAGGTACTGAACGATGGCGGCCTGTTCAGCGGCTGGGGGCCGCGGGAATGGTTCGCACTTGAGAAGCTCCATCGGTATCCTCATTCGGTGGGCGAGAATGCCATTACCAATTCGAACCAAACTCAGTTGAAACGGCTTCGTCTGGAAGTAAGCATCTAGGTAGCTGGGTAAGTTATCATCCGATCTGCGCGTAAGAACGTAGTAGACCGGACTCAGGCAACCGGTGTACTTGGAAAGCCCGACCGAGCCGATGATCACGTTCATACAGTTGACGACGATGTCGTCTGGGCGGACAATCTTGTAGCGAGTAATGTCATCGGATTTCTTATTGCCGATGTTTCCCTTTTCCGCATATGGAATGACTCCGCGATCTCTGGTAACGGACAGGACCTCGGTAACAAAGTTGCGGTCATTTGTCTCTCCGCGCTCACGCAACAGGGAACCCAGGCGCGGCACGTCCCAATGCTTCGGCACCTCCCCGAGCCACGGCACGCCGGAGTCTTTCATCTCGGGATATCGTATGAGGTCGTGGATCATCGGTCGCCAATACCAATGATTTCGCCTAGCAGCCCCTCTGTTTCCTTCTCAAGTGCGAGGATGTCGGCGGCAATCTCCCCAAGAGTACGCAACGGTTGGGGCTTATAGAAGTGGCGGGTGAAGCTGATCTCATATCCAGTCTTTGCGCTTTCGGGCAGGTACCAGGCGTCGGGAGCGTAGGGCAATACCTCGCGCTTCAGGAAGGACTCAACGCCGCCATCTTCGAGCAGCGGGACCTGTTCAGTGTCACGGAGGTCCGGATCGGATTCGTACTCGACGACACAATGCTGCCCACCGATGGTTGCATCGAAGAGGCCTCGAAGAGGATCAGCTTGCACGTTCCTCTTGTGAATCATTCGGATAACCGGCGGTGCATCGTCTTCGCGTGCCACACTTTCCTTCAACTCCTTCACTTCCTTAGAGTTGTAGGCACGGGTCGGGTCGAGTCCCTTCAGGCGCAGAGGTCGCTCGACGGTCACCTTCAAGTAGCCAAAGGCTTCGTTCGGAAAGATCTTTGACTGCTCGGTTTCGTTGAACTCAAGGAACACCTGGCAGACACGTTGAATGTCATCGTCAGAGAGTTCGCAGTTCTTCTTGCCAAGGTTCTTACGGAGTGGCTTGAACCATTTCGTAGCGTCGATTAGCTGGACCTTCCCCTTACGGTGCTCGGGCTTGCGGTTTGTTAGGACCCAGACGTAGGTGGCAATACCCGTGTTGTAGAACATGTTGAGGGGGAGAGCAACTATGGCTTCCAACCAGTCATTCTCGATGATCCAACGGCGAATATTGCTCTCACCCTGGCCTGCATCTCCAGTGAACAATGACGAGCCGTTATGCACTTCAGCGATTCGACTGCCGAGCGGCGTATCGTGTTTCATCTTCGAAACCATGTTGGCAAGGAAGAGCAACTGTCCATCACTGGAACGCGTCACGAGTGAGTATTCGGGATCACCTGCGTGATCGATGAGGAAGCGGGGATCTTTGAGACCACCCTTCCCGCCCATGCGCTCAAGGTCGCTCTTCCAGTTTTTGCCGTACGGGGGATTCGACAGCATGAAATCAAACTCGCGCGACGGAAAGGCATCGTTCGAGAGCGTGGAATATTCAGGACCTCCAACAACGTTGTCGGCGGCTTCACCATCCCCCTTGAGGAGTAGATCCGCTTTACAGATTGCGTATGTCTCCGAGTTGATCTCCTGGCCATAGAGGTGAGTTGCCACCTCCTTGCCGCGTTCGGCAGCAAGTTCCTGCAGCGTTTCCTCCGCCACGGTGAGCATTCCGCCTGTTCCCAGCGCACCGTCATATAAGAGGTAGGTTCCCGACTCAATCTGATCGGCAATCGGTAAGAACATGAGGCGAGCCATGAGCCTCACCGCATCTCGTGGAGTCCAGTGTTCTCCAGCTTCCTCGTTATTTTCCTCGTTGAAACGCCGAACCAGTTCCTCGAAAACTGTTCCCATCCCGTGGTTGTCGAGGCCCGGATACTTCACGGTGCCGTCAGGGTTGACCACCGGATACGGACTCAAATTGATGCTGGGGTCGAGGAGCCTCTCGATGAGGCCCCCCAACGCATCTGCCTTCGACAGGCGTGGAATCTGGTTCCGAAATTCGAACTTCTCAAGGATGTCTTGGACGTTTGGCGAGAAGCCGTCGAGGTAGGCCTCGAAGTCTGCCTTGAGTTGTTGTTGGCTGGCGCGGGCCTTGAGATCGCGGAGAGTGAAGTGTGACGTGTTGTAGAAGTCAAGCTCGGCGGCTTGGCGCAATGCGGCGTCCTGGTTGGTGATGCCGGCCTTGTCCAGCGAGGCCTTCATTTCAATGACGTTTTGCTTCGTCGGTTCCAGCACGGCGTCTAGCCGACGCAAAACGGTCATCGGCAGGATGACATCCCGATATTTACCACGGACGTAAAGATCCCGGAGTACATCGTCCGCAATGCTCCAAATGAAGTTGGCAATCCAGTTCAGATTCCCATTGCTCGCTACGTTGATCTCTGCCATGGTTAAAAGTCCTGACGGGGAGGGATCTGAGTCGAGACGGCGACTTGCTCAAAATTCTTTCCTGGCGAGGTGATTGACATGGATTGATTGTACGACCCGAGTGCCGGGTCTGGCTTCTGCCCTATTCAATGGCCTTCACGGAAGGTCAAGCTGCACCTGCGCGACGGGATCTCGAGCACTTAATCAACCGCAGTGAGCTCGCGACGGATACATGCTGCAGTAAAGGAGCGGAAGGAGCGTTGCTCGATTTCTGTGGAGCTACAGATTCCGTAGCGGCGGTAACGGAGGAGCGTTTTTTCCATCGATGCCCGTCGAGCGTGTTTTCTGATTTGCACGGCAGCTGAAGACGCTTACGTGCTCGGGCTACAGTTCAACTTCAAAGTCCTGACTCAGCGGTTCTAAGACTTCGGCGCCTGACAGTGCGTACTCCGGGATTGTGTGTACGTCCTCGACCACCGTGAGGGCGCCCGCTCGCTGAGCGGCACCGAAGACACGACTACGCTGCGCCTCTTGATCGCGGCTCACAAGTATGTCGTCGAAGATCGTGCTCGGCACGTTAATCAACCAGCGGTCAAAGTAGGCGGCGGCGGCGGCAACTTCCGATACCCACTGTTTATAAAACTCGTGGGTCTCAGGTGGATCTCCGAAGTCGTTTACCCAGGCATCGCCACGCTCGATCGCTTTGTCAGCAAGCGTACGGGCACGCTGTTCAATTGCGCTAGCGCGATCGTCAAGTGCGATTAGAACGTCGGGGTCGGTGATTCCTCTTGGACGGGGGAAGAGGCCGGCCACCAGTTCGTTTGCCGGTGGACTGGGGTAGCCCACCTCAGTCACGTAGCGATCAATCCGATAATGCAGGACACTGGCCACGTCATCGGCATCACCAAACGAACGGCCTATCACCAGCATCGGCAGTTCGGTGTGGACGTCGAAACCTCGACTCTCCGCGTCTCGTAGCTGCGCGAGAAGTACTGCGTAGGTGGGGGAGTTCTTGGCGTTGACGAGCTCGCTTTCGCTGAGTCCCGAGTGACTGAGCACCTTATCCCAGCGTGAGCCTTCAGCCATGGAGACAATGGTGTCGTACTCAGCGACGAGTGCAGCAATGGACTGAGTCTGGGACTGACGGATCATGTCGGTGGCGGACACGTCGGCTCCCTCGTGACGTAGCACGCCGGCGAGTATTTCGAGAGCGGTTGGAATCTCGGTCAGCCCGTCATGACCGGTGTCGGGATCGGGGTCGTAGTGCGTGTCGACGTAGAGATGGTTAGCCTCCGAGCCTCGCGTCACAGCCACGTACAGCACCTCACGAGTGGTGGTCGGACTCACGAATGCGTGGGCGCTGTCCACGGTGCGACCCTGCGCGCGGTGAACGGTTGTGGCGTAAGCCAGTTCCACGTGTTCGGCGACGTAAGTGGCCGGGAGGTTGACCGAGCCCAGCCCATCGACTCGAGTGACGGTCATTGAACCACTGGGTTGCGTCGCCGAGACGGTCCACACGTCACCGTTCTTGACCCAGCCCGTTTCCGTCTTCAGTCGTCGATTGTTCTCGCGCGTCACTACGAGATCGTTCACGCCGGCGGTCATGGCCCCCGCGACGTCAACTCCTTCGTCGACGACCGCACCACTGGCAACGCGCTCGGCACGAGCTCGGGCGTTGAGTTCGTTCACGGTCGCGGAGTCGCTCGCGAGCATCAGTGAGTGCAGTCCTAGTTCATTGTCGGATCGCCACGCGTCGTAGAGGGCGTCGAGCATGACGTCGCGAGTTCCGTCCTCAATCCGCCCATGGGTCGCGTACGCGCCAAGGGCCGAACTTGTTCCGCTACGTATTCCGAGACTGGACTCCTTCTCCCACGTTTCCTTGAAGCGACGAACGTCCGCCAATGTGGGTGCGTCGTCACTACAGTCACGCACGAGGGTGCGAAACATTCCGCCGGAGTCGACGCTGGAGAGCTGCGCCCCGTCACCGACGAGAACAATTTTGGCCCGTACATCGAGTGCGGCGGACGTGAGTTCATCGAGCGCGAAGGTGGAGGCGAGACTGGCTTCGTCAACCACAACGAGTTGACCCGCTCGAAGAGTCCAACGAGCTAGGGTCTCCTCGCGACTCGTGATGCTCGCGAGTAGTCGGGGACTCGGTACGCGACCGGCTCGTTTGATGAGCTGCACCTTCTGCCGTAGCTCCGCGAGTTCGCGAGTTCGCTGGCCATGCTGGCGATGCTCGTAGAGCCACTTGGCGAGATTGTCGGTGTAGATGCCCATTTCGTCACCCAGGACTTCAGCCGCCGCAGCAGAGGGCGCGAGTCCGGTGACCGAACCGGCGCCGTGTTCGGCTTCCCACGCGGCACGCAACCCGGCCATGGCTGTTGACTTGCCGGTGCCCGCAGGCCCGACGAGAAGATCCAGGGCACGACCCGAGGTGGTGATCTGTTCGATGGCGAGAGCCTGATCGGGCGAGAGCATGAACGTCTTACCGGGTAGAAGCTGCTCGGTGACGTTTACCACCGTGGCGTGCGACACGACGACGGCGTCAGTGCGCTGGCCCGCGTCGAGCAGCCGCGCCTCGGCGTCGAGAAGTGTCGTGGTGGTGTAGATCCAGTGGCCGGTGGTTCGGAATTTCGACGTGCCGTCGGCGCGAAGCAGAAAGCGTGGCGTGTGATGCAGGTCGGATGTAGTGATGAGGAGTGCCTGGGAGACGGCCAGATCGGTGGCCCGATTCGCCGTGAGAATACGCTCCATCGGCTTAGTGAAACGAACGCCCTGCATCTGACGAAACACTTCGGCTTGGACGTTGGCGCGAGAGAACGTGGGTCGCTTGGCGCTCACAACGTCGAGGGCCGAGTTGGCGATATCGAGCAAGATCTCGTTCTCGAACTCAGCGCTTGTGAAGGCGGCCACCTCTCTGCCACCGAGTTCGTGCACCCACGCCATGGGCTCATCATCGAGGTACGGTGCGGCTCGAGTGGTCCACGCTTCGGTGAGATCTCCGAGGCCCAGGCCCTGCTTGGCCCGTCGAGTAGAGAGGGTGGCCGTCTGGCGGAGTTTGAGAACTTCCACGTCGGTGGGAGCGCGGTGGTGATCGACTTCGAACTGGGCGATGAGTCGATCCTTCGCACCCACGATGGCGGTCGTGCGCTGAGAGAACTCGTCCATGAGACGCGTCGACACGCCGGCCACTTCCCACTTCGGGGCGGTGCTCGAGCGGCGGGTGTGGGCCGCCCAGTCCCAGCCGAGTTCGCCGGTCAGCAGGTCGGACAGTACGCCCTGGTGCATCTCGGAAAGCATCACCGTTGACGCGAAGAGTCCTCGACTATCGAGGGTCCGCCAGGCGCCATCATCCTTGGCTTGCACCCGGTTGAGCACGACCACGTGGTCGTGCAGTTGGGGATCGCCGTCTCGAGAATCGAAGTGGGTGAAGCTCGCGGCGACGACGCCAACAATGTCCTCTTCGACGCAGCCTTGGCTGCCCGTTCGTGTGTGGAAGACCTCGCGCTCGGCGTAGGCGAGGACCTCTCCGATCGCTAACTGGTGGCACCGGTAGATCACTTCGCGGGTATCTCGGTCGGCCAAAGCCCAAGCGGTAGAGACACTCTTGGTGGGGCTGAACGTCAAGTCGAAACCACCCACGGCCTTCGTGCTCGGAACCCTTCCGAGCACC
>Ga0208357_1001129_pt1 | contig 20040 bp, 12 predicted proteins | sample NGESurdeep092012_6_FD_184487 | JGI IMG/M metagenome (GOLD analysis project Ga0208357, IMG submission 184487) | Arctic peat soil microbial communities from Barrow, Alaska - NGEE Surface sample F52-2 deep-092012 (SPAdes) | ecosystem: Environmental > Terrestrial > Soil > Wetlands > Peat ... | reverse complement strand
CCCGCCGTAGCCGTTGCACGTTTTCGCCGTCATCCTGGAGCGAAGCGAAGGACCCCCGCATTGGCCGCTGCTCTTGCCGTCGCCGTTGCCGTTGCCGTTGCCGTTGCCCTTGCCCTTGCCGTTGCCCTTGTCTTTCTGTCTGTCATTCCGAGCGCAGCGAGGAACCTGCTTCTCGCTCGCGAAGCGAGCGCCCGTTCTTGCCCTTGCCTTTCTGGCAGTCATCCCGCGGCGATCTGCTTCTTCTTTAGCCTCTCTCGTGACTCATCCGCCACCACGAACGGTCTTGAGACCCGCCCCATACCCCAACTCCCGCCCTCCACCCAAAACCTGTCAAGCCCCCAAATCCTCGCAAATCCACGTAACCCCAACAAACCAAACCAGATAAAACGGTAATAATATAGTTGACTGACCACGGCAAGGGGTTTAGCTTTATGGACACCGTGACAGGGCAGCAAAGACAATCGTAAAATTGATAACCTAATCGCTTATGGGACTAGTGAATGTCGTCAAAGTTCATTGTTTGAATGGCTGTCCTTCCATTTGGCTCCCCGATCCCATCCGAGATCAAAAAGCCACGAATCCGATATGGATACCCATTCGTAAGTTTGATCTAATCGTTGCATGTCCGCACTGCGGACGCGTAGCCGACTATCAGGATTCGAATAGGACTTTAGATCAAATTCAGCGTCAGCGGCTAGAGTCCGGCCCGAAATATACCATCCCCGTTGTCGCGCTACGGCCATGCGGCCAAAACAACTGCGAAGTTCGCATAGAAATCCAAACACTCGCGGCCAGGGGGCAGTCCATCGCAGAGATACGTTCCACAATTTCGAAGTGGCAGTTTTTCCTCCACTGTCCACTTGGCCCGCATTGGATTCAGTCGCTCCCGCAGGATTCTTACGAGATTCAATATGCGAACTACTGATGGGTGCTGTCGGCTCTCTTGCGTCGATTGCTTGCATGTGGCGCACTCCCGTACTACCATTGGATTGCGCCCGCATGGTTTCGCCCCTAGCCCGCCTGCAAGCGGGATGGGACGATGCAGGGGTTCTTGACCTCAAGTTCGACCATACCCTTGCACACGTAGATAATCCCGGCGTGCTGACCGTTTTCTCTCAAAAAGCCAAACTTCAGAATGGCTTCGGTGCCTACAAGCACATCGTCCTGTATTGCGACTATGACACCCAAGCGCAAACGAAGGCCGTCTTTATCTCACGTATCTTCGCCTTCTCTTGGGCAGAGAGGGGAGCCTGCATATTGCTTGGATCATCGCGGTATTGTGCAAACTCCCCAAACCCGAATTCCAATTCGGAGCATTTGAAATAGGCCATGTTGTAATGCTTGAGGAGATCCTTCCAACGGAGGTCAAGAATTACGGCAGGGAGCTGAGGGCCAATATATCCAGCGATTGTGTAGCAGCGATCTTCGCACTCATCAAAGCTTTCGTCGAAATAGCCACCAGCAAGCCACATACAACTCTCCCCTATGGCGGTTTGATTTTTGGCGCACATCGGAGTACCCTCGTTTCCGATGGCTACGAATATCCCCACGAGTCCCGCCAAGAACGCAGAGGGCGATTTCGAGCAGTTCACAACTTTTATGCGGAAGCTGGTATCTGTCCCGCGATCCGAGATTCAGGCCCGATTAGAAGCGGAGAAAGCGGCTAAGGCTTCCCGCGCTTCTGCCTCCGATAGTAAACGCCGTTAGACTTCTGCACGGTCGTCTTGCCTATCAATTTACGTTTGCAACCCCCTACCCGTAATCTCTGCGTATGTCAGGCGCTTGCCCTGAATTCCCATCACGCATGAAGCAAAGCGCGTGGAATCGTCCGAGTCCTTACGGTTGTTGTAGCGGAATACTTGCTCTGAAACGTAGGCGTCCAAGTGGAACGGCTCGACTGAAATGTAGGTGCCGCCGAGTGACCGCTTCAACAGGCTCCAGAAGTTCTCAATACCGTTTGTGTGGATGTGGCCATTCACGTACTCCATCGCGTGATTGATTACTTCGCGGTTGTAGGGAGTGGAGAGAAACCCGTAGGTGTTGAACTCATCGGTGATGATGTGAGATCCGGCTTCAATGTTCTCAGTCATTACGTGGTCGATGTGCAGCTTCTTACGACCAGCAACTACCTTAGCCTTGACGCGTCCGCCGCGCTCCAACATACCCATCACAACGGCTTTGTTGCCCTGTCCCTGATAAGCCTGTCCCTTGACGAGCTTGCTCTTGTGCATGTTCTTGACCTTGCCGCCGACGAAGGTCTCATCGCACTCTACGGGACCATTGCCGCCGATCTTGTCTGTCTCATCTGTCATGGCAACACGGATGCGGTGCAGCATGAACCAAGCTGTTTTCTGAGTCACCCCGAGATCGCGGGCAAGCTCATACGAGCTGATACCATTCTTGCAATTTGAGAGCATCCACGAAGCTGGGAGCCACTTGTCTAGGCCGATGGGGGAATCCTCAAACACGGTTCCAACCTTGAGAGAGAACTTCTGCTTAGGGTGAACTGTCTTGCACTTGTAGACGTTGGCTGTGGCGAGATAGGTAACACCCTCAGACCCGCATGTCGGGCACCGCACAACGCCATCAGCCCAGCGCACGGAGATCATGAACTGGCGGCAATTCTCTTTATCTGAGAAGAACTTGATGGCTTCGAGGAGTGTCTTCGGTGTTTCCATGTACTTAGATTAGGCCTAAATCTACGGTCTGTCAAGTATATTATTACCGATAAAACTTTTTAAAACTTGGCATAGTTACCCCCTCCAATCCGCTAAACTTTAACTAGAGCCTGAATCATCCCCAGACAGATAAGGTCCCAAGACCCGCTTGTACCGGATGAGGAGCAGGGGGTACTTACACAAGTCCACCCCTAACCTACCTGAATGGAATAGTTTAGGTCAAAAAGTATGGGAGGGGAGGGGCCCGCCCCACGGCCCCGGCATCCCATAGCGTATCCGCACCTCGGACCAACTCCCGTGCCCAAGCCCCCCACCCCATCACCGGCAAGCAAGACCCGCTCCAGGGCGACCCCGGCACCCGTCCCCACACCGCTGCCGCCCGCGCAGGACAACGGCTTGGAGCCGTTTCACCCGATCACCGCCCGCTGGTTCCACTCCACCTTCGCCCAGACCACCGCGCCGCAGCGCGAAGGCTGGCCCGCCATCGCCCGCGGCGAGTCCACCCTCATCCTCGCCCCCACCGGCACCGGCAAGACCCTCACCGCCTTCCTCTGGTGTCTCGACAAGCTAATGTTCCGCAGCGTGCCAACGCCCGGCTGCAAGGTCCTCTACATCTCGCCCCTCAAGGCTCTCGCCGTCGACGTCGAGCGCAATCTCCGCTCCCCCCTCGCCGGCATCGCCGCCCTGGCCGAGAGCGAAGGCGTCCCGGTCCACCTCCCCGCGATCAGCGTCCGCACCGGCGACACCAGCCCCAACGATCGCGCCCGATTTAAACGTCATCCTGGCGAAATTCTCATCACCACGCCCGAATCTCTCTACCTTCTCCTCACCTCCGACGCAGCAGAAGCTCTCCGCTCCGTCGAAACCGTCATCATCGACGAGATCCACGCTCTAGTCCCAACGAAGCGCGGAGCGCACCTCGCCCTCTCCCTCGAACGCCTCGAAGCCCTCTGCAACCGCCCCCTTCAGCGCATCGGCCTAAGCGCCACGCAGCGCCCCCTCGAGGAAGTAGCCCGCTTCCTCGGCGGAGCAAACGGAACCACAATCCGCGCTGTCAGCCAGCAACCAACAACCGACAACCAACCAGCCGAACCCGACGAAACCGCTCTCTTCCGTCCCGTAACCATCATCAACGCAGGCGTTCGCAAGCACCTCAACCTCACCGTCGAAGTCCCCGTTGAAGACATGGCAACGCTAGCCGCAATCGACGCTCCTCCCGACGATCCCTCCTCACCAACCCCAAAGCGCACCAGCATCTGGCAGTCCATTCATCCGCGCCTTCTGGAGATCGTTCGCAGCCGCACCTCGACCCTCATCTTCGTCAACGCACGCCGCGTAGCCGAGCGTCTCGCAGGAGCCCTCAACGAGCTCGCCGGCGAACCCATCGCTCGCGCTCATCACGGCTCTCTCGCCGCAGCGCAGCGCACCGAGATCGAGGAGCTCCTCAAAGCCGGCCAACTCAAGGCCCTCGTCTGCACCTCCTCTCTCGAACTCGGCATCGACATGGGAGCAATCGATCTCGTCATCCAGATCGAAGCTCCTCCCAGCGTCGCCAGCGGAATGCAGCGCATCGGCCGCGCTGGCCATCAGGTTGGAGCTCCCTCAACAGGCATCATCTTCCCCAAGTACAGAGCCGATCTCATCGCCTGCGCCGCAGTCACGCAGGCCATGCACGAAGGTCACGTCGAGTCCACGCGCTTCCTCCGCAATCCGCTCGACGTCCTTGCCCAGCAGATGGTCGCAACCATCGCTCATCCTCCGTTGTCCGCCGACGAAGCAGCTAGCCGCCGCAAGCTCCCTCCAACCGACGACGAGCAGGAAGCACCAGGAATCTCCTACGCTGCTCTCCTCTCCCTCATCCGCAGCGCCGCTCCCTTCGCCGCCCTCAGCGTCGTCGCCTTCAACGGTGTCCTCGACATGCTCTCCGGACTCTATCCCTCCGACGAGTTCGCCGACCTTCGCCCTCGCATCACCTGGGATCGCACCCGCAACTGGCTCACGCCCCGTCAAGGAGTCAAGCGCATCGCCATCCTCAACGGCGGAACCATCCCCGATCGCGGCCTCTACGGAGTCTTCCTCTCCAACAGCACCAAGCCCGTTCGTGTCGGCGAGCTCGACGAGGAGATGGTCTTCGAGGCTCGCACCGGAGAGACCTTCGTCCTCGGAGCTTCCACCTGGCGCATCGACGAGATCACCCATGACCGCGTCCTCGTAACCCCAGCTCCCGGCGAGCCCGGCAAGATGCCCTTCTGGCACGGCGATCGCGCAGGCCGACCGATCGAGTTCGGTCGCCGCATCGGAGCTCTCGTCCGCGAGCTCCGCTCCATGCCCCGCAGCGCCGCAGTCTCCAGGCTCACCCGCGAGCACGACCTCGACCGACAGGCCGCCGAGAACGTCCTCCGCTATCTCGCCGACCAGGAGCTCGCCACGCACGAAGTCCCCGACGACCGCACCATCGTCATCGAGCGTGTCCGCGACGAGCTCGGTGATTGGCGCGTCTGCGTCCTCACGCCTCTCGGCAGCCGCGTCCATGCTCCCTGGGCAATGGCTGCAGCAGCCCGCATCAAGGCTACTGGCTTCGACGTCGAGACCATGTGGAGTGAAGACGGCTTCGTCCTCCGCTTCCCCGAGACCGATGCTCCGCCTGACACCGACTTCCTCCTCATGGCACCTGAGCAAGCCTCCGAGCTCATCCTGCAGCAGCTCGGCTCGACCGCGCTCTTCGCCGCCAAGTTCCGTGAGGCAGCATCCCGCGCTCTGCTCCTTCCGCGTCGCCGAGCCGATGGCAGAACCCCGCTCTGGCAGCAGCGCAAGCGAGCCTCCGATCTGCTCAGCGTCGCCGCGCGCTATCCCAGCTTCCCTATGCTCCTCGAGGCCTATCGCGAGTGTCTCCGCGACGTATTCGACATGCCCGCGCTGATGGAGACGCTGCACTCCATCCAGAACAGTTCCATCCGCGTCCACCTCGTCGACTCGCGGACGCCTTCTCCCTTCGCCGGAGCTCTCCTCTTCAGTTACGTAGCCAACTACATCTACGACGGCGATGCTCCACTCGCCGAGCGCCGCGCTCAAGCCCTCTCCATCGAGCAGGACCAGCTCCGCGAGCTGCTCGGCGACGCTGACCTCCGCGAGCTCCTCGACGTCGGAGCCATCGAGCAGACCGAGGAACAGCTCCAGTGCATCGCCGAGGGCTACAAGGCACGCAACCTCGATGGTGTACACGACCTTCTCCTCCGCCTCGGCGACCTCACACGCGCCGAGCTAGCCGCTCGCAGCGCTACTCCTGAGGTTGCCGAGAGCGTGGATCGCCTCCTCCGTGCCCGGCGCGCCCTGGAGCTCATCTTCTCCGGTGAAAAGCGTTTGATCGCCGCCGAAGATGCTGCTCGCGTTCGCGATGCGCTCGGTGTTTCGTTGCCCACAGGTTTGCCGCAAGCCTTCCTCGAACCAGCTCCCGATGCAATGCTCGATCTCGTACGACGTTACGCTCGAACGCACGGTCCCTTTGCGACCATCGACATTGCCCAGCGTTACAGTCTGCCCAGAGAAGCGGTCGAATCGGTACTGCAGCACCTCGTAAGTCTCGGTCGCGTGATCGAAGGTGGATTCCGTCCAGGAGGTCTCAACCGCGAGTGGATCGACGCCGAAGTCCTGCGCACAATCCGCCGCAAGTCGCTCGCCAGGCTCCGCAAGGAAGTCGAACCCGTCGAACAGCGCACGCTCGCCAGACTCTTCACGCACTGGCAAGGAGTCGTTCAGCCTCGCCGAGGACTCGATGCTCTCCTCGACACCATCGAGAGCCTGCAAGGAGCTCCGCTCCCAGCCAGCATCCTCGAGACCGAGATTCTCCCTGCGCGCATCGTCGGCTACAAGCCAGCAGACCTCGACACCCTCATCGCCGCAGGCGAAGTCGTCTGGACCGGTTTCGATCCACTCGGCGAGCACGACGGTCGCATCGGTCTCTACCTCGCCGAGAAGCTCCGTCTGCTTTGGCCCCCACGAACGTCCTCCGCAAACGGCAGTCTCGACAGCAGGGAACAGGGAATCGTCGACTACCTTCGCAGCAACGGAGCATCGTTCTTCCAGCCCTTGCACGACAGCATCGGAGGAGGATATCCAGGCGAGACGCTCGACGCGCTATGGTCGCTCGTCTGGAGAGGCTTGCTCACCAACGACGCTCTCCACGCTCTCCGAGCCTACTGCGAGAGACCCTCCAGCAGCAGTCGCACGACCAAGCAGACGCGTCGCAACCACAACCAGACCGGATTCCGCAGTCGCCGGACAACGCCTCCAACCGCGCAAGGCAGATGGAGCCTCAACACCATAGCCTTCGAGAGTCTCGATGCAACGTCCAACACACCAGCGCGCCAGACATCCTGGAGTCACGCGACCGCACAGCAGTTGCTCACGCGCTATGGCCTCGTCTTCCGCGAGACTGCGCACGCAGAGAACCTTCCCGGAGGCTTCTCCGCCATCTACGACGTGATGAAGCTCCTCGAGGAGAGTGGTCGCGTGCGCAGAGGCTACTTCGCCGCCGATCTCGGCGCGACCCAATTCGCCATGCCTGCTGCTGTAGACCTTCTCCGCTCCCTCCGAACCAGCGCGCAAACCGACGCGAGCGAGGTCGTGATGCTGGCAGCAACCGACCCGGCGAATCCCTACGGAGCTCTCCTGCGCTGGCCATCGCCGCCCGAAGCAGGCTCATCGCTCACCCGCAGCGTTGGCGCAAGTGTCGTGCTCGTCGATGGAGCTCTCACAGCCTACCTCCGACGTGGTAATCCCAACCTTCAGGTCCTGCTGCCCGAAGCAGAGCCTGCGTTGTCGCGTGTTGCCGCAGCCTTGGCAGAGTTCCTCGTAGCGAGTGTGCAGCGCGATGCCGGAGATGCGTCACGCAGTCGCGCCGGAATGCTGATCACCACGGTCAACGGCTCTCCAGTGGATCAGCACCCAATCGCTCGCTATCTGCTCGACGCCGGATTCCAGGCAGCGCCGCTGGGCTTCAACATCCGTCGCAGCCTTCTGCTGCATCCAGCGCAATCTGCGACGGTTCCACCGCCCAAGGAAGATGGCTATGCGCAGGAGTCGTAACGATGCACGATCAGGGAGAGCAGAGGTGATCCACTCACTGGCGTCGATCGATCCTTACTGTGGCTGATCTTTGGGCTTGTCCTTGCCTGTGCCGAAGAGCTTCTGTAGCAGGTTGCGATGCTTGGCAGGTTCTGTCTGTTGGGCGTCAGGCGGAGTAGTCGCCGGAGTGGAGGTAGTACCAGCCGTTGGAGTGGAGTTCGGAGCAGTTGTCGCAGACTTGTCCGACTTCCCTCCGAAGAACGCGAAGATCTTGCTGCCGAGTGACTGGGAGTTCTCACCCATGTGAGAGCAGGTGCTTTGCGGAGCGGTTCCCAGGAGGAAGGCTACCGAGATCGAGTCAGTCGGGCAGGAATCGTCGGCGATCAGGTCAGTAGCACGGTCGATGCGCAGTACTTCAACGCCATCTGGCGGAGTGAATGGCTTCATGTCGGAATACTGCGGGATGCGGATCGCACGGTTCATGAACCCTGCCCAGATCGGAGCTGCTGTGTCTGCTCCCTGCACCTTGTGGGTGAGTCCGGCCGAGATGTCGGTGTAATCGTCATTGCCTACCCAGATGATGCAGAGCAGGTTGGAGGAATATCCGGCGAACCAGACGTCGTGAGAGGTTCCGGTCTTTCCCGCAGCTGGAGCGGTAAAGCCATGGGCTCGAACCGAGGAAGCAGTGCCTCGGTTCATGACGCCTTCGAGCAGAGACTGCGTAAGGAAGGCCACGCGAGGGTCGAGCACCTGCTTGGCCTCAGGCGCGAAGTCAGCGACGATGTCTCCGTTAGCGTTGCGCACGCTGGCGAGCATCCAGGGTTTGAGGTGAACACCACCGTTGGCGAAGACGGTATAAGCTCCTGCCATGTCCAATGGAGTTGCGCTGTACGTACCAATGGCCATCGAAGGCGTAGGACGCGCGTTAGGGATACCGGACGAGTGAGCCAGAGCCGCGACATTGTCGTATCCGACCTCTTGCGCCAGGGCGATCGTGGCGATGTTGAGCGAGTGAGCGATAGCGTCAGCTGCCGTGACCATTCCCGGATACTCACCCCTCACGAAGTTCCCCGGAATGTAGGACTGTCCATTGATGCCGAAATCCTGTGGATCGTCATTCAGCATCGTGAGCGCCGTGAATACGCCACTGCCGCTGAGCGAGGTTCCATTGAGCGAGGTGTTGAAGGCAGTTGCGTAGACGAAGGGCTTGAAGATGGACCCTGTAGGACGCTCGGCGACGGCGTGGTCGAGCTGCGAGACGCCGTAGTTCCGGCCCCCTACGAGGGCGAGAACCTGTCCCGTATGGGGGTTGAGCGCGATGAGCGCCACCTGAGGATAGGTGATGGCAGTGTCACCTTTCCTGTGTAGTTTGCGGATCAGCTCATCAACATTCTTCATGCCGGCTTCGACGGCATCGGAGGCGGCCCGCTGCAACTCGGGGTCGAGCGAGGTGTAGATGCGAAGAGCCCCACGTGAGGTGTCGGAGTCGCCTAGTCGCTGCACAATCTGATCATGAACGAGGTCGACAAAGTAAGGGGCTTCACTCGCGTCTGCGTTCGGCGGAGCCAGACGGATCGGCTCAGCCTTTGCCCGTTCGGCTTCGGCCGGCGTAATCGCTTCCGTCTCCACCATTGAGTCGAGTACTAGATTGCGCCGCTCCATGGCGCGCTCTGCATGCCTGTAAGGAGCGAAATAATTTGGGCGCTGAATCATGCCTGCGAGCAGCGCGCACTCTGCCAGGTTGAGTTGACGCAGATTCTTACCGAAGTAGGCTTGTGCCGCTTCGCCGAATCCGTTGATCGCAAAGCTGCCGCGCTGCCCAAGATTGATTTGGTTGGCATACATCTCGAAGATCTGTTGCTTATTAAAGCGAGCTTCGAGTTGAAATGTAATCATGATCTCGGCGATTTTCCTTGAGTAGGTCTTCTCTGGAGACAGGAAAAAGCCGCGTGCTAACTGTTGGGTAAGCGTTGAGCCACCGCAGTTCATACGGTGAGCGATGACATCTTCGAAAGCGCATTTGGCTGTGCGCACATAGTTGATCCCGGAGTGTTCAAAAAAACGTCGATCTTCTATGGCAAGCACGGCCTGAACCATGCGTGGCGGAATCTGGTTATAGGTGACAAGGAGCCGCTTCGTTCGGTTTTTATCTTCGGACAGCGCTGTGATGAGTTGCGGCTCCAGCTTGTAAGCGGATAATGCAGCACCGTTTTCCGCCGTGATGCTCTTCACTTGACCGCCAGTGGTGGTGATCGTGGCGCCATCCATGGCTAAGTAACTCTGGGTACCAGGCTTGATGAGAATCGAGTTATTTCGAAGCTCGTAGCTGCCTAATTGTGGATTGCTGTTATACCCCGCACGACGTAAAGCATCAGCGATCGAAGCGGCGGACAATTGCTGTCCAGGACGCACTTCTTGTGGCGCAGCATAGACCTGTGCTGCAGCGGCAAACAGTGGTCCCTTAGCGAGGCGTTCATCCACTAGTCCTCGGTACTCATGGTAAAAGTAACCGAAGATAGCAGCACCAACTGCGGCAAACACTACGAGCAGCAATAGGCTGATGCGCAGCAACTTCCATAAGAGTGGATGGCTGTTGCTACCGAGTTTGAGTTTAACTGGCATAGAGAAGGTTCATAAGTGCCTAGATTTTGGACGCAGCGAGCAGCGATTTCAGGTGTTTTGTGATGGTATCTACAGGAAGATCTGTGGTGGTATGGTTTAGCCGGTCAACGAGTTCGAGTTGCCCGTCGGCGAGCTTCTTGCCGATGTTGATCCGGTAGGGAACGCCGATCAGTTCAGCATCCTTGAACTTCACTCCCGCGCGCTCGTCGCGATCATCGAGAAGCACGTCGATACCTGCTGCGTGGAGATCCGTGGCCAGCCTCTCGCCGGCTGCGAGCAGTACATCTTCGCGAACATTGGTTACGGTAATGACGACCTCGAACGGCGCGATCGCAACAGGGAGAGCGTACTGTTCGGTTGCGGATTCCGTGGCGAACTTCGCAGCGCTGGATTCGATTGCCGCCGTGAGGATGCGCTCGATTCCGATGCCGTAGCAACCCATGATTGGCGTGACCTTTTTGCCGTCTTTGTTGAGCACAGTTGCACCCATGGCCTGGGAGTACTTGTAGCCGAGCTTGAAGATGTGTCCGACTTCCACCGCTTTGCCAAGGCGCAGGGGTTGGCCTTCCACAGGATCGAGTTCGCCCTCGTTGATGTTGCGAATGTCGGCAATGAGGGTTGGGGTGAAGTCGCGACCTGGTGTGACGTTGCGGTAGTGGTGGTCGAGTTTGTTCGCGCCGGCGACGAGATTGGTGCGACCCTCCAGGCCAAGATCCATCACGACGATGGTCTTTAGCCCTTCGACGGGGTTGTCGCGCGGAACACCCTTGAGCTTATCGAGTGCTTTGCCGCTCTTGAGGCCGTTGAGTGAGCCGCCTGTCATGATCTCGGGAATGCCGATGGGGCCGAGGAATCCTGCAGGGCCGCCGATGTGGAGTTGAAGCTCTTCGGGCAACATGGGGCGGAGTTCGGTGGTCCCAGCGAGGGTGTTGAGCTTGGTTTCGTTGACTTGGTGGTCGCCACGCAGGAAGGCCACGACGGGGCGGAATGGAGGAGCCTGGCTGACATAGCCGTCGGGGGCTGTCCCGAAGGGAGGCGGCGCGGGAGATCCCATGAAGGCTACGCACTTGATGTCCTGGGAGGACTGGATGCCGAAGAAGGCTGTTACATCGGCTATCGAGGCTTTGCCGGGAGTATGCACTAACTCAGGCAGACCATCTCCGGTGGGTGCGAGGTCGTGGACAGGTGCAAGCTTGCTGGTGGCCTTCTCCAGGTTCGCTGCATAGCCTGAAGCGGAGCTGGCGATGAGGTCTTCGCCAGCTTCGGTGTAGACCATGAACTCCTGGGACTGTGATCCTCCCATCGCGCCGGAGTCAGCCTCGACGACGACGAACTCAAGGCCGCAGCGGGTGAAGATGGCGCGGTAAGCTGCGTCGTGCTTGTTGTAGCTGTCGTCCAGACCTGCATTGTCGATGTCGAAGGAGTACGCATCCTTCATGAGGAACTGCCGGACGCGAAGGAGACCGGACTTTGGCCGCAGTTCGTCGCGGAACTTGGTCTGGATCTGATACCAGATCTGCGGGAGCTGCTTGTAGCTCCGCAGCTCGCTGCGTGCGATGGAGGTCATGACCTCTTCATGAGTCATTGCAAGGCAGAGATCAGCTCCCTTGCGGTCCTTGAGGCGGAACATGTTGTCGCCCATTCCTGTCCAGCGTCCCGATTCCTGCCATATTTCCGCTGGGTTCAGGGCGGGAAGGAGGAACTCCTGGCCGATCTTGTCCATCTCCTCGCGCACGATGGCAACGATCTTGTTCAGGGAGCGCTGTCCGAGCGGCAGATAGCTGTAGATGCCTGCGCCTAGCTGGCGGATATAGCCGGCGCGCAGGAGGAGCTTGTGGCTGGCGACCTCCGCGTCAGACGGGGCCTCGCGGAGAGTGGGAATGAAGAGCTTGGACCAACGATGCATATCCCTCCGATTGTATCGGAGTGGAAAGAGCGCATCTTCGTCGCGGGCGTTCAGGCGAGCAAATCGTGCAGGTGCAGGATGCCGAGAACGGCTGAGTCGGCGGTTCCGTCCTCGGTGACGATGAGGGCTGTGATCTTGTGGAGTTCCATCAGTGCGAGCGCATCGCCCGCGAAGGGTGTGGATGCGATGGTTCGCGGTGAGGGGTTGAGGATCTCGGCTGCGGTCTTGTGGAAGGCTTCGGGTCCGCTGCTGGCAAAGAGTCTGCGGAGATCGCCGTCGGAGAGAATGCCGAGCAGTTTGCCTGCGGACTGAACGGTGGTCATGCCGAGGCGCTTAGCCGACATCTCGTGGATGATCTGGGGGAGCGTTGCCTCGGGAGGAACGATGGGCAGATCTTCGCCGGTGTGCATCAGGTGATCGATGGTGATGAGGCGCTTGCCAAGCTGTCCTCCTGGATGCAGCTCGGCGAAGTCCTGCGGCTGGAAGTTGAGTCTGCGGCTGACGTCGATGGCGAGAGCATCGCCGAGTGCAAGCATGACGGTGGTTGAGGCCGTTGGTGCGAGCTGGAGGTTGCAGGCCTCGCGGTCAACGCTGACGTCGAGGACATGCGCGCTGGATTTGGCGAGGGTTGAGTTCGCGCAGCCGGTGAAGCTCACAAGCGTGATGCCAAGGCGCGGAAGGACGGGCAGCAATCGCAACAACTCCTCGGTCTCGCCGGAGTAGGAGAGGGCGAGCAGAACGTCTCCGCTGCTGAGCAGGCCGAGATCGCCGTGGAGTGCTTCGGTCGGGTGTAGAAACTGTGCTGACGTTCCTGTGGAGAGCAGTGTTGCTGCGATCTTGCGGGCAATGAGGCCGCTCTTGCCGATACCCGTGAGCACCACGCGATGACCGCTGAGAGCGGTTGCTGTGAGCAGGTCCGCGACGTTGTCAAAGACCTGGCGTTGAGGGCCTTCGAGGCGCAGAGCGAGGTGCTCGAGCGCTGCAGCTTCGATACGGACGATCTCTGCCGGGTTGTTGTCGTCGCCGGTTTGGGGGGCTTTGCTCATCTGGTGGACAGACAGAATGCTAGCAGACGCAGCGAATAGCGATAGAATACAGAGAGCGCAGGTGTAGGTTTGACCCGCGCTGGAGGACGTTCGCGTGGCTCGTCGTTTGGCTGTGTTGGGATTGCTGGTTGTCGGTGTGGCGATGATGGTTGTAGCTGGGATGCATAATCTGCGCGCGCGACGCGAGGCGATGCGGAAGGCGCAGCAGAACGAGGTCGTGCTGACGAAGGCGGATTCGCCCGCGAGCAGCGATTCGGATCCGATGAAGCAGACGATGATGGGCAAGGTTGCTCCCGACTTTACGCTGGTCGATATCAAGGGCAAGAAGGTCTCGCTGGCCGACTTCAAGGGACATGCAGTTGTGGTCAACTTCTGGGCTACCTATTGTGGTCCATGCAAGATCGAGATGCCCTGGTTTCAGGACCTGGGAACGAAGTACCACGAGAAAGGCCTGGTGATATTGGGCCTTGATCAGGACGACGGAATGGCGACTGAACAGGTTGCTGCGGCCTCGCGGCGAGTGGGCGTGAGCTATCCGATCCTGATGCCCGATGACAAGGTGGCGAAGGATTATCAGCTCAGCGACTATCTGCCTGAGACCTATTACATTGGCGCAAATGGCAGGGTTGTGGATCAGACGATCGGTACTCACTCGAAGGATGAGATTGAGGCTGATATCCAGAAGGCGATTGCGGCGGTTGGGGAGTGAAGCAGAGCTTCGGGTTGAAGGTTCAGAGATCAGCATTGCTGGTATTGCTTCTGGCGCTGGCTGGTGCGAGTGGGAGCGCGCAGGAGATCCAGTTGGGTGGAGCGCGAGCGGCAGCGCAAAAGGGGCATGTGGTCCTGATTTCGGATGCGATTGAGGTTCCGGCGGGAAAGCCGCAGATGGTTGAACTGCGGTTCCATGTGGACCAGGGATTTCATATCAATTCGCATACTCCGAAGGATGAGCTGTTGATTCCTACGGTGCTGAAGCTGGACGCGCGACACGGTCTGAACGTGGTCTCGGAGGAGTATCAAAAGGGTGCATCGTTCCGGCTGAGTGTGGGCTCGAGCGGAGGCCAGGGAGAGACGCTGGATGTCTACCAGGGCGATTTCCGGGTGAATGTGCGGCTGGTTGTGCCGAAGGGTGCATCGACTCTGACCGGGACGCTGCATTATCAGGCTTGCGACAATATCGCCTGTTTCCCGCCAAAGACGCTTCCGGTCATGATTGCGGTTACTGGGGAATAGCCGCAAGCGAGACATTCGTCAGATAACCACGAGCAGTGAAGCCTGCGTCTTATGAGGCAGTTGGCGAACTCGGTCGCTCGGATTCTGTGCGCTCATTTCTTCGTCGATCAGATTCTATCGCTCGTGGAGGAGAACCATGAATCGTCGCATTTTTGTTAGTCTTTCAGTTGCTCTCGTTGGGTTGATGTTTACAGCACCGGTGATCCGAGGCCAGGATCAGAACCAGGGAAACAGATGGTCCCAGGACGACACTTCGCGAATTGTGAGTGAAGTACAGAAGCAGATTGGTAGTCTTCCGGACTACAGCGTCTTCGACTGGATCACATTTGGGATTCAGGGTAAAACGTTGGTTCTGAAGGGTTATGCGTCGCGCCCGATCCTGAAGGAGGAGGTTGGGCGAGTGGTCAAGGGCATCCACGGCATCGAATCGGTCGACAACCAGATTAAGGTGCTTCCGCTCTCCAATAACGACGATCGGATTCGCGTTGCTGTTTATAACCTGATCTACAGTTCGCCGAGCCTGGGCAAATACAACGCGAACCAAGGGGGCATCCGGGGCCGGGGCACCGTCGCGCGGATGGCTGGCGGGATCACCGTCGACCCGCCGATCGGGTTTCACGCGATCCATATCATCGTGGATAACGGTCACGTGACGCTCTACGGCTCCGTACTGAATTCGGGTGATGCCACGATGGCTACGATGCGGGCGAACACGGCTCCGGGTGCGTTCAGCATCGACAACGACCTGGTGGTGGAGGGCTCCGGCTCCCGGTCGGAGAACGTGAAGCACTGAATGGGGTGAATGGGGGTGGGGAGGGGTGCCCCCCCACCCCCCCCTGTTTTTTGGGGGGATCTCTGGAATCAACGAGTTGCAGACAGGTTTTTCCCTAAAATCCAGATTCTGGAGATTTTACGGGTATAAGATTGATTCGACTGGAGTTAGCTGTTTTGGGTGGTGTGGGCCGCTTTGGTTTCTGGCTCTAGTTCAATTATAGAGAGTTGGGAGGGGTGATTATGCCAACTTTTGAGAATTATTATCTGGTTTGGTTTGTTGGGGTTGCGGGAAAGTCGGAGGGTTTGGGGGCTTGACAAGTCCTACGCGGACGGCGAGAGGCTTCGCGTGGCGGCGTGGGGGCTTCGCGTGGCGAGGCGAGTGAGCTTCGCGTGGCGACGCGGGGGGGAGGCTGGCTAGCGGACGGGATGGTAGCCGCCGGGGATGCCGTTGGGGGAGAGGACGATCTGCCAGAGCTGGAGGCTGCGGGCTCGGAAGGCGGCGGCGCAGGTGAGGAGGTAGTACTGCCACATGCGCTGGAAGTTGTTGTCAATTTTTTCGGCGGGGCCGCTGGTCCGAAGATAGTCGTGGAAGTTCTTCCACCAGGACATGAGGGTGAAGTCGTAGTCGGGGCCAAAGTTGTGCAGGTCTTCGAGGAGGAAACGGCCTTCGATGGCGGTGGCGATCTGGCGCATGGAGGGGATCTTGCCGTTGGGGAAGATGTGGGTGTTGATCCAGGGGTCGGTGCAGAGAGTGGAACTCAGGTTGCCGATGCAGTGCAGAAGGAAGAGGCCGTCGGGACGGAGACAGCGGCGGGCGGTGTCGAAGTAGGCGGCGTAGTTTTTGGGACCTACGTGCTCGAACATGCCGATGGAGGCGATGGCGTCCACGGGTGTGGAGAAGCTGCGGTAGTCCTGGAGGAGGATTTCGACGGGTAGGCCTGCGCAGTAGGTGCGGGCGAAGGTGGCCTGATGTTGCGAGATGGTGAGGCCGATGACGCGGACGTTGTAGTGCTCGGCGGCGTACCGCGCGAAGCCTCCCCAGCCGCAGCCGATTTCGAGGAGGGTGGAGTCGGGGACGAGGTGGAGCTTGCGGCAGACGAGGTCGTACTTGGCGAGCTGGGCGTCGTTGAGTGTGGTTGCGCCGGAGCCGCGATAGCTGCAGCTGTAGGCCATGGTGGGGCCGAGCATGGCCTGGAAGAGATCGTCGTCGAGGTCGTAGTGGCGGCGGCCGACTTCGAAGGCGCGGGCGGCGGTCTGGAGGTTGGTGAGGTGGGCTTTGAGGGTGCCGTAAAGCTGGGGGAAGAAGATGCCGGCGTGACGGGCGAGATCGGCGGAGAGGAGGCGGCGGAAAAGTTTGTCGAGGCTGGGACAGTCCCACCAGCCGTGGATGTAAGCGTCGCCGAGACCGAGGGTGCCCTGTCGACGTACGAGATCGAACATGGCGGGATTGTTGATGTGGATGTCGTAGGGCTGGGGGCCGTTGATGGCTACGCCGGCGGAAGAGAGGAGGGACTGAAACCACTGTTCAGAGCTTTTCATGGCTTCTCCTGCAAATCGTGTTGTATACAAGCTGTGATGCGGCGGCCGCGAGAAGAGTGATCCGCGAGTGAAGAAAGGCGAGCGATTTTCGCACAAGAAGTACGTGATTTGCACAGATTTTTTGCTGTTGTGCGAAGAGAATTTTGTGGCATGATTCTTAGCAACGGAGGAGAGATCTTCCAGAGAAGAGAGAAGAAATTGAGACGGCTGGAGACTCGGACGCGAGACTCTACTTCGGGAAACCGAAGGACAACAGGCGACGAAGATGGCGCTCACAGAACGTGACGGAACGGAAGAACGAAGGGCTGGCGGGTTCGCCCCGCGAGACTAGAGGGAAGCCGGGATGACAAGGTTATGATTCGGAGCCGAAGCCGGATCTTCGCAATATTCGGACGGCGGAAGGGCGGGTTCTCGAAAGAGAACTTGCCCTTTGGCTTTTAAGCCCAGTGCGGACGGCGGGGGTGGGATCGAGCTGGTTCTGCGCGATTTTCAAGAGGTTGTTTTTCCCACACGGAGTCCATGATTTCCACCGAAATTAACTTGTGAGATTGAGCGAATTAAGTGGGATGATTCTCAGCAACGGAAGAGAGATCTTCCAGAGAAGAGAGCAGAATTCGAAACAGCTGGAGGGTCGGCGACGATCCTCTTCTTCGGGAAACTGGAGAGGTTGGCGAAGAGGAAGCTCGTATGACAAGGCTGAACGGAAGAACGAAGGACAAGCGGGTTCGCTCGCGGGTTCGGAGGGAAGCCGGGAGGACAAAGTTATGATCTGGGGCCGAAGCCAGATCTTCGAAAGATTCGGACGGCGGAAAGGCGAGTTCTCGCGAGAGAACTTGCCCTTTCGCTTTAATGCGCGGACGGCGGGGACGCTTCGCGTGGGGTGGGGTTTGTGGGAGCCTTGGATATGGGCGGGAGCGGTCGCGCGTCTTAACGCGCGATGCCCACCTTATCCGACGATGAAGCCGTCGGCGAAGATGGGGCACCCGGATTTGTGGTTGAAAGGTTCAAGTGGGGGTGCGGGTGTGGGCTGGGTGGCGGGTCCTTCGGCTGCGTAGCTCGCAAAGTGCGCGAGCTACTTCGCTCAGGATGACAGAGTTTGGGTGGGGTGGGCGAAGAGCTTGAACGCTGTGAGGTAGATCGCGGTCGCGACCACGGATATGGCCGTGGCGATGTATAACCAGGGCCTGAAAATGGTGAACAGGCCTGTTGGGACAGTGAGCCAGTACCAAAGGTCCAGGCCCAGTACGATGAATGGACCTATTAGGACGCCGATCAGCACGATTAAGCCAAGATGCCAGCCATCCGTTCTCCTCAAAAACAGGAGGAAAGGCAATGCGATAATCCATCCCGGAACGACGAGGACGCTGGTATAAGCAACAAATCCCAAGAAGCCTAGCCACTCTGCCGAGTGATTGTTCCACCAGAACATTGGAAGGCAGACGAGTAGTTCGGCAGCGATGGCGCAAGCGAATGAAAGCCCAACGCGTTTGAGGCGGGTCATATCAGGGGGAGGCCTTCGATGCCCAGGTCGGCGTGGAAGATGGTGGTGTTGGTGGCAAGGGCGCAGCAGCCGTCGTCGAGGAAGCAGAGGCCTACGAGGTCGTTGCCGGCTACGGTGAGTTCGGCTTCGGGGGCGTTGGTTTCTTTGGACGTCCAGATGCGGACGATGCCGCGATGGCCGTGGAGGGAGGCGGCGACGTAGAGATTGCCGTCGACGTCGAAGGCCATGCCCTGGGGACGGCCGAGGCCGCGGTAGAAGACGGTGGTGTTGCCTTGGGGATCGATGGCGTAGATGGGCTGGTTGGAACTGGTGGTGGGTGCGGTGACCATGAGGACGCCGTCGGCGCGGAAGCAGAGGTGGTAGAAGGCGACGGAGGGTTCGAGGGTGGCGAAGACGAAGATTTCGTGGGTGCCTGCGGTGCCGAGCGGAGGGAGATTGCTGATGGGGGCGTCGGTGGTGCCGGGGGTCTCGTTGGTGCTGATTTTGAAGATGGTGCCGGAACGGTCGCCGACGAAGAGGTTGCCTTCGCGGTCAAAGGCGATGCCGGTGGCGATGCCCATGCCTTCGGCGTAGGTGGAGATGGTGCCTTCGGGGGTGATGCGGTAGATGGCGCCTTCGGAGCGGGAGCTGGCGTAGAGGTTGCCGTCGGGGCCGAAGGCGAGGGCGCTGACGTTCAGGATGTCGCGAGCGAAGGGCGTGACCTGCAGGTCGCGGGCGACGCGGAAGATGGAGACGGGCGTCTGCTCGCCGCGGGGGCCGGAGACCATGGCGAAGAGATTGCCGTCGGCGTCTACGGCGGGGTTGGAGATCATGTGGAGGTCTTCGACCATGGGGACGCCGATGTTGGCGTGGAGGGGGTTGCTGGCGTGGCCGTTGCGGCGGAGGACGAGGTCGGAGGAGATGGCGCCGGGGGGGACGCGAACGAGAGCCCGGCTGGGGCGGGCGAGGTCGAGGTTGGCGGGGATTTCGCCGAAGAAGGCCTCAGGATATTGGGGACCGTCGTTGGTGTTGAGGATGTGGGAGCCGATGACTTCGAAGCTGCCGCCGGGGATGGCGGAGTTGGGGAAGAGGCGTTCTAGGTGCGGGGCGTCGGGACGGGTTGTGTGGAGCAAGGGCATGTATTGGCTAGGGTATGCGCGAGGATGGGACGATGCAAATGGGTGGGGCGGGCGCGGCAGCTGCAGGGACGAAATATGGGGGTTTCTCGATTTTTCCGCGCAGTTTGATGTCGATTCAGACCGGTTTGGAGCTGCAAACCGCGTGACTTAAGCATGATTGGGGCGCACGAGGGGAAAATGGGTCGCTGGCGAGAGAGGAAAGCAGATCCTCCGCCTGCGGCGAAGGATGACAACTCATAGGTGGAGGATGGCAACTCAGAAATGAATGGAGTGGGTAAGGAGGACGCCGGTGAGGAGGGCGAGGAGGCCGGCGGCTACGTCGTCGAGCATGATGCCGGTGCCGTTGGGGAGGGCTTCGAGGCGGCGGATGGGCCAGGGCTTCCAGATGTCGAAGAGGCGGAAGAACATGAGGGCGACGAGGGCGTGCTTCCAGTCGGGTTGCGTGAGGATGAGGGCGAAGAGCTGGCCGGCTACTTCGTCGATGACCACGAAGCCGGGGTCTTCTCCCGAAAGACCCAGGCGGGCGGCTTCGCGGGCGGTGATAGTGGAGGCGGGGATT
>Ga0208357_1001128_pt1 | contig 20043 bp, 21 predicted proteins | sample NGESurdeep092012_6_FD_184487 | JGI IMG/M metagenome (GOLD analysis project Ga0208357, IMG submission 184487) | Arctic peat soil microbial communities from Barrow, Alaska - NGEE Surface sample F52-2 deep-092012 (SPAdes) | ecosystem: Environmental > Terrestrial > Soil > Wetlands > Peat ... | reverse complement strand
AAAAAGCGCTCTGCTTCGGACCTGCGATGAACGGTGAGGAAGGCGATCTGGAAGGTGACGATCAGCAAGAACGCCGACATCGCCGGATAGCTGACGAGAATCACTCGGATCGAGAGCGGCGTCCCGCGGTGGCGAAGGACCGGCTCGATCAGGTACACCCATGAGCACGCGAGCAGCGCCAGCGCGGCGATCACACCGTCGTAGACGATCCCGTAGCGACGCTGCAGGGCGCGTGAGCGCGCAACGACGAAGCCGCAGAGCCCGAGGCCTACGAATATGTATCCGGGAAGGGCGAGCAGATCGGGGATGATGCTGCGGTGCACGGTCAAGTTGCCGAGCGTGTTGAAGTGCGCGCGTGCCACGCCGTCCGCGAAAAAGAGCGTGAAGCCGCACACGAGCGAGATCCATGGCCACATCGGTCGCGCGCGGTGCCGGACCATACCGACGACGGTCGCTACGGGAGCTCCAAGGGCGAGCACGCCGAGTACGGCGGTGTTGGTGACCTTGATCAGTCCTAGAACGACCGCCGCGAGCCCGATGCCGACAAGGACACGCCGTCGGCGATGAAGGCTCGGGGGAGCCTCGGGGGCCACTGCATCGAGCAGCTGGGAGACCTCGAGCTCCGGGTCGAGCAGGTGGGAGTTCATCTTGTCTGCTAACGGATGTCCCACATCCGTTATTGAGCTATTTCTCAGGGCGAACGAGCCGGCTCGCCCATACCCTGACCTGGTCCCCCAAGCGGTGTGCCCGATCGGCGGTTCTGGCCGATCAGAGAAGCGCTCGCGGGCATATCCGCGCTCACACGAGTTCCCCCGATAGCAGTGAGCGACGCCGCGTCGGCGGCAGAAGCGACTAGAGCGAGAGCACCTCTTCGCGACCTGCGGCCACGGCCGAGCGCTCGGCGGTCACCGTGACCAGCCCGAAGGCCCGAAGCACTTGGATGACCCTCCAACCGAGGTCGAATCGGCGACTGATCTGTGCCACCTGGGGATGCAGATGATGCGACAGGTGCTCGCCCTCCCCGAAGATCAAGATGGAGAGCGCTTTGACGTTCACCGCGTACCCGGCACCTTCGGTCAACACCTTGGAGCGATGGCAGTCCGAGTTGATCGCACCGCCGAATCTCAGCATCACCATGATGTGGACGCCAAGTGCGAGGACGCCGGCGACAAGACAGACCAGCTCGACGCCGACGCTTCGCTGCATCCCCGTGATGGCGGGCGCGAAGATCCCAAAGAGCGCTGCGTAGACGATCCCAGTGATAGTCGCACCGAGGACTGGCCGATTGAACAGCACCTGGTCGAGCCGGTCGAGTGGTCGATCGATCGAGAGCTCGTAGGTGTCGTCTCGAATGTCGGGAAGCTTGGCTTCGGCATGGAACAGTGCCGCCATATGCCAAGAGACACGTCGAAAGCCGTCGATCTGCTCACGCTCGCTGATCACGATCGGCGAGTGCGGATCGTGACGGATCTCGTCGATCCACTGGTCGGTGTAGAGGTGATGCTTCCTGTGCACTCGCCGCCACTCCCAGTGACGCATGAAGGTGGTGAACCATGCCATCCAACGGCCAACCTCATAGACGGGCCTCGACATCCGGATGGATCCGTGCGTGATCCCTCGGTGCAAGAACACCGTGATGGTTACGCCAGAGAGCCCTGCGCCGATGAGGCCGGCTAAAACCGTCAGACCTAGAAGCAAAAGCATGTAGGGATCATCGCGCACGAACAGGGACTTTGGCGACGAGCACGAGATCTGCACCGGAGTGACCGTCGCATCTGCCGCGCTTTCGCTCAAAGACCTGACGACCCGCGGCGAGACATTCGGGGGCTTTGTTCGACTGTCGCCCAGCGGTGCGCCGGCTCTAGGATGCCTGCGTACAGGATCTGCCCCACAAGGAGGGTCTTTCAGGTGTCTGAAAGCGTCACGATTACCGACAACCGCACCGGAGAACAGATCGACATTCCGATCATCAACGGGGGCGTGAGCGCCGCTGACTGGTCGAAGGTTCTCCCTGGCGTGTGGTTCTACGACCCCGCCTTTGGCGCTACTGCGGAGTGTGAGTCCTCGATCACCCTGGTCGACGGGGACGAGGGCATCCTTCGCTACCGCGGATACCCGATCGAGCAGCTCGCCGAGCACTCGAGCTACCTCGAGGTTGCCTACCTTCTCCTAAATGGTGAGCTGCCGAACCAGGTAGAGCTCGACAAATGGACCGACGAGATCACGCATCACACCTTCATCCACGAAAACGTTCGCAAACGATTTCTTGACGGCTTCCACTACGACGCGCACCCGATGGGGATGATGGTTTCCGCCGTCGGCGCGCTCTCGACGTTCTACCCCGAAGCGAAGGACATCTTCGACCCGCAGAACCGTCACCGCCAGATCGTCCGTCTGATCGCGAAGATGCCGACGCTCGCGGCTGCGGCACACCGCTTCAGCGTCGGGATGCCCTTCGTCTACCCCGACAACTCGCTCTCGTTCCCCGAGAACTTCCTCTCGATGATGAACAAGGTCGCCGAGCCCCGCTACGAGGCGGACCCGCGGCTCTCACATGCGATGGACGTGCTCTTCATGCTGCACGCGGATCACGAGCAGAACTGCTCGACGACGACGATGCGGGTCGTGGGCTCGAGCCACGCCGATCCCTACTCCTCGACAGCGGCGGCTTGTGCGGCCCTTTATGGACCGCGCCACGGCGGCGCGAACGAAGAGGTGCTCAACATGTTGAACGCGATCGGATCGATCGAGAACGTCCCCGACTTCATCAAGTCCGTAAAGGAGGGCAAGGGCCTCCTTTACGGATTCGGGCACCGGGTCTACAAGAACTACGACCCCAGGGCGAAGATCATCCAAAAGGTTGCCCACGAGGTATTCGAGGTCACTGGGAAGAACCCGCTGCTCGACATCGCCCTCGCGTTGGAGGAGGCAGCGCTCGCCGACGACTACTTCATCTCCCGGCGCCTCTACCCGAACGTCGACTTCTACTCCGGCATCATCTACCAGGCGATGGGCTTCCCGGTCGAGATGTTCCCGGTCCTGTTCGCAATTGCGCGCACCTCTGGCTGGCTGTCTCACTGGCAGGAGTCACTCGAGCAAAAGGCGCGGATCGCCCGACCTCGCCAGATCTACACCGGCGAAGGCGAGCGCGCCTACGTGCCACTCGGCGCACGGGCGTAGCCACAACGACACGGAAACGGACGCGGCGGCGCGGCGACCGAGCTGGCTCGGCGTCGCAGACGCGCCCGGCTAGAAACTCGTAAGGAACAAGGAGCACAGATGAGTGATTTTCCTGAGTCGCATCACGACCTCCTCGAGGCCTCGACCGCGATCCTCTCGACCGTCGGCAACAGCGGTATCCCGCAGACGACGGCGATCTGGTTCCTCTACGACGATGGCGAGCTGCACTCATGGCTAAGCGACGCCCGCCAGAAGGTGAAGAACCTTCTCGAACGGCCTGAGTTCAGCCTCTTCATCCTCGATCTGGCGAACCCACAGCGCTACCTCGTCGTCCGCGGACGAGCGACGCTCGCGCCAGACGTCGACTGCGTCTTTGGCGACAAGATGGGGAAGAAGTACGGACACGACATGCGCTCGATGCTGCGTGACGACGAGATCCGCTACGACGTCACCTTCAATCCGGTGAGCATCGCGGTCCGTTAGCCAATCGGGCGCCGGAGTTCGGCCGGCGCGTGACTACCTGTTTGGCGACAGATCCCGACCGGCGGCGGCGAGTCGCCGAGCACGGCTGACGGCGAAGCAGGCGACAGCACCTGCTGCAGAGACGTTCAGCGACTCCACCGGTCCAGCGAGCTCGATCCTTGCAACGACGTCGCATCGCGCTCGAGCGAGGCTCGAGAGTCCTGACCCTTCGGCACCGAGCACGAGCGCTACCGGCTCGGTCAGCACTTGGACGCCGTCGAGGTCGACGTCGCCGTCGGCGTCGAGGCCGACGCTCCAGACCTTTAGCCGCGACAGTCGCTCGAGCGCGCTCGGAATCCCAGGAACGAGAGCGATATCGAGGTGCTCGATGGCACCAGCCGCCGCCTTGGCGACCGTCGGCGTGACGTGGGCCGAGCGGTGCTTGGGCAATACGATCCCGGTGACACCGGCGCCGAGCGCGCTTCTGAGGACTGCGCCGAGATTGTGCGGGTCCGTGACCCCGTCGAGCACCAGCAAAAAGGCAGGTGCGGCCTGTTCGCCGAGCAGGTCGTCGAGCGAAACGGGTTCGAGTGCATCAGCCCGGGCGATCACGCCCTGGTGAACTTCGCTTCGTGCCAAGTCGTCGAGCTCATACGCACGAACGGTCCGCACCGACACCCGCTGCTCCCTGGCGAGCTCGAGGATCTCATCGAGCACGGGTGAGTTGTCGAGGTCGGCCTGCATGAAGAGCTCGTTTGTCCGACGTCGCTCCACGCTCAAGAGCTCGCGGACCGCGTTCCTGCCCTCGATCTGATCGCCACCGAGCGCGCTCGCGCCCTCCGAACCTGAACGTTCGCGCCGAGGCGGGCGGGCGAAGGGGTCTCGGCTGTGGCTGACCTGACGCCGCTTGGCGGGAGTCACGACTCGAGCAGCGCGACCGCCATGCAAGCGATGCCCTCCACGCGGCCGAGGCTGCCGAGACCCTCTGGTCGCGTCGCTTTGACATGCACCGGGGCGCCGACAACGGAGGTAAGGCGGGCGATCATCTCGTCCCGGAACGGGGCGATCTTTGGACGCTCGGCGAGAATCGTGCAGTCGGCGTTGGTTGGTCGATAGCCCTCGACGCGCGCCAGGCTCACGCACGCGGCGAGAATCGTCAGGCTGTCGGCATCCTTCCACCGCTCGTCGTTATCTGGAAAGTGCATTCCGAGGTCGCCGAGTCCAACCGCGCCGAGAATCGCATCCGCGATTGCGTGCGCGACCACGTCGGCATCGGAGTGGCCAGCAAGGGGCCGCTCACCGGCGAAGACGACGCCACCGAGGATCAGCTTTCGTGAACCTGGGTCGTCTGAGGAGAAGGGATGGACGTCGAAGCCGAAACCGACCCTGGAAGTCATGAACCGGTCCCCTCGGCGACGAAGTGCTCGAACAGGTCGAGGTCGCCTGCGTCGGTCAGCTTTCGATTCGAGAGCTCCCCTTCGACGACGACCACCTCGAATCCCGCCGCTTCGAGCAGCGCCGCGTCGTCGGTCGCCGCCGCTTCGGATGCGTGCGCGCTGCGCAGCGCCTGAGCGCGAAAGGCCTGCGGAGTCTGCACCGCGACCAGCTCCTCGCGACGAAGCGTGGAGGTGACCAGGCCGTTCTCCACCCGTTTGATCGTGTCGAGCACGGGCACGCCGGGCACCGCCCCCGCATGGCCGGCCTGCACCGCGGCGATCACCGTGCGGAAGAGATCTGGCGAGGCGAACGGACGTGCCGCGTCGTGGACGAGGATCACCTCGGCGTCACCTGGAACCGCGGCGAGCCCGGCCCGGACGCTCTCGGACCGCGAGGCCCCACCTGCGACCACCACGTCAGCGCCCGCGTGCACGCCGAGATCGGAGAGGCGATCAGCCGGCACCACGAGCACGAGACCGTCGGCTACAGACCTTGCCGCGGCTGTCGACCACTCAACGACGAGGCGCCCACCAAGTGATGCAAACTGCTTCTGGCGGCCGAAGCGTCGACCGTCACCTGCCGCGACGATTACCGCCCAGACCGTGCCCAAGAACGCGCTGCTCGGTTAGGGGAGCGCGGCGTTTAGCCGCTCCTCGGCTTCGTCTTCACTCACGCCGATAGCGAAAGTGAGCTCGGAGACGAGAATCTGGCGGGCGCGCGTCAACATGCGCTTCTCACCAGCGGAGAGCCCCTTGTCCTTGTCGCGGATGGAGAGGTTGCGAACCACCTCGGCGACCTGGTAGATATCGCCGGACTTCAGCTTCTCGACGTGATTCTTGTAGCGACGCGACCAGTTGGTCGGCATCCGCGCTTCCTTCTTCCGAAGTACCGCGAAGACCTCCTCGACTTCCTCGTCGTTGATCACCTCACGCAGACCCACGTCCCCTGTGTTGTCCGCTGGAACCATCAAGGTGAGGTCGCCGTAGGCAAGGCGCAGCACAAGGTACTCGCGCTTTTCACCAAACGCCTCGCGCACCTCGCGCTTTTCCACGACGGCAGCACCGTGATGAGGGTAAACAACCTTGTCCCCGACGTCGAACACTCAGACTCCTCGAATTGCGAAGGGCGAACCACATAGAGCAATTCCCGCTCCAAGAGACGACATCGGACGACGTCGTTGCGCCCCTTATTCTACCGGACCCCGGCGCGCCACAAATACCAATGCTCAGCAGGGACGTTTGCTTGAACCAAGATTGCCGGGGGTTCGAGCACGAGCTTCGGCGTATCTAGGATCAAATTGTCAACTCGATGGCTTCACGGGCGAGCGCCCGACGCCTCACAAGTCGGTGGCGCCAGCTCCTGCGAGCTCTACGGGGGGAGGCTCGAGACCCTCGACGGTTCGAAAGACGATGCCATCGCCCTCGACATCGACGATGATCGTCTCACCCACTCTGAACTCCTTCCAGAGAATCTTCTCTGAGAGGGGGTCCTCGATGAGCTGTTGGATCGCACGACGAAGCGGACGAGCACCAAGTGTCGGGTCGTAACCCTTCTTGGCCACGAACTCCTTGGCTTCTCTCGTCAGCTCGATGCCGATGCCCTGCGCCTCGAGCTGCTCGCGGATGCGGCGGATCAAGAAGTCCACGATCTCGGTGACCTCAGCGATCAACAGCTCGTGGAAGACGATGACCTCGTCGATTCGGTTCAAGAACTCGGGGCGGAAGTGCGCCTTGAGCGCCTCTTGCACCTTCTCTTTCATCCGCTCGTGCGTGACCGCGTCCGTGGTCTTTGCGAATCCGACCGAGGCCTTGCGGAGATCTGCAGTACCAAGGTTGGACGTCATGATCAACACGGTGTTCTTAAAGTCCACCGTCCGACCCTGCGCGTCGGTAAGACGGCCGTCTTCGAGGATTTGCAGCAGCGTGTTGAAGATGTCCGGGTGCGCCTTTTCGACTTCGTCGAAGAGCACAACCGAGAAGGGCTTCCGGCGGACGGCTTCGGTCAGCTGGCCGCCCTCGTCGTAACCGACGTAGCCAGGAGGCGAACCGATGAGGCGCGACACGGTGTGCTTTTCCATGTACTCGCTCATGTCGAGCTGGATGAGGGCATCTTGGTCGCCGAAGAGGAACTCTGCCAGGGCCTTTGCCAGCTCGGTCTTCCCGACTCCGGTAGGTCCGAGGAAGATGAATGAGCCTGCTGGACGCTTGGGATCCTTCAGGCCTGCTCGGGTCCGTCGGATAGCCCTGCTCAACGCGCTGATCGCGTCCTCTTGGCCGACGATCCGCTTGTGGAGCTCCTCTTCCATGCGGACGAGCTTCGCGGTCTCTTGCTCGGTGAGCTTGTAGACCGGGATGCCGGTCCAGTTGGCCAGCACCTCAGCGATGACATCCTCGTCGACGACGTCGAAGAGGTCGACACCTTCGGAGCGCCACTCGAGCTCCAGGGCGGTCTTCGCCTCGAGCTTGATCTGCTCCTGGTCAGCGAGCTTCTTAGCCATCTCGAAGTTTTGCTTCTCGAGCGCAGCTTCTTTTTCCGCACGAATCGAGGCGATGTCCTGCTCGATCTGGCGGTAAGCAGGCGGCGTCGTCATGCGACGGATGCGAAGACGGCTGCCTGCCTCGTCGATGAGGTCGATCGCCTTGTCGGGCAGGAAGCGGTCGGAGATGTACCGATCCGCCAAGTTGGCCGCAGCGACGAGTGCCTGGTCGGTGATAGTCACCTGGTGGTGCTGCTCGTAGCGGTCCCGGAGGCCCTTTAGGATCTCAATCGTGTGGGCCAGTGACGGCTCTTCCACCTTTACCGGCTGGAATCGACGCTCAAGTGCCGCATCCTTTTCGAGGTGCTTGCGGTACTCGTCGAGTGTCGTCGCGCCAATGGTCTGCAGCTCACCGCGGGCGAGCATCGGCTTCAAGATCGAGGCCGCGTCGATCGCGCCCTCTGCCGCACCTGCGCCAACGAGCGTGTGCAGCTCATCGATGAACAAGACCGTGTCGCCACGTGTCTTGATCTCCTTCAACACCTTCTTCAGGCGCTCCTCGAAGTCACCTCGATACCTACTACCAGCGACGAGCGCGCCAAGATCGAGCGTGTAGAGCTGCTTGCCCTTCAACGTGTCGGGCACGTCGTTGGCGACGATCTTTTGCGCCAGTCCTTCAACGATGGCGGTCTTGCCGACGCCCGGCTCACCGATCAGGACCGGGTTGTTCTTTGTCCGGCGGCTGAGCACCTGCATAAGCCGTTCGATCTCACGCTCGCGCCCGATGACCGGGTCGAGCTTGTGCTCTCGGGCAAGTTGGGTGAAGTTCCGTCCGAACTGATCAAGGACTGGCGATCCTGCTGGCGTCTGCTCGGCGGAGGCTCCGCTGCCGCTAGTCGCGCCCGCCTGGTCGCGGCCCTGGTAGCCCGAGAGCAGCTGAATGACCTGCTGGCGAACTCGTGGGAGATCCGCACCGAGGCTCTGGAGGACCTGGGCAGCGACGCCTTCGCCCTCGCGGACGAGTCCGAGCAGCATGTGCTCAGTCCCGATGTAGTTGTGGCCGAGTTGCAGCGCCTCACGAAGCGAGAGTTCTAGGACCTTCTTCGCGCGGGGCGTAAAGGGCGGTGATCCAGTCGGTGCCGACCCGGCAGGGCCGATGGTCTCCTCGACCTTTTCGCGGACTGCTTCCAAGGAGATGCCGAGCGACTCAAGCGCCTTAGCGGCCAGTCCTTCGCCTTCGTGGATGAGGCCCAGCAGAATATGCTCGGTGCCGATGAAGCTGTGATTGAGCAGGCGCGCCTCTTCTTGCGCCAACACCAATACTCGCCTTGCTCTGTCTGTAAATCGCTCGAACACTAAGACTCCCTCGTGGCCGTAGCTTCGTCTGCTCCACTCTATCGGCCGGATACTCCCCTCCGCCGAGCAACCTCGCCAAATTCCTCTACGCGGCCCGGATTTCCTCCGCGTGCCGAGTCGCCTAACGTGCAGGATTAGTGACCTCGCCGGACCTCTTCACCCTGCCAGCTTCAGAGGCCGAACTGGCCACGCTCGAAGAGCAGCTCCGAATCGCCGTCGTTCGCGGCGATCCGTTCCTCGACGACGTGGTGACGCACCTGATCATCGCCGGCGGAAAACGTATCCGCCCAGCGCTCGCCCTGGCATCGGCCTCGCTTGGGGGCTCACCGGCGAGTACCGACACGATCCAGGGCGGAATAGCCGTCGAACTCGTCCACCTCGCCTCGCTCTACCACGACGACGTCATGGACGAAGCGCTCATCCGCCGACAGGTCCCGAGTGTGAACGCAAGATGGGGCAACCTCGTCGCGATCGTCGCTGGCGACTTCCTCCTTGCTCGTTCTGCAGAGATCGCTGCGTCCCTCGGCGCCGAGATCGGCGGCTTGTTAGCGGCGACGCTGGCTCGGCTCTGCCAGGGCCAGATCGCCGAGACTCGCTCCTCGTTCCAGATCGGCCGCACCGAGGACGACTACCTGCGTTCGATCTCGGACAAGACCTCGTCGCTCATGGCCACCGCCTGCAGGATCGGATCGATGACGGCACACCTGCCGAGCGAGGAGATCGAGGCGCTGACCGCGTTCGGGGAGTGCTTCGGCGTCGTCTTCCAGATCAGAGACGACGTGCGCGACGTGCTCGCAAGCGAACAAGAGCTCGGCAAAATCCCAGGCCAGGACCTCGCCGAGGGGATCTATACCTTGCCGGTGCTGCGGGCACTCGGCGATCCGGGTGTCGCTCAGGAACTGCGCGGCCTGCTCGGCCGACCGCTGTCTCCAGCAGAGGTCGAGGTGGCCCGCGGGCTGATCATGGCCTCGAACGGGATATCTGCCTCAGTCTCTGTGGCGCGCCAATATGCAGAGGATGCGGCGACAGCCGTTCAACTGCTGGGCGACGGTCCGGTCGTGAAGTCGCTCACCGCGCTCTCATTCGGCCTTCTCGAAGATCTCGAGCGATCAGCTAGCTCACTCGCCCACTGAGTCGCCTGCGGCGTCTGGATCATCCTCGGAAAGGTCCGCGATCGAGCGGTCGGTGCGAAGCGCCGGGAAGAGGATCACCTCACGGATGTTCGACTCCCCGGCGAGGAGCATCACGAGCCGGTCGATTCCCACACCGATGCCACCAGTCGGCGGCATCCCGTGCTCGAGGGCCCGAAGGAAGTCCTCGTCGAGTGACATCGCCTCCTGATCCCCTGCAACCTTTTGCAGCGCCTGAGTGACGAATCGCTCACGCTGATCGTCGGGGTCGACGAGTTCGGAGTAGACCTCACCGATCTCCTGCCCGGCGATGACCGGAGTCAGGCGCTCGACGAGACCATCCCTCGTGCGGTGCTTACGAGAAAGCGGCGAAACCTCTGCTGGATAGTCCATCACGTGGACAGGCCCGACGAGCATGTGCTCCACCTTGGCCTCGTAGATCTCGGCGAGAACGCGCCCAGCACCCCAGGTCGGCTCTGACTCGACGCCAAGCGTCGAGGCGATAGCCGCGAGCTCGTCGCGATCCATCTCTATCGTGCAGTGCGCGCCGGTTACCTCTTCGATGAGTTCCTCCATCGTGGCGCGACGCCACGGCGGCGCGAGGTCGATCTCGCCGAACTCGGTAGTCACCACGGTGGAGCCGAGCAGCTCAGCAGCGGTCGAAGCCACCAGGTTCTCGACGAGGCCGGCGAGTTCGGCGTAGTCGGCGTATGCCTGGTACGCCTCGAGCAAGGTGAACTCCGGGTTGTGTTTCGGCGAGAGCCCTTCATTTCGGAAGTTCTTGCCGATCTCATAGACGCGCTCGAACCCACCGACGACGAGGCGCTTCAAGTAGAGCTCGGTCGCGATCCGTAGGTAGTAGTCGGCATGCATCGACTGGTAGTGCGTGACGAAAGGTCGCGCATTCGCGCCGCCAGCGAGCGGCTGCAGGACCGGAGTCTCGACCTCGACGAAGCCTTTCTCGTCGAGCTGACGCCGGATGGAGCGAATGACGGCTGAGCGGAAGAGAAACGTCGCGCGGACGCCGTCATTCGCCCATAGGTCAACCTCGCGCTGGCGATGCCGGACCTCGACGTCGTTGACCCCGCGCCACTTGTCGCCAAAGCTGCGCCGCGCCTCGGCTAGCAGCGACCAGCTGCCGACCTGGACGGAGAGCTCACCGCGCCGGGTGCGGACGATCTCGCCTTCGACGCCGATCCAGTCACCAAGGTTCAGCCGCACGAACTCACTGAAGCGCTCCGTCACCTGCTCGGTCGCGAAAAGCTGGATCGCCCCACTCCAGTCACGGAGCTCTGAGAATGCGACCTTGCCATTTGGCCGGTTTCGCATCACTCGGCCCGCTACGCGAACTGTTACGCCGGTTCCCTCGCCGGCTGGGAGATCGTCATAGCCGCGAGCGACGCTGCCGGCGCCGATCGTGCCGGGGAACGAGTAGGGGATCTCAGCTTGTCGCGACCCCGGCTGTGGCATCCCCTGCGTCAAAGCGCCGCACCGCCATCGACATTTCGGAGGTAGATCAGGCGCAGCCCATGCAGTGTCAACCAGGGCTCGACGTGGGCTACCACCTCGGCGTGCGGGCTGATGAGCGAGGAGAGCCCACCGGTTGCGACGATCGTTGCGGCTCCGAGCTCGGCTTCGATGCGCCGACAGAGTCCGTCGACGAGTGCCGCGTAGCCGTAGATCGCGCCGGACTGCATCGCCTCGACCGTCGTCCGCCCAACTGCATGGCGTGGCTCACGGAGCTCGACTCGACGAAGCGCCTCCGCGCGGTCAAAGAGCGCGTCCATCGAGATCTCGATGCCCGGCACGATCGCTCCACCTAGATACTCCCCTGCGGCGGAGATCGCATCGAAGGTGGTCGCGGTGCCGAGGTCGACGACAATCGTCGGTGGCGGGTAGAGATCAAGCGCCGCGACGGCGTTCGAGATGCGATCAGCGCCGACCTCGCGGGGGTTGTCGTAGAGGATCGGCATGCCGATCTTGATTCCGGGCTCGACGACGACGCACGGCGCGTCGAAGTAGCGCGCCGCCATCTCTCGAAGCGCCGCGGTCTGTGTTGGCACCGACGACGAGATCGCCAGACCGTCGATCACCGGGAGCGATGAATCGCCATGCGGCTTGCGACCGAACATCGGCATCTCGAGGTCGGCGAGCGCGGTGAGCCCACGCACCACAAGCGCCAGCTCGTCAGGAGTCCGGTCGCGAAGCGTCGCAATCCTCCAGTGGTGCAACAGACCTGGGATCTCACCGTCGATGCGCGCTCCAGCCACGTCGAAGCGCAACTCGTCGAAGACCCCGACGACCGTTTGGGTGTTGCCGACATCGAGTGCGAGCAGCATGACCTAGTTGTTTAGCTGATAGCGGTGTCTGCCGACCACGCTCTTGGTCGATGCCGACCCCTACGCCAGGTCAAGCCCGATATCTAGGATCGGAGCAGAGTGCGTCAGCGCGCCGACCGAGATCAGATCAGCTCCTGCGGCGGCGTAGGCGGCGATGTTCTCGAGCGTCACGCCCCCAGATGCCTCGATCAAGCTGCGAGCTGCGGCCGCGGGCGGCTCGCTTGCGATCTGGACGGCCTCTTGGACCTCCTCGGGTGTCATGTTGTCACAGAGCACGAGCGTCGCACCCGCCGTCACTGCCTCGCCCACCAGGGCGAGGGAGTCGCACTCGACCTCGACCATCCTGCCTGGCCAACGCAATCGCGCCCGGCCTACCGCGTCGGCGATTGAGATCCCGCCCAGGTGGTTGTCCTTGATCAAGATCGCTTCGGAGAGGTTGCCGCGGTGGTTCCAACCGCCGCCAGCGCGGACTGCAGCCTTCTCGAGCGACCGCAGTCCCGGCGTCGTCTTCCTCGTATCCCAGACGCGAGCGGCGCTCCCGCCCACCTTCGCCGATTGCACGAAGCGTTCGGTGAGCGTGGCTACTCCGGAGAGGTGCGACAAGAAGTTGAGCGCCGTCCGCTCCGCGGAAAGGATCGACGCGAACGGCCCCCGAACCGTCGCGATCACCCCGCCCGCAGGTACGTGATCGCCATCATCGAGCACGATCGAACAGGCGAGCTCGGAATCGACCTGACGACAGACCTCGAGAACGGTCCGCGTCCCTGCCACGACTCCAGGCCGACGTGCGACGAAGTGTGCTTCGGCGAGCTTTGCGGGATCGAGGAGCATCGAGGTGAGATCCCCAAGGGGGAGCAGGTCCTCTTCCAACGCAAGGGTCACGATCGGCCGGATCGCCTGAATCGGCGGGTGAACGTCGTCTCGTTCGGGCATCACGCTACGTCCCTTCGATAACTGCCAGCTGCCCTCATCGCGAGCGAGCCAAATCTAGGAGACGCATCACGATCCACGTCAACTGGAGGTGTCAGAGAGCCGCGCGGCAACGTTGTCGATGAGGCGCACCTCCCCGAACGAGGCTGCGACCAGCACCCTGAGATCGCGTGATTCGGCGCCTGGCGGCTCGAGCGAGTTGGCGTCGCGCACCTCGGCATAACGCACCACACAAAGCGGCTCTTTCGCGAGCGATCGATGCATCACCTCACTCGCCAGCTCCACCGAGCCCCCTGCCTCGAGTAGGTCCCGAGCAGCGATCAGCGCCCGGTAGAGCACCGGAGCCGCACCTCGTTGTGCGGGGGAGAGCCGAAGATTGCGACTCGAAAGCGCAAGGCCGTCCTGCTCGCGCACCGTCGCGCAGCCGACGACTTCGACCGCGAAGGAGAGATCGATCGCAAGCCGCCGCACCAGCATGAGCTGCTCGTAGTCCTTCTCGCCGAAGTAGGCGCGAGTCGCACCGAACATCGCGAAGAGTTTGGTGACCACCGTCGCCACGCCGCTGAAGTGACCTGGCCTGCTCGAACCCTCGAGCCCGTTTCCGAGCACTCCTGGATCGACGCGGATTATGGCCTCGCGGCCCGGATACATCTCGGTCGGCTCCGGAGCGAACACCAGGTCGGCGCCTGCGTCGCCGGCGAGCTCGAGATCGGCCTCTATCGATCTCGGATAGCGCTCGAAGTCGGTTGGATCGTTGAACTGAGAGGGATTGACGAAGATCGACACCGCCACCACGTCATCAAGCGCCCGTGAACGCTCGATCAGCGAGCGATGCCCGGCATGGAGGGCTCCCATCGTCGGCACGAGGCCGAGCGATCTGCCGGCGCCCCGCTGGGCCCGAAGCGCCGCCCCGAGGTCGTGCGTCGTCGTGATCAGGCGCATCTAGGTTTCGAGACTCTCCGGAGTTGGCGCGAGTAGCGCCCCGACTCGCTGCACCTCGCCTGCAACGGCCGCCGCTCCACCGAGTGCTGAGATCCATCTAGTCGGCGCGAGCTCAGGTGCGACCTCGGCAAGTGGCGCAAGCACGAAGGCGCGCTCATACATGCGCGGGTGCGGCAGCGTCAAGGTGGGATCGTCACTCACCTCATCGCCGTAGAGCAGCACGTCGACGTCGAGTGTGCGCGGTCCGAACCGCACCGCTCTGACACGATTCGCGCCAGCTTCGAGTTCATGGGCGAGATGGAGTAGCTCGACGGCACTGCGATCGGTCTCGAGGACGACCACGCAGTTCAGATAGGGGCCCTGCTCAGCTGGGCCGCCAACCGGCGCGGTCTCATAGACCGAGGAAACGAGTGCTGCCGAATCGAGCTCGCGCAGTTTCGCCACCGCGTCGGCAAGAAGTGACCAGCGATCCCCGAGATTGGAACCGAGTCCGAGCGCGGCCCGCACTCAGCCCCGCGCCCCGGACGTCGTCGCCACCGCACCCCTCGAGAGCCTCCTCACCAGGCCGATCGAGGTGACATCTTCTGGAACGGGCGGTCGGAGCTTGTGTATCCGGACTTCGACAAAGGAGATGCGTTCGTCCTCGAGCACCGCGCGCGCAACCGCATCGCTTAGCGCCTCGAGCAACGCGAATCGCTGTTCAGCCACCACTCGGGCGGCGCGACCCGTCACGGCGCCGTAATCGACTGCATCGACGAGCTCGTCAGATCTCGCGGCCTCGTCCATCTCGTAGGCAAAAACGATGTCGAGTTCGAAGGGTTGCGCGCGATCCTGCTCACCCACAAGAGCACCATGGTGGCCAAGCACGCGCAAGCCGCGGATCTCGACCTCGTTTGTCACTTCGTAGTCTTCGCCGATTTGTTCGGCGAGTTCTCGACAAGAGTCAGCTTGGCAGCCTTCTTGGCGGTCGACCTCGTCGCCGCGGCTGCCTTCGGGCGAGGCGTTCTCTCAGCGGCGGCAGCTGGAGCCGGCTCGGGACCAGAAACGGCTGTGGCAGGTGGTCTGGGGGGTTGTGACAGCGAGCTCGCCGGAGGTGGTGTGAGCTCTGGCGTCACTGCGACGATCGACCGCCCTGCCGAGCCCATCTGGCGCTTCATCAACTGTTCAACAGCCACGATCGCGTTCGGTAGTTCGGGGATCACCTTGCACCAGCAAAGGAAGCCGGCGATCACCCCACTCACCCGCTCGCTCAGCTCATCTTGGTGCATCAAGATGCGATCGCCTGCTTGCAGCCACGCCAGCAGCGCGGGGTAGAGCGCGTCGAGAACGTCTTTCGGGTCACCGCCCCCAGGTAGGGAAAAGTGCGCCGACGGAAGCCCTCGCTCGTCGTAGGCGTGGAGATTGTGCGGCGACGGGAGCAGCGACACCACGCGGGTGAAGCCCTGGCTCTTTAGCCAGATGATCTCCTCTTGTCGTCGCACCTTGCGGTGCTGTGACGTTTGACCACCTGGTCGCTCACTTACCGCCAGGTGATCCTGGATGATCCAGACGAAGTTGCGTGGAACTATGCCCGCTGCCCAACGACCCCTCATGTCACCTCACCGATCCCAATCGAGTCTCGTCAATGCCCGCTGCCGACGAATCGCCGAGAAGGGCGGCTGCCATCGCAGTCGCGCCGACGTCGTGGACCCGCACCATCGCCGCGCCATTAGCCATCGACCACACTGCGGTCGCGAGCGAGCCTTCGAATCGCTCCTCCGGCCCGAGGGATGGAGCGCCTCGCTCCTTCGAGAGCGTCGCGAGAAACGACTTCCTGCTCGTCCCAACCATCACCGGCACACCATGGTCGACCAGGCTCAGGAGCGCCCTCAGTAGGGCGACGTTGTCACCGAGCCGCTTTCCGAAGCCGATGCCGGGATCCACGTACACCTCTTCGACACCGAGCGCGAATGCCTGGTCGGCGGCGTCACCGAGGTACGACGTCACCTCTTCGACCACATCGTCATAGTGCGGCGCATGCTGCATCGTCTGCGGGGTCCCCAACATGTGCATCAGCACGATGCCTACCCCGAGCTCCGCTGCGAGGAACGAGAGCGAGGAGGCCACGTCGTTTATCAGGGTTGCTCCCTCGACGACCGCAGCACGTGCCACTTCGGGCTTCGTCGTGTCGACCGAGACCCGGACCGCACCCGCGAGCGCCGCCACGACCGGCAGGATTCGGCGACACTCCTCGTCTGCTGGGACGCCTTCGGCACCTGGGCGGGAGGACTCTCCCCCGATATCGATGATGTCGGCGCCCTCGGCGACCATCTCCATACCTCGTTTGATCGCGAGATCGTGGTCGAGGTAGCGACCACCGTCATAGAACGAATCAGGCGTGACGTTCAACACGCCCATGATCTTGCAAGTCACGCTGTCAGCCTACGACGTAGTCTTCGGCCGTGACCCTGCTTATAGCCACTTTTCAGGGAATTATCGATTCGCGTGTATGAATGCCATCGCTTCGCTGCGAGCAGCCACGTCGGTTCGGAACAGGCCGCGGACCGCCGAGGTGACCGTCGAGGTCCCTGGCTTTTTAACCCCGCGCATCGCCATGCAGAGGTGCTCGGCCTCGAGCACGACGAGCGTTCCCCGCGGGTGGAGCGCGGCATCGAGGGAGTCGACGAGCTCAGTCGTTAGGCGCTCTTGGACTTGTAGCCGGTGCGCGAAACCGTCGACAAGTCGAGCGAGCTTGGAGAGCCCGGTCACCGTCCCGTCGGTGCTCGGGATGTACGCGAGGTGCGCTTTCCCGATGAAGGGCACGAGATGGTGCTCGCAAAGCGACGAGAACGGGATGTCTCGAACCATCACCATTTCGTCGTGTTCGACCGCGAATCGGATTTCGAGGTGATCGCTCGGGTCGGCGTGCATACCCGAAAGCAGCTCGGCGTACATCGCCGCGACGCGCTTTGGCGTATCGAGAAGACCGGGACGGTCGGGGTCCTCGCCGACGGCGAGCAAAAGCTCTCGAACCGCCGCCTCGGCACGCGCGAGGTCGACTTCTGTGCCAACAGGTTCGCTCACCATGCTCAGCTCACGTCGATGACGCAGATGTCTGGAAGGTTGCGGTACAACTCAGCGGCGTCTAAGCCGTAACCGACGACGAACTCAGGATCAATCTCGAATCCGACGTAGGCGACGTTCACGTGGGCCCGTTGCTGGCCTGTCTTTAGCAATAGTGCGCAGATCTCGAAGCTGGCCGGTCCTCTGGCCATCAGGCCGCGCTGCAGGTACGACAACGTGAGTCCGGAGTCGACGATGTCCTCGACGAGGATCACGTGGCGGTCGGTGAGGTCCGCGTCGAGGTCCTTCACGATCCGCACGACGCCTGAGGTCTTCGTTGCAGTGCCGTACGACGAGACAGCCATGAAGTCGAGGTCGACGCGGAGGTCAATTGCTCGCGAGAGATCAGCCATGAAGACGAAGGCGCCCTTCAGCACACCGATCAGAAGTGGCTGCTTTCCGGCATAGTCCCTCGTGATCTCCTCACCGAGCTCAGCGACACGCGCCGCGATCTGCTCCGCTGTGACGAGGACCCTCTCGATACCGAATCGACTCGAGTCCACGATGCTCGTCCCCTCCGAGGTAGCCACCGGACGACAATAGCGCCCGGTGCCTTTGCCCCTACAGGGAACGCGGAAGCGGCGGATCGGCGAAAAGGTGGCCCTTCGAGCGCCGTATCCTCGTGCCGCCGACCACCTCTGCTGCGGCGTGCTCGCCAGCGACGACGTCGAAGATGCGTTCGAGCGCGGCGGCATCGGGTGGCTGGCCGTCGGGCGTCATTGTTCGCAGCCATCCCCGCAGTGCTCTTCGCGCCACCGCGATCGGGGCACCAGCTAGTTCAGGGACCGAGGTCGGGTCCACCGTCGAGGCGAGGTCGGTGAGCAACCCTGCATCGTCAGCGAGCAACGTCGCCTGGCGACAAAGCAGTGCAACTACGTCCCTGCCGGCGATCTCGGTGGCGAGTGGGAGCAGCTCGTGGCGAACGCGGTTCCGACGAAATCTCGGGTCGTCGTTCGTAGAGTCGCGGACAACTTCAAGGTGGAGCGAGTCGACGAGCGCTTCGGTCTCAAAGCGCCGGATAGCGAGTATCGGGTGCTGTGGGCCTGGCCGCATACCTGCCAACCCGTCCAACCCAGCGCCTCGAAGCAGGTTCAAAAGTATGGTCTCAGCCTGGTCATCGGCGGTATGGCCAGTCGCGACGCCAGCAGGCAGGACTGCCGCACGTGCCTTGCGGGCGCGAGCCTCGAGGTTCGGCCCAGGAGGACACTCCACCTTGAGCGAGACGAAACTCGCTCCGACAGCCAATACGGCATCGGCCACGACTGTCGCCTCGTCACTCGAGCCAGGCCGAAGACCGTGGTCGACGTGATACGCCGTCACCTCACAGCCCGCAGTGACCGCAAGAACGAGCAGTGCGAGTGAGTCAGGACCTCCCGACACCGCGCAGTCGAGGGAGGCGCCCCTCGGTGGGAACGTAGTTCGGGCGATCAGGTGCGTGGCGTAAGAAGAGATCACGACCCGTGCGCTCAGCCGAGCTGCGATGTGGCGCCCGCTGTACGGGCAATCCAGTCGCTCGGCTCACGGATCTCTTCCAGAGTTGGAAGAAACTCCTGGCCCGACCAGACCTTGGCGAGCAACTCATCGCCACCCTCGGCCTGAACGGCCTCGACGAAGTGCTCGCCCTCTTCGTACTGCCGCAACTTCGCGTCGATGCCGATGAACTGCTGGAGCAACTTGGCCAGCCCCTTTGTCGAGGTTCGCCGGTCGGAGAGCACCCGCGCAAATCGCCTTGCACCGGGGATCTCTGCAGTCGCCGCCGACGACATCACCACATCACTGTGTCCCTCGAGCAGACTCATCAGCGCCTGGGCCTCATGGAGCGTCGTCAGCTGGTCCGCGGATGCAAGGAGCGAGACGATGCCGCCGTCAGCTAGAGGATTCCTACCTGATCGGATCTCTTCAACTCCTTGGAGCAGGCCAGCCATCACGGTCTTGCCGTCGGGGGGCGAGAGCATCGTCCCTCGCTCGACCAGGCCGAGGAAGTACTCGCGCATCCAGGGCACTCCGGTGAACTGCGCCCGGTGCGTCAGCTCGTGAATCGCGATCCAGAGCCGGAACTCCTGGGGAGGGAAGGCATGCCGGCGCTCGATCGCCATGATGTTCGGTGCCACGAAATAGACGGCGTCGCCGCCGTCGTCGCCACCGGCGAAGAGGTCGTACTGGCCGAGCACCCGCGAGGAGAGCCACGCAAGAACAAGCCCAACCTCGGCTCCTGAGACAGCTGCTCCTGCCGGGGAGCTGATCGCCGGCATCAGTCGGGGACGCTCGGCGAGCTTCTCGGCGAGCGGATTCAACAACCTCCGAAACGACGCGACATTCGCGTCGACCCAACCCAAGCGATCCACTACGACCGCATTTGGCGGACCTGCTACCGAAACCAGTCCAGTGGTCGCCTCGACGAGCGACGCCGCGCGAAGCGCGGCCTCTTCGATGTCGGCGGCGAACGAGCGCCTCGTGTCAGGTTCGAGAATCGGGGCCAGTCGAAGTGCCTGGACCGCAACCCGTCTCGCTAACTCCCAGGAGACCGGCTCAGCGACGGTGGCATTCGTGCTCACTCCGCGAGCCTAATGGGGATCCGCCTCGCCGAGCGGTACGACCGCATTGACTCATCAGAAACCTCCGCGTGGATCGCATCGTTGCCTCACGTAAAAACCTCCGCCTACGTGACGGGCGAACTACGCCAGATCGA
>Ga0208357_1001125_pt1 | contig 20071 bp, 15 predicted proteins | sample NGESurdeep092012_6_FD_184487 | JGI IMG/M metagenome (GOLD analysis project Ga0208357, IMG submission 184487) | Arctic peat soil microbial communities from Barrow, Alaska - NGEE Surface sample F52-2 deep-092012 (SPAdes) | ecosystem: Environmental > Terrestrial > Soil > Wetlands > Peat ... | reverse complement strand
GGTCAAGCAGTGCTCGTAGACCATCTGCGCGTCGCCCCCCGGCGCCGCGCCCGTGATGATGACAAACGGCGTGGAGCTCGGGACGAACGGCGCGATCCGTTCGATTCCGCTCTTGATGTGCCGGAGCCGATCGTCCGGGGCGCGCGGCGATGGAGCCAAGCTGTCGGGGAAAAGCGAATGGACCGTCGTTTGTACCGAGCTGACGCGTAGGCCGGACCGCTCGATGCTCTGCAACTGCGGGCCATAATCGTCGCGATCGAGTTTGAACTCGCAGACTTCAATGTCGTCGACTCCGTGGGCCGCATATTGCGCGACGTCTCGCTCGAACGACCAAGGCCAGGTCGTGAATTCACTGATTCCGAAACGGTCCGCAGCATCACTCATCGTCACACCTCCTGCCGCAACTCTAGGACGCAGAAGCCTTTGCGGTCGAGTTGGATGGCTACGCCTCGGCGAATCGCTGCGCTGTCCAAGATATCGTCGTTGACCCATTCTCCACGCAGACTATTGAACGCTTTGACCGAATACGAGCCGCTCAGGTTCAGGTCGACGCTCACCGCGGTGGTGATCGTGCGTTCGGTCGTATTCCCTACGAAGATGACGATGTTCTCACCCTTCCGAAGCCCCATGCTGGTGGCGGCGTCTCCGGTCACGTGAACGCTTTCGGTCACGTCGGTATCGTAGACAATGCTGTTGGTCGATCGGTCGAACTGAAAGTTGCCGTACATTTGCAGGTCCGGCAGCCGAACGACGAACCACGTTAGGAATTTTCCGCGGAAGGGCAAATTCTGCACGCCCATCCACTGCCAATCCGGCGCTAGCTTGGGATTGACGCTGGGTGTTCCGGTCGAAATATCGAGCCCGGCTGCACCCTCGATGGCCGCCCAAAGATAGCGTGGTGGAAACCAGGGCGACAGCATCATCCCTTGATTGACGAGCGTTTCTCCATGCAGCCATTCGGAAAACTGCCCCGGAACCGTGTTATTGCGGAGCGGATCGCTCGAGTAGTGACGGAAGCTCGTGCCAAGCGAATGAGCCATGAACGCTGGGTTGAAACGCGCGGCCGCAAATGCATACCAAAAACTCACCCCTACCCATACTCCGCCGAGCAAACCATAGCCGTGGGTCGGTCCATAGTTCACCGCGTTTCGAGGGACCGTACGGATTCCGGCGCTGGTCCAAAAGTCTTCGCTACTCAGACGCGAGATGATGTGCGCGGCGACTTCATCGTCAGCAACGCCAAACATCAACGGGAACACCATATCGGCGGTACAGTCGGTTCTCTTCGTGCCGTCCAGATCGAGGTTGAGGTAATAGAGCCTGGTGGCAGGGTCCAATAGATGCTCGTTAATGGCGGTGCGGAGCGTCTCGGCGACCTGCTTAAAGGCCGCGCTATCGTGGTGCTTCTTCAGAACGCGCGCCATATGCGAGATGGTCTGCAAGGCCGCGTAGCACTCAGAGTTGACTTCGGTCGTCGCGCCGGATAGCCGATAGTTCGCGATGACGTTGCGCCAGCCGACGATTCCCCAGTCCGCCGTTCCATCGGCGCTGCACCATACCAGACCTTGGTCGTTGCGCTGCGAGAGGATGTATCGCGCGGCCTTAAGTGCGTAAGGATAGACGCGCTTGAGAAACGCCATATCGCCGGTCGTATTGTAGTAATGCCACAGAGCCAGTATCAGCAGCGGTGTGTTGTCGTTGATGTTGAGGTTGTAGTCGTTCGATTTGCCGGTTCGGATGTCGTAGTATTCCGCTACCATCCCACTCTTCTCGAGGTGCTCGACATACCAGAGGAGGGAGTCGCGGCTAAAGTCCGGCGTAATGTAATCGGCTCCGAATGCGAACCAGGCAGTATCGCGCCCGACGCTGTTATTAGACCGCGCGGGATCGTTGACGAAGCACCAGCCCGTTGGGGCGAGCGTTTGCGTGCGCAGCATGTTGGCTTTCGCCCAGAGGACGCCGCGATTAACGTCCTGATCCGGGCAGATCACGACCGCCCGATTGAGCACGGCGTGGTAATAGCGGCGCGTCTTGTGTAGCGCGACGGTTACCGAGGGACACTCGTCGTAAATGCGGCGAGCCGCGGCCCTTCCTTCGCCTGAAAAGGAGAGGGTCAAGTAGAAATGCGCGACTTCGCCAGGTTTGAGCCGGTGCGAGAAGTGCATCACCGCCATCGGGTCGCCCGCGGAGGTCGCCATCGCGCCGCTGAGCGTCCCCGGCGCGCTGGTGGCGATTGCCTTCCCGTTATCGATCGTGACCTCGTAGCTGCTCGGCCTGGAGCTGGCGCCCACGATGCGTACAAGGTTGTCGTCTTTGGTATTCCACGCGACGATCGCGTTACGTTTCTTGTCGTACGTGCTCGCGATACCGTGCGGCGTGTTACCGCGCAGCTGCGCAAAGGCATAGCTGCTGATTGCGACCGTTTGCTGGGTGTCGTTGCAGAGTTCGATCTCGTAGTAAGCGGCTGGAGGATCGACGGTATTTCCTCGAGGAGCCCCGCTCAAGACGAAGAGCCTCTCGTGGACACGAACGTTGTTCGAGAGCCGGAACATGTGCTCTTGAAGCTCGGGATGGAACCGAAAGATCCCAGGGAGTGAGGAGAGCGGGATCCCGGTGAGATCGTCCCAGTGATTGATTTGGACCGTACCGAACATCTCGAGGCCAAGATCGCCGGAGTAGAGTTTCTCCATCGCGCCGGTCGCCTTGACGATCATGGTTGCCTTGGGCGATCCGAGTGTACTGCCGGCAGCCACCTGGTTGTCGGCGATTTCGTATCGCGAGATTCTCTCGCCCGTCCCGGAAACGTGGGTGATCGTGTGCATGGACTACAGGCTACCGGATTGCTTGGTCATTCCGCCATCGATGCGGTACGACGCACCGGTAATGTATGCGCCTGCGTCCGAGGCCAAAAACGTGCACAGTTCGGCGATTTCTTCGGGCTTGGCCATTCGACGCAGCGGTATCTCCGATAGCAACCGTTCCAACAGAGCCGGATCGCTCTTTAAACCTTTGTCCATTGGCGTGTCGACTGCGCCGGGACAGACATCGTTGACCGTAATTCCGTACGGCGCCAACTCGATGGCGATCGTACGCATCATCATCCGGATGCCACCTTTCGACGCGCAATACGGGGCGTTTGTCGGCATTGCTAGATCTTCGTGCACCGACGAAATGTTAAGGATTCGCCCGCCGCGTTTTTGTTCGACCATGCACTTTGCGGCGGCTTGCGAACAGTTCCAAGCCCCGGTGAGGTTGACAGCGATCACCTCGTTCCAGGTTTCGAGCGGGGTCTCCAAAAATGGCGCCTTATGTTCGATCCCCGCGTTGTTGACCAGGATATCGATGCCGCCAAAATGCTGGGTCGTCCGACCGATCAACTCGGCAACTTCGCTTGGTTTGCTGATGTCGGCCCCGATCGCTAGAGCTTTCCCACCGAAGTTCTGGATTTCGTCGACGGCGGCCGCCGCCGGACCCCTGTCTCCGAAGTAATCGACGACCACGCTGGCGCCTTCGCGCGCGAAGTTCAGAGAGATCGCTTTGCCGATTCCGGTATCGCCTCCGGTAACGATGGCAACCTTACCGGCCAATCGCATGGGCTTTTTCCTCTCGTTGTCGCGCTCGCGTGAATGATGTCTCGCCCTTTTCGACCATGGTTAGACGTGAGGTTCGCGGCGGAAACGCCAGGCCGAGCGCCCAATCGAGCGCGACTCGCGTCTTATCGGCCAGACCGGGAACGCGTCCCAAATAGTAGGCGCGCCAAATCAACCAAGCGGCAAAGCCGGTGACCATATGCCCTCCCGGTAGCGCCACGATGCCGGTGCGATTGCCCAGCGAGGCCATCTGTCCGAGCTCCCGATATCGAAACGCACGCGTCGCCCGTCCCCGCGTGCGCGCAACGATGTTGCGGCCCAAAAGTGCGCCTTCGCGGATGGCGTTTTGCGCCAGCGGTGCGTAGGTACCGCCGTGGGGCCGGGGCACGGCTGCACAATCTCCCAGCGCCCACAGGTGCGCGATTCCCGCCACCGCGAAATCCGGCCCCGTCTCGATTGCACCATGTTTGTCCGTCTTCAATCCTAAGCACTCGGCCAGCGGCGACGGTTTCTCGCCGGCCGCCCACACGACCGTTCCACTGAAAATGTTCTCTCCGCTCTTGAGTGTTATGCCGTGCTTGGCAACGATGCCGACGTCTTGCTTAAGGCGCAACACGACCCCGCGCCGGCGCAATACCGATGCGGCGTATTTGCCAAATTTAGCGGGAAGATGGCCGAGCAACTTGTCACCGGATTCCAAAACCAGCAGTTCAACCGCCTTGGAATCGATGTTCGGATAATATTCCAAGATTGAATCCAGAAACGCTCGCAGTTCGCCGGCCAGTTCGACCCCGGTAAAATCTCCGCCAACGATGACGAAACGTAACAGACGATCGCGTTCCAAGAGGTCATCCGTTTTGGCGGCCAACTCTAGCGCACCGACCACTCGGCTGCGGACAATCTCGGCGTCTCCGATCGCCTTGAACGGCACCGTGAGTTCCTCGACGCCCGGCACGCCCATGGTCGATGCGGTAGCGCCAAGGGCGAAGACCAACTCGTCGTACTCGATGAGCTGTTCCTCGCTATCCAAGGGATCGCGAACGGTAACGGTACGCCGATTCACGTCCACTCCGATGGCTTCGCCCAATTCGAAGCGCGACAAAGATGGGAACCCACGTCGATCGCGCAGGGCTGCGCGTAGCGGCTGCATGATGTCGTGCCCGTTGATCGAACCTCCGGCGACCTCAGGCAGCATCGGCGTGAAGAGCATAAAGTTCTGCCGACTTACGAGCGTAACCTCAACGTCACCGGCGCCAATCCTTGAGAGCGCGCGAGCGGTTGCGACACCCGCGAATCCGCCACCCAGAATAAGGACTCGTGTTGGTCTCACGAGCTTCGCTTCCGAACGTAAAGCACAATCGCCGTTGCGAGGCCGGCTAGCGCGAGTAGCCCGACCACGCCCTGCGCGCCCGCGCGAGCGGATTCTGCTCGGATGTTTGGCATATAGCGATGCTCGGGAAAGTGATCGTCGAACTCTTTCCCGCGGTCGTCGATCGCCATTTTCAATACTTGTGCGGGATGCAACGCTTGGCGTGCAGTTGTTTGAGATATCTGCTCGCGGCAGCTGAAACCGTTGGCCACGACCAGCGTCCGAGGATCTGCAGCCCGCACCTTGGGCAGAAGGGCTCGTTCACCGATGGCGATCGAGACGTCATAGTGGGCGGCGTCGAATCCGAAGGGACCGGCCATTCCGCAGCAGCCCGTATCGGGTAACTCGTAGTCCAGTCCGATGGCCTTAAAGAGTTTGGCTTCACCCGAGGCGTCGAGAATCGACTTGTGATGGCAATGTTCTTGTACCAATGCTTTGCGATGCAGCTTGGGAGGCGCATAGTCGGGGGCTTTGACAGCCAAAAACTCGGTCAGTAGGTAGGTCTGCGCCTTGAGTCGTTGAGCGTCCTCATCAGGTCCGAGCAGATTCGTCATCTCGTCGCGGAAGACCGACACGCAACTGGGCTCGAGGCCGACAACGCAGACCCCCTGCCGAATCTGTGGACGCAGAGCCTGCAGAACGTCTCGGAGCATCGTCTTTGCGAGATCGAGCATGCCGTAGTCGTAGAGCGGACGGCCGCAGCAGAGTTGCACGGTCGGAATCGTCACCTGGAAACCGGCGTCCTCGAGTACTTCCACCGCCGCCTGCGCGGTCGTAGGATGAAAGTGATTGTTCCAGGTATCGGGCCACAGGATGACCTGATGTTTGCCGGCGTTACGAATCGGTCGCTGCGCGAACCACGAACGGAACGTTTGCGGAGCGAAAAGCGGGATCGTCCGCTCGGGTGCCATCGATACCACTGCTTTTGCGATTTCGCGCAAGCCTGGGGTTTGCGTGAGCGCATTCACTAAGCGTGGGGCGAGCGACGCGATGCGAGCCCACCAATACATCAAGCCAAATGCATAGGCGGCGATCGGGCGTCGTTTGCCTTCGTAATAGTGGGAGAGAAACTCGGCCTTGTAGGTGGCCATATCGACATTGACCGGGCATTCGCCCTTACAGCCTTTGCACGACAAGCACATATCCAGCGCATCCTTGACGCCTTCGTCTTGCCAGCCGTTTTCCATCGGGTTGCCTTCGAGCATCTCAAACAGCAAGCGCGCGCGACCGCGGGTCGAGTAGGCTTCCTCTTTGGTGGCCATGTAGCTCGGGCACATGGTTCCGGCATCGTGCTTGCGGCACTTGCCGGTTCCGACGCAGCGATTGGCTGCGAAGGCAAAGCTACCGTGATCGTCTTCGAACTTGAAGTGGGTCTTGGGCTCCCACGGCTGGTATTGCGTGCCCCAGCGCAGGTTTTGATCGATCTTGTACGGATGCACGACCTTGCCGGGATTCATCTTATGCTGTGGATCCCAGATCGACTTAAACTCCCAGAATGCCTCGACGAGTTCATCGCCGTACATGATCGGCAGGAGTTCTCCGCGAGCCTGGCCGTCGCCGTGCTCTCCGGAGAGCGAGCCGCCGTGCGCGACGCAAATGTGGGCCATTTCAGTGACGAACTTGCGGTACTTCTCGATTCCCGGCGCGGTGAATAGATCGAAGTTGATGCTGATGTGGACGCAGGCCTGTCCGAAATGCCCGTAGAGCGAACCCTTGTAGCCGTATTCATCGAGCTTGGCTTGAAAAAGCCGAACGTAATCGCCCAGCCGCTTGGGATCGACTGCGGAGTCTTCCCAACCCGGGTAGTAATCCGGCTGGTTGGGAATTTTCGAGGTCGCTCCTAACGCATTGTCTCGAAACTTCCAGAAGAGTTCTTGCTGTTCGTGATCGTCGAACAGATGTGTTGAGGGTGGATTCGGGCGAGATTTAAACGCATCCACCAGCCCGCGCGCGCGATAGGAGGCTTCCTGCTTCGTGTCGCCGCCAAACTCGCAGATCAGCCACGCTTCACCCTTGGGAAACATCGCGCGGCCGCTGTCCGCTTCACCCTTGAGGCGCATGTACTGGAACATCGATGCGGACATGCCTTCCAAAGCGATCGGGCCGTGCTCGTCGCAGAACGGCACCTGGTCGGCAGCCGCGCCCAGGTCGGGAAACCCGAATATGGCGATGGCGCGATGCGGTGGGCTGTGAACTAATCGAACCGTCGCCTCGACGACCGTCACGCAGGTGCCTTCGGTTCCTACCAGCGCTCGGGCGACGTTGAAACCGTTCTCGGGAAGCAACTCGTTGAGGGGATATCCCGAAACGCGTCGAGGTATATTTGGAAAGCGTTCGCGAATTTGATCGGCATATTTGTCGCGCAGTGCCTTCAACTGCGCGTAGATCTCACCCCGCCGGCCGCCGGCGGCAATAATCCGCTCGAGCTCGTCGTCGGGTGTGGGCCCGACCCGCATCCGAAGGCCGTCATAGGTTACGATATCGAGTTCCTCGACGTTCTCTTCGGTCTTGCCGGCCATTTGCGCGTGCATCCCGCACGAGTTGTTGCCGATCATCCCGCCGAACGTATTGCGGTTGTGAGTTGCCGGATCGGGGCCGAACGTGAGATGTCGCTCTTCGGCCTTGTTACGAAGATCGTCGTTCACACATCCCGGCTGCACGCGGGCATTGTGTGCTTCCCAATCGATCGCAACGATACGATTCATGTACTTGCTGAAATCCAACACCACCGCGGCGTTGCAGGTTTCGCCGGCCAGACTCGTGCCGCCGCCGCGCGAAACGATCGGCGCTCCGAACTTACGGCAAGCCGCCAGCGCCCGTTCTACGTCTTCGGCGTCTTTGGGAATGACCAGGCCGATGGGGACCTGCCGGTAATTTGATGCGTCGGTCGCATACATCGCCCGTGTACTCGTGTCGAAGCGCACTTCTCCGCGAACGCCCTCGCGCAGTGCGACTTCCAGGCCGGCGGCATCGACGTCGGCATGATTGACCGAACCCTCGCGTTGGGTGGCCTTGGGATGGGTGCCGTTATGATGATCATGCGGCGCGACAGCGGCTTCGAGAATGCGAATCATAACGTCCTTACAAGGCGTAGCGTTCGGCGTCCGAACGGCGAAGTTCCAAACCGATACCGGGGCGCGACGGGTCTGGGCTGAGCATGCCGTTCTGCGGCTCGGTCACTCCGTCGAAGAGCATCCGCTCGATCCGGTAATGATCGAAGAAATACTCGATGTGGCGCAGCTGTTTGCAAGCCATCGCGGCGTGGAGATGCAAATGAGGGGCACAGTGCGTTGACAGCGGGGTCATCGTGCTTTGAGCCAGCCCATCAACAGCGAGCAACCCCGAGAACCCGCCGCAACGTGTGGCATCTGCCTGCAGCACGTCTAACATCCGCGCGTCGATCATGCGGGTAAACTCGTAGAGTCCGTAGCCGTATTCGCCGACCGAAATGTCCATGCCGGGCGGCGCGTGCTCGCGGACGTGTCGCGTTCCGACATAGTCTTCGCGAAAGACCGGCTCTTCGAACCAGGTGACGTGCTGTTCGGCGAAACGCTGCGCTTGCTCGATCGCTTGCGTCGCGGAGTACGCGCCATTCGCGTCGACAAACAGTTCGGCGCTCGGGCCGATCGCGCGTCGCGCGGCGGCGACTCGCGCGATGTCGGCGACTGGATCCCGGCCGATTTTCATTTTTACGCGGGGGATACCATCCTGGACCCAGGTCGACAGCTGTTCGCAGAGTTGCTGTTCGGAATAGGCGGTGAACCCACCGCTTCCGTAGACCGGAACGGATTCCCGGACTGCCCCGAACAACGTGTATGTCGGAACGCCCAAAAGTTTTCCCTTAAGGTCCCATAAGGCGACATCGACTGCGGAGACCGCCATCGAAGTGATGCCGTCGTGCCCTAGATTGCGCGTCTTGGCATACATATCGTTCCAGCGCGCGCCGATTTGCAATGCGTCGGTTCCAACGACCGTTTCGCGAAGAAGGCTCTCGATGAGCTTGGCCGTGCCGACATCAGCATAGGTGAACCCAATGCCGCGTTCGCCCCCTGCAAGAACTTCAACATAAACCAGCGTGGTCGCGTCCCATTGCAGAGATCCGTCAGATTCCGGCGTGGCCGTAGGAATTGTGTATGCCCGAACGTCGAGCGTCTCGATTGGTATTTGAGCCGGTGCTACAACCAATGACGTCATCTAATTGGGTGAGCCGTGGGGTATCATTCCAGCGATGACTTCCTTGACGGATTCTGCGATGACGCCAATCCGGTTAGGGTCACCCTTGACCATCGCTGAAAACAAATTATGCGCTTGCTCGAACGTGATGTGCGGCGGCAGTTGGGTAATGTCGGCATCGACGACGGCGTCGAACACGACCGGCCGGTCCGCGGCTAGAGCCCGGTCCCATGACGGGCCGATTTCCTCGGTGAGTTCGACTCGGATCCCTGTAAGGCCAATCTGGTTGGCGTACTCGGCGTAATTGAAGCGAGGAAGATTCTGGGACGCTTCGTATTTGGGATTTCCGCCCTCGATCCGCATCTCCCAGGTTACCTGATTGAGATCCGAATTGTTGAGCACCAGGAAGATCAGGCGCGGATCGCTCCACTCTTTCCAGTACTTGGCGACGGTGAGGAGCTCGGCAGACCCGTTCATTTGCATGGCGCCGTCTCCGGTGCACGCGACGACGACGCGGTCCGGGAACGCGAACTTGGCAGAAATGGCGTACGGCACGGCCGAGCCCATCGTTGCCAAGCCACCGGATAGCGATGTCTTCATGCCGCGCTGTATGCGGATGTTGCGCGCGAACCAGTTGGTGGCCGTGCCGGCGTCACCGGTAAGAATAGCATCGCTGGGTAGGCGTTCGCTCAGCTCCCAGAAAACGCGCTGCGGGTTGATCTGTTCTCCTGTCACATGGGAACGCGCTTCTTCGCCCGCGTACCAATCCTGGAGGTTCTTGGCAATTTTCTCTCGCCAGCTTTGATTTGTATTCGGATTGAGCAGAGGAAGAAGAGCGCGCAGCGTGTGAGCGCTGTCGCCGATGAGGTTTACCTCGGTCGGGAATCGTAGTCCGACGTTGCGCGCGTCGATGTCGATCTGGATGCCGCGCGCGTGCCCTTCTTCGGGCAAGAATTCTGAATAGGGATAGCACGTTCCGACCATTAGCAAGGCATCGCACTCGTTCATCATATCGGAACTTGGGCGGGTGCCCAGCAGGCCCAACGTTCCGGTAACGTACGGGAGATCGTCGGGGACGACGTACTTTCCGAGAAGGGCTTTTGCAATACCGGCACCGAGACGATCGGCGACCGCGAGCACCTCATCTGCAGCGGTCGCAGCCCCTTGTCCCACGAGCATGGCCACCCGACTGCTACTATTGAGAATATCCGCCGCACGTTGAAGGTCGGCCGGCGCCGGAACAACGATGGGGGCAGAGTAGCCGACACTGCTAGGGATCATCCCGTTCTTGTGAGGCGGCCTGGGAACGGCTTTTTGTTCTTGCACGTCTTTGGGGACAATCACGCAGGTCACGGCGCGAAATGCAGCCGCAGTGCGAACCGCGCGATCGACCACGTGGCGCATTGCGGCGGGGTTAGACACGGTGTACACGTACTCGGTGACGTCTTGTAGTAAAACCTGCAGATCGACTTCTTGCTGGAATGATCCGCCGAGCGCCGAAGTTGCGGCTTGCCCGACGATCGCGACGACCGGCGTATGATCCAATTTCGCGTCGTACAGCCCGTTGAGCAAATGAATCGCTCCGGGCCCTGAAGTCGCTAAACAAATCCCGACCTCACCGGTAAACTTCGCGTGCGCGCATGCCATGAACGCAGCCATCTCTTCGTGGCGCACCTGAATGAATCGAAGTTTATCGCCGATCCGATCGAACGCTCCCATGATGCCGTTGATGCCGTCCCCGGGGTAGCCATAAATTCGGTAGAAACCCCACTCGACAAGTCGTTCGAGGAGATAGTCGCTAGTATTCACAGTAATGGTGCTCCGGGACGGGATTCTAGAAAAATTGGGTCGTCTTAGACATACCATCGAAAGTTCTGACTCAAACAGCTCGCTTGTTTGCTGTTCCCATCGATACATACTTAGGTCATCTTCGGGAATCCAGCGCTCCATGGCTTCGATGCAAAATTGAGGATGGCGCCGGCTCTTTGGGATCGATCGAACATCGACGAGCTCCGCGATTCCCGCCGCCCGAATGAGATGCGCAAGTTCACCGGCGCTTGCCGTGCCGTGGCCGAGCGTCAACAGCCGCAACGTTGCCTAAGCCGGAATGGCGCTCAGGTGCTCGCCTGCGCGCATGAGTCCGAGTCCGGTAGACGACAGAGGATCAATATTTGACAACGCAAGCGACATGAGGAGAAAACTGCGGAACGGTAGGAAGCTTTAGGACGGCCTTCATCACCTTGTCTGGTCGCCATGCTGTGAGCAATCCGAGCCCCAAGGCGAATACGACGCCAAATGGGAACGAGGGATCGATCATGTGCCGCACCAGCCCTTTAGGGTTTGCTGTGAAACCGTGACCGAGCCTGAGGCCGCAGAAATGGAACCACTAAGTCCTAAGGCAGCCCCATGCTCGTTAAATGCCACCCTGAAAATAAGTACCGACATTGAGTAATTCTTACCTCCCATTACATCACGTTACAAGTGGATCGCGTTGTCGAATACGATGCTGGCGATGGTTATGTCCGCGCTCGACGGATCGATCGTTATCATCGCGCTACCGGCAAATTCTCGCGGCATTCGTCTCGATTTGCTGGCGCCCGCCAACATCGGCTATTTGCTGTGTGGGGTATCTGCTCGTGCAGTCCGTGCTCGTCGTTACGCCCGGACGTCCGCGATATGTACCGTCGCGTCAAGATTTACAATCTCGGCTTCGTCGTGTTTACCGCAGCTGCATCACCGCGGCGTGAAGCTGATTAAAGTTATCTTGGCTCCATCTGGATCAGCTTGAGCCGAATCCATGACTCCAGTCTTGCCGTTCAGCCACGTAACGATGCGCTCCTGATCAGCACCCTTTCCGTATTCTTCATTCTTGGTTACGGCAACAGCGACATCGCCGGCGGGGCCGGTTGCCGTCGGCGAGGCGCTGTCAGGCCGGACGAGCACGGTTTGGTTGTTTTGGATTTCAGCGAGAGTGAATGCTTTGCCGGGATGCGCAGATACCACGTAGGGATAAATGAATGTGGTCGCAATGAGCCCTACGCTTGGAAGCACGTAGCTCGAGCCGGGTATTCGTGGAAACGAGACGCGCATGCCGTCAAGCGTTAGCGCGGTGCGCGTTATGTGTGCGCGCAGCACCATCTTTCCTTGATGCAGTTCAAAGGACAGCGGCAATAGCGTATCGCGCGACCACGTGCTTCTTGTCGTCGCGATCGCGCCGTTGGGGAGCGTTGTCGTTTCAGAAATACCCAAGGTCGATCCCCTCGCGTCAACGACGATGGTGCTTTTGAAAACAACTTTGCCGTCCACGGCCATAGAGTACACATACGTCCCGCTCGGGGGTCTTAGAGCTTCCGACGTGGCGACAGCAGGAGCGCCGGGCATCGCGGTCGCCACAAGGAGGGCACCTGAGACAATCAGTCGCGTTAAGAAGAACAAAGTGAAGACTCCTATGAAGATTTCAATAGGGGGCCGAGTTCTAGGCGTACGCATCACAGTCCCAGATACTTACAAGTCGTTGGGCGTCCACCGCGCACGTGGTTGTGTTCGTCATGTGTATTGTGATCCATATATACAATAACGTGCGGCGCGCGACAATGCCGGCGAGTAATTGCGACTCACTGTCGAATTGGCCGTTTTTACGAGCGGTTTACTCCTGGTCGCGCGAAACGCCTTGGCGGAACGCATTGCTCATGAGCCTATCAAATGCAACCTGCTCACTCTGAGGCTGAAGGGCGACCTCGGTGACGAGGACACTTACGGGATCTAAGAGCAAGCGCTCGGCTCTTTCGGGATCACCTGTCGCGGGAATCGCCGTAAGCGCGTCCGCTCGCTTTCGCAAGGCAGCGAGGTGCTCTTTGAGACACGAGCGCACAGAATCTATGCGGCCGTAGTCGTAGCAACACTGTTCGTGCAACGCAAACTCGGGAATTGCCCCGCCTGCGCGGCTAACGGTAAACGTCGTCGAAGGCCTCACGCTAGCGCCGTGCGGCTCCAACGGCTTCGCGCGGTCGCGCCTCACTGACGACGAGCGCGCGGCCCGCAATCGTGCGCCCGGAAAACTCTGCGATCGCAGTGCTTGCGGCTTCGGGCCGTTCGAATTCGACGAAGCCAAACCCCTTCGGTCTCTGCGTCTCACGGTCGACTACGATCCGAACTGACGCAATGGGGCCTGCGATTTCGAACAGAGTTCTGAGGCTGTCTTCAGTCATAGAAAATGGGAGATTACCAACGAAGAGTCTTTTTGGCATGGGTGTTCCTTAGGCTTGGGCGTATTCCGTATTGATAATAACATATCAATAAACAATGTCAAGCCATGGTATTAGCGAGCGCACGAAGCGCACAGGCCGTACAAGGTAAGGTCGTGCGACCGAACGCGGAATTTCGGTGGTATCAACTTGCGAATGTTGTTGAGGCAGCCAGCGATGTCGAAAACACGAGTGCACTTCTCACATTGAAAATGGTGGTGGTGTCCCTTGTTTGCAAGTTCATATCGCACGGGTTCGCCCGGGATCTCCACGGCTTCGACCGCGCCGTCTCCCAACAGGGCGCTGACGGTCCGGTAGACCGTAGCGACGCCGAGCCCCTCGATGCGCTTTGTGGCGGCTTCGAGCAGCTCACCGACGCTGAGCGGACGCTCTGAGCGATCCAAGACATTACGTAAGGCGTCTCTTTGTTTGGTCTTCCGGCTTGGCTGGGTGGTCACGGTATTCGCACTCCTCTTGACTATTTGATAATGATACACTATTCTCAACAAAACACAACTTCGAGAGGATACCGATGACACACCCGCTACGGCGTTTCCTTGGAGCCGGGCTAATAACGCTTGCTCTCTGTTTCCTGTGCTCCGCACCGTCCTACGCCGTCAACGCGAGCGCGTCGCTCGCCGGGGTGGTCACGGCTAACGGCCAGCCGGCCGCACACGTGCAAGTCACTGCCTCCGGGGATAACTTGACGGTCAAGACCACAACCGACGCGCAAGGTCGCTTCTCGTTCCCGCCGCTGGCGCTCGGCAGCTACGACGTCGAGGCGAGGAGCGGGGATCTCGTCGGGGACGCCCGCGTCGATCTTGGCGGCGACGGCGCCACCGTGACTCTAGCGCTCGGGGCACTCAAAGTGATCGGGCATATCGTCGTCAGCCGATCGCCGGCGACGCACGGCAGCGGCACGGATGTCGTCTTGAACGCCGACGATCTGACGCGGCTGCCCTTCAATAACAGCTTCTCAGAAATGGAGATTCAGATGCCCGGGGCAGTTCGCGGCGCGAACGGCGTCGTCCATATGAACGGCGATCACGGCGTCATCAACTACGTGCTCGACGGTGTGGCGTTGCCCCAGGAACTCAACCGCGATATCGGCGGCGAAATCAACGTCAACGACCTGTCGTTCGTCGATTTGATCGAAGGCGCGTATCCGGCCCAGTACGGGATGCGTTTCGGTTCGGTGTTCAATATGGCGACCCGCGCCGGAATAGGGCCGGCTGGATTCGACGGCAATGAATCCTTCGGGTCGTATTCCGATGCGCAGTCGACGATCGGCTACCACGCGCCGATCGCGGGCGGCGGTGGTTTCGACATTGCCATGAGCGGCGAGCAATCCACGCGTGGACTCGACCCGCCCAACTTTGGCTCACCGCACAATAGTGCAAGTTCGCTCAATCAGTTCGCACGCTTAACACTGCCCGCCGGCAACAACAATTTCACGAACATCACGTTCATCAACGGGCACAGTACGTTCCAGATTCCAAACGACGTCGACAATGGCGGACCGGCCACCACTGACGATAACGAAACCCAAGAGGACACGTTCCTCTCCGTACAGTTCCATCGCGCTATCGTCGACACCGGCGTGTGGACATTCGGCACGTCGTTCAAGTCCTCGAAGATTCAGGACTTCGGCGATCCGACCAACGACTTCACCTACGGCGAGGCGCTCAACGTCGATGCACCCCCCTTCGGCAATGGCGGCAGCTCCACGGACTGCGCCGCGGCGATGAGCAATCCGGACGCCTTTCTCCCGACAACGTGCGCCTTTTCGCTCGCCGACCAACGCATTGCTATCGACTATATCGTGCAGAGCGATTACACGCGCACCTTTGGGAAGCATCACGTCTTTGCCGGCGGGTCATACGATCTGTCGCGCGTCCTGAAAGATTACGCGGTTACGTTGCAGCCGGACAACTTCCTTGCACCGATCGTGACGCCGAGCACTCCGGACGCGCCAACGACGGTCATTGACAACGAGCCGAACATAGGGAATACGTATCAGTCCTACGTCCAGGATAGCTGGCGCATGAGCAACCTCTGGGAAGCGGACTATGGGCTGCGTTACGACTTCTTTACGATCAAGTCAACTCAGTTCGCCCAAGGATTTGGGGCATTCAGTCCAAGACTCAAAATCACGCGATTCTACGGGCAGCGAGCCAGCGTCTACGTCTACATCGGGCGGTTTTTTGAGCCCTTCTCGCTTGAGAATGTGAGCCCGATCGCTGCGCAACAACTTAACCTGCCGCTGCAGCCGACCGTCGCACAGTTCGATCTCAAGCCCGAGCGTGACACCCAACTCGAGCTCGGCGGCCACATTCCCGTGGGTTCGGGCGACCTGGGCTTTCGCGTTTGGCAGAAGAACGCCAATAACCTCATCGAAGACACACAGGTCGGCGCGACGCTATTGCATCAGGATATCAACTACGGGCTTGGCCGGTTGTCGCAGGAGGCAATCAACTACACGCAACCGCTCTCGCGAAGCAGTCGCGCATACCTCTCGATCGCGCACGTCGTATCGCTCAACAGCGGATGCGAGACGCAACTACTCGCGCCGTGCTTTGGTCAACCGGCGGGCTTCACACCGGCCGATCACGAGCAGCGCTACAGCGTGGCAAGCGGCGTGCTAACCAATGACCGGCGTGGCGGCTGGTTCTCCTTCGATGCCGAATATGGGAGCGGTTTGTCTTCGCACTCCTGCCCGGATGATACACCGGGCTTTTGTAAGGCAACACCGCACACGACGTTCAACGCCGAGAAGGGAATCGCGATCGGTCCAAAGACCGCGCTCACCTTCGACATTCAGAACCTGCTCAACGATCGCTATTTCGTCACGCTGTTGAACGCGCAGGGTAACCACTACGCGACACCGCGTACGCTGTACATGGGCATTAGGGTCACGCCATAATGGACCCAGCTTTGGTAGAGCGCGCCGGTCATTGTGGTGTTCGTGGGGCCGTTCGCTGGCTCGTTATTTCAGTTGTGTCAACACGTACGTCGAGACGTCTTTTAGATCGCGCGCGGAAAGTTGCCAGCGTGGCATGACGGGGCTGAGAGCCTGCCCGTTGTTGTCGATCCCGGTCGAGATCGCTCGCTCCAAGAGAGCTACGGTGTATGGGTGCGTTTGACCGGCCACCAGCGCTTTATGGCGCAGATCGGCGCTCACGGCTCCCCCCGGCAGGTGTACTCCGCCCGAGCCGTCGGCACGATGACATGCGGCGCAACTCTGCATCAGCGGCGCCGGGCGCGCGGTAATTTGAAGCCCGCTTGCGTCCTTGCCCGTTTGGAAAATCGTACGCCCGTTTTCCAGAGGGGTACTACCCGGCGCGGTAGACGATTTCGCTCCGGATCCGCACCCCGCGATCAGGATTAAAAGCAATGCGATCGATACGCTACTACAGCGATTCATGGCCGCTCCTTCGTGATTGGGGTTGATATACCCAAGGTCTAGAGTTTTTATGTCACGCCGTATGCCGCCGTTCGCAATGCTCTGCTCGTCCATCCGTCGCACGCTTGGGATCGCTCCGAGCAAGACCAGACTCATGCCGTTAGGAGCGCGAAGATGCCGACTGCTGCGACGAACAGTCCGCTCAGTACCTCACCGTAGCGTTCGAGCGGCCCGAGAGACGCCTGTTGTAAGCCGCGCACACCGGCCACACACATCGTCACATATGTTGCAATCGTCGCCAAAGCAAACACTGCGGCCATGATTGCCAAGAGTCCAGCACCTTTCGTCGACGCACCTAAGAACGCGGGAATACCCTCAATCATCGGCGACGATCCCAGGATAAGCAGCAGCGCGGTCCTACCGGACGCGGAATGCTCGTGGACGTGAAGCGCGGCTTGGCCCTCGATGACGTGCCAATCTCCCTCGTGGTGTTCGTGCCAATGGACGTGTCGCAAGCCGTCGCCGTGTTCGTGATGATGCGCGTGCCCCATGTGCGACTGCCCGTGACCGTGCTCTGCGTTTGCTTGAACCTCACGCCAACCAGTGTACGCAATCCATAGACCGAACCCGAGAAGCGCGATAGCCGATGCGAGCGATACCACATGCGCAAACCGAGCGGCAAGGACTGCGCCAACGATCCATAGCAACGCGCCAAGCGCAAGCGTCGTCGTAACGTGGCCGACGCCGGCTAGAGCCGCGGCTCTTGCAGTGCGCGCCGTGCTCCATCCCTGCTGGCGAGCCAAAACGACAATCGGCGCCCAATGATCTGGCACGATCGTGTGCAAGACGCCAACGACCGCGACGGTGAGAACGAGCGCGCTTGCGGTTTGGTCGACCATGTGTTCATCTTTCTCGGCAGCCTTGCCCATCCTCTTCCATAGTATGGCGAACTCCCATACACCCACTATATTTCCTGCAGTTGGTCGCCAGATTATTTGGGAAAACAATACGCTCTTCGGCGTTCGCAATCAACGCTACGCAAGGCGATTAAGGCCGCCTCGATTACAGTGGATCGCGACGTAACGTAGCCGGCCAAAGGGCGGCGGCCCTGAAGACTAGAATGCGTATAGCGACGGCGGACGATGCGGCCATTTACATTATAGGAGTATCACACATGTCACGTTTTGCCTTATCCGTATTCGCCGTCGCGTTGCTCGCAACGCCCGCGCTCTCGAGCGCGCGGAGCGCTCCTCCGCCGCCGAGCGCGACCGCCATGCCGGTGTCCGTTCCGAGCGCGGCGGCGACGATGCCGCCCGACAAGGTGCAAGCGCTCGCGCTCAACGTTCTGGGGCAGATGCAAAACGGGCGAATCGATCGGTCGCTCTTCACCGATCAGGTGAACGGCGTGCTTACCGACGATATGCTGCGCCAAATGGGGCCCGAACTCAGCCAGCTAGGCCAGGACCCGCGGGTTTCGCTGCTCAGTTCTCAGCCGGTCGGCACGGGCATTACCGAATACGTCTTCTTGCTTCGCTCGAATTCCGGGAACATCGACGAGACCATCGCGCTGGACGCCGATGGAAAGATTGCCGAAATCAACTTCACGGCCGATAACGCGCACTTTTAAAGACTCGGCCTCCAGCACGGGCATGAGTATGGGCCGGTGCGAAGAACCCCTGGCCGTACCATCTTGCGACCGGTTGAGGAGTACCTCGGATGCCACGCTTGCTTACGCTTCTGCTCGCCTTTGCCCTGACCGCAGCGCCGGCGCTCGTCCGCGCGCAAAGCGTCCCGGCTTCGCCCGCGCCAACCGCCGCGCCGACGGCCGACCCCGCGCACGTGCAAGAGTTAGCGCTCGACGTATTCCATCAACTGCAGAACGGTAACCTCGACCGCTCGCTGTTCACCGATGCCGCAAGCACCGCCCTTACCGATGACATGGTTCGCACGCTCGGGCAGCAGCTAGGCGCCGTCGGCGAGCCGAGCGTGTCGTTTTTGAGCGTTCGCTCCGCCGACGGCGGGATCACGGTGTACACGTATCTCTTGCGCACGCCGGGGTCGGGCAACCTCGACTATGTGATCGCTCTGGATTCAAACGGCAAGATCGCCGGAATCAACTTCTCCGTCGATCACTCGCACGGCTAGGTCCTAGCGTTTGGGCGCAGCGGCCGGCTTGTGCTGTGACCAGTGAACGCGCCAGGTGAAGATCCATTGCCGCGGCGATACGGGATTGGTCGCGTAGGCGAACGTACCGCCCCCCACGACCGGCATCGGGTTCACGTCTTGGTAGATCGTAAACAAACCGGCGTGACTGCCGAAAATATTGGACTCCGACAGGGTGAACTCGCTGTTCGCGGTAGTGAAGACGACGCCCGCAGTGTAGATCGTAAATGCGGGCAAGTTGTACAGGTTATTCGATCCGGTGAACTCCGCATTGGCAATCCATTCGAGATGCGCTCGCGTCATCGCGTCGTCGATCGATAGGCCTGCCGTGGTTGGCGGCCGGCGCGGGAGCTGCTCGCCCACGGCGTAGAAGCTGTTGGGAAACGACAGGCGCGGATCGAGCGACGAAAGGTAGGCGCCGCCATACGAATAGGTCGGAAACGCGTTGACGTTTTTCCCCAGCGGAATGCGTCCCTTGAACCGAACGCCCTGATAGACCAGGCCCATGCCCGTTAGCGCTTGACTGACGTATATTCTATTGCTCGAAAACGGAATCGTGCCGCACACCGTGGGCGCGCTCCAGATGCTTTGGAGGGCGCCGATGTAGGCGCTGGTTCCCCCCGGAAACATCGACGACGGCTCCGCATCGATGGGAACCGCGGTTTGGTACAGCGGCTGGCCGAACGCGTTCTGCCGATAAAGCGAGACGTCGACGCCGCCACCACGACCGTAGGAATGCCGCCAGGAAAGGTTATACGATATCGACGATTGATGCACGGCCGGATCGGCGGGACCGTTGACGAAAACCGAGCCGTTATAGCAATCGTATTGTGCGGTGAGCGGATCGCCCACCGGCAACGTCGGCGTGTAGCTGGGCTGGGCGCTTCCCAAGCCGATCAATCCTTCGAACGAATCGCTGCTCGTCGGTTTCCAATCTACTTTCTCGGACAGCTCGAATGCGGCGCCGGCGCCGCTGGCCGAGGCGAAGCTCAGGCCGTGGGTCAGACCGATTCTGTCGTTGGACTTGACCGCGTCGGTAATGTCGATTTCCGAGGTCCGCTGGCGCGGCTGCGTCGTCTCGGTCGGCACGCCATCGTACGTCGTCGTAAAATTGCCGCCGAATCCCGCG
>Ga0208357_1001124_pt1 | contig 20077 bp, 17 predicted proteins | sample NGESurdeep092012_6_FD_184487 | JGI IMG/M metagenome (GOLD analysis project Ga0208357, IMG submission 184487) | Arctic peat soil microbial communities from Barrow, Alaska - NGEE Surface sample F52-2 deep-092012 (SPAdes) | ecosystem: Environmental > Terrestrial > Soil > Wetlands > Peat ... | reverse complement strand
CGCCGCCGCGGCGTGCAGCTCGAGCAAACCGAAGGCAGCATCGCCCGGCAGCGGTACCGCAGCCGGGAGCGCGCCAGCCGCCGGCGGGAAGCTCCAGCAGGTCGTCCTCGGCACCACCGACAAGGTGATCTCCATCGACCCGGCGGGTGCCTACGACGAGGGCTCGTGGGTGCTGCAGTGGAACATCTACCAGTCGTTGTTGAAGATCAAGGCAGGCTCGGCGGACGTCGTCCCCGACGCGGCGAGCGCCTGCAAGTGGACGGACACCGTCACCTACACCTGCACGCTGAACCCCGGCCTGACATTCAGCAACGGTGACCCGCTTGACGCGGCAGCGGTCGTCTACTCGATCAACCGGGTCGTCAAGATCAACGACCCGAACGGGCCGTCGAGCCTGCTCTCCACGATGAAGAGTGTCGCGGCTCAGGGCACTGACACGGTGGTCTTCACATTGACCAGCCCGAACGCGGTGTTCCCGTACATCCTCACGACGGGCGCCGGCAACATCGTCGACCCGAAGGTCTTCCCGGCCGACAAGCTGCTCCCGGACGGCCCAGGCGACATCGGGTCGGGCGTGTACACGTTGAGCAAGTACACGGCGAACCAGCAGGCGGTTTTGACGCCGAACCCGAAGTACAAGGGTGACGACGTGCTCGCCAACAAGGGGTTCATCGTGCACTACGAGCAGACCCCGGCGACCCTCAAGCTCGACGTCGAGCAGGGCAATGTCGACGTCGCATGGCGCAGCCTCAGCCCGACCGACATCGCCTCGTTGCAGACGGAGACCAGCAAGGTCAAGGTCGTCAAGGGCAACGGCATCGAAATCCGCTACCTGGTGTTCAACACCTCGTTGCCGCCGGCCAAGGACCTCGCGACCCGTCAAGCGGTCGCGTACTCCATCGACCGCAACGCGATCGCGAACAACGTCTACAACGGCACTGTCACACCGCTGTACTCGATGGTGCCCGCCGGTCTGATCGGCGCCAACCAGGCATACAAGGACGCCTACGGTGCGACTCCCGACCCGGCGAAGGCGAAGGCCGTGTTGGCAGCCGCAGGCGTCACGACGCCGGTCAACATCACGATCTGGTGGACGCCGTCGCACTACGGCGCAGTGTCGGGTGACGAATACACCGAGATCAAGCGTGAACTCGAGGCAACCGGTCTGTTCAAGGTGACCTTGCAGAGCGCCGAATGGGACGCCTACAGCAAGGCGTACAACAAGGACCAGTACGCCGCGTTCGAGCTCGGCTGGTTCCCCGACTACCCGGACGCAGACGACTACCTGGCGCCGTTCTATGTCAAGGGCGGTTTCTACAACAACCACTACGACAACCCCGCGATCGACACCCTCATCACGCAAGAAGAGGGCGAGACCGACGCCACCAAGCGGACGGCCGAACTCCAGCAGATTCAGGTGCTGGCAGCCAAGGATGTTCCGACGATCCCGATCTGGCAGGGCAACCAGGTCGCGGCCACCGGACTTACGGTGACCGGCGTCGATAAGACGTTCGACCCGTCGTACATCTTCCGGATGTGGCTCATCGGTAAGAGCTAGTCGTTGGACGCCGAGGGGCCGCGTATCAGCGGCCCCTCGGCGCAGCGACACTTAGCTCAAAACCGAAAGAGGTATCCGGCTCGTGGCAACATCTGGTGGGTCGCTGCGCCGATACGCGCTGACGCGACTCGCGCTGGTTATCCCGATGATCTTGATCCTGCTCACCGTCGTCTTCTTGCTGATGCGGGTGGCGCCCGGCGACCCGATCCAGGCTGCGCTCGGCGGCAAGCTCTCCGCGGCACAGCTCGAGGAGAAGCGGCGAGCGGCTGGCTTTACCAAGCCGCTGATCGTGCAGTACGGCGAATACCTCAAGCAGGTCTTCACGCTGAATCTGGGCACCGCGATTACCGATAACCAGCGCATCACCACGGTGTTGAAGGTGAACGGTGCGGCCACACTGGAGTTGTCGTTTACTGCGACCCTGATCGCCTTGGTCATCGGCGTTCCGATCGGGTTGCGCGCCGGTCGACTGCGCGACTCCGCGTTCGACGCCGGCGGCCGGCTGTTTGGCATCATCACCTACGCCGCGCCGGTGTTCTTCGTCGGTCTGCTGTTCCAGCTGGTGTTCAGCAAGTGGCTGAACTGGCTGCCCAACTCGGGGATGCTGAGCCCGATCGACCAAGCCGAGTTGCCCGCGCATACGCATCTGTCGGTGGTCGATGCAATCTGGGATCACAACATGAGTGCGTTCGTCGACTCGCTGAAACACCTGGCGATGCCGTCGTTCACACTCGGGCTGTTGCTGTGCGGTGTGGTGATCAGATTGATCCGCACCAACTTGATTCAGACGCTTAAGGGCGACTACGTCGAGGCCGCCCGCGCGCGTGGCGTACCCGAGCACAAGGTCGTCATGCGGCACGCGTTCCGCAACGCCCTCGTGCCTGTAGTCACCGTGATGGGACTGCAAGCGGCGCTGCTGCTGTCGGGTGCGGTACTCACCGAAGAGACATTCAACTGGCCTGGCATCGGCAACCAGCTCGTCACGTATCTGAACAACCGTGACTACACCGCCGTCCAGGGCATCATCACGATCTTTGCGCTCGCCGTCGTGTTCATCAGCTTGCTCATCGACTTCGTGAACGCCGCCATCGACCCGAGGGTGCGGTACTGATGACGGCCGCGAGCATTGCGGAGCCCGGTGGTGAGTCGATCCTCGACACACCGCCCCCGACGACTTCGCGCCCGCGTGGACCGTTCGGCCGGCTCTGGCAACAGGTCAAGCAAGCTCAGGGATTCTCGAAGTGGTTGCTGTGGGTGGGCGCAGGGATCACCGCGGTTTTTATCGTGCTCGCCGTGTTCGCGCCGCTGATCGCGCCATACGGCTTCGATCAATACATGGCGCACGGTGTGCGGTTTGCGAAGCAAGGTTCGCCGAACGGCTCTCACTGGTTCGGCACCAACGTGCGCTCGGTCGACGTGTTGTCGGTGGTCATCTACGGCTCGCGCACCGCGATCGAAGTCGTTATGCTGGCAGTCGTTTTCAGTCTGTTCGTCGGTGTGCCGCTAGGCCTGATTTCCGGTTACTACGGCGGCTGGCTCGACCGCATCCTGGTGCTCATCATGGACGCACTCTTTGCGTTCCCCTACCTGCTGCTTGCGATCATCATTGCGTTCCTGTTGCAGAACAGCGTCGGCAGTGGGGTGTTGACCGCGGCCATCGCGATCACCGTCATCTACGTGCCGCAATACTTCCGCGTCGTCCGGGGCCAAGTACTGTCCGCTCGAGAAGAGCCCTACGTCGAGGCCGCGCGCGCGTTAGGCGCGCGACCACGCACGATCATGGGTCGTTACCTGTTCTTCAACGTGATCCAGTCGGTGCCGGTCATCGCCACGTTGAATGCGGCCGACGCGATTCTCACGCTCGCGGGGTTGGGCTTCCTCGGCTTCGGCATCCAACCCACGCAGGCCGCCGAATGGGGCTACGAACTGCAGCGCGGCGTCGCCGACATGGGTGCCGGTCTGTGGTGGACCAGTGTGTTTCCCGGCATCGCGATCGTTTCGCTGGTCACTGGTCTGACCCTTGTCGGCGAGGGCCTGAACGACGTGTTGAACCCGGTGCTTCGCAAGCGATCGGGACGCCGGGTGGTGCTGCCGCGCCGCGACGCTTCGGCCACGACATTGCCGACTCGCCAAGGGGACAACCGTGGCCGTGGGGAGGAGTTGGCGTGACGGCGGCTCCAGTGATTTCGGTACGTGACCTGCGTGTCTGGTACGGCACCGAGCGAGGTCCGGTGCGTGCAGTCGACGGCGTCTCTTTCGACGTGCGTGCAGGCGAGACCCTGGGTCTTGTTGGCGAATCCGGCTGTGGAAAATCCACCCTCGGCCGCGGCATCCTCGGCCTGCTGCCTAGCGGCTCAGCTGTTGACGGCAGCGTGCGCTTCCGCGATCGCGAGTTGGTCGGCGTCAAGCAAAGCGACATGCGGGAGATGCGCGGAGCCGAACTCGGACTCATCTTCCAGGAGCCAATGACCAGGCTCGATCCGCTGATGCGCATCAGCGAGCACTTCGCCGAGACGTTGCGCGCACATGAGCCCGAACTGAACTCCGAGGAGATCGACGCACGATCGATCGACACGTTGCGGCGCATGGGCATCCCGCCGACCCGCTTTCGGCACTACCCGCACGAGTTCTCCGGCGGCATGCGGCAGCGCATCATGATCGCGCTCGCCCTCGTGCTCAATCCGGCGTTCGTCGTTGCCGACGAGCCGACGACCGCACTCGACGTGCTGGTCGAGGCCCAGATCCTGTCGATCCTTGCCGACCTGAAGCGCAACTTCGACACGTCACTGTTGCTGATCACGCACAACCTCGGCATTGTTGCCGAGGCGTGCGAGCGGGTGGCCGTCATGTACGCGGGCCGGATTGTCGAAGAAGGCGATGCGCGCCAGGTGTTCTCCGATCCGTCGCATCCCTACACCCGCGAACTGCTGCGCTCGACGATTTCGCTGTCGACGACGGCGCTGCACTACATTCCCGGCTCGCCGCCAGATCTCGTCGACCCGCCGTCCGGCTGCCATTTCCACCCGCGCTGCCCGAGTGCGATGCAGGTATGCGGAAGTCTCGATCCGGTCGAAGTGCGGGCGCCCAGTGGCCAGCGGGTGTCGTGCTGGTTGCACGGCCCCGACGAGCTGATCCCACCCGGTGGCACCGCCCCGCTGCAACGACAGGAGTTGGCCAGTGCCGACGAAGCCTGACGATCTCGAGGTCGACCCTGCTCATGTCAAGCCTGACACCACGCCACTCGACGACCGGCCCGTTGTGCTCGACGTCCGTGATCTGCGGGTGCATTTTGCTTTGCGAGGTGGATTCTTCGACCGCCTGCTCGGTCGTTCATCGGGATCGGTGAAGGCCGTCGACGGTGTCTCGTTCACCCTCCGCAAGGGTGAGGTGCTCGGTTTGGTCGGTGAGTCGGGCAGCGGCAAGACCACGACAGCGCGCGCCTTGCTTGGTCTCGCGCCGATCACCGGCGGCACCGTGCGATTCGACGCCGGTCCCGAGTACGGCGGCCCGGTAGAGCTGACGGGTTTGCGCGAGCCTCAGTTTCGTGCGGTGCGACAGGCCATCCAACTGGTGTTCCAGGATCCACACGCATCACTGAATCCAGCCATGGACCTCGCGACCGCGGTCGCTCATCCGCTGAAGATTCACCACATCACCAAGGACCGCGTCGAGATCGATCGACGGGTGCGTGCTGCGTTCGAACGTGTCGGGCTCGCGCCGGTCGATCAGTACCTTCACAAGTACCCGGCCGACCTCTCCGGCGGGCAGAAGCAACGCGCGGTGCTCGCTCGCGCGATCATGTTGAACCCTGCGTTACTCGTCGCGGACGAACCGGTGTCGATGCTCGACATGAGTGTGCGCGCGAAGATCCTGCAGCTGATGCTCGACCTCAAGCGCGATCTCGGGCTCACCTACCTCTACGTCACCCACGACCTCGCGACCGCGAAGTTCTTCTGCGACACGATCGCCATCATGTATCTCGGTCGTATCGTCGAGATCGGTCCAGCTGCGCAGATCTACGCCGACCCCAAGCATCCCTACACGCGTTCGTTGCTCGCGGCGATTCCGGAGCCCGATCCGAGTCGCGCAGTGCCACGCAACTTGCCGCGCGGCGAGGTACCCGACGCCGCCAGGCCGCCGCTTGGTTGTTCGTTCCATCCGCGCTGCCAGGCCGCGTTCGCGCCGTGCGGCTGGGAGGCTCGCGACGTCAACGCACTACTGGAACAAAGATGGACGGCGGTTGCCGAGGACGAGTACGAGCGCGAGCGTGTCGTTGTCGGTGATCCGGTCGAACTCGAGGCGGGGCTGGCGGCGCGGCTGCCTGACACTCGAGCGGGATCGGGCGCCGCGGTGGCGCTGCTCGACGAGATCAGGAGGGCCGACCCGGACGAGCCGTTCTGGCGGGGCGTGCGATCAGTCGAACCTGAGCCGGCCGGCGTCCGGCTCGAATTCAACGAGCCGGTCGATCCGGCGCTGCGCAACGTCGGACCGGTCCGGGTGGCGTGCCACCTGCACGACCCGCGCTTCGCCCCTCTTGCGACGCCGCTGGAAACGCCTTAGTTTGCGTCAAGAAATCGCAAAGAGCCCGCGCTGCCTTAGCTACGAAAAGTGGGAGAGCATCGATGCACGTCACGCTGTTCGGCTTCGTTCTGTTCCTGCACATCCTGACGGCGATTATCGCGTTCATGATGGCGGCCATCGTCCATGCCGGACTGCCAGCGATGGCACGTGCCCGCGACGTGCGCGAGATGCGTTCGTGGGCCGCAATCCTGCACAGGCTTGAGCCGCTCTTTCCTATCGCGGCGCTGATCCTGCTGATCCTCGGCGCGTGGCTGATCCATCTGTCGAAGGGCCGCATTCACTGGGGCGATGGCTGGCTTCTCACGAGCTTGATCAGCCTGATCGTGGTCGAGGGAGTTGCCGGCGCCAAGCTCGCGCCGAAGGCCAAGGCGGCGGTCAAGGCCATCGAAGAAGCGCCCGACGGGCCGGTTCCCGACTCACTCCGGCGCACTGCTGCTCTTGAGCCTTGGATCTGGTACCCGTCACATGTGGCGACGTTCGGATTTGCCGCCGTGGTGTTTTTGATGTCGGCCCGGCCATCAGGCGCGTGGGCGGTCGTCATCGTGATCGTCGGTGCGCTGATCGGAGTCGCGGTGGCGCGACTGCAGTTGCGCGCGCTGTCCGCTCCGATCGCAGTTGCGGGGGCATCGCGGCCAGCCGAGGCGGTCCAGTAGCGCGAAGGTGGCCCGTGGCGCACCTTGGCCGAAGAACGCTGGTCATCGGATGCACGGGACTGTGCGTGGTCACGGGCATGCTCGCCGGTTGCACCAGCGCGCGGGTATCGAAGCCCGCCGCCGGGTCCTCGGTCGCTGCGACACCTTCACCTACAGCGATGGCGTCGGCGACGCCGACAGCTCCGGCGTCAACGCCACCAGCGTCGCCGACCGCGACGGCGATTGCGACGGTCCCCGCGACGCCGGCGACGACGTCAGGCGCCGGCGATCCAACCGACCGCTTGGTGCCACTGCCCGTCTCGGTGTTGCCCGAGCCCTCGTCGTCCTTCGTGATCGGAACCCATGCCGCGATTGCGGTCAGCGGCGCGTCTGCGCAACAGGTCGGGCTCGACCTGGCTGACCTGCTGCGCCCGGCGACGGGATTCGCCTTGCCCGTGGTGACCCGCTCGGGCAGTGCGGGCGACATCACACTTGGTTTGGCCGCGAACGATCCGACGCTGGGTGCCGAGGGCTACACCCTCGTCGTTTCTCCTACGGGCGTGACAATCGAGGCCAACAAGCCCGCCGGTCTGTTCGAAGGAATCCAGACGCTGCGGCAACTGCTGCCATCGCAGCTATCGGCGTCGTCGGTGCAGGCGGGCCCATGGGTCGTACCCGGGGTGCGCATCAGCGACTTTCCGCGTTACGCCTACCGGGGCGCGATGCTCGACGTGGCGCGGCACTTCTTCCCGGTCGCGACTGTGGAGCACTACATCGATGAGCTGGCGATGTACAAGATCAACGTTCTGCATCTGCATCTGTCCGACGACCAAGGATGGCGTCTCGCGGTCGACGGTTGGCCTGCGCTCACCACGGTGGGTTCGAAGACCGCGGTCGGCGGCGGTCCGGGCGGTTTCTACACGACGACCGACTACACCGCGATCGTGAAATACGCCGAGGCGCACTTCATCACCGTGGTGCCCGAGATCGACATGCCCGGTCATGTAGGGGCCGCGCTGTCGTCGTACGCATCGCTGAATTGCGATGGCATAGCGCCGCCGATCAACACGTCAGAAGAAGTCGGCCACAGTTCCTTGTGCGTCGGAAAGCCAGCTGTAGATCAGTTCTTGACCGCGGTCGTGGGCGAGCTGGCCAAGCTGACTCCCGGGCCTTACATCCACATCGGCGGCGACGAGGCGGCCAGCACATCGGCGTCCGATTACGCGTTGTTCATGAGCAGGGCCGCTAAGGTCGTCAGGGCAGACGGCAAGACTCCGATGGGGTGGGAAGACTTCGCGAGCGCGGCTCTCCCGACCGGATCGATCGCCCAGTACTGGGATTTCCGCAATGGCAGCGCGTTGGCACGACAGGCGGTTGCCAAGGGTGCGCAGCTGGTGATGTCGCCGGCCGACCACACGTACCTCGACCAGAAGTACACCCCGGCCACGGCTTTGGGCTTGCAATGGGCGGGCACTCACGAGGTGCAGGACGCGTACAACTGGGATCCGGCAACGGAGGTGCCAGGTCTTGCCGCCGATGTGATCGGTGTCGAGGGTCCGTTGTGGACCGAGACGCTCACATCCCTGCAGGATCTGCAATACATGGCGTGGCCGCGAATGGCCGAACTCGCCGAAGTGGGATGGACGCCGCAAGTGCAGCGGAACTGGTCAACGTTCGCACCTCGGCTTGCTGCGCAAGGCGCTGCATGGAAGCTGCTCGGCATCAACTACTACGCGTCGCCGCTCGTGCCGTGGCCCGAGAACGCCGCGGGGTAGTCGCTAGCCGGGCAGGCGGCCGACGAGTCCGGGGAACGGCACTGGCGTCGTCCGCCATTGCACTTCACGGATCGCCGCAGCCTGCAACTCAAGAGCCGCGTCGTGCTGCAGTTGCCCACTAGCGACGGCGACGACGTCGGCGTATGCCGCCGCGGTCGACTCCTCGATGGCGGCGAGTAGGTCGCGCGCGCTTGGGTTGTCGACGACCGGGTTCGGCAGTTGGTACACCGGCGCGGCTGGCGCTGGCGTGGCACCGAGGCCGGCCAGCCATTGCGTCACTGTCTGCACCTGCGCGCGATGCGCGTCGTACGCCGTGCGCGCCGCATTCTTGGCTTGGCCTGTTGCGAGTCTCGCGCCCGCAACGGCATAGCCGTACACCGCAGCGTTTTCTGCCGCCGCCGCCGCCAGCAGGGCAGTGACGACGGGGCTGTCGCTCACGTGGCCACCGAGAGCAACGCGGCGTGTGCCGCTTCGCAGCCGCCGATCGAGGCGATCAACCGGGCGAGCGAACCGCTCGTCGTCGCGACATCGCCAAGCCTTGCTGCCGCTGCAGTTCGTTCGAGGTCGGCGAGGTCGTGCAGGATCGCGGTGGATGCTGGCGGGCTCGACAGCGGCGGGCCTGCAGCAGCAATGCCGGACGACGGGCTGCTCGCGGGGGCCGTGTCCGATGGGGTAGTCGACGGTGCGGCTCCCGGAACCAGGCCCTGCAGATGCGCCGCATGGTCAGCTCGAAACGGCCCAAGCCGACCGGCCAGCTCGGGATGAGCGACTGTGACAGCGTCGTAGGCCGCGAGCAGTGCCTGCTCTGCGGCGGCCACCCGCTGCGCGACGAGCTGATCGGGGGACAGCGCCGAGACCGTCGACCTGGGGGAGGCCGACGCCGTGGCTGGGGGTGCCGACGTCGTTGCTGGCTGTGGTGACCGGCTGGGTGGAGTCGTTACGGCCGCGGGAGTCGTCGGTGCGGTCCGCTGCTTGCCGGAGCGGCAGCCGGCGACAACCCCGAGGGCTGCGACGCCGAGGAGCCGCAACACGCTGCGCCTGCCGACCAGCGGCCGACCTCGTAGCGGCGGTTCGTACACCACACGACTCCTCGGGCTTACCCTCTGCGGCGACAGATCGAGAACGCTGCGACAGCTTACGGACGAGCCATTACGGCTACGCTGGACCGAGCACCACAGCTTCGGATGGCGTTTGGCCGTCCATCTGCTTTAGCAGCGTGACAACTGCCCTGAGCAGCCTGACAACAGCAGAGCAACGAGGAGGTCGGCGATGACGAGCGCCTCCGCAGGCCGGGAGTTGGCCGCGTTGCTCAGCCGTGTGGTCGAAGAGACCGGGCTCGACCTCGAAGACGTCGCCGTGGCCAGAGTCGGTCACCGCACCGAGGTCCGGGTGCTCGTCGACAAGGACGGCGGCATCAGCCTCGACGACGTGGCGGTCGTCAGCCAAGCGATCTCGACCGTGCTTGATCTGCCCGCGGCCGACGCGATCCTGGGCGAGCAGCCCTATGTGCTCGAGGTCAGTTCGCCCGGCGTCGACCGGCCCCTCGTCGATGTACGTCAGTGGCGGCGGGCGACGGGGCGCCTCGTGCGGGTGCGGCTTGCTGCAGGCGCCGAGATCACCGCGCGCATCGCGGCTGTCGACGCTGACGGCGTCCGGCTTGCTGTTGCCGGTGCAAAGCCCGGTGCACCCGCAAGGGAACAGGCCTATCGCCACGACGAGCTTGGCCCCGGTCGTGTGCAGGTGGAGTTCAACCGGTTCACCCCCGACCGAGAGGGTGAGGACGCACGATGAACATCGACATGGCCGCGTTGCGCAGCCTCGAGCGCGAGAAGGACGTCTCGTTCGACCTGCTCGTCGAGGCGATCGAATCCGCGTTGCTGATCGCGTATCAGCGCACCGAGGGCGCGAATCCGCATGCGCGAGCAAGCGTTGATCGCAGCACCGGCGAGGTGACGGTCATCGCCATCGAGATGGACGACGACGGCAACCCGATTCGCGAGTTTGAAGACACCCCCCACGACTTCAACCGTATTGCAGCGAGCACGGCAAAGCAGATCATTCTGCAGCGCCTGCGCGACGCCGAGCACGAGCTCACCTTCGGCGAGTACGCCGGTCGCGAGGGCGACATTGTCGGCGGCGTCATCCAGCAACAGCACGACTCGCGGAACGTGTTCGTCGATCTCGGCAAGGTCGAGGCCGTGCTGCCTGCCGGCGAGCAGGTGCCGGGCGAGCGCTATGAACACGGCTCGCGGATCCGCTGCTACGTCGTGCAGGTGCACAAGGGTGTTCGCGGTCCGCAGATCACGCTGTCGCGGACGCATCCTGGGCTGGTGCGCAAGCTGTTCGCCCTCGAGGTGCCGGAGATCGCCGACGGCTCGGTCGAGATCGCCGCGCTCGCGCGTGAGGCGGGTCATCGGTCGAAGATCGCGGTGCGCTCCAACGTGGCCGGGCTGAACGCCAAGGGTGCCTGCATCGGGCCGCTAGGGCAGCGGGTGCGGGCAGTAATGGCCGAGCTGCACGGCGAGAAGATCGACATCGTCGATTGGTCCGACGATCCGGCCGAGTTCGTCGGGCACGCGCTTTCGCCGGCGCGGGTCAGTGCGGTTGAGGTCGTTGATCTGGCCAACCGGTCGGCCCGGGTGACGGTCCCTGACTACCAGCTCTCGCTGGCGATCGGCCGCGAAGGGCAGAACGCTCGGCTGGCGGCTCGGCTGACCGGCTGGCGCATCGACATCCGCTCCGACAACCCGTCGGCGCCGGAGACGGTCATTGCCCTCGATCCGGAGTCCGACGGCGAAAGCGCGACCGACGCTGCCCAGCAGGCGAGCGCCGACTCCGCCTATCGGGCGGGCGCCGCGAGGTCCGCGCATGGCGAACCAAGCGCGCCGAGGGGGTAGACTCGGCGTGGCCGAACGCGTCGGGCCCATGCGATCGTGCGTGGGATGTAAGAAGCGGGCGGCCAAGTACGACCTTCTGCGTCTCGCAGTGGTCCGGGTCGACGAGCAGTTTCGCGTCGTGCCCGACCCACGCGGAGAGCGTTCGGGCCGGGGCGCCTCGTTGCATCCCGATCCGCACTGCCTCGATCTCGCCGAGCGACGTCGGGCGTTCCCCAGGGCGTTTCGCCTGCCGGGCCCGCTCGATTCCACCGCTGTGCGGGAGCACCTGGAAGGTTCGGCAAGGCAGCAGTAGTCGTTGAACAGGAAGCAGGTCGAGCGAGTCGATGAGCCGTCAATGAGTGCGCAGCGATGAGTAAGGCGCGTCATGAATAAGTAAGTGCGGCCCGGGTTCGACCCGATCGATCACCCGGGCCAGGAGACGGGAGTCACGTGGCCAAGGTTCGGGTGTATGAGCTCGCCAAAGAGCTCAATGTTGAAAGCAAGGCCGTCATGGCCAAGCTTCAGGAATTCGGGGAGTTCGTTCGTTCGGCCTCCTCAACAATCGAGGCGCCAGTTGTCCGCAAGCTCAGGGAGTCCTTCCCGGCGCCTGTGGTAGTTGTCGCGCCCCCTGCCGCGCCTAAGGCAGCGGCTACCGCGCGTACCGCCGATAAGCCACGCGCGGCCGAAGCAGCCCCAGTCGCGGTTGCACCGGTGGCAGCGCCACCGGCCCCTGCAGCGCCGGCAGCCGACCGGGTGAGCCCGTCGACCGAGGTCTTCCGCGCGCCCGTGGCACCGGCTGCCCAAGCGGCCGCGCCCACCGCCGAGCCGACCGTCAGTCGTCCTGGCGAGGCAGGTGCAGCTCGTCCGGCAGCCGGCCCGCGACCTGGTCCAGCCGTCCCGCGTGCAACCTCAGGCCCGCCGCGGATGGGCAACAATCCCTTCACCTCCCAGGCGTCAACCGCGCCGCGTCCGCCGCTCGCGCCAGGTGCCGTTCCGGGCGCGCCGCGACCCGTTGGCCCAGGTGCCGGCGCGCCGCCGCGACCCGCTGGTATGCCGCCGCGCCCCGGCGGCGCTGGCGGTATCGGCGCCAATCGACCGTCACCCGCTGGTATGCCGCCGCGCCCCGCACCTGGTGGGCCGGGTGGTTACGGCGCTCGTGGCCCCGCAACCGGTGGTCCCGGAGCTGGCCGTCCGGCCGGTCCCGGTGGTGCCCGCGGTGGGTTCACCTCGGCACGTCCTGGTGGTCCCGGCGTTGGTCGTGGCGGTCCCGGCGGCGGCCCTGGCGGCCCCGGTGGTCCGGGCGCTGGTCCTGGGGGTCCCCCCGGAGCTGGCGGTGGTCGTCCCGGTCCTGGTGGTCGCGGTCGTGGCGGCGGCACAGCCGGTGCGTTCGGCCGTGGACCCGGCGGTCGGCCCACCCGTGGCCGCAAGTCGAAGAAGCAACGGCGCCAAGAGTTCGACAACATGCAGGCCCCGTCGATCGGCGGCGTGCAGGTCCCTCGTGGCAATGGTCAAGTCTTGCGATTGCCACGTGGCTCGTCGCTGTCTGACTTCGCCGACCGCATCGGCGCCAACCCGGCGTCGCTCGTCCAGGTGATGTTCCACCTCGGCGAGATGGTGACCGCGACCCAGTCGGTCAACGAAGAGACGTTGCAACTTCTCGGTGCCGAGCTCGGCTATGACGTTCAAGTCGTCAGCCCCGAGGACGAAGACCGCGAGTTGCTGGAGAGCTTCGACCTCGAGTTCGGCGAAGACGAAGGCGGCGAGAGCGACCTCACTGCTCGTCCGCCGGTGGTCACCGTCATGGGTCACGTCGACCATGGCAAGACCAAGCTGCTCGACGCGATCCGTAACACCAATGTGGTCGCGCGCGAGCACGGTGGCATCACGCAGCACATCGGCGCCTACCAGGTCATCGCGGATTCGATCGCCGGCAAGCGGGCGATCACCTTCATCGACACCCCGGGCCACGAAGCGTTCACCGCCATGCGTGCCCGTGGTGCGCAGGTGACCGACATCGCGGTGCTTGTGGTGGCGGCCGACGATGGCGTCATGCCGCAAACCATCGAGGCGCTTAACCACGCCCAGGCGGCCGGCGTCCCGATCGTCGTTGCGGTCAACAAGATCGACAAGGAAGACGCTGACCCGACGAAGGTGCGCGGGCAGTTGACCGAGTACGGGTTGGTCGCCGAGGAATACGGCGGCGACACGATGTTCGTCGACGTGTCGGCGAAGTCGAACCTCAACATCGACAAGCTGCTCGAGGCGATCCTGCTGACCGCAGACGCAGCGCTCGACATGCGGGCAAACGCCGACCAGGACGCGCAAGGGGTTGCCATCGAGGCACACCTCGACCGCGGCCGTGGTCCGGTGGCGACCGTCCTCGTGCAGCGCGGAACGCTGCACGTCGGCGACTCGATCGTCGCCGGTGAGGCGTTCGGTCGAGTGCGCGCGATGCTCGATGAGTTCGGTGAGACCGTCGCCGAGGCCGGGCCTTCACGCCCGGTTCAGGTGCTCGGGTTCACCAGCGTCCCGGACGCCGGCGACAACTTCCTCGTTGTCCCCGAAGACCGGGTTGCGCGGCAGATCGCCGAGCGACGTTCGGCACGCGAGCGCAACGCCCAACTCGCCGACAGTCGTGGCCGGCGCAGTCTCGAAGACATCCTCGAACGCATGGAGAAGGGCGAAGTCGAAGAACTCCGCCTCATCCTCAAGGGCGACGTCTCCGGTTCTGTCGAAGCCCTCGAGGATGCGTTGCTCAACCTCGATGTCGGTGAGGACGTCGACCTGCGGGTCATCGACCGCGGCGTCGGTGCCATCACGCAGAACGACGTCAACCTCGCGGTTGCGTCCGACGCGGTCATCATCGGATTCAACGTCCGGCCGGCCGAGCGGGTCAGCGAACTCATCGATCGCGAAGGCGTCGACGTCCGCTACTACTCGGTCATCTACCAGGCGATCGATGAGGTCGAGGCGGCACTCAAGGGCCTGCTGAAGCCCGAGTTCGAAGAGGCGCGACTTGGTACCGCCGAGATTCGCGACGTCTTCCGCTCGAGCAAGTTCGGCAACATCGCCGGCTGTCTCGTGCGCTCCGGCGTCATCACCCGAAACTCCAAGGCTCGCTTGATCCGCGACGGTGTGGTGATCAACGACCACCTCACGATCGAGTCGCTCAAGCGGTTCAAGGACGACGCTACTGAGGTTCGCGAGGGATACGAGTGCGGTATTGGGCTCGGATCGTTCAATGACATAAAGGTGGACGACGTGATCGAGACGTTCGAGATGAAGGAGAAGCCTCGGGCTTAGTCCGTGCGTCGGCCTTCGTGCCAATGCCCCTTCTCGGACTGCTTCGCTTTATGTCCTTCGAAGGGGCATTGGCACTTCGGCCCCGCTTCGTACGGGCCCGAGCCTTCGCTGTTTCTAACGGATCGATCACGACGTCCCTGCCACCACCCTCGCTAGAGGCGGAAGAGCACATGTTCGCTGGGGTTCTGCAGATTGATCTGCTTCTTGGGGATGTGCATTCGCTCAAGGAGAAGCGGGGGATCATTCGGCCCCTGATTGCTGAGGTTCGGCGCAAGTTTGAGGTTTCTGTTGCCGAGACGGGGCATCTTGAACTTCATCGGCGGGCTTTGATTGGTGTTGCTGTGGTTGGGGCTGAGGCTGCTCATTGTGTTGAGGTTCTTGAGAGTTGCGAGCGGTTGGTGGCTGGGCGACCGGAGGTTGAGGTGCTGTCGACTCGGCAGCGGCTCTTTGGCCCTGAAGAGTGACTGCGGAGGATGAGTAATGACTGACCACGCGCGCGCACGTAAGTTGGCCGACCGCATTCGGGTTGTTGTGGCCGAGACGCTTGAGCGGCAGGTGAAGGACCCCCGCCTGGGTTTCATCACGATCACCGATGCTCGGGTTACCGGCGACCTGCACGACGCGACCGTGTTCTACACGGTGCTGGGTGACGACAGTGCGCGCGCCGAGACCGCCGCTGCACTCGATAGTGCGCGGGGCGTGTTGCGCTCCGAGGTCGGCAAGCAGACACAAGTGCGGTTCACCCCGACACTCACGTTCGTGCTCGACGGAGTGCTCGATAACGTTCAGCACATTGACGAACTGCTCGCGAAAGCGCGCGAGGCCGACGCGGCAGTGCACGAGGCCGCGACGCACGCGGTTCCGGCGGGGGACGCCGATCCGTACCGCGTCACGCCAGGTGCGGCGGAGTAAGTGCCGAAAGGCTCAGGGGAGCCCGCGGAGAGACGCGCGATTGTCGCGCAGCCAGCGGAGCGAGGCGCGGTTGTCGAGCCGCCGCAGCGTGGGGGGGTTGTGGTTGTCGACAAGCCGGCCGGACTTACCTCACACGATGTGGTCGCCCGGGTGCGACGGCTGGCCGGGACGCGGCGCGTCGGACATGCAGGCACGCTGGACCCGATGGCCACGGGAGTGTTGCTGGTCGGCGTCGGGCGGGCTACCCGGTTACTCGGCCATCTCGCTTTGCACGACAAGGACTATCTCGCGACGATGCGCCTCGGGGTGACGACGTCGACCGATGACGCCCAGGGCGAGCCACTCGCCCGCACAGCAGCCCATCACGTTGGTGTCGCCGACGTTGTTGCCGTGATGAAGGCCTTCACCGGCGAGATCGAGCAACGCCCTCCTGCGGTCAGCGCGATCAAGGTCGACGGCGTGCGTGCCTACACACGGGCGCGGTCGGGTGAGGACGTCGTGCTTGCGGTCCGGCGGGTCACGGTCACCCGATTCGAGGCGACTGCCTTCCGGCCCGACGCCGAGCTCGGCGTGCTCGATGTCGACGTTGAAGTCACCTGCTCCTCGGGGACGTACATCCGCGCGTTGGCCCGCGATGTGGGGACAGCTCTCGGCGTTGGCGGGCATCTCGCCGCGTTGCGACGCACGAGGGTCGGTGCTTTCGATCTGAGTGCCGCGCGAACGCTGCCCGAGCTCGAGACGGCGTTCACGCTGACGCCTCTCGACGCAGTCGCCGCGAGCGCATTCGCGCGGCGAGACCTTGACGCCGAACAGGCGCTCGCGGTGTCGCACGGGGCCAAGCTTTCGGCGTCCGGTATCGAGGGCGAACCGGTTGCCGCGTTCGGGCCGGACGGCGCACTGGTTGCGCTCTTGGAGGACCGTGGCGAGATCGCACGAGCACTCGCGGTCTTCGTCGGCTGACAGGATAGGGCGCTACACCTAGAGGGAGGTGCGGTCTTCGGTGCAGGTTTGGCGAGACGGCACCGGTGGCGTGCCTGCCGACGCGGGCCGCACGGTCGTGACCATTGGCGTCTTCGATGGCGTGCACCGCGGCCATCAGCGCATCGTCCACCGCGCGCTGGCCCGTGCGGCCGAGCTCCGGCTGCCCGGTGTGGCGGTCACGTTCGAGCCGATGCCGGAGACCGTCGTTCGGCCGCACGACAAGCCGACGCTGCTGACAACCCTTCCGCGCCGCCTCGAGTTGCTCGGCGAGCTCGGTCTCGACGCTACTTACGTCATCGACTTCACCAAGGAGTTCTCGGAGCGCTCGCCCGAGGAGTTTGTGCAATCGGTGCTGGTCGACAAGTTGCGGGCCGTCGACATCGTGGTCGGTGCGAACTTTCGATTCGGACGGCGAGCGGCGGGCGATGTGGCGACGCTCGCCGAGATCGGAAGCACGGCCGGATTCATGGTCGACCCGATCCAGCTCGCCGGGCCGATCTCTGAACCTGACAGCGATGCAGCGTCGAAGGTGTTCTCGTCGAGCTGGATTCGCGAGCGGATCGCCGCCGGAGACGTCGAGGCCGCCGCCGATGCGCTCGGTCGCCCGTACCGGATAGAGGGGACCGTCATCCATGGCGACCATCGCGGACGCGAGCTGGGCTACCCGACCGCCAACATGGAAGTGGCGGCCGACCTTGCAATCCCTGCGGACGGGGTCTACGCGGGCTGGCTGAACGGCATGCCGGCGGCGATATCGATCGGAACCAACCCCACGTTTGGGGGTACCAGTCGGCGGGTCGAGGCTTACGCCATCGACCAGGTCGGGCTCGACCTCTATGGGACGGCGGTGACCCTGGACTTCGTCGCCCGGGTGCGGCCGATGGTGACCTTCGACAGCGTGGATGCCCTGGTGGCACAGATGGCGCAGGACGTTGAGGAGTCCCGGCATCGGCTGGCCTAGGGTTGAGTGGGGCTGGCAGATTCGTAGCGCTGCAGGCTCCGGTGATAACGTGGCCTGGATACCGGTCGCGTACCGGTGTGTGTCTTCCTGCCCTCGTGACTCGGACCGAGGGCGCACACAAAGTACTGAAAAGGAGTCCCGTGGCGCTCGACACCGCGACAAAGAACTCGATTCTGGCCGAATACGGCACCAGCGAGGGCGACACTGGATCTCCCGAGGCGCAGGTGGCGATGCTTTCCAAGCGAATCGCCGACCTGACCGAACACCTCAAGGTGCACAAGCACGACCACCACAGCCGTCGGGGGCTCTTGCTGCTCGTCGGTCGTCGTCGTCGCCTGCTCAAGTACCTCGCGAACAAGGACATCACCCGCTACCGCACGCTCATCGAGCGTCTGGGTCTGCGTCGATAGTGGGATTGAAGCGATCGGGCCTCCACCGGCCGGTCGCTTCTTCGTAGTACCGCGCCAGCTGGAACCCCAGCGCAGCGCATGCTCTCACCGATATGGGAGCCCGAACGAGCGCCGCCTGGCCGGTCCTCGGTAGTGGTTTCCGGGCGTGAGCCGCACGGCGAACGTGGCCGGAGCGCGCAGCCCCGGGAACTTCGATCGAAGACCGGCAAAGAATGCCGGGCTCGGCGGGTTCCACGACAACCCTTTGGAGGGTTCGTGGCTGACCACGAGATCACCGCCGCTGACGCTGTTATCGACAACGGCAAGTTCGGCACCCGCACGATTCGCTTTGAAACCGGCAAGCTGGCTCGCCAGGCCGCCGGATCCGCTGTTGCCTACTTCGGCGACAGCATGTTGCTGTCGGCTACCACCGCCAGCAAAGCACCGAAAGACCAGTTCGACTTCTTCCCCTTGACGGTCGACGTCGAGGAGCGGATGTACGCCGTGGGTCGCATCCCGGGCTCGTTCTTCCGTCGTGAAGGCCGGCCCAGCGAGGACGCAATCCTGACCTGTCGGCTTACCGACCGCCCGCTGCGCCCGAGCTTCGTCAAGGGCCTACGCAACGAGGTCCAGGTCGTCATCACCGTCATGGCGCTCGACCCCGACCACCTCTACGACGTCATCGCGATCAACGCGGCATCGATGTCGACCCAGCTCGCCGGGCTGCCGTTCAGCGGCCCGATCGGCGCCGTACGGGTCGCCCACATCGATGGCCAGTGGGTCGCGTTCCCCTACCACTCCGAGCTCGAGCGGGCGACCTTCGACATGGTCGTCGCCGGCCGGGTCCTGCCCGACGGTGACGTCGCGATCATGATGGTCGAAGCCGAGGCCACCGCGAACACCTTCGGCCTGGTGCGCGACGGCGCGGCCGCCCCCACCGAGGAAGTCGTCGCCCAGGGCCTCGAGGCCTCGAAGGCATTCATCAAGATCCTCTGCGAGGCGCAGCTCAAGGTCGCGGCCGGCGCGGCGAAGCCGACCGCCGACTTCCCGGTGTTCCTCGAATACCAGGACGACGTGTTTGCAGCGGTGTCGGCGGCGGTCAGCACCGAGCTCGCGCAGGCGATGACCATCGTGAGCAAGGCCGACCGTGAAGCCGAACTCGACCGCGTGAAGGCGCTCGCGACGCAGATGGTCGCCGGCCAGTTCGAAGGTCGCGAGAAGGAGATCGGCGGCGCGTTCCGGTCGCTGACCAAGAAGGTCGTTCGCGAGCGGGTCATCCGCGACAAGGTGCGCATCGACGGCCGTGGGCTCACGGACATCCGCCCGCTGTCGGCCGAGATCGACGTGCTGCCGCGGGTGCACGGCTCGGCACTGTTCGAGCGCGGCGAGACCCAGATCCTTGGCGTCACCACGCTGAACATGCTGCGCATGGAGCAGCAGCTCGACACGCTCGCTCCGGAGACTCGCAAGCGCTACATGCACAACTACAACTTCCCGCCGTACTCGACCGGTGAGACCGGTCGCGTTGGCTCACCGAAGCGGCGCGAGATCGGGCACGGCGCACTCGCCGAGCGCGCGCTCGTCCCGGTGTTGCCGTCGCGCGAAGACTTCCCCTACGCGATCCGGCAGGTGTCCGAGGCGCTCGGGTCCAACGGCTCGACGTCGATGGGTTCGGTGTGTGCGTCGACCATGGCGCTGTACGCGTCCGGTGTGCCACTACGCGCGCCGGTCGCAGGCATTGCGATGGGACTGATCTCCGACACCGTCGACGGTCACACGCAGTACGTCACCCTGACCGACATCCTCGGCGCCGAGGACGCGTACGGCGACATGGACTTCAAGGTCGCCGGTACTCGTGAGTTCGTGACGGCGCTGCAGCTCGACACCAAGCTCGACGGCATCCCGGCGTCGGTTCTTGCGGGCGCTTTGACCCAGGCCCGCGAGGCTCGGTTCACGATCCTCGATGTGATGGCGAAGGCCATCAGCGGTCCTGCCGAGATGTCGAAGTACGCGCCGCGGATCATCACGATCAAGATCCCGGTCGACCAGATCGGTGCGGTCATCGGGCCCAAGGGCAAGATGATCAACCAGATCCAGGACGAAACCGGC
>Ga0208357_1001123_pt1 | contig 20082 bp, 18 predicted proteins | sample NGESurdeep092012_6_FD_184487 | JGI IMG/M metagenome (GOLD analysis project Ga0208357, IMG submission 184487) | Arctic peat soil microbial communities from Barrow, Alaska - NGEE Surface sample F52-2 deep-092012 (SPAdes) | ecosystem: Environmental > Terrestrial > Soil > Wetlands > Peat ... | reverse complement strand
CCCCAAGGGCAAAGCCGAATCCGGCGAGCACGCAGGTGGCAAAGAGTCCACTTACGAAGACAATCCAAGCCAGAGGATCCTTCGCGCCACCGATGCCGATCGTTGATCCGAGTTGGGCCACTTTGAGCGTTGCGATCAATGTGCCGGCCAGGGAAAGAGCTGCGAGAAAATGAAAGATAACGCCGAAGATTCTCGCGCCGTCACGTTTGGCATCACTCGTTCGTTCACTCATTACCATTGGATACTCCTACGTAAGTACTCCCAAGGTAACTGGTCGCGCGGCCAATTATTCGAACCCCCGATAGCCGTACTGCAAGGCATCGGATAATAAGAATGTATTCACTGGATGCGTAGTCGCTCGATTGTGGATGCCGGAGATACTCGAATGCTGATCGCCTTGGTGAATCGAATCAAGTTCAGATTTCCATCTCGTCGCTGTTGGTGGATACTCATTTGCGTTGACGAGGAGACCCGTAAGACTTCGATCGGCGCGGCGCGGTTTGGGTTCGCGCATCGCGTTCGCTTGTAAGACGCCTTAATGTGGGTTTCAAAGGAAGGTTTAAGTCGCGCATGTCGTTAACTGGAAAGGTGGCGCTCGTCACAGGATCGACGAGCGGGATTGGGCTCGGCATCGCGCGGTCCCTGGCTCGTGACGGAGTGAACCTCATGTTGACCGGATTCGGTGACGCTCGTGATATTGAGAAGATTCGGAGTGAACTGATGAGCGAGTTCTCAGTGAATGTTCTCTACGACGGTTCTGATCTCTCGATTGCGGATCAAGTTTTCTCCGTTGTCGCTTCTACGCAGGCGCAACTCGGATCGTTGGACATCCTCGTCAATAACGCCGGTATTCAGTTCGTGTCGCCAGTGCACGAATTCCCGAACGAACGATGGGAAGCCATTATCGCGCTCAATCTCTCCGCCACGTTCTACGCAATGAAGGCCGCGATTCCCTCAATGGTGGCAAGCGGTTGGGGTCGCATCATTAATATTGCCTCGGCGCACGGACTCGTCGCGAGTGCCAACAAGGTTGCGTACGTCGCGGCCAAACACGGCGTGATCGGCGCCACTAAAGTCGCGGCCCTGGAATTGGCGAACCAGGGCGTGACCGTGAACGCGATTTGCCCGGGCTGGGTGCTGACCCCACTGGTCGAACGGCAGTTGGAGGAGCGGGCGGAAGCGTCCGGGAGCAACGTCGAAGAGGAGGCGGAAATGTTGCTTTCAGAAAAACAGCCGATGCGTAAATTCACCACTCCGGAGTCCATTGGCGACATGGTCATTTTCCTCTGCTCCGATGCCGCAGCCACCATCACCGGCGCCGCGCTGTCGATTGATGGTGGATGGACATCTCAGTAAGGCAAGTAGCGCATCGGATACGGCGAACTTGACGCATGGTGCGGTGTCGATATCACCAGCGGTAAGGATCGCCAACGTCCGAATGAGCCGTCTGCGTTGTGCTGCGTTGGAAGAGAAAGCGATTGCTCGACATGCCAAATCGCTCGGTAGAGTGAAATTGTGCGGGAGACACCGTGCACAGGTTGTGACCCGAGGAGTTCATTATGGTCGCTGAAAAAGAAAAAAACACTGCCAAGAGTGATGCCGGCTCACAAGAGTCGCGCATTCAAGATCAAGTGCTCGACGCAATTAGGAAGTCCCAAGAAGCGACATTGAAGGTCGTGAGTGCCTGGTCTGAAAGTGTCGCCAAGATCGCTCCCAAGCTTCCCGAAATGCCGAAACTGCCTCTGGTCGACAAACTGCCGAAACCCGAAGATATCTCGGACAAGTTCTTCAAATTCGCTCAGGAACTCATGGCCACGGAGCACGAATTCGTCCAGCGACTGCTGGACGCGCTACCCGGCCATGACAAACCAAATGAATAGTCACTTTCAGTCAATCTGACAGTTTGGGCTATGCCTCCGTAAACGCCGTTCGTAGTTGGTTCGAACGGTGTGTGCCGGGGGAGTCAGCGACATTCCCCGCACACGCACCGGACCACGTGATGACTGCATGCTTGGCATACAGAGCGCTTGACATACATAGCACTCGGGATATATACTGTGCTAATGACGGATTTCCCGTCGCTATGAGATACCACAGGAGTTCAATATGGTAACCACCAAGACCCCGACGACCGATATTCCTGAAGTTGTCACGAAGGCGGGCGAACAGTTTATTTCCGCCCTTAAGCAGACCCAGCAGGCCGCCGTCGAAGCAACCCAAACGTGGGCGAAGGCAGTGTCGGTGTTTCCGATCGCTGAACTTCCGAGCTTTCCTGGCGTTCCCGCGGTTCCCAATGTCAAGGACCTCACGACGTACGCGTTCGATTTCACGACCGAACTGTTGAACGCGCAGCGCGAGTTCGCTCTTCAGCTCACGAGCGCTTTCACTGCGGCGACGTCACTGTAACTGATTCATGTTCAATTACGATGTGAGCACGGAAGATCCAACTCACACCATCGAGGATGACCGTCGGCGCATGCTGGGAGGATTCATTAGAGCGCAGCGACAGGTGGCAAACCTGTCGCTGCGCCAACTCTCGGCGATCACCGAGATCTCGAATCCGTACTTGAGCCAAATCGAGCGAGGTCTGCACGAACCCTCGATTCGTGTACTGAAATCAATCGCTGATGCGTTGAATGTGTCGTCCGAAATCCTGTTCGAACAGGCCGGTTTGATCAATGGGAAAGAAAAGCTGGGCGACGAGGCCACTGAGAGTGCGATTCGCGCCGATCAGCGACTAAGTGACGCTCAGCGCCAAGCGCTCCTTGCGGTCTATCGAAGTTATCTCGAATCAAACCAAACGGTGTCCTGAGCGAACCGCCCTGGTCGACGAAACGCCACCACGCCGATCGAGGGTCGCGGTTTGGTCTTCAAGAAGTTCGGAGCTTGACATGCCAAGCAAGCACCACGAAAGTACCCTTTTGCTAGGTCGCCATGCGACACCGCGTCAGTTGGGAACACACAGTGGTCACAGAGAAGAGTGAGACATCCGGCGCGGAGGGCCCCGATTCAAGCCTGTCCGGTCAATTCCTGAGTGCGTTGCAGTTCTCCCAGGATTTCACGTCGAAGTTCGTGAATGCCTGGTTCGACGGTGCCGGTGAGGCGCTCGCCAAACTCACCGAAGTCGCGGTGACGCCGACCAAGGACACCACTGCGCCACCGAGCGATCTCTTTTCGTTCGCCCGACAGCTGTTCCAAGCCCAACAGGCGTTCATCGATGAGATGACGAATAAAGCCGATCCGGTCTCGATGATGGGTTCGTTGAAGTCCGCTCAAGCCGCGTTGCTCGCCAAGCCCTCCGAGGTCGCGGCGGCGAACCTGCGTCTCGCCATCGGCCTCGACGCCGCAGTAAAAGCGACGATGGCGCGTGCCGAGGGAACCCCCGGCTCGGTGCCGATTGCTCCGTCGTCCGGTGATTCGCGCTTCGCCGATGCAGCCTTTGAGCAGAGCCCACCGTTTTTTCTGATGCAACAGGAGTATCTGTTGAGCTGTCAGTACGTGCAAGAACTCCTCGACGCCGCCCAACTCGAGCAGAGCGAAGACGCGAAGGCGCGCTTCGCCGCGAAGTTCATTCTGGACGCGTTGTCACCCACCAATACGCTCCTGGGCAATCCCACCGCGTTACGCGAGGCGTTCAACACCGGTGGCCAAAGTCTGGTGACCGGGGCGAACAACATGGTCGAAGATCTGCGCAACCAGGGAGGCTGGCCGAGGCAGGTTGACAGTTCCGGTTACGAATTGGGGGTCAATATGGCCGCCACCCCCGGGGTTGTCGTGTACCGCAACCAGCTCATCGAACTCATGGAATACGCTCCCCAGACCGAGCGCGTCTTTTCCGTGCCGCTGTTGTTCTGTCCGCCCTGGATCAATAAGTACTACATCATGGACTTGGCTCCCGGTCGGAGCCTGATTGAGTGGGCCGTGCAACACGGCCACACGTGTTTCGTCATCAGCTATCGCAACCCTGATTCGAGCATGCGGGATTTGGGTTTCGAGGATTACCTGCACCTCGGTCTCCGAGAAGCGGTCACGGTGGCCCGTGAGATCACCAAGGCTTCGAAGGTCAACCTGGTCTCGCTCTGCCTCGGCGGAACGCTCAGTGCGATCGGCCTCGCGTATTTTGCCGGGATGGGTGACACGTCGATCAACTCGGCGACGTTTCTCAATACGATGACCGATTTCGCTGACCCCGGTGTGCTCGGACTTTTCACCGACGAGGCCACCATCGCGGGCATGGAGCGGCAAATGGAAAAGGATGGCTACCTCGAGGCCGACGTGATGTCGCACGTCTTCGACGCGCTTCGCGCCAACGATCTGATCTTTCAGTACATCGGCAACAACTGGCTGCAGGGAAAGAAACCGCCAGCGTTCGACCTCTTGGTGTGGAACGCTGACGGGACGCGCATGCCCGCGAAGATGCACTCGGAGTACTTGCGGTCCTGCTACCTCAAGAACCAATTCGTCAAGGGGGAGTTCCGGATCGAAGGACGCCCACTCGATCCGAAGGACGTCACGATCGACACCTACGTGGTCGCGGCGATCAATGATCACATCGTGCCGTGGACCTCGGGCTACAAGACGGCGACGATGTTCTCGGGACCGAACCGGTTCGTGTTGACGACTGCGGGACACATTGCCGGAGTGGTCAACCCGCCCGGACCGAAACCCAAGTACTGGTCGAACGACGCACGTCCCGAAGATCCCCTCACGTGGAAGGACAAGGCAACCTTGGTCGAGGACACGTGGTGGCAGGACTGGTCGGAGTGGATCGGCGCGCGCGGCGGCGACGAGGTCGCTGCGCCCGGGCATCTCGGCAGCGACGTCCATTCAGCACTCGAAGCCGCCCCCGGCAGTTACGTGCGCGTGCGCGCGTGAGTACCGATCAAGATCCTTCGATCATCTCCAGGAGTGTTCTGGCGAATGGATATCGAATCAACGTCCGGGTTGAGGGCGACGGCGACCCACTGCTCCTCATCAATGGTTTGACCCGGTCCCTCGACTCGTGGGCTCCATTCGCGCACGCCATGAGTGGGCACCAGATCGTCAGCTTCGATGCCCCGGGGGTGGGCGAGAGTCCGAACTCGCTACTACCCATGTCCATCGCGCAACTCGCCAACCTCTGTGTCGCGGTGCTCGACGAGTTGGGATTCGATCGTGTTGACGTGCTCGGATATTCTCTCGGCGGCGCCGTCGCCCAGGAGTTGGCTGCGCGTCACGCGACGCGAGTGCGCCGCTTGGTGCTCGCGGCGACGACGTGTGGGTTTGGTTCCTCACTCGTTGGCTGGGACGTGCGCGACGGTGCGGCGATTCTCATGAATGGACTCGTTCGGGCGAACCCACTTTCAACGCTGTGGCGGGTCATGGCCTTCTCCACGTGGTCGAGCATCCCTTTTCTCAGCACCATCGTCGCGCCGACCCTCGTGGTCTGCGGGATCCACGACGGCGTGGCGCCGATAGCCAACAGTCGAGCGCTGGCAGATCGCATTCCGAACGCCAACTTGATCGAACTCTCCGAGGGACATGACCTACAGGAATCGGGGGCCGCCGAACAGCTGGCCCGCGTGGTCGACGAATTCCTTGCACGCGATGTGCAGTCGACCAGGGAACGCTCTTCACTCTGAGCGGTCATCACACTCTTAAGTAACCACCACATGAAAATGAAAGAAATCACCATGAAAGAACTGCGCTTTGACGGACGAGTGGCAATCATCACCGGGGCCGGCGGCGGCCTCGGCCGAGCCCACGCGATCGAGCTCGCGCGAAGGGGAGCGTGCGTGCTGGTGAATGACCTCGGTGGCAGTCTCGACGGCAGCGGATCGTCGGATTCGGCCGCGAGACACGTCGTAGAAGAGATCACTGCTTTCGGGGGCATCGCGGCACCCAACCATGACAGCGTCGCCACTTCCGAGGGAGGGGAGAACATCGTTCAGAGCGCCCTGGACGCCTTCGGTCGCGTTGACATCGTGATCAACAACGCCGGCATCCTTCGCGACCGGTCGTTTCACAAGATGGACGCCGCGATGATCGACGAAGTCATTGACGTCCATCTCAAGGGTGCGATGTTCGTCAGTCAACCGGCGTTTCGCTTGATGCGCGAACAACGTTACGGACGCATCGTGAACACGAGCTCCGCCTCGGGACTTTTTGGTAACTACGGACAGGCCAACTATGGAGCCGCTAAAGCGGGGCTCGCCGGTTTGACGCGTGTGCTGGCGATCGAGGGGAGTACCCACGGCATCAAGGTCAACGCCATCGCCCCGATTGCGCTGACCCGGATGACGCAAGGCATTTCGGGTGACCTGGCCTCGAACGTCGCGCCCGAGTCGGTGAGTCCGCTCGTGGCCTACCTTGCCAGTGAGGAGTGTTCGGTGAACGGCAATATTTACTCGGTCGCTGGAGGACGCATTGCGAGGATCTTCGTCGCCGAGACGCACGGCGTCGTGCTCGGCGAAAATACTCCCGAAGCGATTGGCGACAGCATCTCTCAGATCGACGAACTTGATCCTCTGCGGATGCTTGAACCATTGTCGTTGGACGACGAGTCAACGATCATCGCGAAGGCCCTATCAGAAGCCTCGTAGATCTGCACCACAATCTCATACGCGTCGCTGAGTTCTAGGACGTTCCGAGCATGAATGCCGTTCACGACGGCGCGCCATCAGTTTTGCGAGGCAACTCCAGAGCGATGTGTGTCGTGAGCCTTCGGCGCTTACGAGTCCGACATCGATCCGAGTCACGGCCGATCGAGCGCAGCGCCGGCTCGTTCGACATAGATAAGGTGTCAAAACGGGGGTGGTCGAGATGGCTGAGAGCAAAGTGGCGATGGTCACGGGTGGAACCAGGGGAATTGGGAAGGCCATAACGTTGGCCCTCGCAGAAAGCGGCGTACACGTGTGCGCTGGCTATTTGTCAAACAGCGCAGCGGCGGAGTCGATGCGCGACGAAGCCCAGAAACTCGGGTACTCGATCAGTATCCACCAGATGGACGTTGGCCACCCCGAGGACTGCGTGCGGTTCTTCAATGAGGCGGTGAACGCGAACGGGCACGTTGATTATCTCATCAACAATGCCGGGATCAATATCGACCGCACTGTTCGCCGCATGACCATTGACGAGTGGCACGCCGTCATGAGGATCAACATTTCGGGATGCTTCTATATGGTCAAAGCGGTCGTCGAGCATATGGTCGAGCGCGGATCGGGGCGAATCGTCAACATCAGTTCGATCATCGGCGAAACGGGAAACGTCGGCCAAGCCAACTACGCCACCGCGAAGTCCGGAATGCACGGACTGACGAAGTCGCTCGCACTCGAACTGGCGAGAAAGGGAATCACCGTCAACTGTGTTGCCCCCGGATTTATAGATACCGACATGATGTCGTCGGTGCCCGAAACGGTGCTCGAGAAGATCGTGGCGCGTATCCCGGTTGGCCGTCTGGGTGGATCAGAGGAAGTCGCCTACGTCGTGACGAGTCTTCTCGACGACCGAGCGTCCTATGTCACGGGTGCGGTTATTCCGGTCAATGGCGGACTGGATATGTAACGACGGCTCTTGCACGGCTTCATTTTTCACCTTCGAGGACACAAACAGTCGATGCGTCGTCAATCTTTTCGTTGTGTAAAAATTTGGTGAAGGATCCGCCGAAGCGATGAGCATCGGATTCGACCTAGGGCTACCAGAGATCGATTCGACCTACGGTCCCTATCTCACTGAAGTGATTCCCAGTGGGTGGCGTATCAGTTCGGCCACTTCGTCGGCCGGTACGGCCGGTGAAAACAGAAAACCCTGACCGAGCTCACAGCCCATTTCGCGAAGACGCACGAGTTGCTCAGGGGTCTCGATGCCTTCGGCGAGCACGGTCATACTGAGTCCGCGACCGAGCTTGACGATTTCGCCGAGCAACGTGTCGTTGCGCGCGCTCTCATGAACCGGACTGACAAACGACCTGTCAATCTTGATGATCTTGGGATGCAGCATCACGAGATACGAGAGTGACGAGAACCCGGTTCCGAAGTCGTCGATCGCGATGCCGACGCCGAGCTCATTGAGGCTGTCGACCACTTTCATGGTCTCGGCGATATCGAGCAGCGCTGCGGTTTCCGTCATCTCGATGATGAGCCGTTCGGGCGCGAGGTCACCATCGCGCAGGGCGTCTTTGATGATGCTCACGATATCTGGCGCATGAAACTGGTTCGCGGAAAAATTCACGGTGACGAATGGCAGTTCCATCTGATCCCCGACTGGCTCCCAGGTCTTCGCGGCCTTGATCGATTGGCGCAGAGCGAAGGTACCGAGGGCGATAATGAGGTCACTTTGTTCCGCGAGTGGGATGAAGATGCTGGGCGCGACCCATCCCCGTTCGGCGTGGTACCAGCGCATCAGGGCTTCCATACCAACGACCTCCGTGGTGGCGAGGTCCACAATGGGTTGGTAGTGCATGGCGATCTCGCCGGCGCGTAGGGCGTCGCGCAACTCCTGGACGAGTGTGAAGCGGCCAGTCACTCGCTCCTGCATGCTGGGAGCAAAGACCACGTAACGACCCAGGCGTTCGCGCTTGGCTTCGTAGAGTGCCACGTCGGCCTCTTGGACGCAGTGGTGGTGACTCGATTGTGTCGCATCACAAATGGTCAACCCGATGCTGACGCGCTGCTCGAGACGCGCCGATTCAACGCTAAATGGTTCCACGAACACGTCGAGCAAACGCCTCGCCACGTCCTCGGCATCCTCAGCGGATCTCAATCCTTCCGCTAAATAGAGGAACTCGTCAGCGCCGAGTCGACAAAGGGTGTCCGAAGAACGGGTCACGGCTTCGAGGCGGTTCGCGATCCCCACCAGGAGTTGGTCGCCTATGAGGTGTCCGAACGTGTCGTTCACGCCCTTGAAGTCATCGAGATCCAGCAATAGCACGGCGCTCAGTCCACCCGATCGAACGAGTCGCTCGTGCGCTTGAAGCAGTCGGTCGTCGAACAACGCGCGATTCGCGAGACCCGTCAGGGGGTCGTGGAGCGCTTGATGGCGTAGATTCGCCTCGAGTTCCTCGCGCAGTTGGGAGGACGCCTCAAGTTCTCGGAAGTTTTCGACCAGTCGAAACGATTGTGTCCTCATTCGTTCAACCATCCAGTTGAGTCGCAACATGATCGTCGCCCACACGAGGACGGAAATGATTCCCAATGGGACGACATTGACCGACACGCCGAGGGCCGTCGCGACGACCAGAATCACCGGAGCGATACTCCCGCTGAGCAACAAGATCGACATTCGAATGCGATCGGACCCCACGGGGCGCTCGCTTTCGGCACTGATCGACTCGGCCGCGAATCGTGCGTCGCCGATCGACGGATGTAGTGCGGCGGCCGCGATAAGAACGTACTCAAGAAGGAAGAGTCCATCCACGGCGTTACCCGACGTGTAACTGCCGTGCAGGACTAAAAGGTCATACGTGAAGTCCGCCACGAACATCACGGACACCGCCGCGGCTAAGAGCCGGTGTGATGGACTCTTCGACTTTTCGAAAAGCAATGTGCGAAACACGATGAAGACCAGGGCGATGTCCATTATTGGATAGGCCATGTTGACGAGGAGTCCGAAGGTCGTCACCGTCGAGTTGTCGACGTAGGAGTCCATTAAGAAGTGCCACGAGATGGCCAACGCTCCCATCGCGACGATCGCGGCATCGGCGGTGTCTTCTCGTCGGGACGTTGAACCGGGACCGCGTGCGAGACTGAGGACGCCAACAAAGAGAAAGGGATACCCCAACAGGTAGGAAGCGTCCGCGTACGACGGAAACGGAATACTGAGGTGCAGCACATTGCTATAGAGCGTGTACACGTCGTCACCGAGAGTAAAGAATGCGCCGGCCGCTGCGATGCAATACCAGCCAAATCGATTTTTGGGTTTCTGGAGGTGGACGCCGATCAGGATGAAGACGACCGACGCGGTCCCGAGAAATATGTAGTCAACGTTCTGGCTGGTCGCGTTAGGGAGAGCGAAGTATCCAACGCTCAGGGCTGTTCCACCCAAAATGACATATTTCCACGCCTGCGACTTGAATCTCACACTGCCAACTCAGTAACCTCGTGCTCCCAAATCACTTCCTACAATCTCCAGTCAACCTTACGTCGCTCGTGGCTGGGACTGGGCCATCGAATAGGGTCGGTCGCCACGGGAGCCCTTCCCTGGCACCGTAATTGTCACTTAGTCCCACATGAAGTTGTCCAAGAATTGGGCTGCTGACGGTTCCGTGGTCGAGTCGCGGTGTCAATTGTGCGTGAACTTCCGTGACGGCCCAAAGTCGGCGCCCATCACGGATGCGCATGCAACTTCTATTCTGACGTCGTGAGCGAAAAGTCCCGACACCCTTCCGGAATGATCACTCTGCAGTTAAAGATCGGACTTCGCGGCACTGACCCGCTGGTATGGCGTCGATTGTTGTTGCCCGGTGCCGTGACCCTCGAGAAACTTCATTCGCGAATCCAGGCCGCTATGGGTTGGGCGGACCGACACTGCACGTCTTCGAGATCGATGGAAAGACATACGGGCCTCCGGATTTCGAATTGGAAGAAGACGAGCAGGACCTCGATGAAAACGGAGTGGCGTTTTCCGCTACGAACGGTCGTTCATGCGCCCGATTTTCGAGCGAGTCACTGCTGAACGTCAGCAGTGACCTCATCGTTTCGGCGTTGATGGACGTAACGATTGATTAACTTCGAAGCGGTCTGAATAGGCTCAGTCGAATGACGACAATACCTAGAAGCCGAGAGGCCGAAACGTTCCTTGAGGCACGCCTTTGCACCGATCAAGAGATCGTAAGCGCTTGTGATGGCTGGACCGCACACGAGATCACTGCGCATCTTGCGGCGATGATGGTTGAAATTACTCATCATCTTGAACCATATTTGCGCGGCGATCCGGTGCCCGAGACGCGCACATTCGAGGAACGCGAACCTCCCTTTCGTGCGATGCAAGATTCGGGTTTGTGTCAATTACTCTCGGACGCAGAGCACAAAATGCGTGCCACGGTTGAACAAGTGTTGACGAGCGATCCTGGTGCCGTGATTTGGTGGACGGGTCGAAATATGGAAGTGGCAAAATTTATTCCCCACGTCCGAAATGAATTCGCGATACATCGTTGGGACTTCGTTGGTGATGATGAAATCGGGCGAGAGTTATTGAGCCACGCTGAACTCGTCGAACACTCGGTCGCCGCCTTGGGACGCATTCTGCTATTGCGAGGCAGGCACCACGATCCATTTCCCGGCGAGGACTTCCACGTGAGCTTGCGTGCGGAAGGTGGACAAAATTTGCGTTTGATCGTTGAAGCCGACCGTGCCGAGTTGGAACTTACCGACAATGAGATTGACGAGCCCCACGTGGATTTTGATGCCGCCGCGAGAACGTTGGTGATTTGGGGTCGACGGCCCGATCACCGAGGACGTTTTAGAAGTTCGTTGAATGAACCCGCACTTCGCCGCCTGCAGGCTCTACTTTCCGGCTACTGAACCTCTAAGAAAACTTGAAATGCCTTATGGAATAAGGCGCAAATTTGACCTAGACCCCAAAAAGTGGACACCCATGTGAGAGTTGGTCGTGTCCGATCGACGTTGTGAGTCCACGTTGGTGAACGACGCGCTTTCCAAGGCCGGCAGCTCACGACCCACGACGTCGGCGACGATCATCCACCGGTTGAACCCAGTCGGTTCACGTCCTGGGTCTTCACCGAGAACATCCGTCGTTACGGTGCGCTGGACTCGATGGGCACCATCGGTGACTGCTACAACAACGCGCCCATGGAGTCGTTCTGGGGTTCGATGCAGATCGAACCACTCAATCGACAACGCTGGATGACGATCATTGAGTTGACGTCAGAGATGGCGGACTACATCGAGAACTTCTACAACCCACAACGACGACAAAGTTCTCTGAACTACTTAACACCAGATGAATTTGAAGCATCAGTGGGTATCGAACAACCTGAAACGAGGTCCCACGTTGAATCTGTTGTCGTAGCTGTCGTGGTAGTTGAGAACTTCACCGCCGGCACAGGCGCAAGTTGATTCTCTATCCCGGCGGATCAGACCATTGGTTTTCGTCGTGATACAAAGGCAGGCCTTGTGCCTGACGAGCGAAAGGAGCGACGTTAACGTTATTGCGCGAGCGCCAATAGAGGTCGCTTCCGCGTACGAATCGCGACGCGTCACTCGTCGCTGCCCGATGACGTCGAGCCTTCCGCTTGCGGCGAAGCCGAAAGAGCGCCCACACGACACCGAGGAGAAGAATCCAGCCAACGACCGCAGAGAGCACGGTCATCGTGCGGTTGTCGGCAACCCACGGCGAGATGTGTTCACGGAGGTAATCGTACGTCGGTGCACGCCCGCCAGGCGTACCAGGCAAGACTCCGGATTCGCTCCATTCACGCCGTTCCAGGAAGGCTTCGAGCAGGAGTCGTTGTCTCGTCGGGCCAGTATTTCTGGCGGCAGACGTCGGTCGAACCAAGTACAGTGAGGAGCCATCCAGACCGTTGTTGTTGGAGGATGGGAGGACCTGTGAGTACTCGTAGGTGGCACACCCTCTTGAGAGGCCTCACGTCGACTATCGCTCTTGTCGTCATCGGTACGTCGTTCCTCGTCGCCCTGACCTCGTCGCCGGCGTCGGCCGCCGACCTGGCCCTAGGAGGTAACGGACCCTCCTACTGCGCAAACGCACCCGTGGGCGGCGGCGGGAAGAACCTCGGTGCCAGCATGCATACGGCCGGCGGACTCGTTTTTGCCTGCGGGCCGGTACCCATCTTGGTCAACGCCAACGTTGACAGTGGTCCCGCAATCAAAACGTTCTGGCCCATCACCGATCAGGGCGGATTCCAGTGTACGGAGTTGGCCGTTCGATACCTCTACGCCGCTACCGACGGAGCGGACTTCGTCAACGAGAACTCCAGACCGTACGGCAAAGTGGGGATTCAGAATTACTGGGACGGAACCGGAAAGGACTTTGCCGCCAATGTCGGTCGTCACTTTGGCTTTGCGGTCAGCAGCCATCTCAATGGGCGCGCGTCCTCCCTCCCGCGGGTGGGGGACATCCTGAGCGAGATGACGAGTCCGGGCGAGTCCTACTCGCAAGCAGGGAAGGCGGCGGAAACCTATGGCGACGTCGGCGTGGTGAAAGCCGTGATCCCCGCGACGCCTTACAAACCGGCGACGATCGAACTGATGGTCGAGAACAACACGAGTAACGGTCTCAACGTCATCACCGAACACAGTGCCACGAGTTGGAGCATCAACGGCTCCGCCTCATATTTCTATTACACCAGCTTTCAGTGGTTCTCCCCGGTCTCGGCGAGTCACGCGACGACGCCAAGCCCGGTACGCCCCGTGGTGCTGCCAAATCCGCCGGCCCATCCCGTCTCGATGCCGAGCTCGACGCACCAGTATGACGTTTACGGTGTCACCACGCTCGCCGAGCACGCTTCCCCTTCTGAATCAGCGAAGAAAGTGGGGGATCTTCCCGTGGGCAACAAAGTGGAAGTGCGGTGCCAAGAAGCGGGTGACGCCGTCAGAGGTTCGCAAGTGTGGGATCAGTTGACCAACGGCGCGTGGATCCCTGACTATTACGTCGACACGCCCAACATTGGCGACTTCAGTTATCCCATCCCCCTCTGCGTCACGCCCAGAACCTGGATGTACGCAGTTCATCGAACGATCAGTCTCGTCGAGCACGGCGGGCCCTCGGCCAGTGATCCTTCAGTCGGTACGGTCAAGGGGGGAACGGTCGTTGATGTCGTATGCCAAACGTCTGGTTCGCTCGTCGGCGACTCGCGCACGTGGGACTATCTCGCCAACGATTCCTACCTGCCGAACTTCTACGCGGGCGCGATCAATGATGCCAACTCCGGTGCGATTCCTCACTGCCCGAACTTCACGCCCGCGTCCTCGGTCTCGACGACCACGACGACCGCCCCGGTTGATTCGACGTCGTCAGCGGTCACGATTACCGCGGCCCAGGGATTTCGCTTCAGTGTTCGAGCGAGTGCCCCCAAGAAAGTGACGGGGTTCGTCAACTCGGGCCAACGGGAGGTGGCTCCGCCGGGACAGGACTACTTCAAGATCTCGGTGTCCATTCGGAACCTTCAGGCCGACCGTGGTGCCCCACTGTTTGATCTCGTCAACGGCGGCGCAGGAGGGAGCGGCAACCTATCCGTGTTTATGGGCCTGCCCGCAAGTGACGCCGGCCCTAGCGGCGGCTACTGCCAGGTGAGCAATGGGGTCTACACGGCCCCGTCAGGTCACTGTGTCGATACACAACTGGATGCCCTGCTGCGCAACGGCGACGACGTCAACACCGCGAGTGAGTTGGGCGAAAATCCGATCGTCAAGGCCGGCGCAACGGTGACGATCACGTTGTACTTTGGTCCGGTTCCGACCGGCTTTTCGTTGTCGGGGTCCGTTCTCCTTTTTGGGATCGGTGAGGGACCGAAGATGGCCGTCGTTCCTATCAGTTAGTTTCGCGGGACTCTCGCGGCGTGGTCGTCACGCGACGAAGGTCAAAAATGTCCGTGCTCAGGGCCGTGGCGCGTAACAAGGTGAAGGCCGAAGCGTTGTGTCGTCGAGGACTTTCGTTCTTCAGTATCCGAATGCTCAACGCCTTCCCCTACAATCTCCATTTCTTGAAATGAGTGACCGGGGCGAACTGTGACGATCGTGCCGTTGTCACGTAAACTCGAAAAGCCTTATGAAATAGGGCGCAAATTTGTGGAGGTACGGAGATTCGAACTCCGGACTCCTTGCATGCCATCGGCTCGAGACCCGTTCACGAGCGTTCAAATTGGTCCCTATCGACCTTGTCGTTCGGGCTTTCAATTCATCTCCGTTCATCTAGATTCAAATTCAAGTCAACTGCTGAAGTAAATGCTGACGTTGAACCCGCGCCGTGCCCAGAGTCATATTGCTTTGTGTCGTGTTGTGAGTCCTGACCAGGATTCACTATCGTGCATTCTAAAGTGGCCGCTGATTAAATTGTAAAACGGGCGCTGTATATATTCCTTTCTGGATGTCTTAAATGCTATAATCTGGGTGTTAAATGCAATGGCCAGAGGGATTGGCAATTTGAAAATGCCAGTAATGGAGCGATAATGGGCTACCAATTCAGGATTGTTGACAAGGAACTTACACGGCAACTCAAGGCCATGGGTGCGGTCGTACTTGAAGGTCCCAAAGCAGTCGGAAAGACCGAAACGGCGCGCCAACAGGCGGCTAGCGAAGTAGACCTCGACTCGGACCTGAATGCTCGTGCCGCAGCTGAGATTGATCCGGCGCTCATCCTCACTGGACCAACACCGCGATTGATCGACGAGTGGCAGTTTGTGCCTGAAGTCTGGAACAAAGTACGCCGAGAAGTTGATGAGCGCCGGTTGCCCGGCCAATTCATCCTCACTGGCTCTGCCGCTCCCAGCGACGACGTCACTCGACACACGGGTGCCGGACGCGTGGCTCGAGTGAGACTGCGACCAATGACGTTGTTCGAAATGGGCCGAAGTTTCGGAGAGGTCTCGCTCGGCGACCTGTTGGACGGCCAGGTTCCCTCACCGGCGAATTCCAATTTCACCATCCCCGAGATCGCGGAGTTCATTTGCACTGGTGGATGGCCGGCCCTACACCGCCTTCCGGTGGCCGACGCGCAGCAGGCACTTGGCAACTATCTCGAAGAGATAGCCCGAACGGACATCAACCGAGTTGACGGAGTCATACGCGATCCCAACAAGGTCAGCCGCGTCATCCGATCATTGGCGCGCAATGTCGCCACTCAGGTAGCTGCCACCGTAATTGCTGCCGACACGGCAGGCGAAGATGAGCCGGTCGCCCGCAAGACCGTTCCAGAGTACCTATCCGCCCTGGAGCGACTCTGGATAATCGAGGATCAGCCGGCGTGGGCACCGCGGCTCAGGTCTCGCTCCAGCATGCGCACCGCAGCGAAACGACACTTCATCGATCCCTGCCTCGCCGCGGCCGCGTTGGGGGCGGGTCCGCAGAAACTACTCAGTGATCTCAACTTCCTCGGCTTCCTGTTCGAGAGCCTCGTTGTGAGGGATCTGCGCGTCTACGCCCAACTACATGACGCCAAGATTTTCCATTACCGCGATAACACCGAGCTCGAGGTCGACGCCATCGTGGAGCGGAACGATGGCCGCTGGGCTGGCATTGAAGTGAAACTTGGCAGTAATCAAATCGACCATGGCGCGAGAAGCCTCCTCACATTCTCTAACCGAATTGATCAGTCCACCTGCGGTGCTCCGGCGTTCCTGGCGGTGGTGACGGCCACGGGCTACGCATATCAGAGACCCGATGGTGTCATGGTCATACCGATCGGCACCCTGGGTCCGTGACGGATGACGACTCGCGAGCCACTCGATCACACTTCACGTAGAGCGCCCCCCCTTGCTCTTAGCGTGAGATTTTCCACTCGTGTTCAGACCGGGAGATCACCACAAACTCAATTCATATGAACACAATCTTGAGCCGTCCTCCAACTCGATGTCCGGTAGGCGCGTGTAGCCGATCGATTCATAGAAGCTCTGCGCCGACGAGTTCTTTAATGACGTGTTCAAAGTCAACCGGGATTTTCCGCACTGGCGTGCGACGTCGGCGCAATGACTCATAAGGATTCGGCCCACACCTCTCTGCTGTGCTTCTGGCGCCACTCCGAGGACCCGGACATGCGCTTCCTCAGGCGCCAGTGTTGTCGAATTCTCCTCGTCGACCACGCGTTTGTCCGTCTCGAGTGTCACCGAACCAAGTACGCGACCAAGTTCCGTTGCGATGTAGACGGCCGCGACAGTGTCCCGACTGGCGACGTCTGCAACACGAACTCGAAACGAGAGTCACCCCTTATCGTCGAGTGATCCCGTGGGCCCCCACGCAGAAGCAGTGACCTCTCCTACGTCGACGTACTCGTCAGGGCGGACTCTTCGTACCTCGATCATTGAGAAGACTGTACTTACGGACAAATGCGGCGCACTAAACGGCCCCTTTTATGTCACGTCAAGAGCAAAGGGGGGCGCCGCCAATCGATGCTGATGGCGCGCGGCGTCCTATGAGTTGACGTTGGACCAATAACTTTGGCGTTGTGATAAGTCGGATATGAAGAAACCAGCGGGTCAGGACATCCATGGCTGCAGCGCTTGTTGCAGCCACGAGAAGCGCACTCGCTCCTGTTCTAGGCGGACCGCCTGGCCGTAGCGATCCTCAACGAGGTCGTGGTAGAGCGCCCGCTCGGCATCGTTGAGGTTCGTCAGCGTTCGGTTGGTGGGGCTGGGTTCGTTCACCCACTGCCGCGGATGGGCGAGCAGTGTTTGATAATCCATCATGATCGATTGCACGGAATCGAATCGAGCCCGCAGTCGGTGCAAGATATCGAAGCCATGCGTGTCGAGGTCACCCCAGTAGATGATCTCTCTACTGGCCAACCAGGGGATGTCCTGTAGCGTGGTGAGGCTGAATCCGGATCCGAAAATGACGATTGACTTCGGAACCGTGGGAAAGGCGAGGTAGGTGATTTCGTTTTCGACGACAAAGACTGTGTCGGCGACGAGTTCGAGCGCCGCCAGTTCCTCGGTGCGCAATGTCATCTCGCTGAGACCTTTGGGGAGCGCCGGTTGTGGGTTGAATAAACGGAGCCGCGTATAGGTGGGCTTGGGTCGAAAGCGGAACCGGCGTGCGAAGTCGGCGGTGCCGTAGTCGGGGTCAATTCGGTGCTCGGGCAGCACGGCCGTTAAGAGTTCGTCGAGCAGCTTGCGATGATGGTCGACGAATTTGGTGTCAAGACCATCGACGTCGATTTGGCGCAGGTAGAGGGCTTCTGTGTGGTTAGTGATTATCCAGGTGACCGTGGCCAACAAGTCGCTCCAGATGCTCTGATGCTCAACCGCGCTCAAGGGATGGGCGACTACCCACGGTACGAGTTCTGGCATCGCGGTTTCTGTTTGCCTCATAATTACATCGAGCGAGCGAACGTCGCGGTTCGTTCCGATCAGCGCACAGAGTTGTTCAAAACTCTCGATCCGGACTCGTCCGGGCACTGAGTTGGCGCCGAGGTTCTTGCCCTTGACGGTGCGGTACGTCACCGCAAAGCGCGCCGCGCCCCCGCCAGTATGGCTATCGCGTTGGAATCCTTCGGCCCAGCGGACCGCTTCATCGAATTGATCGAGCAGCTCGCTCGCCAACGGTGCCTTCACGGGGAGCTCGATCGGTGTCCACGCCACGTTCCCGGCGTAGTCACTCAGGTAACGTCCCGTGGCCCAACGCTTACGCAAAGTGGTAATCAAGTCATTGACGTTCGTCCAAGAGGTCATGCGCCGGGGCCGTCGGTAACGCCCTCGCCCTCAGCAGTATCCTGACTCGCGGCATCGGCGACGGTGCTGCGCTCGAGACGACGACGCCGGTACTCGGTAATCGTGAGGCACTGGAGTCGTGAGTAGTTGCCGTTGGGGTTGTCGACGAAGCCGACCGCCGCCACGTGCGGCTCGATCACGTGGATCTTCTGGAGTGGAGTCACGATGAGGAGTTGCAGCCCGAGACGGGTGAAGAGGCGCAAGGCATAGCGGGTCGAGACTTCCGAGCCACGACTAAACGCCTCATCGATGACGACGAATCGGAAAGCCTTTGATCGCTCGGCCTCCCAGTCCAACTTGAACTGGTACGCCAACGACGCGGCGAGAATCGTATAGGCGAGCTTCTCCTTCTGACCGCCGGACTTTCCTGCCGAGTCACTGTAGTTCTCATACTCGACGTCGTCGGCTCGCCGTCGTTCGGAAGCGGAGAAGAGGAACCACTGTCGGACGTCGGTTACCCGACGAGTCCAGTTACGGTCCTGTTCGGTGGTGCCCTCTCGACCCTTGAACCGGTCGATAATGCGCTTGACCTGGAGGAACTTCTCTTCTGAGTACTGGTCGGAGGCGCTTCCACCGACCACGTTGTCCGTGCAGGTGCGCAGGTCAGCACGGAACTCGCGAACGTCGGTGTTAGTGGTCTGGTTCGCCATGAGTCGGATGTAGCGTCCCTCGTTGTAGTCAATGCCGGCCAAGGACTCATTGATGGTCCCGATGCGGTCTTGGATCTGCTTCTCGTGCTTGTTGAGCTGGGCCGAGAATCCGGCGACGTCGCGAATCGCGTTCTTATTGAGATAGTCCTTGAACTCGCGTTCGAAGCGGGGGAGATCGTCGTTGGCTACTCGTTGATGGAGTTGACGGTACTCTCGGGCCGATGCGAGCGAGTCGTCAAACTCGGTGGTTTCGTGAGGGTACTTCCCTCGGAATGCGCCCATCGACCTCACGATGCGCTGCCCGAGCGAACCCTCTTGTTTGTTGATCGTGTTGAGCTGGTGCACGAGCGAGGCGCTGATGGTTTGGTGGACGGCGGTGAGGCGCACGGCGTCGGGCGCTGATTCGCCGAGTTCAATTGCTACCGCAACATCAATCGAGGTGAACGATTCGGTGGCAACCTCTACGGCTTGCGCATTGGACAACATCACCCCGACGCGGTCCAGCTCGGCCTCGGCGGTGCGTCGTCGGCCCTCGGCGGCGCCCCGGTCTCGCTGCAAGCCGTCACGTGAGTGTTCAAGGGTGGCGACCTCTTGTCGGACCCGCTCGCGCTCGGCTGTGAGGAGGGCCAGTGTGTCCGATGACGACGTGATCCGAAGTTGTTCGGCTTGCAGCGCTGCGATTTCACTCACCAGACCCTGCCAGTCCAGGTCGTCCCAGTTCGAGTGCTCGCCAAGACGAGCCAACGACCGGAGTTGCAGCGATGCCGTCTCGTCGCGTTTCGCCAGTTCAGCAATGACGCTCGAGAAGAAGTTCAGTCGCTCCTGCAACGTGCCAGCGTGAGTGAGTAGCGCGTCAACTTTGCCCTGATTCGTCCAACCGAGCACGTACTCTCGGCGGTCGTCGATGCGCCGGCGGTCATCCTTTTCGTGGCGTTCCCTGTCCTTGATCTGTCCAGTTCGGGTGACCGCCCGCTGGCTGGCGCGAAAGTCGTCAATCGTGTCCACGCAGGCGTGGTTGGCGCGCCGCGCGAGCTCGGCCCTCAACCACGACTCGAA
>Ga0208357_1001122_pt1 | contig 20091 bp, 19 predicted proteins | sample NGESurdeep092012_6_FD_184487 | JGI IMG/M metagenome (GOLD analysis project Ga0208357, IMG submission 184487) | Arctic peat soil microbial communities from Barrow, Alaska - NGEE Surface sample F52-2 deep-092012 (SPAdes) | ecosystem: Environmental > Terrestrial > Soil > Wetlands > Peat ... | reverse complement strand
AGGCGCCGCCGGCGAGGATCACCTCCTTGCGCGCGTGCACCTGGATCTCGCCGCCGCCGCGTCCGCCTTTGGCGTAGCGCACGCCGACAGCGCGCTTGCCCGCGAACACGATGTTGAGCGCATGCGCATGCGTGCGCACCGTCACGTTCGGCCGCTTCATCGCCGGCCGCAGGAACGCGGTGGCCGCGCTGACGCGGCGGCCGTTATGGATCGTGCGCTGCGCGTAGGCGACGCCTTCCTGCGTCAGGCCGTTGTAATCGCGGTTGCGCGGAATGCCGAGGCTCATCGCGCCGTCGATGAAGGCCTCGCACAACGGATCGCGCCAGTTGATGTCTGTGACGGTGAGCGCGCCGTCGCGGCCGCGATAGGTTTCCTCGCCGTCGCCGACGCGCCGCTCCAGCCGCCGGAAGTAGGGCAGCACGTCGGCATAGCCCCAGGAGCGGTTGCCGTATTGCGCCCAGGTGTCGAAGTCCTGGCGCTGGCCGCGATTATAGATGTGGCCGTTGATCGACGAGGAGCCGCCGAGCGTCTTGCCGCGCGGCGAGAAGATACGCCGGCCGGCAGTGCCTTGGCCCGGCTCCTGCGAATAGCACCAGTTGATGCGCGTATCGTAGAAGGTCTTGATGAAGCCGGCGGGCAGGTGAATGTACGGATGCCAGTCGCGCGGGCCTGCTTCGAGCACGCAGACGGTGACACCCCGATCTTCGCTGAGGCGGTTGGCCAGCACGCTGCCGGCGGAGCCTGCGCCGACGATCACGTAATCGAACGTATCCATTCCAGTCCCGCACGGCCGGCCGCGCGACTGCGGCCGCACCGGCGCCACCATGCCCGCGGCGGCGCCAAGCGTCTATGCGCAGTGCACTACCCGCCAAACCGTTCGGGCAGGTGATCGCTCGACGCGAGATTGGAGAATTTGGTGATCGCGCCGTCGAATTGCAGCTCGACGGTGCCGGTCGGCCCGTGGCGCTGCTTGGCGATGATCACCTCGGCCTTGCCGGAGACCTTATCGGCGTCGGCGAGCCATTGCGCGAACTTCTCGCGGTCGCTTTCGAGCGGTTTGCGCATCACGTGGTAATACTCCTCGCGATAGACGAAGAGCACGACGTCGGCGTCCTGCTCGATGGAGCCGGATTCACGCAGGTCGGAAAGCTGAGGATGTTTGTCGTCGCGGCTTTCCACCTGACGCGAGAGCTGCGACAGCGCGATGACCGGAACGTTGAGTTCCTTCGCCAGCGCCTTGAGTTTGGTGGTGATCTCGGTGATCTCCTGCACGCGGTTCTCGTTCGACCGCCTGGTCGAGCCGGAGAGGAGCTGGAGATAGTCGATGACGATCATGTCGAGGCCGCGCTGGCGCTTGAGGCGGCGCGCGCGGGCGGCGAGCTGCGCCACCGAAATGCCGCCGGTCTCGTCGACATAAAGCGGCAGGTTTTGCAGTTCGATCGAGTAGTCCTTGATCTTCTCGAAGTCGCTCTCGCTGATGTTGCCGCGGCGGATGTGGTTCGACGGAATTTCCGTCTGCTCGGAGATGATGCGGGTGGCGAGCTGCTCGGCCGACATTTCCAGCGAGAAGAAGCCGACGATGCCGCCATTGGTGGTGATCTGGTGCCCGTCGGGCTTCACCTCGCCGCGCCAGGCACGCGCGACGTTGTAGGCGATGTTGGTGACGAGCGAGGTCTTGCCCATGCCCGGGCGGCCGGCGAGCACGACAAGGTCGGACGACTGCAATCCGCCCATCATGCGGTCGAGACTGTCGAGGCCGGTGGCGATGCCGGACAGCTTGCCGTCGCGCTGGAAGGCGTGCGCCGCCATGTCGATGGCGGTGGTCAGCGCATTGGCGAAGCGCTGGAAGCCGCCGTCGTAACGCCCTGTCTCGGCGAGGTCGTAAAGCCTTCGCTCGGCATCCTCGATCTGGTGCTTGGGCGAAAAATCGACCGGGGCATCGTAGGCGACGTTGACCATGTCCTCGCCGACCTGGATCAGCGACCGCCGGATGTGAAGGTCGTAGACGGTCCGGCCGTAATCCTCGGAATTGATGATGGTCGTCGCCTCGGCGGCGAGGCGGGCGAGGTACTGGTTGACGGTCATGCCGCCGATGTCGAGTGCGGCGTCGAGGAAGGTCTTGAGTGTGATTGGCGTCGCCAGCTTGCCGGCGCGGATCAAATCGCGCGAGAGCTGGAAGATGCGCTGGTGGATGGGCTCGAAGAAATGTTCCGGCTCCAGAAAGTCCGACACCCGGTAGAGCGCCTCGTTGTTGACGAGGATCGCGCCGAGGAGGGCTTGTTCCGCCTCGATATTATGCGGGGCGGCGCGATAAGCGGCGGCCGCGGTTTCGGCGGGCTTGCGGGCGATTGATTCGATGGGAGCCATGGGAATTGCTTGCGGGCTTTCAAGGCAAAATGGTGGTCATTCGATACGGCGTCGGAGGACGCGATCGACGGAACGCGACGGCTACGAGGAAATGGGTCGTAGGTTACGGCGACTGCCCACGGACCGGTTAACGACTAACCCCCACCGGTGCGCAGGGCCACCGCATAAAGCGAACCGCGAGTCTTTTCCACGTAAGTCACTGGGCTGCGAAATAGTGCGCTTGACGCCGCGCTCTCGCACCGTCACTGGCACGCACCACCGGTCCTGGCAGTCTGAGATGCCCGCATATCTTTAGCACGAGCCTGGAAGGCTCTCTCAGTCGAAGGAGGTAGAGCAGGGCGCTCACCTTGAGTCACAGCTAGGCCGCGCTTCGCGCGACTGCTCAGGAGGACGGGACTCTATTCGCCAGCCAACCGCAGCGGCGCCCGGCTGCGACCCTCGACCGTGCGCAGCCGCTGCTCCTCGTGGGCGATGTAATCGCGCGTCATCGGCGTGACTTGCTGCCGTTTGGTAATCTGGATCTGGAAGTTCATCATGTTCTGCTTGCGGAACGACATTTCCGAAGCCGCCAAATAGAACTCCCACATGCGCACGAAGCGCTGGTCGTAGATGCGCTCGACGTCGTCGCGGTGGGCGAGGAAGCGCTCGCGCCAGGCTTTGAGCGTCTCCGCGTAGTGCAAACGCAGAATCTCGATGTCGGTGACGAGAAGGCCTGCCTTCTCGATCTGCGGCAGCACCTCCGACAAAGCCGGGATGTAGCCGCCGGGGAAGATGTACTTGGCGATCCAGGGATTGGTGATGCCGGGACCTTCCGAACGGCAGATCGAGTGCAACACCATGACGCCGTCGTCGGCGAGCAGTTCGGCCGCCTTGCGGAAGAATTCGGGATAATGGCCGACCCCGACGTGCTCGAACATGCCGACCGAGACGATACGGTCGAACGGGCCTTTGATGTCGCGGTAGTCCTGCAAGTTGAAGCGGGCGCGGTCGGACAGCCCCTTCTCCGCGGCGCGCGAATTGGCGATGCCGAACTGCTCCTGCGAGAGAGTGACGCCGGTGACGTCGGCGCCGGTCATCTCAGCGAGGTAGAGGCCGAGCCCGCCCCAGCCGCAGCCGATGTCGAGTACCCTCTTGCCGCGCCCGAGCAACAGCTTGGCGGCGAGATGGCGCTTCTTGGCGAGCTGGGCATCGTCGAGCGATGCGTCCGGGCTTTCGAAATAAGCGCAGCTATATTGCCGGTCGGCATCGAGGAACAGCGAGTAGAGCCGGCCGTCGAGATCGTAATGGTGTGCGACATTTTGGCGCGAGCGCTTGCGCGGATTGAACTGCGCCAGCCGCCGGCTGACGTAACGCCAGAGCCACTGCGGCCGGGCCCATTGCGGCAGTTCCGACGTCTGCCCGAGCGCCACTTCGAGCACGTCGGCGATCGTGCCCCGTTCGACGACGAAATTGCCGTCCATATAGGCTTCGCCGAGCTTGAGCTCCGGGTCGAGGAGAAGGCCCCATTCGGCTGCGGGCGATGTCAGGCGCACTGCAACCGGAGTGCCCGTGCCGTCGCCGAGAGTAAATGTCTCGCCGTGCGACGTGGTGAGCGTGAAGTCGCCCCGCCGCAAATAGGTTCTCAACAGAATTCGAAGCAACCGGTCCATCGGCCGCCTCCATCACTCGCTGTAACGGCGCTATACGGAAGACATCGTCCCCGGCAGGTAACGCCCTTGCCTACTCTCGTTCAAACGGCGTTATTTGAACAAAGTTCCGGCCGGTCATCAATGGGGTTGATTGGCTTGCGTCGGCTGGCCGGTCGGGATCAATGACGCAGTGGCGCCCGCTGGTACGCGGAAGCAAGGGAATGACGAGATGACATCGTGGATGCGCTTGGCGGCGACGGGTGCGGGCTTGCTATCGGCGGCGGTGATGCTCGCCGGCCCAGCGGCCGCGCAGGAAAATCTGGACGCTGGTAAGTCGGGTGCCCAACTTTACGCGTCCAACTGCGCAATCTGTCACAAATCGCCTCAGGCGCTGAACAAGAGCGGAGGCGGCCTGTTCGGGCTCGATAGCTTTCTGCGCGAGCACTACACGTCGGGCCGTGAATCGGCGGCGGCGATCTCGGCCTATCTGAAGACGGTGGGCGGCGGTGGGGCCGAACGTCCGGCGGCCAAGAAAAAGGTCCGGACCGACAAAAAGAAGGAAACCAAGCCTGACGCCAAGGACGGCAAGCCGTCCGAGTCAAAGCCGTCCGAGTCAAAGCCGGACGACAAGAAAACAGACGAGAAGAAGCCGGAGCAGACGTCCGGCCCGAAACCGCCAGACAAGAAACCGGAAAAGAAGCAAGAAAAGAAAGAGGGCGGCAATGCCGCCCATATGACCGGTGCCGCGGTTCGCGGCTGAGCCGTGTCGCGAGGAGCGCCGGACCGGTCGCTGCCGGCCCGGCGCTCCTCGCGTAGCGATTACTTCTCGACCGCAGCCTCTTCGGTGGCCGGGGCAGCTTCACCCTCCTCTTGCGGCTGCTCGAAGAAGGTCTCGGCCTTGGCGACGGCCGCCGCGGCTTCCTCTTCCTCGTCGCTGCGACGCACCGTCACATCCTCGCCGCGCTTGATGCGCTCTGCCTCGTCGGCGCTGCGGGCCACGATGACGGTGACCGACACCTCGATTTCGGGATGCAGCGCGATCGGCACCTTGTACTGACCGATCGATTTGATCGGTGCGTTGATAGCGACTTGACCCTTGGCGATCTCGGAGCCGTCCTCGGCGATCAACCGGGCGATATCGCGCGTGGTGACGGAGCCGAACAACTGGCCGGTTTCGCTCGCCTGGCGCAGTACGACGAAGCTCTTGCCGTCGACCTTCGAGGCAAGCTTGCCCGCATCACCTTTGGCCTCGAGATTGCGCTTCTCGAGATCGGCGCGCATGCCCTCGAAGTTCTTCTTGTTCTCGGCGGTAGCGCGCAGCGCCTTGCCGCGAGGCAGCAGGAAATTGCGGGCAAAGCCGTCTTTCACGCGCACCGTCTCGCCCATCTGGCCGAGCCTGCCGACGCGTTCCAACAAGATCACTTCCATTGTCGTTACTCCTTCATCTGACTGTTCGTGTTGCGCGAAATTTTCAAACCGTTGGGCGGCCCCGGCGCGCCGTGATGCGCGAGCGCACGCCGAAGAAAGTCTCGACGAGACCGAGCAAGGCCAGCATCAGCACCGGCCAGCCGAATACGATGACCGACGCGTAAATGCCGCCGAGGAGAAATGGACGGCTCGCCTGTCCGCGCGTCACGGTGTGCAGGACGGCGAAGCCGAGCACTCCATAAGCGACGGTCAGGCTCGCGGCGACGATCGAGGCGGCGACGGCAACGATGCCGCCGGTGAAGCTGAGCGCGACGGCCGCGCCGAGGGCCGCGGCCGAAAGCGGCGGGAAGCTCATCGCCGGCACGTCAGGCCAAGGGTGCGCCAGCCGGTTGGAGAATTTCACGACGCGGCCGGCGAGCCAGAGATTGACGACATTGGTCACGGTGGCGATCACGCCCGCCGCCACCGGCACCACCGTCACCAGCAATTCGATCAGGCGGCTCGTGCTCGGAACGCCGGTCTCGCCAGCGGAGCCCTCGGCGCGGATCATGCGCGACAGCGCGGCCGTCAGTCCCGAGCGGAAGCTCTCGGCATCCCAACCGAATTTGGGGATGGCAACGATAACGACAAGCGCCCCGAGCGCTGCGGCCCACAGGACCAGCCGTCCGGGCGGATACCATTCGAGCGATGGTTGGCCGCCTTCTGTACCTGCCGGTACGGGCCGCGCCAGCGCGCTCAGATAGGTTAGCCACCAGGCCGGCGCTCCGATGCCGGCGATGAAGGCAAAGAAGAATACGCCGCCGAAGATCGCGCCAACGGCGAGCGAGCCGGTCAGCGCGGCGACCATCGCGGCCCAATGGCTCCAGCCGAGGCCCGCGATCATGACGGGCAAGGGCGCGAGATAGAAGAGGAAGACGGATAGGAACGAGCCGGACGTCACCGAAGCGAACAGCAAAGCCGCCGCGGCGCCCGCACCAATCCCGACGAGTCCGAACTGCATCATCACGAGCTGTCCCGCTCTCGTTTCCGAGCTGCGGTTAGAGACGGATCGATAGGTCCGCCCCAACCATCGGCTCCCGGGGAGTCCCGGAAGCCTCGTTATCTGCTCCTCAGCGCGAGGAGGAATTGCGCTGATCGGCTTAGCTGATCACGTAAGGCAACAGGCCGAGGAAGCGGGCGCGCTTGATCGCCTGGGCGAGCTCGCGCTGCTTCTTGGCCGAGACCGCGGTGATGCGGCTCGGCACGATCTTGCCGCGCTCGGAGACGTAACGCTGCAAGAGCTTGACGTCCTTGTAGTCGATCTTCGGCGCATTGGCGCCCGAGAACGGGCAGGTCTTGCGGCGGCGGAAGAATGGACGGCGCGCGCCGCCTTGGGATGCAAATGCCATCGCTCTTTACTCCTGCGAACCGGTCGGGGCGTCGTCGTCGCGGCGCGGGCGGCGCTCGCCGCGGTCGCCACCACGGTCGCGGTCGCCGAAGCGGCCGCCGCGGTCACCGCGCTCGTCGCGGTCGCGGTCCGACTTGCGCATCATCGCCGAAGGGCCTTCCTCGAGTTCGTCGACGCGAATGGTCAGGTAGCGCAGCACGTCTTCGTGCAGGCGTTCCTGGCGCTCGATCTCGGTGACCGCCGCAGACGGCGCATCGACGTTGAGCAGGGTGATGTGCGCCTTGCGGTTCTTGTTGATGCGGTAGGAAAGGGACTTCAGCCCCCAATATTCGGTCTTGGTGACCTTGCCGCCCGACTGGGTGACGACGCCGGAGAACTGGTTGGTCAGGTCTTCAATCTGCTGCGCGCTCAGATCCTGGCGCGTCAAAAAGACGTGTTCGTAGAGGGGCATGAAATGCCTTTCCTGTTGATCGGCCCGTGTCCTCGACGCTGGCGCCTAGCCCCTCGAGCCCTTCGGGAAAGGCTCGAATGCTCAGAAGGCGGGAACACGGGACGCCGGGCTGTCAGGCCCTGCCGGATTCATGACCGAGGGTCATGTTTCAGGCATGACCTAGGGTCATGTTTGATTCATGACCGAGGGTCATGTTTCCGGCCGTCCGTTCAGCTCCCAACCAGCCTCGACGGAGTGCGCGCGTTATAGGGGTTTTGCGCGTGATTGCAAGGCAGACAGGGACGGTCAGGCCACCTTCGGGCCTTGATCGTTGAGGCCGTAATCATCCTTGATCTGCTGGAGCCGGTCGGCCAATTCGACCGCGAGGTCGGTACCTTCCCGCATCTGGCGGACGGTCTCCGGACGGAATTGGCCTTGGCGGGCGCGGTGCAGCGCCGCAATGAGGGCTTCCAGGCTCTGCGCCATCAGGTGGTGGCGGAAAGCGGGATCGGTGCGCGCCCGCGCCAGATCCGCCTCGGTGACCACCCTGGCCATGGTTTCGCCTTCTGAACCTAAGCCGAAACATTAAGCGGGTGAGTATTGTCGTCTGGTTACCAGATACCCGCGTTCGCTTGACAGCGGCGGGAACGCGGTGTCTTTCGCCCCGGATTTCCCGAAATCGCTGAGAGTCGCAAAGGGCGAGCATGGCGGTCGCGTTCGTATTTCCAGGGCAGGGCAGCCAGATGGTGGGCATGGGCAAAGCCCTCGCCGATGGCTTCGCCGCGGCCCGGCAGGTCTTCTCGGAGATCGACGAGGCGCTGGACGAAAAGCTCAGCCAGACGATTTTCGACGGCCCGCAGGACACGCTGACCCTGACCCAGAACGCGCAGCCGGCGCTGATGGCCGTCTCCCTCGCGGTCATCCGTGTGCTCGAGGCCGAGGCCGGATTGAAACTCGTCAAGGACGCCAAGTTCGTCGCCGGTCATTCGCTGGGCGAATACTCGGCGCTCGCCGCCGCCGGCACCTTCACGATCGGCGACGCGGCGCGCCTATTGCGCACGCGCGGTCTGGCGATGCAGAAGGCCGTACCGGTCGGTGTCGGCGCCATGGCGGCGCTGCTTGGGCTCGACTATGACGTCGCCGCAGCGGTCGCCGCCGAAGCGGCACAAGGCGAGGTCTGCCAGGCGGCAAACGACAATGGCGGTGGACAGGTTGTCGTCTCCGGCAACAAGACGGCGGTCGAGCGGGCAGTCGAGATCGCCAAGACGAAGGGCGCCAAGCGTGCGATGCTGCTGCCGGTCTCCGCGCCGTTCCATTGCGCGCTGATGCAGCCGGCTGCCGAGGTGATGGCGGACGCACTGTCGAAGGTTCAGGTCAAAGCGCCGGTCGTTCCGGTCGTCTCGAACGTGAGGGCGACTGCGCTGAACGATCCCGCGGAGATCGTGAAAGCGCTGGTCGCGCAGGTCACCGGCACGGTTCGGTGGCGCGAGTGCGTCGCCTATATGGCGGCGGAGGGCGTCACGCAGTTCTACGAGGTCGGCGCTGGTAAGGTGCTGAGCGGGCTTGTCAGGCGTATTGCAGAAGGCGCCGCCGCCGGTGCCATCGGCACACCGGACGACGTTGCCGCCTACAAGGCCGCGAAGGGCTGATCGCGAGCGGGGAGACATTTCGGATGTTCGATTTGACGGGCAAGACCGCGCTGGTCACGGGCGCAACCGGCGCCATTGGCGAGGCCATCGCACGCGCATTGCACAGCCAAGGCGCCACGCTTGCCATTTCAGGTACGCGCCGCGACGCACTCGACAAACTCGCCGCCGAGCTCGGTGAACGGGTTCACGTCCTGCCGTGCGACCTCGGCGATGCCGAACAGGTTGAGGCGTTGGTTCCCAAGGCCGAAGAGACGATGCAGAAGCTCGACGTCCTGGTCGCCAATGCCGGCGTCAACAAGGACAATCTTTTCGTTCAATTGAAGGACGAGGACTGGGACAAGGTGATCGCCGTCAATCTGACGGCCACTTTCCGGCTCACGCGCGCGGCGGTGACGCGCATGATGCGCCGGCGCTGGGGCCGCATCATCGGCATATCATCCGTGGTCGGATACACCGGCAATCCGGGACAGGGCAATTATACCGCTTCGAAAGCGGGCATGGTGGGCATGCTGAAGTCGGTGGCGGCCGAATATGCACGCCGCAACGTTACGGCGAACTGCATTGCTCCCGGCATCATCACCAGCGCCATGACCGACAAACTCAATGACAAGCAGCGCGAGGCGATCATGGGGCGCGTGCCGATGGGGCGCCTCGGAACGCCGCAGGACATCGCGTCCGCGGCCGTCTATCTGGCCTCTGAAGAAGCCGCCTACGTGACCGGTCAGACCATTCACGTGAATGGCGGCATGGCCATGATTTAAGGGGTAAAATGCCGTTCTGAGGCTTGCCGGGCGGGGTCCCTGCGCGCTAGTCAACGGAATTGAAGTGTGGTAACCGAAATTCGGCCCGGCTGGGGCGGCCGATCGCGGAAGTCGCTGGAGTGTCCGCGATCGGAAGTCGTCTCAACCACGGTCCACCACGACGAGGCTGTACCGCCGGCTGCAATCCAATCTCGGTTGCGGCCCAATCTGAAAAGCAGAGGTTGAACGATGAGTGATATTGCCGAGCGGGTGAAGAAGATCGTCGTGGAACACTTGGGCGTGGAGCCCGACAAGGTGACTGACCAGGCCAGCTTTATCGACGACCTCGGCGCCGACAGCCTCGACACGGTCGAGCTCGTGATGGCGTTCGAGGAGGAGTTCGGGTGCGAGATCCCGGACGATGCCGCCGAGACGATCCTCACCGTCGGCGACGCCGTGAAGTTTCTCGAGAAGAATGCGAAAAGCTGAGGCCGGCAGAACCGCGCCGCTTTCGCCGATCATCTGTCCCGGAACGCTGCGCGCGTCGAGCGCGCAGCAAGTCGTCTATCAAGACCGCGCAGGCATGACCGCATGCGTGGCTGATCTCGTTTGGAGCCGGTCATGAGACGTGTCGTCGTCACCGGAATGGGGATGGTCACGCCGCTCGGCTGCGGCGTCGAAGCGACATGGGCGCGCCTGATCAAGGGCGAGAGCGGCGCCAAGAAGGTCGATACCTTTGAGGTGTCCGACGTCGCCGCCAAGGTCGCATGCGTGATCCCGCGCGGCGACGGCTCGAACGCAACCTTCAACCCCGACCAGTGGATGGAGCCGAAGGAGCAGCGCAAGGTCGACGACTTCATCATCTTCGGCATGTGCGCCGCGCGACAGGCGCTCGATGACGCCGGCTGGCATCCCAAGACGCAGGACGATCAGGTCGCGACCGGCGTGCTCATCGGCTCCGGCATCGGTGGCATCGAGGGGATCGCCAAAACTGCGATCGATCTGCACGAAAAGGGGCCGCGGCGCGTCTCTCCGTTCTTCATTCCCGGCCGCATCATCAATCTCGCCTCCGGTTTCGTGTCGATCGCGTTCGGTCTCAAAGGCCCGAACCACGCCGTCGTCACCGCCTGCTCGACCGGCGCACACGCGATCGGCGATGCGGCGCGCATGGTCGCGCTCGGCGACGCCGACGTGATGGTCGCGGGCGGTGCCGAGAGCCCGGTCAACCGTCTGGCGCTCGCGGGGTTCGCCGCACTGCGTGCACTCTCGACCGCGTTCAACGACCAGCCGACCCGCGCCTCGAGGCCCTATGACAAGGATCGCGATGGTTTCGTCATGGGTGAGGGCGCCGGCGCGGTCGTCCTGGAAGACCTTGAGCACGCCAAGGCGCGCGGCGCCAAGATTTATGCGGAAGTTATCGGTTACGGAATGTCGGGCGACGCCTATCACATCACCGCGCCCGCTCCGGACGGCGACGGCGCCTATCGCTGCATGACTATGGCGGTTAAGCGTGCCGGCATCACTACGGCCGATATCGACTACATCAACGCACACGGCACCTCGACGCCGCTCGGCGATGAGATCGAGCTTGGTGCGGTGCAGAAACTGGTCGGCAACAATGCCGGCACGATTTCGATGTCGTCCACCAAATCGTGTATCGGGCATCTCCTCGGCGCCGCCGGGGCGGTCGAAGCGATCTTCTCGATCCTGGCCATTCGCGACGGCGTCGCGCCGCCGACGATCAATCTCGACAACCCCTCGGTTGAAACGCCGATCGATCTCGTGCCGCATAAGGCCAGAAAGCGCGACATCGACGTGGCGCTGTCGAATTCGTTCGGCTTCGGCGGCACCAACGCTTCGCTGATCTTCCGCCGCTACAACGGCTGAGCCCAGGCCTCGCAGCCGTCCACAGAGCCGCTCCGGGCGTGTACCGGCTTTCGCCATAATTCTTCCTATCCTGCGGAAGCTTCTGCTATTTTTGCTCTGGCGCCGCGGACCAGCGATGAGAGCAAAGTGCCCGGGGGGCGGCGCTCCGATGCTTGTGTCCGTAATCACGGGGAGAATGCGGACGGTGAATGGTCCGGTGGCGATGAGGGGAATGCGCGCGTGACGGAAACGCCGGGCGGTTCGCCGCGGCCGCCGAACGGCGGCCAGACGCCGCTGCCGCGCTCGCCGCGCGCTGCGCTGCAGCCTGAGCTGGTGCCGCCACCGTCGCTCCGCCGGTCGAAGCGCGTGCGCCATCCGCTGGTGATCGCCGGCAGCGCCTTCTTCACTTTTCTCGTCATCGTCGTCGTCGCACTGGGCGCGACGCTCTATTTCGGCCGTCAGCACTTCGACGCCGCGGGACCTCTCACCCAGGACAAGATCGTCAACATCCCGCGCGGTCTCGGCACCAAAGACATTTCCGATTTGCTCGTACGCGAGGGCGTGATCGATCAGCCCTATGTCTTCGTCGGCGGCGTGATCGCGCTTAAGGCGCGCGGCGACCTCAAAAGCGGCGAGTACAAGTTCATTGCGCACTCCAGCATTGCCGACGTCGTCGGCACGCTGATCGAGGGCAAGGTGGTGCAGCATGCGATCACGATCCCGGAGGGCCTTACGTCCGAACAGATCGTGGCAAGGCTCCAGGAGAACGACGCGCTCGCCGGTCCCATCAAGGAGATTCCGCGTGAGGGCTCGCTGCTGCCGGAAACCTACCGGTTCACGCGCGGCATGACGCGCGAGCAAATTCTTCAGCGGATGCAGAGCGAGGACAAGAAGACGCTTCAGGACGTCTGGGCGCATCGCGATCCCGACCTGCCGCTGAAGTCCCCGGAGGAACTCGTCACGCTCGCCTCGATCGTCGAGAGGGAGACCGGCAAGCCGGACGAGCGCACGCGCGTCGCATCCGTTTTCGTCAACCGCCTGCAACGCAAGATGCGTTTGCAATCCGATCCGACGATCATCTACGGGTTGGTCGGCGGCAAAGGTTCGCTCGGTCATCCGATCCTGAAGAGCGAGAAGGACCAGCCGACGCCGTACAACACCTATCTCATCGACGGCTTGCCGCCCGGACCGATTGGCAATCCTGGCCGCGCTTCGCTGGAGGCGGCGGCAAAGCCGGCGCGCACGAAGGAGCTGTATTTCGTCGCCGACGGCACCGGCGGTCACGTGTTCTCGGAGACCTACGAACAGCACCAGAAGAACGTCGCCAAGTTACGGCAAATCGAACAGGGTGCCGCGACCTCGGCTGCGCCCGCGCAGGCTGAGGCGGCAGCGCCCGCGAGCGCACCCAAGCGCGCGCTCAACCCGCTCAGACGCACACTGACGCGCTAGCGGCCTTGTGAGGGTGTTGCCCCGCCGCTAAGGTCCGCGCAATTCAGGCGTTTTCCGAATAGACGAGGCGATCAGAATGGCGCTGTCGAGCATGACCGGCTTCGCTCGCGGCCAAGGCGCCGCCGACGCCTATGCCTGGAGCTGGGAGATCAAGTCGGTCAACGCCAAAGGGCTCGACATTCGTTTTCGCCTGCCGCCGGGCTGGGACGGGGTCGAGGTGGCCGCGCGCACCCGCGCGACGCAGTCGCTCTCCCGCGGAACCGTCTATTGCAACCTCACAGTCACGCGCCACGGCGTGGCCCCGACGGTGAAGGTCAACGAGCCGGTCCTAAATGCGGTGATTGCCACACTCAACCAACTCACGGGCAGGATCGATGCCGCGGCGCCATCGCTCGACGGGATCCTCGCGCTCAAAGGCGTGATCGAAGTGACGGAAGAGGCCGAGAGCGAGGAGGGGCATCGCGCGGCCGAGGCGGCGATCCTCAAGGGCTTCGAAGGTGCGCTCGCCGGTCTTGATGCCATGCGCCAGCATGAGGGCGAAACGCTGGGCAGGCTTCTATCGACAAGGCTCGACGAGATCGCGGCGCTCACCGCGCAGGCTGAAGCCGCGCCGGGCCGAAAGCCGGAGGCCATCAAGGCGCGGCTCGCAGCGCAGGTCGCGACGTTGATCGAGGCCTCGCAGCGCTTCGATAGCGACCGTCTTTATCAGGAGGCGATCATGCTGGCGACCAAAGCCGACATCCGCGAAGAGCTCGACCGGCTGGTGGCGCATGTGGCGCAGGCGCAGAAGCTTCTCGCCGACGGCGGGCCGGCCGGCCGACGTCTCGATTTCCTCGCGCAGGAACTCAACCGCGAAGCGAATACGTTGACGGCGAAAGCCAACGAAGTCGAGCTGACCAATATCGGCCTGCAATTGAAGAGCGTAGTCGAGCAGTTCCGCGAGCAGGTGCAGAACCTCGAATGAGCGACGACGCCGAGATCACCCGCCGCGGCATCATGCTGGTCCTGTCTTCGCCGTCGGGAGCTGGCAAGACGACCTTGTCGCGCAACCTGCTCGAGCAGGAGAACATCGACGATCCCGGCAAGATCGAATTGTCGATCTCGGCGACGACACGACCTAAGCGGCCCAGCGAGATTCATGGCGTCCACTATCATTTCCTAGACAAGCCTCAGTTTGAACGCATGCGCGATCGCGGCGATCTGCTCGAATGGGCCGAGGTGCACGGCAATTATTACGGCACGCCGCGCGAGCCGGTGGAGAAAGCGCTCACCGAAGGCCGCGACGTCCTGTTCGATATCGATTGGCAGGGCACGCGGCAACTTCTTGAAAAGATGCGCGACGACGTCGTCACCGTGTTCGTGCTGCCGCCGTCCGCACAGGAACTCAAGTCGCGGCTGGTGCGGCGCGCCGAGGACAGCGACGTCGTCATCACCGAGCGGCTGCGCAATGCCGCCGAGGAATTCCTGCACTGGAACGAGTACGACTACATTCTCGTCAATCGCGATCTCGACAAGAGCTTCGCGCGGTTGCGCGCTATCCTGACAGCGGAGCGGCTGAAGCGAGTGAAGATGTCGAATCTCGAAGGCTTCGTCACCAAGCTGCTCGCCGATCTGAAGAAGATCACGCCATAGAGGAACGAGATGGCTGAGACGCCGGTCATCAAGTCGCTGCGCGTGGTTCCGGTCGCCGGCCGCGACAGTATGCTGCTCAATCTCTCCGGTGCGCACGGACCTTATTTCACACGCAACCTGCTGATCCTCACCGACAGCGCCGGCAATACCGGCGTCGGCGAGGTGCCGGGCGGCGAGAAGATACTGCGCACGCTTGTCGACGCCACAGAGCTCGTCGTCGGCAAGCCGCTCGGAGACATGCAGGCGGTGCTCGGTGCGATGCGCGGTCATTTTGCCGACCGCGACGCCGGTGGGCGCGGGCTACAGACCTTTGACCTGCGCACGACCATCCACGCGGTGACAGCGGTGGAGTCGGCATTGCTCGATCTCCTTGGCCAGCATCTCGGCGTACCGGTCGCGGCGCTGCTCGGCGAGGGCCAGCAGCGCGCGTCGGTCGAAATGCTGGGCTATCTCTTTTACGTCGGCGACCGGAAGAAGACCGATCTGGCCTACGCGTCGCCCGCCGATGAAGGCGCCGATGCCGACGATTGGCAGCGGCTGCGTCACGACGAAGCAATGACGCCGGAGGCGATCGTGCGCCTCGCCGAAGCGGCGCGCCGGCGCTACGGCTTCAACGACTTCAAGCTCAAGGGCGGCGTGCTCGCCGGGGAGGCGGAGGTCGAGGCGGTCGTGGCGCTGCACGAGCGCTTTCCTGAGGCGCGCATTACGCTCGATCCGAACGGAGGCTGGCTCCTGAAGGATGCGGTCCGCCTGATGCGCGACATGCATGGCGTGCTCGCTTACGCCGAGGATCCGTGCGGCGCCGAGGATGGCTTCTCGGGGCGCGAGGTGATGGCGGAATTCCGCCGCGCCACCGGGCTGCCGACGGCGACCAACATGGTCGCAACCGACTGGCGGCAACTCACACATGCTTTGTCATTGCAGTCGGTCGACATCCCGCTCGCCGATCCGCACTTCTGGACCATGGCCGGCTCGGTGCGCGTCGCGCAGACCTGCCGCGACTGGGGCCTGACTTGGGGCTCGCATTCGAACAACCATTTCGAGGTGTCGCTTGCGATGTTCACGCATGTCGGCGCCGCCGCGCCGGGCAAGGTGACGGCGATGGACACGCATTGGATCTGGCAGGACGGTCAGCGGCTGACGAAGGAGCCGCTCAGAATCGTCAACGGCCACATCGACGTGCCGACGAAATCCGGGCTCGGTATCGAGCTCGACATGGTCAAGGTCGAGAAGGCGCACGCACTCTACAAGCAGCACGGCCTCGGTGCACGCGACGATGCCGTGGCGATGCAATATCTCGTCCCCGGTTGGCGCTTCGATCCGAAGCGGCCCTGTCTCGTGCAGTGAGCGCCGTCGTCAGCGTGCGGTCATGGCGCGCGCCAAGTTGACGAACCCCTCGACCGAGATCTCCTCGGCGCGCGCGGTCGGCTCGATGCCGGCCGCTTTGAGCAAAGGCAGCGGATCGCCGCCGAGTGATTTCAGGCTCTGGCGGAGCATCTTGCGGCGCTGGCCGAAGGCCGCCTCGGTGACGCGCTGCAAGACGCCGGCGTCGCAAGGCAGCGGCACCGGCCGCGGCACAAACCGCACGACCGACGACGTGACCTTGGGCGGTGGCACGAAAGCGGATGGTGCGACATCAAACAGGATCTTCGCCTCGGTGCGCCAGCCGATGAGCACCGCAAGGCGGCCATACGATTTGCCGCCCGGCCGCGCCACAATGCGCTCGGCCACTTCGCGCTGGAACATCAGCACCATGGAATCGTACCAGGGCGGCCACGGCTCGGCCGTCAGCCATTTCACCAGCAGCGCGGTCGCGATGTTGTAGGGCAGGTTTGCGACGATCCGCGCCCGTTCCGGACCGAGCGCGTCATCCAAATCGACTGTGAGCGCATCGCCGGCGATGACGTCGAGGCGGCCAGGATAGCGGGCCGCAATTTCGGCCAGCGCGGACATCGTTCGTTCATCGCGTTCGACCGCAATCACCCGGCGCGCGCCCAGCGCAAGCAGAGCGCGTGTCAAGCCGCCGGGCCCGGGCCCGATCTCGACGACCGTGACGTTCTCGAGCGGCTCGGCCGCGCGGGCGATACGCGCGGTCAGATTGAGGTCGAGCAGAAAATTCTGGCCGAGCGATTTCTTCGCCGACAGCCCGTGGCGGCGGATCACGTCGCGCAGCGGCGGCAAGTCGTCGATCTGGGGCATCGGCTCAGGCGACAGGCGCGGCCGCACGGGCCGACAGCCGTGCGGCGAGCTTGAGCGCGGCAAGAAGGCTCGACGGATCGGCGCGGCCGGTACCGGCTAGGTCGAAAGCCGTGCCGTGGTCCGGCGAGGTGCGCAGGAAGGGCAGGCCGAGCGTGACATTGACGCCGTGATCGAAGGCCAGCGTCTTGATCGGGACGAGGACCTGATCGTGGTACATGCCTAGCGCCACGTCATAGGTCGCGCGCGCGGCGGCATGAAACATTGTGTCAGCCGGCAGCGGACCGCGTGCATCGATGCCCTCCGCCTTGAGCGCGGCAACCGCGGGTGCGACGATCTCGGTATCCTCGCGTCCGAGGGTTCCGTCCTCGCCGGCATGCGGATTGAGTCCGGCAAGCGCCAGCCTCGGCCGTGCAATACCGAAGCGCGCCGTCATGTCGCGGGCGACGATCCGGCCGGTATCGACGATGAGCCGCGTCGTCAGTTGCGCAATCGCGTCTTTGAGCGCGACATGGATGGTCACCGGCACGACGGCGAGTTCGGGCGACCACAGCAGCATGACCGGCATGACTGGTTTTCCGGTTGCGCGTTCGGCAACGCGGCCGAGGTATTCGGTATGGCCGGGGTCGGTGAACCCGGCGCGATAGAGCACATGTTTGTTGATCGGGTTGGTGACGACGGCGCTCGCGCGACCGGCGAACACGTCGGCGACCGCGGCGTCGATCGAGCCGATGGCAGCCGCCGCGCTCGTCGCGTCCGGCTCTCCCGGCCGGGCCGTGATCTTGTGGGTGAGGGGCGCCACCGGTAGTGCCTTGGCGAACAGCACGTAGGCGTCGGCAGGAGCCGCGCGCTCGATTGAGACGTCAAGCCCGAGCAGACGCGCCCGCGCGGTCAGAAAATCTGCATCGCCGATGACATAGAAAGGCGGCGCCTTCAATTCGCGGCGGCGATCCCAGATGGTCAGCGCGAGATCGGGGCCGATACCGGCAGGCTCGCCAAGCGTCAACGCCAGCGGGAGCCCGGCCGGACCGCTCATTTGGACTTGTACTCGATCATCGCCTGCTTGCGGATTTCGTCGAGGAACCGCTTGGATTCCACCTCGAACCGCTTGTTGAAGATCTGCTCCTTGGCCTGCCGCTTGGCCGGCGTGTCGGCGGTGGTCGGCCGCTTGTTGCAGACGGCGAACATCTGCAAGCCCTGGTCGGTCGGTTCCGGCTGCGTCAGATGGCCAAGCTCGATGCTGTTGAGCAACTGGCGGAACTGCTCGGGCAGATCAGCGGAGGCGCGGGTCACCGGCTCGCGCACGGCGACGTCGCGCATCGCGCGCGCCATCGCAAGGCCTGAGTTGCAGGACGTGAAGCGCGTGCGCAGCGCGCTCGCTTCCTCCAATTTTGCGCGCAGCACTGCTTCCGCGCTCCCGCGCGGGGCTAGCACGACGACCGGATATAGCGTGTAGATGTAGCCGACGGCCGTGTCGCTTTCCTTGGTTTCGATCAGCGCCTTGGTGACATCGGCGTCACTCACTTCCAGTGTCGGACCGAACTTGGCGCGCACAAGTTGATTCCAGGTCAGTTGGGAGCGGATACGCGCTTTCACCGTCTGCGGCATAATACCGCTGCGCTCCAACACCTGGGAAAACTGCTGCACGTTCAGGTGCTGACGTCCGGCCATGGTGCCGAACGCATTGTCGACCTCCGAATCGCCGACCTCCATGCCGTAGACCTTGGCCTTGGCGATCTTGATCCGATCGTCGATCAAATCCTGGATCACCTCCTGACGCGACGGCGCCTTGCGCGTCGATGTTGCCACCAGCTTCGTCCGCTGGGCGATGTCGAGCTCGGTGATCGGGGAGCCGTTCGCGACCACCACCACCTGGGCGAGGACGGACGTAGGCAGAAGGAGGCCGCAGGCCAAAAGAGCCGCGGCAAGCCGGTGACCAAGACGGGTCGCGCTATAAGTCATCGAAATCAATCCTCGGCGTCGACGGCCGCACAACGTGACGCAGACCTCAAAGCCCGGTGCCAACGCCGCTTACCGCACCGCTGGTGCTGCTGTTGACGTTCTGGGTCGTCGTCGTTGTTCCCAGTGTGCGGAGGCTGAGCTGCAACATGATCTGGTGGTTGGTCGTCACGGTCGGGCCGCTATAGGAGTATCCTGTAATATAATTCAGGGCCAAGATGAGGCAATCGTCGATATAGCCGATGCCGAGATTGGTGGCGGTGAACTTGTCCGCATTGATGTCATAGCGGGCGCCGCCGAACAGCGCCCAGTTCGCGGCAAGCTTCACGCGCGCCGTACCGTACACGCCCTGCCGCCGGTCGATGAAACCGATCTCGGGCTGGGCCGCGTAGTCGCCGTACATCAGCGAGACATTCCAGCGGTCGAACGCAGCCGACGTCTCCAGCTCCAGGCTCTTCACCGCGAAGGTCGACTCATCGAACCGGTTGCGCGAGCTGAAGGTGAGCGTCGAGTTCGGCTGGTAGGAGAAGCTCGAGACGTAGTCGGACATGGTCTTATCGAGACCGCTGTCGAGGCCTGTATTGGAGATCCCGGGCTTCGAGTACGAATTTTCACCGAACAATTGGGCCGATTGGCCGAACAGCGCGGTGAAGGCGCCCGCCTTGTTAAGCTGTGCCGTGTATTGGATGCCGTAATTGGCGCGGCCGCCGCCTTCGACGCGATCCCAGCCGGCGAACTTGTCGACTCGGAACAAATTGCTGGCGTCAAAGATGAAGCTCTGTGAATCTTCGTTCGGCCACTGGCCGATCTGCGGTTCGTTTGGCCGTGCGATGACCTGGACGATCGGCTCAATCGTCTGCGTGCCCCAGGACTGCACGCTGATGAATGGATAGCGGTACTCGATACCGACGGTCGGCATCGCCCGGACGAGATCGCTGTCGCCGGTCTGAATGAAGTTCGCAACGGTCGGGTCGTTATTGACTTGCAGCGACGCCGCGTCCGCACGCACTGAGGCGAACGGGGTGAACACTTGTCCAAGCGAGTCTGTGAAGCTGCGGCGCCACTGCGTCTCTCCGGAGAAGCGATTGTAGCTGCCCGGAATGCCGCGCAACACGCAATTTTGGCGTGGATCCGCGCCGCAGGGATTGGCCGTTCCGTTCGCCAATGCGTTAGCCGTGGCGCTATTGATCGCGTCGAAGTCGGCCTGATTGCGCGATAGACTGGTGAAATTCAACTTGTAACCGACCTCGCCGCCGAGGATCGGACGATCGAAAACGTAATCGTAGTCGATGACCGGATGGATAGTCGGAATATGCGTCTGCTGATCGAGCGGCGAGAAGCCGAGATAATAGATCGAGCG
>Ga0208357_1001119_pt1 | contig 20131 bp, 20 predicted proteins | sample NGESurdeep092012_6_FD_184487 | JGI IMG/M metagenome (GOLD analysis project Ga0208357, IMG submission 184487) | Arctic peat soil microbial communities from Barrow, Alaska - NGEE Surface sample F52-2 deep-092012 (SPAdes) | ecosystem: Environmental > Terrestrial > Soil > Wetlands > Peat ... | reverse complement strand
AGCGCAGGTTGCCGTGCTGCGTGCGATGGTCCGCGACCTCAACATTCCTGTGCGCCTTGTGGCATGTCCTATCGTCCGTGAGCGCGACGGCCTTGCGATGAGTTCGCGGAATCGCAATCTCTCGGTCCACGACCGCCAGCGTGCACTGATTCTGAATCGTGCGCTTCGCGCCGCGGAGACGCTTCTCAAGTCTGGCGAGACTCATGCTGAGACGCTGCGCGGCGCGATCGTCAGCTTCCTCGCGACTGATCCGAGCCTGCGCGTGGACTATGCTGCTATCGTCGATCCCGCAACGCTGCTGCCCATTGCCGATATTTCGAGAGGAGCACTGATCGCCGTCGCCGCGTGGGTTGGCTCGACGCGACTGATCGACAACCTCCTGATCGAGAATGTTTCGAGCAGCAATGCTCTGGTCGGCGAGATGCAGCCTGAGAATTTTCTTGTGGAGGTGCCTCATGCCTAATGTCCTGCTGGGCGTCTGCGGTGGCATTGCAGCCTACAAATCCGCGGAGCTCGTCCGCGAATTGCAACGTAACGGTGCCGACGTCCGCGTGATCATGACACGTGCGGCACAGGAGTTTATCCAGCCCCTCACCTTCGCCTCGCTCACTGGGCACAAAGTCTTTACGGACATGTGGGAGTCACAGGCCGCGGGCGACACCATCGAGCACATCGCGCAGGCGCAGTGGGCAGATGTGCTGCTCATCGCTCCGGCCACTGCGAATACTCTCGCGAAGCTTGCCCATGGGCTCGCCGACGATTTTCTCTCTGCCGCCTACCTGGCGACGGTGGCGCCTGTCGTTCTTGCGCCCGCCATGAACGTGAACATGGCCAGCCATCCCGCGACTCGTGCGAATCTGGTTGCCCTCGAACAGCGCGGCCACACCGTGGTTGCGTCGGAGAGCGGCTACCTTGCCTGCGGCATGACCGGCGACGGACGCCTTGCCGACATCGAGACGATCGTCCGCGCCGTCCTCGATCGACTGCATCCCCTTCGCGATCTCGGCAGCGAAACAATTCTTATCACCGCGGGCGGCACACGCGAGCCCATCGACCCCGTACGCTTCCTGGGTAACCGGTCCGGCGGCAAAATGGGTTACGCGCTCGCAGCCGCTGCCGAGCGTCGCGGCGCTCGCGTGATTCTTGTCTCCGCCGCTACCGTGCTCGCTGCGCGGCCGAACTGCGAAGTCATCAGCGTCAACACCGCCGCTGAAATGCACACCGCTGTTCTCGAACGCTTATCCGACGCCACGATGGTCATCAAGGCCGCTGCTGTCGCCGACTTTCGGGTTAGCCACGTTGCAGGCACCAAGCTGCGTCGCGATGGTGCCTTGAGGCTCGATCTCGAGCCGACCGAAGATATCGTCCGCAGCGTGGTCGACCATCGCAGGCCGGGCACGCTGGTCATCGCCTTCGCCGCCGAGATGGGCCTCGACATCGTTCGCGCACGGGAGAAGCTGCAGCGCAAGGGTGCCGACGCCATCGTCCTCAATGACATTACACGCTCCGATCTAGGCTTTGACTCCGATCGCAACGCCGCAGTCTTCATCACCGGCGAGACCTCGGTGGCTCTCCCTGAGTCATCCAAGGACGAGATTGCTGCACGGATTCTGGATCAGGCCATGGCTCTCCGCGCCCACCAACTGGCTGCATTGCAACTGCGCTAGGACTCCAATTCCATCGACGCTTCTCCAGACGCTATACTTCGGAGAAGTTTTGCGAAGAGATAAGGAAAGCCATGACCTTGCACCGTCGTCTGCTCCCCGTACTTCTGCTGCTTCTGGCGGCTGTTTCGTTCCATGCACAAACTCCCATCTCCACGCCTGATATCCCACCGAGCTTCACCGCGCCGAACATCGGCTTTGACTACGTCAAGCGTGTGGAGATGATTCCGATGCACGATGGCGTCAAACTTTATACGGTCATCGTGATTCCCAAGGGTGCCACGCACGCGCCGATCCTGCTGACTCGCACACCCTACAACGCGGCGGGGCGAGCGACGCGGAGTGAGTCTCCGCACATGCTCGATGAACTGCCGCAGGGCGACGATGTTTTTGTTCATGCCGGATACATCCGCGTGTTCCAGGATGTGCGTGGAAAGTATGGGTCCGAGGGCAAGTACCTGATGACGCCGCCACCGCTTGGCCCACTGAATACCAGCGGCATCAACGACACTACCGACGCCTATGACACCATCGACTGGCTGGTGAAGAACCTTTCGCAGTCGAATGGCAAGGTCGGAATGCTTGGCTCCTCCTATGAAGGCTTCACTGTGGTGATGGCGCTCATTCATCCGCATCCGGCGCTCAAAGTCGCATGCCCAGAAAGCCCCATGGTCGATGGATGGATGGGCGATGACTGGTTCCACTATGGCGCTTATCGTCAGATTAATCTCGACTATATCTCTGAGCAGACTGAAGTGCGCGGTGATGGAAAAATGATTCCTCGCGAGGGTGCCGACGACTATACCAACTACCTCCGCATCGGCTCCGCCGGAGATTTCGCGCGCTATGGTGGCCTCGATCAACTCCCCTTCTGGAAGAAGGTCGAAGAGCATCCCGCATACGATTCGTTCTGGCAGGGGCAGGCGCTGGACAAAGTGATGGCCAAGGTTGCGCTCACGGTTCCTACCATGTGGCTGCAGGGCCTATGGGACCAGGAAGATATGTGGGGAGCCATCCATAGCTATGAAGCGGTCGAGCCGAAGGATACGGCCAACGATAAGAATTTTCTCGTGATGGGACCCTGGCGTCATAGTCAGGTCAACACCGAAGCCTTCTCGCTTGGCCCGTTGCGGTGGGATGGCGACACCGACCTGCAGTTCCGGCGCGACGTTCTTCTCCCATTCTTCAATCAATACCTGCTCGATGGCGCGCCTAAAGCAGACACGCCGCCCGTGCTGATTTACAACACGGGTGAGAACCATTGGGACCGCTTCAAATCGTGGCCACTTAGCTGCGAAAAGGGCTGTGCGAGCGCGTCCAAGCCGCTCTACCTCACTGCTGACAAGAGTCTCTCGTTTGATTCTCCGACGGCCGACGCGCCTAAATTCGACGAGTACGTTTCTGATCCGGCAAACCCCGTGCCGTATCTTCCTCGCCCCGTCAACCCTGTCGACGGGGTGGCGTGGCAGACGTGGCTGGTCACGGACCAGCGCTTCGTCAATGGTCGCCCAGACATCCTCACTTACGAGACTGCGCCCCTCACCGCGCCTCTGCGCGTCAGCGGCGCACCGATCGGCAACCTGGTCGCCTCCACCACGGGCAGCGATGCGGATTGGGTGGTGAAGCTCATCGACGTCTATCCAGGCACCGTCCCATCTCAGCCTGAGATGGGCGGCTATGAACTACCCATCTCGCTCGACATCTTCCGCGGTCGTTATCGCACCAGCTTTGAGCACCCCGAGGCCATCACACCGAACAAGCCGCTCACGTACAGCTTCGGGCTGCCGACGGTGAATCACGTCTTCCTGCCCGGCCATCGCGTCATGGTGCAGATCCAGTCAACGCTGTTTCCGCTCTACGATCGCAACCCGCAGACCTTTGTCCCAAACATCTTCGACGCTAAGCCGGCGGACTATCAAAAGGCTACGCAGCGCATCTGGCACACCCCCGGAGATGCCAGCTTCGTTAGCCTCCCGGTGGTGCCGTAGATATTACTGCTCGTGATAATTCCGGATCAATCCGCCGTCGAGGAAGTAGGTACTGCCCGTCACGTACGCTCCATCGTCTGAAGCAAGAAACGCAGCAACGCCGGCAACTTCTCCAGGCTCGCCGAGCCGACCCAGTGGAATATTTTTTAACAGGGCATCCAGCTTCGGCTTGTCCGCAAGCAGTGACTTGTTGATCGGAGTATTGATCGCACCCGGCGCAATATTATTCACCGTAATTCCCTGAGGCCCGAGCTCTACTGCGATGTCCCGCATGAGCATTCGCATCGCACCCTTGCTCGCGCAGTAGGTCGAAAAATGGGGAAACACCATGTCCTCATGCACCGACGAAATGTTAATGACGCGTCCCGGCTTCTTCGCTTCGGTCAGCTTGCGGACAAATGCCTGCGTGAGAAAAAACGCGCCTTTGAAATTCACGCCGAGCACCGCGTCAAAGTCAGCCTCGGTCACGTTGACGAAGTCCGCAGATCTCTCGATCCCTGCGTTGTTCACCAGAATGTCGCACGACCCGAGTTGCGTCCACGCTTGCTCAATGAGGTTCGTGCAGTCTGCCAGCACGGACACATCCGCCTTGACCATCACGGCCTTACCCCCTGCCGACGTGATTTTTTCAACCGTACCCCGCGCCTCGTCAGGCTCGACGACGTAATCGACCACGCAGTCCGCGCCCTCCTGCGCCAGTCTCTCCGCGATGGCCTGCCCAATCCCCGAACCCGACCCCGTAATCACCGCAACCTTCCCGTCCAAACGACCCGCCATGATGCTCCTCTCTCATACCCGTTCTGTATCGTTCCGTGGTTCATCGCCGTCAACTTCTACTTAATGTTTGATGCGTCCACTGATAGGATCATTTGCATCCTGTTCGTTCAGCAGTGGATTAAAATCTTCGGGCGCGAAAGAAATTTGTGAGCATCGCGCTGCACTCTTCGCCGAGGACGCCTGCCACTACTTCCACCCGGTGATTCAGCGCAGGATGATTCATCACCGAGAGTACAGACCCGCACGCCCCCGCCTTCGGATCCGCCGTCGCGTAGACGAGTCGCGCAATTCGCGCATGCAGAATTGCGCCCGCACACATTGAGCAGGGCTCCAGCGTGCAATACAGCGTGCAGCCCACTAGTCTGTAATTGTCCAGGGCCACACCTGCAGCCCGCAGCGAGACAATCTCCGCGTGCGCCGTTGGGTCAGAGGTCCGCAGCACGAGGTTGCCACCGCGCGCAATGATCTCTCCGCCTGCCGACACAAGGACAGCGCCTACGGGGACCTCGCCCGCAGCTTCGGCGGCACGCGCCTCGGCCATGGCAAGCTGCATCATCTCAAGATCGGTGGAAAGGGAATCAAAGACCATCTATCCCGTTGTACTACTTTGCCGCTCCCGGCGCGACCTGTGCGGGGGGAGCTACCTCCTTCAAATACTCCGGCGAGAGGGTCTTCTTCTCTTTCGCCAGGGGCAGCAGCGTTGGATAAAACTGCACAAACGTCGTGTCGACCGCGGCGTGCGCCTCATGGCATGTATAGCAAGTCGCGGATCTGGGAATCAGCTTCCCGTTGTCATCGAAGAAGCTCCACTTGCCGCGGTCTTTCACGTGAGTTTCAAGTCCCATGACCTCTGCACTCTGAGTATGCCCCCGCTTGTTGATCGAAATGGGGCTGTCGGCGCCGCGAACCTCGAGCACCATCACGGTTTTATCGGGCCATGTGCCCGTCGCCAAAAAGCTGTGATACGCGGTCGGATTTACAAAGACGTTGTAGAAGATGTGATGGTCGGGCGGCGCAGTGGGCGCATCGTAGGACATGTCGATTCCGGTGGTCAGATAAATCCACTCGCGATAATGTGTCGGCGCGACAAGACTGCCGTCCGCGGCGTAGGCAGGGGCATCGCTCATGGGCGCAGATGCACTCTGTGCCCCCGGCAAGAGTGTTAGCAGGAACAGGGTTGCGGTACAAATAATTTGCTTGGTCATGAGAGGCCTCTGTCTATGCGATACGAAGGTGCGAGCAACTGTGTTCCGCAGATCTGCTAGGAGCGTACCTGCGGTTGCGCTTCAGGCCCGAAAAAACGTTCAATTTGTTGTGCCAACGCGAGCAGTGCCGGACGGCGCTCCGCCATCGCCGTGTCGTCCAGCACAAAGCTCGTTTGCCAGATCACTTCAATCAGCGGCAGCGTGGTTGTCGTCATAAGCTCCTCCGTCGGGAGATGACCAATCGCCGCAAGAATCTCCTCTTCCTCCGGCTCATACTCATCCGCATGCGCGCCCTCTGCAAGATGCCCTTCGGGATCAGCCGCACGGACCAATTCCCGAATCGATTCCATATCCGGCGGTGGCGGCCACGGCTTCGCTACCTGCCCCGCGATCATGCGGGCTCCTGTTGCGTCATGCAGTGCAGAGCACCGAGGCCCCAGATAAAGTCCGTGCAGTGAATCCCCGTCACCGTGCGATCCGGAAAACACTCCGCCAGCGTATTCAGTGCAATGCGGTCGTTCGGATCGTTGAACGTCGGGACCAGAACCAGGTTATTTGCGATGTAGAAATTTGCGTAGCTGGCCGGCAACCGCTGTCCTTCAAACACTACCGGCGCGGGCATCGGCAGGGTCTTGATCGTGAATGGCTTCTTCTTCAAATTTCGTGCTGCATGCAGCCGCTCCAGGTTCTCCGCCAGCGGCAGATGATTCTCGTCCGCGGTATTGTGCTCCACCGCGGTCAGAATGATGTTCACTCCAACGAACCGCGAAATGTCATCGACGTGACCATGCGTGTCATCGCCCGCGCATCCGCGATTGAGCCAGATGACCTTCTCAATGCCCAGATACTGAGCGAAGGCCTGCTCCAACTGCTCGCGGCTCACTCCCGGATTGCGCTGCTGGATGTCACTGAGCAGGCACTCTTCTGTCGTCAGCAAAACGCCCTCGCCATTCGTGTCGATCGACCCGCCCTCGAGCACCAGTCGCCGGGTCTTGCCGTCGGGCATGGTCACGGTTGGCTCAAAACTGGTCATGCCATGCAGCTTGGCCACCTGCTTCGGAATGAGGGCATCGTTGCGCCAGTTGTCATACTTGGCCCAGGCGTTGAACTTCCAATTCGTCAGCGCAACTTCGTCTTCGCCATTCTTGACGAAGATCGGCCCTGAATCCCGCAGCCAGACTCTATCCGTCCGCCAGCAATGAAAGTGCAGCCGCGCCACATTCGATCCCTGGCGCCGCAGCATGTTCGTCGCCCGCCGCTGGTCGTCTTCGTCGTTCACCAGGATGTGGACATCTTCAACCTGTGACAGATGCCGCACGATCTCGCAGTACACCCACGGAATCGGTTGAAATTTGTTGGGCCAATCGTCGGGATTATGCGGCCAGGCAATCCACGTTGCTGCATGCGGAGACCACTCAGCCGGCATCCGATAGTCACTTTCAAAGTTCATTGCATTTCCGATCATTCACTTGTCGTATAGAAGGTGTAGGTTGCCTGGTAGGGAACGCGCAGCATGTTGTCCTGGTGTGCTGCATCGCACCCTGTTGCGGGAGCAGCACCGGCCTGCGTCTCCGATCGCCGCACCAGTGTGACTCCCACCAACTCGCCGCTCGCTGCGCCCGTCGAGTGGGTCTGCAGCAGCAGCCATGGAATACTTTCAGCCACATCCGACGGATGCGTTTGGAGCACCTTGCCCTCAATCGCGCTGCCATCATTCCAGGTCCAGGTAGGCCCCTCGCTATGCGTGCCTACTGGTTTATGTGTCGTTGGATCAAACAGCGTCGCCTCTGGAGCGAGGTATGTCCATTGGAAATTCGTGGGCGCATCGGCTGGAGCCGAGCATCGATACACTTGCACGCCCAGCCCTACCGCAGTAATTTTCACATGAGCATTCGGCGGAGGCAGCGTGGGGTCGGGCGTCTGCGGCGAAACGGCTAGCGCGAGGAGTGCGATCGATAAGAGCATAGTTAGTCAGACTTTCTCGACGAAGAAATGGTAAAAGCTTAATCCAGAAACCGACTGGTGATCCCGCCGTAAGCATCGATACGCCGGTCGCGCAGGAACGGCCAATGCTGACGGGTCACCTCGACCTCAGCTGAATCGAGGTCAGCGTACAGAATCTCTTCCTTGTCATGCGAAGCCTTCGCGATCACGCGCCCAAAGGGATCCGCAATAAAGCTACCACCCCAGAACTCTAATCCACTCGCGGCCGAATGATCGCCCGGACCTTCCATCATCACGCCGTTGTGCAGTACATCGCCATGCTCGTGGCCTACGCGATTCACTGCGCAGACAAACACGCCATTCGCAATGGCGTGAGCTCGCTGGATGGTCTGCCACGCGTCATATTGGCGCTCGCCAAACTCGACCTTCTCGCTTGGATGCCAGCCGATCGCAGTGGGGAAGAACAGCGTCTCGGCACCCTTCAGCGCTGTGACGCGAGCTCCTTCCGGATACCACTGGTCCCAGCAAACGAGCGTGCCGATGGGGCCAGCGGAGGTCTTCTGCGCCAGGAACCCAAGGTCCCCGGGGGTGAAATAGAACTTCTCGTAGTAGAGCGGGTCATCGGGGATATGCATCTTGCGATAGATCGCCGCAATGTTGTCCTTCGTATCGGACGCATAGTCCAGAATCGCTGCCGTGTTGTGGTAAAGGCCTGGGGCGCGCCGCTCGAACAAGCTCGCAATCAGCACCAGTTTGACCTCGCGCACCACCTCACTCAGCGCAGCAGTGGAGGGTCCGGGGATCGACTCTGCGGTTGCAAAGAGTGCGTGATCTTCGCGCTGGCAAAAGTACTGCGCGCGAAAAAGCTCCGGCAGACAAATCAACATTGCGCCACCCTCGGCGGCTTCGCGTACCCGCGCTACGGCCTTCTCCAGGTTCGCCTGGGTCGAAGCTTCACAAGACATCTGAATCAGCGCAACGCGCGTGGTAGCCATAAAATTCCTCAATCCTGTGGGGTGCGGGTTCCGCCCATGCAAATGGCGCTGGAATCAGCCAGCGCCATGACATTGCTTTATTTTATCTGCTAGCTACCTATCGTCGAACAGCAAAATCGCCGCCGCAATCGTGGTCGTCCAATTCCCATTCCTGGGGCCTACCGCTGACTGCGTCACATTCGCCGTCCGCACAATCTTGTTTGAGATCCTATAGATCTCCTTCTTTTCATCCCAGCTCTTCTCCGGGTCGAAATCCACGTCCAGCGTGGTAGCCAGCATCTCCGCCGCGAGCTCTTCGGCGTAATCGCCGGCCTGGTCCTCCGTTTGGCCGAAGCTGTGGTGCTCAGACAGGTAGCCGTACATGTTCTTGTCCGTCGGAATCGCGACGCCGATCGAGCTGACCACCAGCCGGTGGGCCTCGCGGGTCGAATTCTCGGCCACAACCGCAAACACCACTTCGCCGGGGTTCAGGTATTTTAGACCCTCTTTGCGCGTGATCATCTTGCAGTTCGGCGGGAAAATCGATGATACCCGCACCAGATTTTGCGCCGCTATTCCCGCGTCCCGCAGCGCCATCTCGAAAGAGGTTAGCCGCTCCTTGTGTTTACCCACGCCTTTGGTAAAAAATAGACGTGTTGGAACCATATTTTTTCCCAATTCCGACGACCCTCCGTGCGCAACGTTGCACACGTGTCCGGCTGCACTTTGCCAGGCCACGTTTTCCCAGTGGAATTATCATACGTCTCGGGCCCGGATTGTGAAGCGGCCACGCCCCCGCAGTCTCCCGGCGAAAACAGCCCTGCGACCCGATAAGCCCGCGTTCTTTATGAAATCTTAATGACAGCTTCTGCTACCTTTAAAGTGAATAACGAAAATGCCCCAGACGTAGCTTTTTGTTGTCAAAGCCTCACCATATAACCACGGCAGCTGACTGCCCATGAAGGAGTGCCATGTCGACCGAATTTCGTAGTTTTCTGGAGTTGTCGTACGAGGAGCTTGAAGAGCTTAATCTGCGAGCCAAGGACCAGCGGAAGCGGCGTGTTGCCGATGATGTTCTGCAGGAAGAGCGTCTGAAGTACCTCGCCGACACGCCCGGTATCAAGGCCGTAACCGTGCTCTTTTCGGACCTCGAAGGCCGGCTCCACATGCTCGACTATGACAAGAAATTCCTGGTCAAGAGCCACGATAATCTTACGTTCGATGGTTCCTCGATTCGCGGCTTTACCGCCCAGCGCGAGAGTGATCTCCGGCTCGCCCTCGATTGGAGCGCCTTCTACTGGACTCCCGCCGACGTTTTTGGCTCCGGCAAGGTCCTCGTCTTCGGCGAGGTGATCGACAAGAACGGCGGGCACTACTCCGGCGATCTTCGTGGCGTCCTCAAGGACTTCGCCAAGCAGCAGTTTGAGAAGAACGGGTACACCCTCAACGCCGCCAACGAGATTGAGGGCTTCCTCTTCGATGGCGTCGACGCCGAGCGTAACTACCACCAGACCGGCACCTTCGAGTACGTCAACCAGGGCGGGTACTACCACTCTCTCCCTGGTGACCCTCTCCGCGAGTTCATTGACACCACCGCGGAAGTGCAGCGTGCCATGGGTTTCGAGAACGAGAAGGACCACCCCGAAGTCGCTCCGTCGCAGTTCGAGATTAATTACTCCTACGGCGACGTTGTCGCTGCCGCTGACCAGATTCAGCTCTACAAGCTGATCTGCCGTCAGGTCGCGACCCAAATGGGCATGACCTCCTGCTTCCTCCCGAAGCCCGTCACCGGTGTCAACGGCTCGGGCATGCACACCAATGTCTCAATCACCAAGGGTGGCAAGAACCTTTTCTGGGATCCCAAGGGCGACGAAAAAGTCTCCAAACTCGCATGGGGATTCGTCGACAAGATCCTCACTCATGGCAATGACATCTGCCTGCTGCTCAATGCGAGCGTGAACTCGTATCGCCGTCTCGATCCGCACTTCGAAGCCCCCAATCAGATCAAGGCTTCGGCTACGGATCGCGGCTCCATGATCCGCATTCCGATTGGCAACGAGAAGTCGGCGCGCGTCGAAGTTCGCTCCGTGGGCCCCGATGCCAACCCCTACATGGTGCTCTACTCGATCTTCAAGACCGGCCTCGGTGGCCAGACCTCGAAGATCAAGAACCTGCGTCAGGCAGAGCGCTATCTCCCGGACAATATCTACACCGCGCTAGAGAACTTCCGCGGAGCAGAGTGGATCGACGAGATGCTCGGCCCCGACGTCAAGGAGCGGTACGCGGACCTGAAACAGGCCTCGGCCGACCGCTGCCCACGTTTGCTTGGCACGATAGTCAAGGCCTGCGAAGTCCAGTTCCACCACGACGTCTACAACCAGCTCCTCTGGGGCCAGTTCTAACGTCGCAGACACAGACAAGGGCGCACCAGCTGACAACGCTGGTGCGCCCTTTGCTTGGCAATTAAAGCCGATGAGAAATCGGTTCATGCCGATTCATCCTCAACCTCTCGAACCCTACCCTCTCGGAATCGCATCCAAGAGAGGGTGAAATCTTTAGCACTCCAAATGCAGGACCAGCTCCTTCATTCGCTCTCTTCGGACTCGCATCACATCCTCGACTACAGCTTTTTCAAGATGGGCGCGCTGTCCGTCTCGCCACTGTTCCTGCTCAAGACTGCGGCATTCCTCTTTTTCCTGATTGTTGTGTCGAAGCTCATGCAGCGGCTCGTTGTCTCGCGCCTGCTCAATCGGCTCAACATCGCCGCGGGCCTCAAATTTGCCATCGGACGCTTTACGACCTACCTCTTCTTCCTTGGTGGCTTGTTTGTTGGGGTGCAGTCGCTTGGCGTGAATCTGGATTCGCTTGTGATCTTCGGCGGCGCGCTCGGAGTCGGGGTGGGCCTCGGCCTCCAGAACGTGGTGTCGAATTTTGTCGCTGGGCTCATCCTCCTCATCGAGCAGCCCATCCGTATCGGCGATCGCATCGAGACCGCCGGCATTCTCGGCGACGTCGTTCGCATCGCAGCCCGGTCTACCTGGATTCGTACCAATGACAACGTCGTCATTATCGTTCCGAACAACAACTTCATCGACAACTCCGTCACCAATTGGACTGCGAACGACCCCAACGTCCGCATCAGCCTTGCCGTCGGGGTCTCTTATGCCGCTGATCCCGAGATTGTTCGCGCGATTCTCCTCCAGGCGGCGCATGACCATCCTCAGATCCTCAGGGACCCAGCACCCGATGTGATCTTCACGGGGTACGGCGACAATTCCATCAACTTCGAACTCCGGATTTGGACGGCCGAGCACGCGCATACGCCTTCCACGCTCAAGTCCGATCTGTTCTTCTCCCTCTTCAAGACATTCGGCGAGCAGGGAATTGAGTTGCCCTTCCCGCAGCGCGGTCTCCATATTCGCTCCTCCGACATCCCGCTGCCATACCCGGGCGTCGCTCCAAAGTCATGACGAGAGCCAGCCGATTTCCGGGACTTTTGTGCGATCATCGCGCAGCAGCCTGTCGCATCCTCATTGTCGCGGCATATCATCATTGGGTGCAGAAAGATTGCCGAAGAGACAGGAGACAGGAACAAGATGCGTAAAAAAGTAACGATCGTAGGTGCAGGCAATGTCGGCGCAACGGCGGCCCATTGGATCGCTGCCAAGGAACTCGCCGATGTTGTGCTGATCGACGTCGTGGAAGGCGTCCCCCAGGGCAAAGCGTTGGACCTCCTGGAGGCGATGCCGATCGAGAAGCGTGACGTCTCGATCGTGGGTACCAACGACTACGCGGATACGGCAAACTCCGATATCGTTGTCATCACCGCAGGCATCGCCCGCAAGCCGGGCATGAGCCGCGACGATCTTCTTAACACCAACTTCAAAATCATGAGCGATGTGATCGGCAAGGCCGTGGCTGCAAGCCCTAACGCCATCCTCATCATCGTTGCGAACCCGCTCGATGCCATGGTGCAGACCGCCTTCAAGAAGTCTGGATTTCCGCGTGAGCGCGTCATTGGAATGGCCGGCGTGCTGGACTCCGCTCGCTTCCGTACGTTCATCGCGGAAGAGTTGAATGTGTCGGTTGAAAACGTCACGGCGTTCGTGCTCGGCGGTCACGGTGACACAATGGTTCCGCTTTCGCGCTACTCCACGGTGGCCGGTATCCCGATCACGGAGCTGATTGAACCGGCTCGCCTCAAGGAACTCGAAGCGCGCACAGCCAATGGGGGTGCAGAGATTGTTAAGCACCTCAAGACTGGCTCTGCCTACTATGCGCCTTCGGCTGCGACGACGGAGATGGTGGAAGCCATCCTCAAGGACAAGAAGAAGATCCTGCCCTGCGCTGCCTATCTCGAGGGCGAGTATGGCATCAACGGCTTTTATATCGGCGTTCCCTGCAAACTTGGAGCCAAGGGCATTGAGCAGATCATCCAGATCAAGCTCACACCTGAGGAGCAGGCGGCACTCAATAGGAGCGCAGCCGCCGTCAAGGAACTTTGCACGGTCATCGGAGTCGCATGATCCGTTGCCGCACGAAGAGCAGAAGGCCCGTTCATGGAACGGGCCTTCTGCTGTTTTGGTTTTCATTCCTCAGCGGAATGTGCTGATCGAAACTAGCTGCGGTTGATGGTTACGCTCTCGAGCACGACAGGTGTCTTGGGCTGGTCCATCGGGCCGCGAGGCAGGCGGCTGATCTTTTCCGCAACCTCATAGCCTTCGATCACCTCGCCGAAGATGGTGTGCTTGCCTGTCAGCCAGCTCGTGTCGGTCACCGTAATGAAAAACTGGCTTCCATTGGTGTTCGGCCCGGAGTTGGCCATCGCCAGCTTACCGGGCTCCTTGAAGTTATGCGGGCTGCCCTTGGTCTCGTCGGCGAATTTATACCCGGGGCCGCCCATGCCTGAACCTTCAGGATCGCCGCCCTGGATCATGAACTCCGGGATGACGCGATGAAAGACGGTGCCGTCGTACAGCTTCGAACCCTTCTTGGATCGCGAATTCCATTCCTTGGTGCCTTCGGCAAGGCCAATAAAGTTGGCCACTGTCTCGGGTGCTTCAGCCTCAAAAAGTTTGCAAACAATAATCCCTTCAGTGGTCTTGAAGGTGGCGGTAGTAGACATTGAATCTCCTTAAAGCTGCATGTAGCTCATGCGTTTAGATGCTCGGCGGCATTGAAGGTAGGGCATACGTTTCTGGAAAACGTCATCGAATTGGGTAACTCTTGCATTCCATCGGCAAAAAGAAACACAATAAAACAAACGTTGTTGGATCCGGTTCGTGCTCATATTGGGTCTCGAACCTGATCCCATCGAAGAACTGTGGCGTCAGGCGAACTACTCTGGGCCTGGATTTCATTCTGGATGGGGTCGACTCTCGGCCTCGGTGTGCTCCTCGATTGGATGAACATCAAATCCAATTAATGATAACCGACAACACGACGATGCTCCTTCATTCTTTGCCCGTGATGGCTCGGGTATCCAATTGATTCAAATTGGAATACATCGTCCTTGCGACTCTCCGAACCAGAGCTTCCTGCTCTGAATGTGGGGCGCAGGCGCTCGCGACTTTCGCTAAGGCTGCGGGTTCGCCGGTGCGGCCTCTGCCGGCTCGCTTGGAAGCGGTGGAAGAGGCTGCCCTGGGGGCACGATGGTTACCTTGTTCATCACCACCGGCGTCAATGGCTTGTCCTCTGAATTGCGGTCTACCAGCGCAATTCCGGTGGCCATCAACACAGTATGCGGGTCGCACTGGCCGAAGATCGTGTAATTGCCATTCAGCTCTGGCGCAGCATTTTGTGTGATGAAGAACTGGCTGCCGTCGGTTCCCGGACCAGAATTCGCCATCGCCATCCGCCCCGGAACGTCGAAGCGCAAGCTCGGCGAGATCTCGTCCGGGATGTAGAACCCCGCATCACCCAGGCCCGTCCCCAGCCGATCGCCCCCCTGAATCATGAAGCCGGGAATCACGCGGTGAAACGTCGTGCCGTCATAGAACGGAACGCCGGTCATCTTCTGCAGCGTCACCGGATCTGTCCAGGTCTTCGTACCCGTGGCAAGCCCGATAAAGTTGGCCACCGTCACTGGCGCCTCCTTTTCGAACAGCTTGCAGGTGAGTCTCCCCATTGTCGTATCGATGACCACCATTGGCCCCGTTGGAACCGGTGGGGGCACGTCATGTGCAACCGTTGAAGGTGCGTCAGGTAGCGCATCCGCAGCCGCTGGTGCGGTTGTCGCTGGCGCCGTAGTTGTTGGTTGGGTAGCCGCTGGTGGCGTTGTCGGAGGTTGCGTCGGGTTGGTTTGCGCGATCGCCGCGGTGGAGAAAAGTGCAAACGTGCAGAGCAGGGTATTGAGGGCGAAATTCGATATCTTCATTCCGGATTAAGGCTACTCCATCAGGTCAAATCGTCCAAGGCGCCTTATCGTGGAAGGTCTGCCCTGGCTACGCCTACGAACGAATCCGCCGCTCCGTAATACAGCAGCATCTGTCCCTGAAAGGCGACCAACCCCTCCGCGAACGTCGTCCCGGCAGCGTACTGGCCGCTGCGCTCGTAGGGCATGGTTGGCGTCAGGACGGGCTTGGCGGTCCGATCCAGCAGCTTGGCAGGATCCGACGCCGAGAAGAGCGCCTCTCCTACCGAATAGGCTCCCGGCGCGATCTTCGGGTCACTCGCCAGCGTCTCATCGTCTGTGCCGGTGGAATTCTTCCCGTTGTACAGCAGCACAATCCCCTTTTTGGTCAGCAGGGGCGGAGGTCCGACCTCAGGAAAACCGCTATCAAAATGCCCGGCGCGCGCCGACATCACTACCAGCGGGAGGTGCGTCTGCGGATTCAGAACCGGTGTCCAGTGGATCAGGTCCATCGACGTGGCCAGCCTCACATGGATCTCGCCCCAGTACATCCAATACTTGCCGTGCAGCTTCACCGCCTGCACTCGTCCATTGTGAAACTCGGTCAGAATTCCGGCGGACTTGTAGAGCAGTTTGTCATACTTCCCATTGGTGGCCGTGCCAAACGCTGGTCCCCACTTTGTCCATTTCTCGAGATTCTTCGACGTCGCGATGCCGACCGTGTACTGGCCGGCATCACGCGCCCATTGCGTATAGGTCATCACATAGGTGCCATCCGGAGCCACGACGATCCGCGGATCCTCTACGCCTCCGGGATACTCGTGAATTTTCTGATAGTCGTTTTCGATATACAGCACCGGAGCGCCCTGAGTCGTGAACTGGAGCCCATCCACGCTGGTTGCCAGGCCCAGTCGCGAAACATGCTGGCCAATCCCCTCCTTGCCCGATGCATCCTCCGCCCGAAACACCACGGCCACCTTCCCATCCGGCGCAATCGTTGCAGCCGGATTGAAGGTATGGAGGGCCTCCCAGTAGGTCTTCTGATCGGTGATTGGGTCGGTGCAGTAGTAGAACTTGTTGGGCTCGATGACCGGCCCGGCCGTCGGACGCGTGAACGGCCCAATCACCCAGGACTGCGCTACCAAGGCAACGGTATTCGCTGCGAGAAGCCCGGCGGTCAGCAGTAGATAATGCATATTGCGGCGCATAAGGGGATCCTGTCATTCTCTAATTGTTAGACAATTGTCTTGGATTTGAGCCTACAGCAAGCCCTGCGTTCTCTCAAATCTGACTCGACATCCACCATCGCTGCTACAGCGTATTCAAACGGCAGCATCTAAATCGACGGAGGAAAGTTCAATGGCAAAACAAGCAATCTGGGTCATGTTGAAAGCCAAGCCAGGCAAGGAAGCAGACGTGGAGGCGTTCCTCAAGCAGGGCGCAGCGATGAGCAACGACGAGCCGCAAACCGTCACATGGTATGGGGTCAAAATGGCCCCCGGCATGTACGGGGTCTTCGATACCTTCGACGACGAAGCCGGTCGCGATGCCCATCTCACAGGCGAGATTGCGAAGGCCCTTATGGCCAATGCCTCCGCCCTTTTTTCGAACGAACTCCAGATCGAAAAGATGGAGATTCTCGCCAACAAGTAGCCGCTATTCTTTTGCGGCGTGCGCCTGCACCTGTCCAAACACCCGCAGCAAATTCCCGCCGAGCAGCTTCTTCAACTGCTCGGCGGTGTACCCACGCTCCGCCAGTGCCGCCGTAATCTTTGGGAAGTCGGCCGCACTCTCCAACCCCTCCGGCAGAATCGGAAATCCATCGAAGTCCGATCCCAGCCCGACGTGTTCGATTCCTGCCACCTGCGCCACATGATCGATATGGTCGATCAGCGACTTGAATGGCGCGAGCGGTAACGTCTCGCGCAGCCGTACCGCATAAAAGGCTCGATCCACCGTAAGAGGCACGTTGTACGGGACGGCCTCACCGCGCTCTCGAAACCCCTCTGCAGCTGCGGTATACAGACTCTCGCGCTCTGCTCGCGTCGCCGCCCAACCTTCGCGCCACCCGTCATCGATGAAGGCCGGATAAAAATTCACCATCACGACGCCATCGTTCGTCGCTACCGCCAGCAACTGTTCGTCGGTCAAATTCCGCGCCACATCCGTGAGCGCTCGAGCACTGGAATGCGATGCAATCACCGGTGCATGCGTCGTCTTCAGCACATCCCAGAACGTTGTGTCGGCGACGTGCGAAACATCCACCATCATCCCCAGGCGATTCATCTCGCGCACCACCTCGCGTCCGAAGCCCGTCAACCCGCCGTGATGCGTCACCGACTCATCGCCCAGATCGCCAGAGCTATCCGCCCACTCATTTGTGTTCGACCACGTCAGCGTCATATACCGCACACCCAGTTGGTGATACATGCGCAGCAGGCCCAGGTCGGCCTCAATGGAGTGTCCGCCCTCAATCCCCAGCAGCGCACAAAACACCTTGTCTTTATGAGCCTGCAAAATGTCTGCCGGCGTGAGCCCCAGGCGCATTGTGGCTGGATGCGTCCGCAGTTGCTCATGCACGCCGTCGATCAACTGGAGGGTGCGATGGGCATAGAGGCCGCGCCACTCGGTTGGTTCCACCCAGATCGCAAAAAACTCCGCAGCCAGGTTGCCCGCCCGCACCGACTCCAGATTCAGCATCCCCGAGCCCAGCGGATCGCTGAAGTTCCACCCCTCGTCGACAAACCGCTGGGGAGTATCCGCATGGCCGTCGATCACTATCGCTGCTGCGTGAATCTCATCTGGATTCTGCATCATGTTGATTCCAAAATACCGCGAAGTTTGATTGTAGCAATGAACGTTCGCGAGACAACGCGGGTGCGCACTAAAGCCATCTCTCTATGCAGAGGTGAACTATGGCAAACGGACTCGATTCAACAAAGACGGCAAGTCGTCCTTCCCACGAAGCTATCGAGAGTACTGGTGGAGAAGCAACCGGGGTCGGTGAAACCGCCGAGCGGCGCCTCGATCAAGCGGCCATGGAGAGTGCGAAGCGCGCGCAGAACCGGATTCATGCCGATGAAGGAAAAGTTCCCGGAACTTCGATCTTTACAAAATAGAACAACAGGAATTTAGTTGTGAACAGTTGGCAGAAGGAGCCTCGCTTGGCGCGAGGCTCTTCTGTTTAAGTCGCATACCCAAATGCTCTCGCTTGCGTTCTTTCGCGCGCGCGGCCTTATGATGCCAGTGGACGAGAAATACGCGGACCGTACCCGCGCAGGAGCCATGCATGACCCGGCTGGAACACTGGTTGCGTATTGATCCTGCAATCAAGCCCACCATTTATCTCCAGGTTTATGCGACGGCGGATCTGCGCAACCTCACCTACTGGCTCGAGATATTCTTCTCCGCCGGTATAGCCACGCTTGGCCTGGTGCTCAACAGCCCTGCCGTCATTATCGGCGGCATGCTCATCTCGCCCTTGATGGAGCCCATCATGGCGACTGGCATGGGTCTTGCGACAGGCGATCTCTTTCTTGCCGTTAAGGCCATCGTCAAACTTATCGCCAGCATCGTTCTGGCCGTCGCGCTCTCAGCCTTTCTCGTCTGGCTTCTTCCATTCCACTCGCCGACCTCCGAGATTCTCTCCCGCACGAATCCCACGCTCCTCGATCTTGGAATCGCCCTGCTCTCTGGCCTCGCTGGTTCCTTCGCCGTCAGCCGTGCCGGTGGCGGAGACGGAGTGATGACACTCCCCGGAGTCGCGATCGCCGTCGCCTTGATGCCACCTCTGTGCGCCATCGGGTTCGGGGTTGGCAGCGACTGGAACCGCGTCATTATGGGTGGAGCAGGTCTGCTCTTTCTTACGAACCTCGTCGCCATTGTCTTCAGTGCCTTTGCGGTCTTCCTCTCCGTCGGCATGAATTCAGCTGAGGTGCGAGCCGAGATAGCCCATTGCCATGCGACAGAGCCCGTCGCACGGCGCATCGCCTCCAGCCCTCTCCGGCTGGCATTCAAAGACGGTGGCCAACTCCGCTGGCGTGTTCTCATCCTTCTCGTCCTTCTCGGCGCTGTTGCCTTTCCTCTACAGAAGGCCCTCAAACAGGTAGCCGGGGAGGCCGTCGCCCGCGACGTCGTACAGCAGGTGGTTCAACGCCTTGTTCCCACGGGGGCACTGGTCTCACAGCTCGCGAATGTCGGTCCAAAAACGATCGCCATCCGGCTGATCTCTACGGAATCGATTCCTGAAGCCAAACGGGCTGCAGCAGAAGCGGAAATCACCCGGCGCTCCGGCCGTACCGCGGAACTCACCGTTCAAACCGTCGCCAGCCAGAGTGAGCTCTCACAGCTGATGCAACGTATCACTGCTACTCAGGCCGCACCTGCACCCGCTGCGCCGCCACCACCTGAGACTCTTGCGCAGATGCAGGTGGACCTGGTCTCCCGCGTTCTGCCCGTGGTGCAATCCGTCTGGCCGCCTGAGGCCCCGCTGGTCGACTTCAGTATCTCGGTTGCCCCATCCGCGCTCATTTTGAATATTCATTATCAAAGTAAGAACTCTCTCACGCCTATCACTCTTGGCCTGCTCACTCGCGAGCTCGCGGACAAGCTCGCGACCCCAACCCTGACTCTGAACGCTCAGAAAGCACCGCTCCCTAAACCCGTCAGGACCAGAGCGCATCGCCGTCCCTGAAAAATTGGCACCGCACAAGACAAAGGCCGCTCGCGAGTACATCGGAAGCGGCGTTGCCTGGATGATGTCTGTCCGGCTATGCGCGTTGGGTGGCGGGGGCAACCGGCGTAGGGAGGTCGTCGCGCCGGTTAAAACTCGCGCAGACGTAATCGCCGTTCATTCTGGCGATCACTTCCAGCGGAATTTCCTTCGGACACACGCCCGTGCATTCGCCGATGCTGGTGCAATTGCCGAAGGCTTCTGCATTCATCTGCGCAACCATGCTGAGGGCGCGGCGTTCGCGTTCCGGTTCGCCCTGAGGAAGGGTTCCGAGGTGCGTGATCTTTGCTCCGGTGAAGAGTGCCGCCGAGGCGTTGGGGCAGGCGGCCACGCAGGCTCCGCAACCGATGCAGGCTGCGGCATCCATGGCTTCGTCGGCGATTTCCTTGCCAACGAGAATGTCGTTGCCGTCGGGCGCCTGGCCGGTTGAGACCGAGACATAGCCGCCTGCTTCGATGATGTTATCCAGAGCTTTGCGGTCTACTACGAGGTCCT
>Ga0208357_1001118_pt1 | contig 20158 bp, 18 predicted proteins | sample NGESurdeep092012_6_FD_184487 | JGI IMG/M metagenome (GOLD analysis project Ga0208357, IMG submission 184487) | Arctic peat soil microbial communities from Barrow, Alaska - NGEE Surface sample F52-2 deep-092012 (SPAdes) | ecosystem: Environmental > Terrestrial > Soil > Wetlands > Peat ... | reverse complement strand
AAGCGTTCGACGGCTGCCGTCGTTCCTTCAAGGGCCGCGAGCCGCTCGCGTGCCGCCTGCGACACGACGTCTACCTGGGCGCGCAAGCCCGAACTTTCTACTTCGAGTCCCGCGATGTGCGCCTGGGCCGCTTGCAGTTCGGCCCACGCCTGCGTGAGCATCTCCATGCGCGCATCGGCCGCCAGCTGCAGCTCGTTGGCACGCTGCGAGCTCTCCTCGAGGAAGACTAACCGCCGGTCGGCCTCAAACTGAAGCTCGGCCAACTGGCGATCGCGCTCCTCCAGCGCGCCGGCGAACGCGTCCGTGGCTTTTGTGGGTAGCTCATCGACCTCGCGATCGATCTTTGCGATTTCCGCCCAGCTTGCGTATTCGGCTTGCCGAACCTTGTCGCGAATCGCCCGCAGCCGCGTCAACGCGCTCTTTTTGGGCATGACGGTTGGCTACGGTTTGATCTTCAGATCGAAGACGCGGAAGTTCAGCTTGCGCGGATCGTGCGGGACCGGAACGTTCTTGCTATTAACGTGAAGGATCAAGGTCGCGCCCGACGGCAGCGCCGGAAGGCTCCATTGCACGAACTCGCTCGGATACATCGGCGGGGTGGTAAACGGCGGCAACTTCACGGGTTGTCCCACCGCCAGCGTTTTGCCGCCGGCGCTGCGAATTGCGATCGAGAGCGGCGCGCCGCCCAGGCTGGCACCGGCCTGAACCTGGGCCTCGAGCGTAAACGGCTTGTTCTGCGCCGCGGAAAGGATAACGTTCGCATCGTTGCCGACCCAGCGAAACGACCGCCCGGCGAAGGATTCGTATTTTTCCCAATGGTTTCCGACGCGCAACGGGGATCCATCGCGCACGATGTCGTTCGCGCACGCCGATGCCGACGAGCCCAACGCGACGTCGAGCACGCGGAAGTTGAGCGTTCGCTTGTCTTTGGTGTGCGTGGGAAGGTTCTTGCTCTGCACGTGAATCGCAAACGTCTCGGCGGAAACGCCGGGTCCGAGGTTCACTTTCATCTCCACCGGGTTACCGGCCTTGATGGTCGTCGGACCGGCCTTGTCGCCGTGGTTGCCCACGATCGTGACCTTCGTGCTCGATGCGCCGATGGCGTTGCCAAGTTGAACGAGTGATGCGACGGTGCGATCGTTGGCATCCGCACAAGCCGTAATCTCGGCATCGTTGTAGGCCCACCGAAACGTCTGGCCTGCGTAATGTTCGACCGGATACCAGCCCGACCCAAGCCTCGTTCCATCCCCTGGGCGCACGATGTCGGCGCTCGAGACGCTGGTCATTTGCGTCGACGCGCGGCCGGGAGCGGCGCTTGCGGTTGCGGTCGACGCGGCATTTTGGCCTCCGCATGCGGTCAACGCGACGACGGCGGCGAGAAGACTGACGGCTGTTGAAGTTCTAACGGTACGCGTCAAGGGAGGGTCCTTTTGTTCAGTGCGCCCACTTCACTTCGAAGAGTTGCAGGCTGAGGTTGCGCTGGTCGGTCGACTGGCTGATTCTGGAGAGAACGAAGACATCGGACGATTCTATCGTCAGAACGGGGTAGCGGGTGCTCCACGCCGGCATCGCAACCGCCATCTCAAATTTTCCCGGATTGAACGTTTGGCGGGCGATCTCGCGCCCCCGATGTTTGACGGTCAGGGTCTGCGTTTTGAGGCCCGGAATGCTTCCGGGTATCATTCCACGGACGATTGCGGTTCCGCCTCCTTCGGGCAGCATCACGCGGATCTTGGGGCCGGCCCAACCGTCCCGATGCCACGACTGCCCGTAGGCCATCACGCGCCTGGTGATCGGATAGCAGATGTGAAAGGCGATTTTCTTGAGAACCTTGCCAAAGAAGTCGAAGGGCGGACGCCACGGCTCCACGCGCAGGTGCAGGACGCGCTGAAACGACGCCAAGCCGTAGATGATCAGGCCGGGCGGAAGCCACGATCCCGTGTGCTCGCGCAGCATGTCGCGGATCTCGCCGATGCGCCTGCTGCCGCCGACCGCGGTCTTCGCCTCCGCATATTCGCGCAACGCGCCCAACGGTTCGGGGATGTAGAGGAACTCGAAATGCTTGCCTAGGCGGATCAGGATATCCCAATCCATGACGAAGTGCAGATCTTCGCGCACCGCGCCGACCGCATCCATGGCCGCCTTGCGGAAAAACACCGTCTGTTGGAGGATGTAATCGGAAAGAAAGACGAGCTTCCACAAATCGAACTGCTGGGTGAAGAGAAAGCGCTGCTTGAGCTTGCCAACTTCGTCGATCTGATTGCCTTCGCCGTAGACCACGCCGGCGTAGGCGTTGGTCTTGAAGGCATCGACCGCGCGGCGAATCGCTCCGGGCAGGTACAGATCGTCGGAGTTCAGCCAAGCCACGATCTCGCCGTGCGCCAGCGCAAAGCCCTTGTTGATCGCGTGCGATTGGCCATTGTCGCGTTCGGAGATAAACGTCAAGCGATCGAGGTACGGCTTGACGACCTCGGCCGTTTCGTCGGTCGATCCGCCGTCCATGATGATGTATTCGATGTAGGGATAATCTTGCGTGAGCACGCTCTCGATCGTATCGCGAATAAACCGTCCTTGATTGTACGAGGGCGTAACGATCGTGACGAGCGGATCTGCTTGTGTCATGCGGTATGGACTCGCGCGTTATGCCGCAGCCGAAGCGATTCCCTGCCAAATTCGGCAACAAAGCGCGGCGCTTGTACGCCGTTCTCCCGCACGCCCATCGCTAACGTCAGCAGCGAGCGGCGCAGGGATCCCTTGGGGGGTTCGAAGAATTGATCGCGTCCGTCGACCAGATAGCCGGCGTACGCGTGGATCCAGGAGAAGGGTACGTAGCCGTAATGCCTTCGAACCATCGAGACGACCTCGCGATAGACCAGCTCGCGGTCGCGAAACGTTTTCGCGTTCGCATGCATGCGGGCCGACGCCCAGATCCGTTCTCGATACGCCGGCGGCGGTTGAGATTCGGCAAATCGAATCCAAAGATCGTAGTCTAGCGCGTAGGCGTAGGCTTCTTCCAAGCCGCCCACGCGTTCCAAGGCGTCGGCACGGATGAGCGTCGCGGGCTGGCACACGATGCATTCGTGCATGAGGGCGTCGCGCGAAAACGGTTTGACCGGATAGGTTCCCAGCGCCTCGCCGGCGGCGTCGATAAACCGGGCCCGTCCGTAGGCGTATGGGGCGCCCGGTTCGGCGGCCAGCGCTTCGATCGCTTCGGCCACCATCGACGGCTCGAGCGCATCGTCGGCGTTGACAAAGGCCACGAACTCGCCGCTCGCCTGCTCGAAGCCGGCGTTGATGGCACGGGCCTGGGAGGAGCCTTCTAAGCGGAGAATCCTGATGCGCTCGCCCGACTCTAACGCAATCTTAACCGACGCATCGGTAGAGCCGCCATCAACAAAAATGTACTCTATCGAAGGGTACGATTGGTTCAGGATACTGGCGATGGTCGCGCGAAGGAACGCCGAGCCATTGAGGCACGGCGTGACGATGGAAACCAGACCCTTGGTGCGAAGTTCGACCACAGCCCACGAAGGTTTGAGAGCGGGGACCTAGGGTCCCGCCGAAAGCGAGCATGAAGAACGATCAGGTACTGGCCCGGCGCCGCGCGATCAACGAGGAACGCGGCGACGCATTCCTGACCGACCTAACGGCGCAAAACGAGCTACTGTTCGTCTGGGACGGCTCGACGATCGTCGACCGCCTGGGCGACCGTCCGATCGAATACTTCTATCCTTCGACCATCGGTCAGTCCCTGTTCTATCACGGCGGCTTTGAGGTCGGCGAAATTGCCTTCGTCCGCCGGGCGATCGAACAGATCGAGGCGCCGACGATCCTCGATGTCGGGAGCAACATCGGCCTGCATGCGGTTTCGTGGTGCGCGGCGTCGCCTTCCGCAACGTGCTACGCGTTCGAGCCGGTTGCTGCAAATCGCGACGTGCTCGCCCGCAACGCGCACAACGCGCGCGTCGACGCTCGCATAGTAGTCGAGCCGGCCGCGGTCGGGGCGCAAACGGGAACCGCAACGTTTTACGAATGCACCGACGCCGCATACAGCACGCTCGACCCGCAGGCCGCGATGCCGATCGTCGCGACCTACGACGTGCCGGTCACGTCGATCGACGATTTCGTCGCAACCAACAACGTCGCTCGCGTCGACGTCATTAAGATCGACTCTGAAGGTTGGGAAGACGCCGTCTTGCAGGGAGCGGCTGCCACGATCGAACGCGACGCGCCGTTCTTGGTGGTCGAACTTTCCAAGACCAATGCCAAGGCGGCCGCGCCCGAAGAGATCGTCAACCGCTTGCAACAGCGCGGGTACCGCGCGTTCATCATCAACGACGGAATCGTCACCGAATACGACGGGTACGACGAATACGCATACAACTATTTCTTCGCACACGCTTCGCGGCCACTAGAAATTCCCAAGACCGATCCGATCATCGCGCGCACAGAATCGACCTACCACTCGGTCCTGGTCCGCTCGATGCGCCGGTCGCTGGTGAACTTCCGCGCCGAACTCAAAGCCAAAGACGACGAGATCCACCGGCTTAAAGACGCCGCCGACGAGCGCCTGGCGGTGATTCAGCGCGTCAGCTCGCAGGCCGCCGCCGCGGCGCAGGCGCCCGAAAAATCGGACAACGAAGCAAAACTTACTCAGCGCGTGCTCGAACTCGAGAAACAGGTCGGCCAGCGCGACGCGCGGCTAAGCGCCTTAGAAGGCCAGATCGACGCGTCGTCGTCGGGCGATCCATCGATCATTACCGCCAGCGTTCGCGTGTTGGGTGAAATGCGATTGGAAATAGAGCGCCGCGACGCGACCATCGCGGCCTTGCGCGTGGGCCTGGAGAAGCAGCGCGAGGAAGTCGATCGCCAACACACCGCGGCCGTCGAACGCTTGAGGTTGCTTGAAAAGGCTAACGAGCGCCACCAGCAGACGCACGAACAGTTGGAAGCAGTTCGCCGAGAACACGAAGTTCAGCGCAAAGCCGCCGAGGAACGTCACGCGGTGATCGAGCGTCTCCAGGGCGGGCTCGGCGCGCGCGACGGGCAAGTGGCTTCCAAGGGGGCCGAACTCGAGCGACTTAAGGTCGAGGTCCGAGCCAAGGACGCGGTTATCGACAAGCTCGATGAGTTGGTCCGATCCGGGCGCGGCGAATCGGCGCAGTTGCGCGAGATGATGGCGCACCAGGAGCAGGCGATTGCCGAACTTCAAGCTCTATCGGCCGAACGGCTCGAGGTCATCCGGGCGTTGCACGAGCAGCGCGCCTAAGCGCCGAGCCGGCGCAGCGCGCGGCCAAACACCTCGACCGCATTGCCCCGGGCGTAGTAGCGCTCGACGAACGCAATGCCCTGTTTGCCCAACGTCGCGCGCGTTGGCGCGTCGAGTAGGTCGAGCGCCGCATCGAAGCTGCGCTGATCGCGATACCACAGGCCGGCATTGCTGCGCTGGCTTTGCCCGACGAGTACGGGATTCCAACCGTTGACCAGCGACGCGCAGCCCGCTCCCCACGCCTCCAACAGCGCGATGCAGAGACTCTCGTGATAGCTCGGCATCGCAAAGAGATCGCAGTTCCCTAGCAATCCATACTTCGTCGCTTCGTCGACCGCGCCCAAATAGTGAATGCGCTCGGTCTGGCGCGGCGTTCCGACGTACGGGCCGGCGAGAACCAAATTCCACGTACTTGCAGGATGCGACCGCACATAATTTTCAAATAACTCGCACAAGTCGTTGACGCCTTTGGATTGGTCGATGCGCCCCACATACAGAATGAACGGCCGCCGGTCGATTCCGGCACTCGCGTCCGCCTCGCGCCGGTTCCCGGCGATCGCCGGTTGAATGACGTCGCCCGAAATCGTGCTATTGGGGAAGCGGTGGCGGACGAACTCGAGCGATTCCGGCGAGGCGAACGCAAACGACCGAACGCTATCGAAGAAATCGTCCCATATGGGAAAGTAGAGCGGCCACTCGTCATGCGCGAGCGGAAGCAGTATCGCGCGATCGCGCACCAGCGGCAAACCGAAATAGGTCGTAGCGTACAGGTACGTCAGGAATGCGAACGCATCGTAGCGATCGGTTTCGGCGATAAAGCGCAGCATCGATGTCGAATAGGGGCCTTGGGCGCGCAGCCAGGTCTCTTGCTCCTTCACCGACAGAGAAGCAATCCGGTAGCGGAAGCGACGCGACAGGCGGTCGAACTCCGGCATGTTGCGCGGCGCGTCGACCGCGAAGCGGCGAACGGCGATTCCTCCGACGCGATCCGGCCCTTCCGGATGGACGTTTTCCCAAGTCCAATAGTCGTCGGCGCACGTCGTGATGATCTCGACATCGTAGACCGCGGCGAGATCGGCCGCGAGCTGCAGCGCGAGCGCCTCGGCGCCCCCCAACGCATGAGCGCTGCATCGCGGCACGACCAGTGCTAGGCGTCTAGCTCGCACGTTTCACGTTCGCAAAGAGGCCGCTCAAAGTTGCCAGCGCCCGTTCGGCGTCGAACTCGGCCGCGCGGGAACGCTGGCCGGCGATGACGCGCAAGCGTACGGGCTGGTCGGTTGCCAGCACGCGCCAGAGCGCGGCCAGCTCGATCGGGCGGCCGGCATCGGCGACCAATATTCCGGCGGTGCCCATCACGTCGCGGGACGACTGATTGGCCAGGACGCACAACGGAACGCCATATTCCATCGCTTCGAGCAGGCTCATTCCGGTCGCATACCGCTCGCGGTGCGAGATGGCGACGTCGGCGGTGGTCAAGAATGCGGCCATTGCCGGCTGCGAAACCACGCCGGGCACGAGGATACGGTGTTCTAAGCCCGTGCGTTCGATCCAGCGGTGCAGGCGATCGGCATATTCCGCGTCGACGGCCGGTCCGACCAGGCTTAGGCGCGCACCGAAATCCAGCGCGAGGTAGTGACTAAAAACGTCGACGATCTCGATCAGGTGGCTCGCGGGCTCGATCGGACCGACGGCCAAGAGATTGACGCGCCCGTCGCGCAAGGCCCCCAGCAGCGTCGGGTCCGGGGCGACGTTCCAACGCTGCGCGCCGAAGAACGGCGGCGGAACGACGCCCGCCGCATCGATCCGGGCCTCTCGGCACGACGCGAGGATTTCGTCGAACTTCGCTTGGTCAAAGATCGCGGCCGCAATCGGCCCGCGCACGCCCAGATCGCTCAAGGTCGCCGCGTCGCTAGGAGTAGTCAAGTAACCGATGGTGAGGGCGTCCTCGGGTTTGTACGTCGAGCCCGCGTGAACGATGCCCCGTAGCGGCTCGTCGATCTCCGAGGCAACGACCCGCGTCGCGTGTCCTTCAAGGCGCAACGCTTCGCTTATTTGGAGCGCGTAATTGGTTACGGCATCGCCGTACGCTGCCCGCGGCAAGACGTGCACGATGGGGCGCGGATCGCGAAGGGCGGCGGCGTGGACCAAACGCGTGGCCAACGCATCCTGGTAGCGTTCCAAGACGCGCGGCCACGAAGCGATCTCCCGAGCGTAGGCCGTGCCCCGCGAGCCGATCTCTCGAAGATCCGCATCGCTCGTTGAAGCAACGACGTGGAGGACTCGCTGCCATCCCGCAACGTCGCGAGCCTGCCACCCGCCGTGCGTCGCATCCAGCGCGCCCGCGGTCGCAACGCAATCGGCATGCACGATAACGGGTTTCCCGGCGTACCACGCTTCGATCATCGTGCGCGAGAAGCTTTCGTTCTTGCTCGGCTGTGCGAGGGCGCGCATCGCGCGCAGGAGACGGGCTTTAGCCGCGTCGTCAATTCTGCCGAGGTTCACGACGTCGCCCAGCGCGTTTTCGGTGCGTTCCGCTCCCTCGCCGGCGAGCACCAATCGCAACGGAGAAGCCGGTTCCAAGTGCCTGAAACGGCGAAACGCTTCGGTCAGCAGAGCGATATTCTTGCCTTCCATCTGCCGCCCCAAATAGAAAATGTAGTCCGAGTCCTCGGGAATGAAATTTCCGATCGGCGCGCGCGTTTCGACGGCGTCAGCGAGCGGCTGGACGCCCGAGCCGACGACGCATGAGTGCGAAGCGATGCTCGGCCCATAGATGCGGCGTGCCAGTTCGAACTCGCCGACACTGTTGAACAACAGTAGCGGTGCGCCGCGCATCATTGTGGCGACCGGCTCGAGGTAAGCGTACGCCTCGTCGTGCAGACAGGGTACGATGACGGCGCGCTCGCGAACGACTTGCCAGCCGCGCAGCGTCGTTCCATAGAGATACGGCAAGAAGACGATCGCCTCATAGGTCGCTCCCGAGCGCGCGAGCTCGGCGAGCAACGCAGACGAGACGATGTTGTCGCGAGCGAAGACCGCCGCGCCGTGCTCGTCGAGAACCGGTGCGCCAGGCAGCAAGCGGGATTCCGGCGTTGCGAGCAGGCGGCGATTGATCTCTCGGAATGCCGCGGTATTGATGCGGTCCACGCGAAAGCGCGCGACCTCGACCCCCTCGAGCGATGAGGTTCCGGGGCTATGATAGTTCTTATCCCAAGGATCCAGAAACGATCGCGCGCACGTCGTCAAGACGGTCACGTTGTGGCCGGCCCGCTGCAAGCCGTGCGAGAGCTCCCAGGCCAACCGCTCCGCGCCGCCGGTTAAGTCCTCCCCGTACCAGGGGGTGACAATCGCAAGCCTCACGCAGGCGGTTGTGGCAGCCGCGACTTCAGGCGATCGACTTCTTCGGAGAGGCGGATATTGAGTTGGAGGGACTTCCGAAGGGCTTCCACCACCGCCGCGTTGACGTTTCGCTGATCCCGTAAAATAAAGGCGAGGACGCGCAGAACGAAGCCTTGGAGCGCCGTCGATCCGCCAAGCAGGCGCGACGATCTTCCGATCGACGTGCGAACGTGCGACGCCGCCTCTGCGGCATGCAGGGCCTGTTCGATACCGGCGACCATCGTGGTAACGTCTGCCGATAGACCTCCGGCCGGCGAGCCCTGAATGAGTGACGCAGCATAACGCCCTTCGATCTGCTCATTCACCTTGGCCATCAGGTCATTAACGTCGATTGCGGGATTGACATCTTCGATCATTGCGTTCTGGCCTGCTTGGGCCCGTTCACGCTTCGGTCCTGCACGGGCGCTCAACGATCCCCATAGCCAAGTCGAACGAGCAGGTTTCGGTAGGCCGGGCGTTCCTGCAGTTCGCGCATCCAGAAATCCATCACGGGCGTCCGTCGCGACGGGGAAATTGCGGCCTCGGCATCGCGCGAAAGATTTCCGGTGACGCTGCGGTAGTGATGAAACCGCGCGGGCACGCGTTCATCGTAGCGCAGTCCGAAGAGGTCGCAAAGGTCCCGCAGCGTCCCCGCGGGAGAAGCCAGTAAGTGCTCGTAGGTAACGAATTTCGCCGCACCGACGTCGCTGAGAAACTGCTCGTAGCCGTCGAGAAAAATATCGGGCGAAAGAACATCTTTAAGAATTCGATGCGATCGGAGGCTGCCGTATTGGTCCAGCGGATGTCGCACCAAAACGACCGCGCGAAATTCGAAGCGATCGCGCAGCGCCCGCACCAAGGTCAACTCCAGCGCAGGCTTCTGCGTAAACGGTACTCCGAAGTAATCGATATAGTTATAGTCGCGCACTATCAGGTGGCCGCCTTCGGCTTCGACCGCGTCGTAGACCGCGAGTAAGAACGCTTGAAAGCGGTCGTCGTGCTGCATTTGCGATTCGTCGAACCCGGCCTCGACGCGGGCGAACAACGCCGGGTACCAGTTGCGCATCTGCACGAATGGATTGAGGCGTCGGGAAAACAGTTCCGCCGAGCTAGGGTTACATTCGCTCAGGAGGACGACGCCGTCAAGGGAGCCCAGACACTTGGCCAACAACGTTCCGCCGCACCCGCCCAACGTGTGAATGATCGGCAGAGTTCGCACCGGGCCAAGCTACCATTTCGCGATAGACGACCCCTGCGGTCTTCGTATCGGGAACTGCGAACAGCACCCAACCGAAGACGGTAAACAAGAACGTCGCGGCGATCGAGACGCCGGCGAGCCAGCGCGATGCCTTCATCGCCTCGGGCAAGCGCGATCCGACCAGGCCGGTCCAGACGCGATGCAGCCCCAGGCCCGCGCCGTTCCACAGTCCCCACACGACGAAATGCCAGGCGGCGCCGTGCCAGAGACCGGCTAGGCCCATGACGATCGCCAGGTTAGCGATCGTCCAAACCTTGCCGCGACGCGATCCGCCTAGCGGAATGAAGATGTAGTCGCGTATCCACGAGCTCAGACTAATATGCCAGCGCCGCCAGAAGACCGAGATATTCTCCGACCAATACGGCCGATCGAAGTTTTCGAGAATTTGGAAGCCCAGGAGCAGCGAACAGCCGATTGCGATGTCGGAATAGCCGGTGAAGTCGAAGTAGATCTTGGCCGTATAGGCTAGGGCGCCCATCCAGTAGTCCGCGTGCGTGTAGTATGGCTGGGGCGTGAGCAGCGGCTGGACGAGCGGGTTCATCGAATCCGCAATAATCGACTTCTTGGCTAGGCCGAGAATAATTCGAAAGACGCCGCTTGCAAAAACCAAACCGTTGAGGCGGTCCATCTTCGTAACGTTGTCGATCTGGGGCACGAAGTTTTGGTAGCGCTTGATCGGTCCGGCGACCATGGTCGGGAAAAACAGTGAAAACAGCGCGAAGTCGCGGAACCCGACGTGCTTGATTTTTCCGATGTAGACGTCGACTAGCGCGTGAACGAATTCGAAGGTGAAGAACGAGACGGCCAGCGGAACGATGATGTTGGGTACGAGGTTAATACAGCCGCCGTGACAGAGCGATCCAAACGTCGTCGCGAACAGCTTCGTATATTTGAAGAACAGCAGCACGCCGACGCTGGCCGTGATGCCGATCGATACGGCGATGCGCCGCGCTCGCGTAGCATCGGGCGGAAGGGCGAGCAGCCAACGAATGACCCCATACGTGACCGCGGCTAACGCCAGAATGAGCAGCGTGTACGCCGGAATCGAAGCGCAGTAAAAGACGAGGCCGGCGAGCATCAGGAACCACGGGCGCCACGTCTTGGGAACCACGTACCAATACAACACGAACGTCAGCACGCCGAAGACGCCGAAGAGCCACGTATTAAAGATCACTGCGGCAACCGCGCACGCATGGCGGGCGCCAGCATAGTCGCCAAACGCCGGTTTCCCTCGATCGTTAAGTGATCGTTGTCGAGAAACTCATCGGTGCGCATCGATCGATCCCAGTTAAAGACGGTGACGTTCGGTTCGCGCAAGGCCTCGGCAAGCTGCTGTAGCTTTTGACCGTATTCGGGAACGCCGATGTAATCGCTGAGCAGCGCGTGATTGGTCGGCGTGAGAAAGGCCACCGTCGGGATCCGCTGCGCTCGCAACAGCGCGGCGATCCGTTTGAGGTACGTGAAATCGACGTTGTCGCGGTCCAGCGGAGCAAGGTCGTAGGTGCCCAGGAATTTGTCGGGCGTCGGCCGATGCGCTTGCGCCTGCAGATTGGCCGAACCGGTGAGCTGCTGGATCCAGTCGCGGGCGGCGCCGGCGGCGTCGTCGGTTCCGAACAGTGCCTCGCGCAGGTCGGTGCGGTAGCGATAGAGTTGCCAGACGTCGGCGACGGCGTACTCTAAATGCAACGCCAGCGTCGGCGGCGGCTGCAGCGTCAGCAGTTTTCGATCCGACGCCGAAAGCAACGGTGCGACGTCGGCCTCCAGCGACGGATGCAAGCGACTGTAGGCGCTGTCCGCGCTGTTGGTTTCCTTGCTGTTAACGTTGAAGACGACCAGCGCCGGGCGAACGCCGCCGGCCAACAGATAGCGCAGCATGAAATAGGTGTTCGCGCTGCTGCCGCCCTCGTAGCTGAGATTGACGATCGGCTGGTTAGGAAAGCGATGCCGCAAGAGCGAGGCCGCGGCATCGTCGGCCGGTAGGCGATAGCCCCACAGGACCGAGTCGCCAAGAAAGACGATCGGCCGCCTTCCCCTAAGCTCGCCGACGTACCGTTGGAGATACGCCGCCGAGAATTGCTCGGGCAACCGCGACGGCGCGGGTTTCCAAAACCACAGCCCGCCGTCGACGATCGCAAGACAAAGCAAAGCGACCGGTATGCAAAGCCACCAGCGAGCCTTGGTGACGCCGTGGTCGGCGTCGCTTAAAAGTCCGTGTAGATGAAGTGCGATTCCGCCGACGGACTCAACAGGACGGTCACCACGATGATGCATGCCAAGATTACTCCGAGCGCGGTCGGGCCCCAGCGTTTCGAACGCACGAGAGGCCAGATGCGATTGTACGTAAGGTACCAGGCAGCCAAAAAGTCGTCACGGGTCCCGTGAGTAACGACGGTTTTCGAGTCTTCCCAGCCGATGTGCTCGCGATCCATTTTCCGCGTTGTTCACAGCGTTGAAAATCGCTTCCTGCGCTTGCGGGCCGCGCTCGGGCAGGCCGCAAGCCTCGCGACCCGCAATCCGCGGGGGGAATGTGGCTCGTGGAACTGGTTTCGACGGGATTGATCGTTGGAATCTTGATTGGAATATCCGGCGTCGGCGGCGGTTCGATCATGACGCCGGTCTTGATGTTGGTTCTGGGGATGAATCCGCTCGTCGCCGTCGGCACGGATTTGCTCTACAGCGTGCCGACCAAAATCTTCGGCGCGTTCTTGCACGACCGCCAACGGACGCTCGATTGGAAAATCATTCGCACGTTGCTGTACGGCGGGATCCCCGGCGCGCTGGCTGGGATCGCGTTGCTGTACGGCTTGCGTCACCTCGTCGATACGCACGTCCTCGATATCATCGTCAAACGAGCGGTGGGCATCGCGCTGTTCGTCGCGGCGGCATCGCTGATGTACAGTCTGCTGACCAAACGCGCGGCGGCTTTGCGACCGCCCGGAGACGGCGCGATGGACGAGCGGCGCAAGCTCCCGCTGGCGTTGGCCGGCGCCATCGTCGGGTTCTTCGTGTCGCTGACGTCGATCGGATCGGGTGCGATGACCCTGCCGCTGCTGCTGCTGCTCGCGCCGGCGATCGGATTGCGCCGGCTGATCGGCAGCGACATCGCGTTCGCCGCGTTCCTGATTCCGATCGCCGCAATCGGGCACGCGAGCTTGGGCGACATCAACTACAAGGTCGCGCTTACGCTGTTGGTGGGTTCGCTTCCGGGCGTCTACGTCGGCAGTCGTCTGTGCAAGTATTTGCCGGAAATCTGGCTGCGTCCGGCGGTGGCGATCGTGCTGGTTATCGCCGGGACGCGTTTGGTTTGAAGTAGTCGATGAGAATTTGTTGGGCGATCGGCGCGGCGACGCCGGCGCCGTAGCCGCCGGAACGATCGACGTAGACGGCCATCGCGAGCTTGGGGTGCGCGGTCGGCGCCCAGGCGACGAACCAGGTCGTGTTGGGGCCGTTGCCGCCGGCGGTTTCGGCGGTGCCGGTCTTGCCCGAATACGGCAGGCCGGGAATCGCTAGTCCGTAGGCCGTGCCGCCGGGATCGGTGACTTTGGCCATGCCGGCGCGTTCGGCCGCCAGCGCTTGCGGGGTTGCCGGCACCTGTCGGATGATTCGGCTGCCGAAACTGCGCACGACCTTGCCCTGCGCGTCGCGCACCTGCGACACCAGGTGCGGAACGTAGAGCGTTCCGCCGTTGATGATGGTGCTCGCGACGTTGGCGATCTGCAGGGGCGTGGCTTGCATGGCGCCCTGCCCGATGCCCAGCGAGCAGACATCGCTGGGTTCCAGCGGCAGGCCGTAGACTTTCATCATCCACGCGTTGGTCGGCCAGTTGCCCGCGATCTCACCGGGCAAATCGATGCCCGACGGTTTGCTCAAGCCGAACAGCAGGGCCCATTTGCGTAAGCGCGCGTTCCCCAGGCGCCAGGCCATTTGATAGAAGTAGCCGTCCGATGACGCCGCCAAGGCCGGCACGAACGTCGTGCGCCCCAGGCCGCCCGACGCGATATCGCGCGCGACGTAACCGCCGCAGTTCCACGCGCCGCTGTCGTAGACGACCTCGTCGGGTTTCACGACGCCCTCGGAAATCGCCGCGGTTCCGGTGACCATCTTGAAGGTCGAACCGGTCGGTGTCGCCGCCGCGATCGCAAAATCGTACAGCGGGTTGGCGGGATCGCGCAGATAGGACTCGATGCGGCGGTTGCGCTCTTGCGCGAAATCGTTGGGATTGAAGTTGGGATAACTGGCCAATGCTAAAATGCCGCCGCTATACGGATCCTCGACGACGACGGCGGCGGACAGCTGCCGCCCCAAGCTGCGGCCCAGCGCGCGCACGTGCGTCTGCAGCGCGTGTTCGACGATCGCTTGCAGGCGCCAATCGATCGTGAGCACCAAACTGTCGCCGGGCGTTGCGGGTTTGGACGGGAGCGTGACGCCCGGTACGGCGTTGCCGCTGGCGTCGACGACGATGCGCTGGCCGCCCGGCGCGCCGCGCAGCAGACGATCGTACTGCGATTCGAGCCCGTCTTTGCCGATGACGTCGTTGGGCGAATACCCTTGGTGTTTGAGCGCGTCGTACTCTTGCTCGTTGATCTGACCCACGAAGCCGAAGATGTGCGATCCCATCGCGCCCATCGGGTAATCGCGAATCGGCTCGACTTCCAGATCGACTCCAGGCAACGCGTCCAGCAACTCCGATAGCCGCGCGACCTGGGGAACCTGCAGGTCATCGGCGAGCAGGACGGGCCCGTACGGTTCGGCCGCCGCGACCTGATCGAACGTACGATAGTCGATGCCGCGATGATGCAGCAGCCGGCGTTGCAGGGTTGCGACCGGAACGTCGACCGCGCGCGAAAGCGACGCCAACTCGGTATCGATGTCGGTCACTTCCGACGGAATCAAGCCGACGACGAACGACGGACGGCTGCGCACCAGCACGCGGCCGCTGCGGTCGTAAATGATGCCGCGGGGTGCGGTGACGGGAATCAGACGCACTTGGTTCTCTTGCGCGGCGGCGCGATACTCGTCGCCGTGAATGATCTGTACTTGGAACAGCCGCACGATCAAGACGACGATCGCCAGCGCGGTGACGCCGACAAACGTTCCGAGCCGATACGGCGAGCGCTGCCACGGCGTTCGGCGCGGCTTTCCGACGATCATCGCGTGCGGTAGTTCTCGCGCCAGCGCGTCAACAGGATGACGACCGCGATCAGCACCGCGTCGAGTAGCGCCTGCCAGAGCGTCTGATGGAAGTGCAAGCCGGCCAAGCCCGCAGGATAGCCTTGCGCCGAGCGCACGATCCAGAAGATCGCGTCACGCACCAGCGTCGCCACGGCCGCCATCGACGCCGCCAGCAGCAGCGAGTCGGCAAAGAAAAGCCGCGAGAGCGCGCCGACGCCGATGGCGGTCAGCGTCGAGGCGATCGTCCACGCCCCGCCGGTGCCGCCGAGCAGATCCGCGCAGAGCCCCGCGATCAGACCGTAGACGCCGGCCCGGCGCATGTCGACGCGCATCGCGTAGTACACGACGGCAACCAGCAGCGCGCTGGGCACCGCCTCGCGCAGCATGAACCAGCGCGCGGCGATCAATTGAAACAGCAGCGCGGCCAGCAGCCAGATCGCGGCCAGCCACCACGGCGGTCCGACGAACGGGGTATCCGGCGCGCTCTTGGTTTGTGCGTACATTAGCGAGAGACGACGACGACGCGATCGAGCGCGCCCAGGCTGACGGCCGGCGTGACGACGGCGGTTTGATAGAGATCGGTATCGTTGCGTTCGACGCGCGAGATCGTGCCGATCACCTCGCCGGAATGAAACGAACGGCCCTCGCCGGTCACGACCACGTCGCCCACGCGCAGGGGCGCGTCTTGCGAGACGTATTCCATGCGCACGCTCGTGAGATTGCCGCGCGCGATGCCCCACCATCGTCCGCGCCGCACGACCGCGGGAACGCGGCTGGTGTAATCGGTAATCAGCAAGACGGTGCTGGTGAACGGATCGGCTTCCTGCACGATGCCGACGACGCCCGCGCCGACCATCACGCCGTCGTCCTTGCGCACGCCCGCGCGCGTTCCGGCGTCGATCGTCAGCGACCGCGAATCGTTCTCCGGCGGAAAGCCGATCACGCGCGCCTGCGTGACGACGCGACCCGCAGCGATAATCGGTGCCAGCGCGCCGCTCTGCGCGTAGGCTTCCAATCGCTCCCGTAGGCGCGCGTTGTCTTGGGCCAGCGCGCCGTTACGCGCGACCAGATCGCGGTTGTCGTTGGCCAGATGCGGAAGCGCGAGCACGGTCGTGGCGCTGCCGCCGATCGCGTTGCCGGTTGCCGAGGCAGCGATCTCGATCGACGCCAGGATCGACGTGCCGATGGTCGAGATCGGGCTGGGCGTTCCGCTATGCGCGGCCGAGATTTGGATCAAGGCGATCGCCGCGGCGACGATGATGACGCCGATCAAGGCAAAGAGTTTGCGCTCGTCGCGGTACATCACGACAAGACGTTCGCGGCCGGCACGTGCAGATCCAACTGCCGCAGGGCGCGAATGAAGCGGCCGAGCGGAAAGCCCATGACCGTGTAAAAGTCGCCGTCGATGCCGGCCACCAGCGCCGCCGCTCGTCCTTGGATCCCGTACGCGCCGGCCTTGTCCAGCGGCTCGCCCGACGCGACGTACTCGGCGATCTCGTCGCCGGACAGCGCGTGAAAGCGGACGCGCGTGGTTTCGCATTCTTCGATGCGCGCGTCGACGCCGGGCAACGCTAGCGCGAAGGCGGTGTGGACCAGATGCTCGCGTCCCGAGAGCCGCTCGAGCATCTGCGTCGCTTCGGCGTCGTCTCGCGGCTTTCCGAGCGCTTGCCCGTCGACGTCGACCACGGTATCGGCTGCAACGATGGGCGCGTAGAACTCCGTCCGCGCGCGCACCACGGCGGCGAGTTTTTCGCGCGCGTGCGTCTGCGCGAGCGCCACCGGCGTGAGATCGGGCATCGCCGGTTCGTCATAGTCACTGGGCACGACCTCAACCACCAGGCCGAGCGACGCCAGCAGCTCTAACCGCCGCGGCGACCCGCTCGCCAAAATAATTCGCTCAAGCGTCTGCATCTTATGAAATCCTCGGCGGCCCCGTGCGCAGCAGCGGCACGTTGCGGAGTTGATGCTCTATCGTGTTGACGGCCTGCGGGTCTTCGAAGCGATCGCGCATATTGGGCCAACGTTCGCGGAAGGCGCCGATGGTTTCTGCCGCGGCGGCGAGGACGCGGCGGACGCGTACGTCGGCCGTCCGAGCGCACGTGACCAGGCTTTCCCAGGAAAGGCGCGCCCAGCGATTGTCGCCCCCGATGGCCAGCGCCATCGTTCGTCCTTGCGTGTAGCGTCTGGTCGGGAGGAAGTCGTAGAGCGGCGCGATGCGCGCGGAACGTCCGTCGGGATAGACGACGGCCCAGTTCTTCAAGTGCATGTCGTCGTTTCCGACGATCGCGCCGAAGACGAACCGGCGCACGAGCTCGTCAATATCTTGGGGCGGACACAGGCGCGCGAACGCGCCCCACACCCACTCCATGGTTTTCTCTTCGTACTTACCGGCGGGCGGCAGACCGGCGACTTGGCAGAAATCCTCGAAGTGAACGCGGCGATCGCTTGCGAAACGGTCGAAGCGTTCGATGGCGAAGGCGGGACCGAGATGCTGCAACCCTTCGGGGATACCCTCGATCTCGTGCATGGGCGTCAGGCGCGTCGCCGGCACGTTCAACCCAAGATCGCGCGCGATCGCCATCGTCGTTGCTTCGTTGTGCGTCAGATACGGATAGCGTTCGCTGGGAAGTTTGACGATCCAATCCCCGCCCGCGCCGCTGGCCGGAAGGGTGAGGCGATCGTTCTTCATGCTTGCGCTGAACTTCATCTGCACGCCCGCCAGCGAGAAGCGCATGCGCGGCATCTCGCCCGCAGCCTTGGCCAAGTCGCCGTCCAACTCGGCGTCGCGCGCGCCGCCATCGTCCCGTGCGACGGGCGCGGCCGCATCGGTGACGATGACGTTGCCGGGGAGATCGCCGCCGAGGACGCGCAGGAACGGAAAATCCCGATTGGGATTGAGCTGATGCTGACGTGCGAGAAACGCGCGCAGCGGCGAGCGATCTTCAGGCAAGAGGTTGGCAAAGAACGGCGGAGCGACGCGCCGGACCTGACGCGGCTGCCGCAGCGATCCGTCGTCGTCGATCAGCCCCTGGCTGAGGACCGGCCGGTTCGGGTCGTCGGCGTACTCTTCGGCGAAGATGAAGAGATTGGCGTCACCCGGCAGATTGGCCAGCGTCCCGACCAGCCGTTCGCCCAACCGAACCTCCAGGATGCCCGCCATCAGCCGTCGTTCCGGGCGTCGCGATGCGAAGCGGCCAGGTCGCTGACGATGCGTGCCAGCGCCTTGGGGACGAGCGTGGGCTCGAGGTTGAGCTCCCGAGCGAGGTCCACGAACGTCGAGAGGCTGGTATCGGCGCCGCGTTCGATGTGGGAAAGCGATGACTGCGACATGCGCAGGGCCCGCGCGACATCCGCTTGGCTGCGCTTTGCAGCATTCCGGGCAGCGATGAAGCGTTTTCCTAGGGTCACGAGCGCCGGACGATAGTCCTTGGAATATGGCACGACTCTATTATAGTCTAAGGACTATGGCCCTGCAAGTAGAGTTTGTGGGTTTGGATGTATTGCCAGACCGACGCGGGGACGAGATAGCGCACGCTGCGGCCTTGGGCGAGCAGGGTGCGGATCAGGGTCGCCGACTCGGGGAGTTCGGGCAGCTGCAGGGTGTCGATGCGAGCGCGCAAGGCGGCGGGGACCACCGCGAGCACGCGGGCCAGCGCGTCGCCGCCGATGCCGGCGCGCGGCGCGATCACGAACCGCTCGAGCGCATCCAGCACCTCGTCGAAGCGCACCCACGTGTTGGTCACGACCGAATCGGCACCGATGATGAACGTGAACGCCGCGTCGGGATATTTGACGTGCAGGCGCGGCAGCAAATCGGCGGTGTAGCCGCTGGCGCCGGCGGTCAAGTCGCTCTCGTCCAGCGCGAAGGCCGGATTGTCGGAGATCGCGCCCAGGATCATCGCGCAGCGATGCGCGTCCTCGACCTGCGCGCCGTTGCGATAGTGCTGGTTGTTGGTCGGAACGAACAGCACGCGGTCGAGTCCTTCGAGCAGGCGCGCCGATTCGGCGACGAACAGATGCACGTTGTGAATGGGGTCGAAGGTGCCCCCGAAGATGCCGATCTTCACGAATAGGTAAACTCGTAATGTGCGACGCGAACGCTGTCGCCGTCGACGATGCCCATCTCCACCAATTTCTTTTCGACTCCCATCTTCACCAGCACGCGCTCGAAGTGCGCTAAGGCTTCGTCGGATTCAAAGTCCGTCATCTCCGCGAGCCGCTCGACGCGTTCGCCGCTGACCACGAACGTTCCGTCGGCGTCGCGTTCGACGAAGAACGGATCCTTGGTTTTCAACGCGATGTGCGCGGGCGCGGGGAGGGCCAGCTCCGGCAGCGGCGCGTCGACGATCGTCTGCCAGGTGGCGTAGACCAGCTCGTCGACGCCGCGCTTGGTGGCCGCACTGATGCCGCGCGCGTCGGGAAAGCGTTCGCGCAGTTCGGCCAAGCGCTCTTGGGCGTCGGGCAGATCCTGTTTGCTCACGACCAGCAGGGTCGGCTTGTGCACCAAGTGCGGGTTCCATTGCGAGAGTTCGTTTTCGATGATCTGCTTGTCGTGCAGCATCTCTTCGAGCGACTTGGCGCCGTCGAGCAGATGGATCAGCACGCGCGTGCGCTCGATGTGGCGCAAGAACTGATCGCCCAGGCCCGCGCCCTCGTGCGCGCCCTCGATTAAGCCGGGCACGTCGACCATCACGAACGAGGCTTCGTCCGAAACGCGCACGACGCCCAAGTTGGGTTCGATCGTGGTGAACGGATAGTCCGCGATCTTGGGCCGAGCGGCCGACACGACGCTGAGCAGCGTCGACTTGCCGGCGTTGGGCACGCCGATGACGCCGCAATCCGCGAGCAGACGCAGTTCGAAGCGCAGCGAGCACTTCTCGCCGGGCTCGCCCTTCTCGGCAAAGTGCGGCGCTTGACGCACCGCGTTGGAAAAATGTTGATTGCCTTGACCGCCGCGCCCACCCTTGGCGACGAGCACGCGCTGTCCGTTCTCGGAAAGGTCGGCCAAAAACGCTTCGCTCTGTCCTTCGATCGTGCGATAGATCAGCGTGCCGACGGGAACCAAGACGGTCAGATCGTCG
>Ga0208357_1001115_pt1 | contig 20199 bp, 27 predicted proteins | sample NGESurdeep092012_6_FD_184487 | JGI IMG/M metagenome (GOLD analysis project Ga0208357, IMG submission 184487) | Arctic peat soil microbial communities from Barrow, Alaska - NGEE Surface sample F52-2 deep-092012 (SPAdes) | ecosystem: Environmental > Terrestrial > Soil > Wetlands > Peat ... | reverse complement strand
CGCTCCGCGACGGGTCGAGCAACGCCAAGCAGGTTGAACAATGGGCCGCCCTCGGCGGCCGCACCTTCGCCCGCGAGGCCGATGCCCGCGACGAAGGCCGCGAACCGATTGTGCTGACCTTCCCCGCCGCCCTGGCCAAGGACGCCACCGCGCCCCTGCGCGCCGCCGGCTTCCGCTTCAACAAGGTGCTCCAGCATTGGGAGGGTCTGGCGCGGTTCGACGAGGCCCAGCAACTCGCCGGTGCGCACGGCGGTACCGCGCGCCGCATCATACCTTCGCCCACCCCGGCCGCCCTGGGCACCGCGGCCGAGTGATTCCCTTGCCTGGCTCTGGCCGCGGCGCTCGCCTCGTCGGCAGCCTGTACGCCCATGCCGGCCAACGCGGAGTTAGGCCATATCCAGCGCGCGCGGGTGTTCCGGTCCAAATTATCGGCGCTGATATCCTTCCCTTCGAGGCGCTCGCCGGCGCCCTCCTCGCTGCCGTCGAGCAGGCGAGGGAAAAACCCGAAGCCGTCGCGAGGTGGACCGAACGCGGACACGCATTCTTTCAGCAAGGAGGCAAGCGGGGGAAGAAACCAACATCCGGCGACACTACTGGCGGCACTCCAGGCAACGGCAGTGCAGCGCCGGCGCCTGACCGTGCGGCGTAACCGGCTCGATCTCGCCCGTGCCCGCGCCGACACCCGCCAATGGGTTCAGGACCGGCGAGCGCGCACCCGCCACCTCATCGAGCTCGGCGGCCTGGTGCGGAAGGCCGGCCTCGTCGAGCTCGTGGACGATGATCGCGCCACCCTCCTCGGCGCCTTCCTCGATCTCGCCGCGCGGCTCCAAGAGGATGAACGCCAAGGTGAAAAGGCTTCCGACCTCATAGCCCGTTGGCGACGCCGCGGACTCCGGGCCTTCGACGCCGACAAGGAAGCCGCGGCAGAGCCATCGGGCAGGAGGGAAGAAGGACAACCAGGAACAGCGGCGACCCGGTGAGCGGGTCTATGCGGCAGCGCGCTCGATCTGCACGCGCACATTCAGGCCGGCGCGCGCAGCCAGCAGGATCAGGGCGTCCAGGCTGAAGTTGTTGATGCGTCCGCGTAGCAGGTCATTCAACCGTGGCTGAGTCACTTCCAACCGTCGTGCGGCAGCCGCCTGAGTCAGACTCCAGCCCGCTACGGCTTGCCGGATTGCGATCATCAATTCCGAGCGCAGCCGCATGTTGGCCGCCTCGGCCGGACTATCCTCCAGGGCGTCCCACACGCTCGCGAACACCTGGCCGGGAATGCCCTCCGTCTCTGTCATGGCTTGCTCCGTGTCAGCTCCCGAAACCGCGCCTCGGCCAAGTCAAGATCCCGCTTGGCCGTCACCTGGGTCTTCTTCTGGAAGGCGTGCAGCACATAGACCGCCTCTGGCCGGGTCGCGGTGTAGATCACCCGGAAGGCGCCGGCCTGGTCGCGTATCCGTACCTCTCGCACGCCCGACCCCACGCTCGGCATCGGCTTCCAATCATCCGGCTCCAGCCCGCGCTGCACTTGGTCGAGCTGATGACCGGCTTCGCGCCGCGCCGTGTCCGGGAAGGCCCGCAGCTCGTTGAGGGACGTTCCCAGGAAGGAAAGCGGTTTCAGGGCAGCGGCTCCAATATCAAGGCTAGTATAACTCTTGGCGGTTCGCAAGCGGCGCCGACGGCTCTGATTGCCTTTGCGCAGGTGGAAGGGCATGGCACCTCGACTCCTCTGTCGAGTTCGGCTCTCCCGACGTTCGTGTCACGACCACATTTGCCGTTATGCGCGCGCGGGGCAGGCTGCTATCCGTCTCTGCCCCTTCTCACAGCCCAATCGGTTGGCAGCCCTCCAGCGCCCGATTTTCCCGAGTCTCTGGGGTGTTCCCACGGCCCCGCCCTGTTAAGCCGCCTTCTGTTCGACCCGCCGGAGGCGTGGTCGAGAGTCGGGACGCCTTCCGTCCCGACGGCATCTGCCGGACACGGCGCGCAGGAGCGGTCAAGGATGCCGAAGGCACCGCGCAGCGGCGGGAGCCGTAGGCGACCGTCCTTGACGGTCCCGAGCACCGTGGCGCACCCCGAATTGTCCACCACGTATGGGTGGCTAACTACCGGAAGAGGCTACCGGAAGAGTCTATAGGTTTTAGGGGGTGGCGATTCAGCGTCAGAATCCGAGTCGAGGGGGTGGCGATTCAGCGTTGGAGGGGGTGGCGATTCAGCGTGGATAACTCGCGCCATCCACAACCCATTCCCTGGGGATTGTTCCGGACCGAGCTGCATAGGCAGCATGTGGTTTCTGAGGGGGTGGCAATTCAGCGTTGGAGGAAAAGTTTCAAGCTATAACAGTGACTTGCGTCTTTGGTAACGGCGATGGAGACGGTTTTAGCATCAAGCCGCCCATCACCTCTTCCACCCGCGCGTCAGGATAGACTGCGAGCGCCGGCCGCAAAGCTTGCCGAAACTCCTTCTTGAAGTTCTTGGGGTCAGCGTACTCCTGACCGAACTGCTCCCGCAGGTTCTCCCAGCTCAGCTTCACGCCTGCGGGCTTGCGGACGCGGCAGAGCCGGTGTGCGAGCCAGGTGTAGAGGTCGAGCGCCAGAGCCGAATGCTTCAATGCAGCTAACGCCCTGTGATCCAGCGGCACCGCATGGGCGGCGAGCGTGTCGAAATACTCCTGGCTCAGCTCCAAGAGACCGGGCCAAAGCGGACGCTGCTCCCCACTGGGGTGCAGCCAAGCGTCGAAACGGCTGATCGGCTTGGCGTCGAGCGTGATCGCCCGCCCGCCCCCGGTAAACCCGAGCATGAGGCGGCAAGCCGCCAGCGCCTCCATCTGCCGCTTGAACATCGTGTAGCCGCCTCGCGGGCCGCCGTTGGTGTCGATCCCGAGTGCGACCAGAAAGTCCTTCATGCTCTCACCGATCGGGATTTGCCGGCTGTGGGTGCGGATTGCCTCGCTGGACACATGGACCATCACCAGACGGGGGCGCGTGCCGTAAGGCAGTGGCACTTCCCGCCAGTCTCGTCCGGTCCAAAGTTTGCCGGCTTCCAGCAACATGCTAGCCCCGCCGCTCGATCGCTCGAACACACGGCCGAGCGTCGACCTACGCGGCATCCCGACCTGACAAAGGATCGCGTGAAGGAAGTCGGCGCGATCCGGAGCGTCCTGCATGATGGCGCCACCAGCCTCGACAACCCGGCGGGTTGTCGCAGGGAGAGAAGTCCTGACTTCTCCGAACAGGTCCAGTGCGCCTACGGCGATTGGCCGGTCATCCGCCATCAGGATGCCCGGCGCTCCCGCTCAATAGGTGCGACCTCCGGCTTGCCGTATTTGGCGAACAGATCATTCAACGCCTCGGCCATCAGGTTCTGGACCGTGGTCTTGCGACCGACCGCAAGAGCGCGGAGCTGCCAGGCGACATCCTCGGGGAAGTGCGCCGCGATCTGTTTCGTCCCGACGCGCGTCCGCGCCCCGACCCGGCCGGCCGCCTCGGTCGGCGCTGAGACAGCGGGCGCCATCGCCAGTTCCGGTGCGCCTCGCGTGCTGCCTGCGGCTGCGGCGATCGCCGCCAAGTTTGGCCGCTTACTCATTCAGCCAATTCCTTCGTCGGCATGTCGACACGTCTGCATATCGAATCGTAGAGTTGTCTGACTTCCGACGCTGCGCGTCCCTCCGGCTCGTATTCGGTCACGGTCAGACCGGCCTGCGCGGCGTACTCGAAGGCGACGCGCTGCCCGATGTGAGCGGGACAGACCTCTAGCCCCATGCCCGTGATCGCTTCGGCCGCTTGTTCGGGGCGCGTGCCCTGAGCTGGCACGGCATTGAGGATCACAAGCGGAGCTGTGCGGGAACGCCCCTGCAACAACTCCACGGTTGCCCTAAGCGTCTCCAGGTCGAGGATGGACGGCTTACAGGGGATCAGAACCAGATCGGCAGCCTTGGCGGCTTCCGCTGCCGCTTGTTCTACGCGCGCAGGCGTATCGACAATGGCGAGGTCGATGCCTGCCTGCTCCGCTTTCGCGAGGGCCGCCGCAAGGCGCGCGGGCTGGGCATCAATGACGGAGGGCGTCTCGCCCGATCGGCGGTCACTCCACTTGCATGCGCTGGCTTGGGGGTCGAGGTCGACAACCAGGACACTTCGACCCGCCGTCTCGGCTGCAACGGCCAGGGACAGCGCCAGAGTCGTCTTACCGGTCCCGCCCTTCTGGGCAATCATCGCTATCGTCTGCATCTCGACGCCTCGAATTGTCGACACGTCACCATACAGACGCACTGACGCGTCACTCAATAGACAAGTTGAACTGTCAGCTCGCGGTCTGGCCCAGCTCAAGAAGCCAGAGCAATGGCTATCGCGCTCCAGTGGCGGATACGACCTTTCCGGCTTTCCTGGGGCGACCCCCTCTGCGGCCATTTTCCTGAGCGCTGCTCCGCTTTGCCTCTGACGTCGCTCGGCCGCCGCGGCTAGCGAAGATCGCGGCGACGGCTCGCGTCGGCAGCATCGCGGGCAGGATGGCCGTCATCAGGCCGTCCACACTGATGTGGATGTCCCGACCCTCCAGCTCGATCGCTGATCCATCGGGCCAGATCTCCAGCTGCGCCAGTTCCTCGATCGGCACGTCTTGCAGCGCGCCGATCCAGCCGCGGGGGATCAGGAATCCGGCATGGCGGGTCGTCACCACTTCGATCGCATCCCGGTCCGCCACATAGCGAACGGCCTGGGCACGGATTTCGGTCTCGACCTCGACTTGGCCGGCGGCCAATGCGGCCGCAAACTCTGCATCGGTCACGTGATGCTTGGTCATGGACGTGTGCTCGCATCCAGTGTTGTGCCGTCTTCGAACGTCACCCGAAGCCGCTCCTGCTCCGGATCATAGGTCGCCTCCGCGATCTGCCTCGCGTTCGCTGTGGGCTCGGGCAAAAGCTCTATCGTCCCTGGCGCCGGAACGACTGCCCACCGATTTGCCAGACAGGTCGTCCGCCTCGTTGCCCACCAGGTCCGGCGACAGGCAGACAGCTCGGCCTCGATGTCATCGAGTAGCCGGTTCACCGTCCGCTGGAGCGGAGAGTTCTTTAACGGCGCGATGCTCAGCAGCTCCACCGCGCTGCTGACGAAGGAGAACCCGACGCGTGCGATCCAGCCGTCGCCACGATGCCGAGCATGGACGTGCGGCGGCAGTGATCGTCCGAGAACACGTAAACCCCAGCTCCCGTGCTCTGGGAGGTGAACACCCGGCTCATATCTGCACATAAGCCATCGGCTTGGGTTTCTCAAGCACTCGTTGCTTGCTTAACCCCACATCCGCCGCGCGATGTCCTGTTCCTCGGCGCCGACGGCGTTGGCGTAGATGGCGGTGGTGGTGAGCTGGGCGTGACCCAGCCATTTCTGCACCAGGTTGAGCGGGATGCCGGCGGCGACGGCGGCCACCCCGAAGCCGTGCCGCAGCCCCTTGGGCGAGGCGTGGGCGCCATCGAGCCGGGCGGACTGCATGACGGCATGGACGGCGCGCCAGCCGGTCATCAGTACGTAACGGTCACGATAATAGTGTCGATATACGAACCCGGGCGAACCGCCTGTAGAGCGGGGGCCTGACCGTAGACTGTGAAGGTGCTGCTGCCCCCCGAAAGGATGGAATAACTACCATTGACGACGGATGAACCGCCGGTCCCATTCCCCCAGATCGTGGCCCGCGCCGCGTTCGTGTAGAGCTGATAGGATAGAGTGGTGGCTCCGTTGGTCATTTTCCGCCCGGTGAAGCTACCGCCGCCCCCGGTGCTGAGCGCGACCGTGTATGTTCCCAAGCCGGAAAGCGCCGTGCAACTGACGCTCACCGTGCCGGTGGTATTGGCTGGTGCTGGGGAGAACGGATTGTAGACGCCGAAGGCGACGCCCGAGGCAGAGGCGGTACAAGCGGCTTGCCCCGCCGCCGGGACGAGGAAGCCAAGAGCAGCGAAAACGAACGCTCGCCTCACGGCCGCTTCTCCCGGCAGGGTAGCGGCCCGAGGACCGGAATCTGGCCCAGCACGGCGCGGTAGTCAAAGACAACCTCACAGCGCTGGCCATCAGGTCGCTCGACAACGAGCCGGTTATGGCGGCTTAGGTCCTGGACATATGCAGCGCCATCGTAGCCCACAGGGACGACGGCGCCAGTTGACTCCAGGGTAGCGGTGCTGCCAACCGGCACCGACCGGCCGGAAGCGTCCACCAGATGCAGCAGGGCGCCATGACTCGTGTGCAGCGGGAACCGAACTACGACCCCCGAACGATCCTGGGGTCGCACGTCGCGCGTGGTGAAGGGCACTGTGGTATCCACCGGCACATCGGTCGGCTCGATAGCAAGATGATTGACATCGAACGACCGCAGATCGGGAACCAGCAGCCGTCCGGCGGAGTCGGTTTTTCCCACCTCACGGTTCTCGTCCAAAACCCGAATGTGGCCAACACCATTGGTGTCCACCACGGCAAAGCTATCATTGATGGTATTGGACGCGAACAGGCCGCCATCGGCAAAGGAAAACGCGCCCTGTACTTCAGCCTGCATCGTGGTCTGCTGGCCAGTCCGGTCGGCACCGGCCGAGACCAGCGCCCAGCGCGATTTGTATTGCAGCTCAGCGAATTCGTGGGAAGGGTTGCCGGTGGAACCGTACGCTTGGTAGCCCCAGTCACCAATCGACACCGGCGACTGCATCGCCTGCACCTGGGCAGAGCCATTCCCCGAGGTCGATCCCAGGCCGGCCCCGACCGAGCTTCGGGCGCCGATCGGGATGGTCATGCCGACCAGCACGCCACTGGCGTGGCTGTTGGCGAAGTCATGGTAGCCGGTGGCATAGAGCGACACATCGCGAATCTGCACCGAGTAGCTGGCGGAAGCGATGTGGGTGTGTTCGGCCGGCTGCAGATAATATACCCCGCCAATTAGGGAAGTACTCCCTGTAAAGACGCTGCCTGGCGGGGCGTAGATAGGGATCGGTGCGGGTGCGGCATCGCGATCGACGCTCGTATAGGCGATGCCGACGGAGCCGAACCGACCCAGGGACAGGCCGGCGTTGGCGTTGAGCTGCAGCCGCGGAACAGGGTCGCCGTTCATCGCCGCGATATCGCGAAAGTTGCGGCCGGCAATGATGGCCGAGGCGCCGACACTGAAGATCCGACCGACGCGCTGTGCCCCGACGGAAAGCTGTGTGCCCGTGCGCCCGAAGGATGCACTGGCGGCGGCGGCGGCGTTGACCACCCCGAGGTTGCCGACCTTTACCACGACGCCGCCTCCGGCCATGGCCAGATCGGAGGTGCCCTCGGCATGGGCTTCCAGGGTCAGGTCATTCCAGAGGCCGCGGCGGAAGGTGGCGGATCCGGCCAGCGCGCCGTAGTCATCGCTGATGAACCCCCAATTACGCCGCACCGCCCCGGCTTCGGCCGAGAAAGTCTGCAGGCCCGGCGCGAGCAACGCGGAACTGGCATAGAATGGCAGTGTCGTCGTGACCTGCCGGCCAAGCGCGTTGGTCACCGTCAGGGCCACCGTGCCGGCACCAGTGATAACCGGCAGCTGGGGGATCGCAAAAGGGCCAGGTTGGACCTCACGCGAGAGGAGCTGGGTGCCGTTGACCAGCACGTCCACGGTGGACGGGACCGCGACCGACCCGCCGACCGTGGGCAAGGGGAAGGTCACGAGATCGGGTCGCATGGAGAAGTCGGCGCTGATCTGGGCTCCGCCCAGGCGCACCGGACGTGTCCAGCTGAGCCCTCCGGAGATGACATCACCCAGGCGGTAGCGGTGCAGGGTATCAGGGTCGGAATAGGTGTAGGTCGAATCGAGGCGGACGGTCGAATACGCGCCGGTGCCATTGTAACTTCCGCCGGCGCGGGCGAGCAGGCCAGAGCTGGCCACGCCCCACGGCGAGAAGGCCCGCAGGTCAAACAGCCCGCTGGCGACGTTCTGGCCGGCAACGGAGGTGCCCGTGACGTCGTAGTCGAGGGTTGCCCCTGAACCGCTCTCGACCGGAAGTTTGTCGCTGGAGGTCGCTTCGGCCTGTAGCAGGACGGGTAACAGGCGATTAGTGCCCGCCGTGACGTAGATCGTCTGCGTCGCCTGATCCAACCGCCAGGCAAAGCCGGGAAGCGCGGACAGGGACAGGAGGCCATCCCGCCCGACGGCAGCGGCGGCGGGAACCCGGAACCCAAGATCGCGCAGCTCTTTCGGGCGTGCGAGCAGGCTCCCGTCGCGCATCACGAACTCACCGAGCTTGCCGATGGCGTGACCGTTGACCACGACGTCGAGCGCCAGCGTCTCATCGGCGGTAGCGGCCGCCCTAGGCGCAATAGCCAAGACAAGGACTATTATGACCGCCGCAACGAGGCGAGCCACGGCCAAATACGAAAAATCATGAGGCACCCCCGACCAGAACCGATTGATTAATGGAACCGGCGTCCGCGCTCGCAGTCAGCCGCAGCATCGTGCCGGGTGGTGGCAGGCCTCGTGCCAGAATGCGCCAGCGACGCGTAGCGCCGGCGAGGACGTAGGGGGGGAAATTGGCCTCAACCTTGAGCCCGTTTCCGCCGACAGTGTGGAGCACGATGTCGCGGACAGTTTCGTGGCGGGTCCCGGTATTGATCGCCACCAGGTAGGCTTGGCCGCTGCCGCTCTCAATCCGCCATTGCAGGTGGGCGGCGACCCGACTCGCCGGCTCGGCGAAAATTGGAATGGAGAGGCGCAGGGCGATGCGCACGGTTCCGGGGGCAGCCGGCGGGGGGATCTGATCGAGCAGGATGCGGTAGCTCGCCTCTTGTCCCTGTGGCGGCTGACGCAGCACCAGACGTACGACTTGGGTGCCATCCCCGGCGATTGTTCCGAGCGGTGGGCTGGCCAACAACTCGTCAGTAGATGCGAGGTGGTCGCTTCCGCCCTGTTGGTTCCAGGCGAAGGCACGGACTTGGAAGGATGTCGCGTCGCCATGGTCGATAACCGTCAGGGTAGTCGCCATCTGCCCTGGTGCCATCTGAATGGAGACCGGCATTACGGTGATTGACTGCGCCTTGGCTGTACCGACAGCAAGGGAAGCCACGGCCATGCCGAGGAGAAGGCGGTCGAGGATCGTGGGGGCGTTCATTCGGGATCGGCAGTCGAATCAGTAGGTAATTGTCGCCGTTATAGTGTCCGTGTAAGCGCCGGGGGCGACAAACTGCCCGGCCGCCACTTGGCCATAGACCGTAAGCGTCTGGGCGACGCCGGTGCCGGTGCCGGCCTCGGTGTCGGTGCTGACCGTCTGGCCCCAATTGATGGTGTGCGCGGCGTCCTGGAAGAGCGCGTATCCCAGTGTGGCGGCGGCGGGACCGGTCATCTGTCGAGTGGTGACGGTGGCGCCAACCGCCGTTCCCGCATTGAGGCCAACGTTATAGGGCGAAGTGTTCGTGCACGTGACTGAGATGGTCGAGGTCGCACTGTTCAGCGCGCCGGTGTAGGTGCCGAACGCCAGATTGGTGGCCGAGATCAGGCAAGTGGCCTGAACGGTCGCGGTGACCGAGAACGTGGTGGTGGCAGTCGCCGCGATGGCTGGGACCACCGGCAGGTCAATGGCCAGTGTTCCTACCAGGAAAAAGCCGGCGAGACGCCAAGCCTTATGCCGCAACAGCGAGAAACCCATGGGATACCCTTCCGTCAGTGTAGCGACGGCGGGACCGGTCACCGTCCGGGTGGTGACGGGGGCGCCAACCGCCGTTCCCGCACTTAAGGCCAATGTTGTAGGGCGAGGTATTCATGCACGTAACCGAGACGGTCGAAGTCGCGCTGCTCAGCGCGCCGGTGTAGGCGCCAAAAGCCAAGTTGGTCGCCGAGATCAGGCAAGTTGCCGCAACGATCGCGGTGACCGAAAACGCCAAGGATGGGAACGATAGTAAGCAAAGCGCAAGTGGGAACAGAAGACCCCGGCCGAGCCAGGCAGCCACTTGTTGTCGGCCACTCATACTGCTCATATGGCCGCATGCGTCGGTTTATTCAATAGAATCGGTCTGGACATTGTGCGCCGCACCGGAGGTATTTTAACGTTATTTATCCATAAAACTACTTATGGCCGGGTCCGGGAGAAGGAGAGGCCGGGTTTAGAAAGACGTTGAATGGCCTTCCTGATACACTATAGCTAATAGTGTAGCAGGAGCGGCCTGCCACCCCCGGCGTGTCACTTTGAGGATTATCTGAGCGGGATTTTTGATCGCTATTTGATCGATCAGACGGTTCCGATGACCAGGCAATCGCGGGCGGCGTCCACCACTTCGCGAGTGACGGTACTGAGCCGGTTGAGCTCCTTGATCCGCCGGACCTGCGCCATGAGCCGGTCGATCAACCGGAAATTGCCGGCGGTGATGGTGATGATGGCGGCCACGGCTTCCTGATCGGCGAACTCGTTGCCACGGATGGTGTCGCCCCAGCCCTGCCAATGCTGTTCGAGCACGAAGCGCGCCTCCTCCTGGCTCAGCGGACGGAAGGCGTGTGCGAAGCCGACGCACGAGTAGAGCTGCGGATAACGGGCCAACCCCTTCTCCAGCCCGGGCATGCCGACCAGCACCAGGCCGGTCTCGCCGCGGTCGTAGAAATCGCGCAGCTCCTCCAAACTGGGCGTGCTGAGCCGATCGGCCTCATCGACGATGACCAGCTCGCAACGTGTCGTGAAATCAGCCTGCCCGCCGGCGTGGGCCGGGCTGCGCGCCCGCCCGACCAGACCACGCAACAGGATCAGTCCATCATGGAGGCTGGAGCGCACCGCCCGGGGCGTGTTGGTGACGGGCGGCGTGTAGACCAGGCTGCGGCAGTCGGCGATCTCTATCGGCACCACCTCGCCGGAAGCGAGCGGATCACGTCCCTCGAACAAATCCCATTTGGCGTAATGGCGGGCCGAAATGGTCTTCCCGACCCCGGGTGGCCCGTAGCAGATGCCGATGTAGCGCTCCCGCTGCCGCCGACAGGCGCCGCAGAACTCCTCGAAACGTCGGTATTCCTTGGTCGCCAGAAAGCCGGGAACAGCGGCGGCGTCACTCATGCTCGTATCGCCGGAGAGGCGGCGCTCCCGTGGGGGTGGCGGTCGCGGCGGGTGGCGACGGCGGCACGGCTGGCGATGCTGCCGTGGGCCGCACCAGCACCTGGTCGATCAGCGAGCGCCGATTCCTGATGGTCGCTTGCAATGCCCGGCGGCGCTCGGTCCGTGCACGGAGGATGTCCTTGAAGCTGACCGTCTCGCCGGCGAGTTCCTGGCAGATAGGCCGGAACTAACGAACCGGCCTCCTCGTACGCATAAGCCTCTGGACTGCCTGCCGGAAAACCTACCGGTTGAGGTTTCCGCACACACGTCCAATTCGACAGCGGTTTTCGTTGAGGCTGCACCTTGAGTCCTTGGTTCGATGCGACATTGATCCGGAGTGCACAGGAATTAGGTGTTTGACGTTACCCGGCCCGCAAAGGGAGGAGCCGCCTCCCATGCCGCAACCACTTGATCCGCCTCCATTGTCCGCCCGGCCCGTTCCAGCTTTGTCCGCTTATGCGTACCAGGAGGCCAGTTCGTTACTTCTGGCCATCATGGATGTGGACGCGATCGAGCTGCTGGCCGAGCGGCTGCGCACGGCGCTGCAGATCGAGATGCACCTCACCTTGGCCTTCGAGCACGCGTTCCGCCTTGGCGAGAAGCGCGTGTCCGCCGAGGTTGTCGAACAGGTGCTGTCGCGGGCGATCGACGAACTTGAGCCGACGCTGACCCGCAACGGCTACGACGCGCCGGCTCTGACCGTGCTGCTCCGGGCCAAACCCGCCGAAGTGCGCGATTTCCTCGCCGGCACGCTCGCCGCAGACCGCACACGCGAGTTCACCGAGCAGCTCCGTGTGGCAGGCGTTCCGGTGTGAACCGGACAACTTCGCTCATTGGCAGCCAATGTGAGCACGATCGTCCGTTGGCGAGCACAACACGATGATGGCAAGCACAGTGGCAGATAATGTGAGCACGAGGCGGGCTCGGTTGTCAGCTAATCCGAGCAGGAACCGCCGCTGTTTGCGAGCACGAGCCCCGATGATTGCGAGCGCCTACAGGTAGGGGAGACCCGCAGCTTCAGCCAATCCAGCATCGCCGCGATCGTCGGTTCGTTAGTCATCGGTTTCGTCCTTGGTGAACAACGACGCCAGCGTCGGCGCCGTCTCGGGCGGCGCCTTCAAGCCGATTCTAGACAGCGCCCTCGCCAACGAGTTCGACCAAGCCAGGTACGCCTTCGTATCGTGCCCAGACTGATTGCCGCGTTCCGCGAAGGCTTGGTCCATGCTGACCAGCCTCGCCCGCAACTGCACCGCCAGCTCGACGAGCGCCCGTTGGGGCGCACTGGGGCGGTCGCCGATATGCCGAAGCAATTCGCAGCGGAACTGCTGCACGTCGCGCCCGAGCCGCGTGCGGCGATCGAGCCTGACCGTGACGCGCATGTCCTCGGGCAAGCGACGGCCACGCGCGACGCGGCGGACCTGCTCACTGTGGCGGGGTGGAGTCGCGGGGGTCGGCTCGGCATCGGCGAAGCGTGTGGCGTCCATATAGTTGCGACCGGCCTGTCACACAAGCGTTATATGCCTGATTGCCTCATAATATAAGTGAGTTACTCTCTTTCTCTTTCTTTCTCTACTAGCGAGATGGCTGGGCCTGCTGGCTCCCTATGCGAGCGCAAGCTTGTGGCTGACGTGACGGTTCAAGCTGACGTGCGACTCGGCTGCCTCCAGGGCCAACTTCCGATGCAGGTCAGGCGGCACGCGAACCAAGAACTTGCCCGAGTAGGATTTGTCGGCGATCGGCTGCGGGATATCCTCCCGATTGGCCGCCATGTCCTCGAGAACGGTGCGGACGAGTTGCTTTACCTCACGCAGCGCATCCACTGCGTCGATATCCAGCCATGACAGGCTTGGGAATTCCGCACAGGTCGCCACGTACTCCTCGTCCTCGGGCGACCACGAGACGCGATAGGTGTAATGATCAGCGGCCATCTTGCATCTCCTCTAGCTTGTCGATCGCCTGCACGACCTGCTTGACCTGATACGCTTTCGCCATGCGGCCCTTGTCCGCCTGGATGTTCACCCGGGGATCGCCCGCCCATGGCATTTTGTACACGCAGTGACTTGTCCCTTGCTGGCGAGGTGCGCCGAAGTAGTGCTCGCAGACCCGCTGCGCTTCCACGAAGCGAATGGCTTTGGGGTTCTCCCTCATTCTCGTGACAATGTCGGCCACTGCCGTCATGGATAGGATTATGGTATCAATACTGATACCGTCAAGCCCTATATGGGGCTACCCTGCGCGCTGAAACACCCGCCGCACTGCGGTAGCCGTCCAGGCTCCGCCGCGCGGGGTAGGGATGCCCCGCGTCGTTAGCTCGCGGGCCAAGCCGTGTAGACTCGTCTGCGGCCGCCCGGCGGTCTTGATGTCCTCGATGGCGGCCACGACCCGATGTGCAGCCTGGTCGGCGCCCTTCCGCACAGCAGCACCGCCTAGACGGGCGTCTGGTGGCGCTACAGGCCGGTAGCCTCGATCCCCCCCAAGTCGGACCCCGCGGACCTTTGCCGCCGCCAGGGCCGCCTTAGTGCGGCGGGAAATGGCACGCGCCTCCTCCTCGGCGACTGCCGCATAGATGTGCAGCATGAACGGGCTCGCGGTCGGCATGTCGCACGCCACGAAAGGCACGCCCTCCTCCATCAGGCCGGAGATGAATCTGACGTTGCGGGCCAGCCGGTCTAAGCGAGCGATCAGTAGGGTTGCCCCGGTCTTACGGCATCGCTCCAGCGCCTCCCGCAGTTTCGGCCGGTCGCTGTTCTTCCCGCTTTCAACCTCGACGTAGGGCGGCGCTAGCAGCCGGTCACCAGGGACCAGGAAGCCGTCGATCGCGGCTTGCTGGGCCTCCAGCCCTAACCCGCTCCGGCCCTGCCGGTCGGTCGAGACGCGAAGGTAGCTGACGAAGGTGCGGGACATGGCGGCGCTCCGGTTCGGCCAGCACCCTGATCCATCCTGCATCGTGTGTCAAACCTAACCAACGAACGTTGATGGCTTCTGACACGCCAGCGTCCTGCGCAGCTTGCTGGCCGCGCGCGCACGGCTTTGGAAGAAAGTCGAGCCATGGCGAGTAAGGCCCCGCGTTGTGGTACCACAACGCCTATCCTGCCATCGAACTCCATGCGGTTGTCTGCGCCGATCCGCGCCGATCCGAGGCGCGCGGATAATCGCACTCAGTCGCGCATCGTTGCGATGGCGGGACTCAGATGGAGAAAGTCATTCTATAGAGTGTGGATTATATGCAGGTAGAATTTCTACAACCATGCGCGGAGGGAGTATTATCTTCCACGGCGGACGAACTTTTCGACAGATACTTGCGGAGCAGGATCAACTTTTGATTTGCGGATGCGTGTGGGAACCGGCTGAACGGTCTGCCCGCGCGGGGCAGCAGAGGTTCTGCGGCATCCCCCGGCAACGGCGCGGTTGCGCATGTCTCGTCGCAGGTGCACTCGCGGCAAGCGTGTGGTGTGGGGGGGCCTCAGCCCCCACCCCACCCGCGCGAGCACGGCCCGACTTGCGTCGTCAACCCGCATGTCCCCCGCAGGTCTCCCGCACCCGCATGTCTCGGCATTTTTACTTCAGGGGAAAATAGACATGCGGCCGCATGTCCCCCGCAGGTCTACCCGCAGGTCCCGGTCACTCTGCGGGGACCTCAACTGCACCTACTTGGGCAAGGATTTCCGATGCCTTGGCGTCGTCGAGACTGACCTTGTCTACCGTGTGCTTACTCGCGCTGTGGTAGTAAGTGTCCTTGACGAGCACACCGCTATCGAGCCAGAGGCCCACGATCTTGACCGCCTCCCGTTCGTTCCTGTCCCCAATCTCGATCAGTGGCTTCCCGCACCACGGCGTGTGCTTGGCCTGCTTGTTTGGGCTGTGGACGGTTCGCCGCAGCACGTCGAACACGGCGCGGAGCGTGGTCGCGTCCATGCCCTCGAAGACGGGCCGGGGCTGCCAGCAGGTCGCAACCGCGACGTTGTCGCCATCGGGATACTCCTCCGTTGCGTTCCCGAGTTCGATGCTCGCGAGCCTGAACCAGGTCGCTTTGTCGGGCGGCGGGGCATAGTTCTCTTTGGAGCCGGCGATGCGGACATACCGCCGTGCGTCGCGGCCGATCTGTAGTTGCTCGGCGGTTTCCGGCGTCATGCGGGCGAGGATGCGGCAGGACCGGAAGGTTGCCCGGAGGCTGGTGGCGCCCATCAGGTCATCGGCAGCGCCGGTCGATCCCTTCCGTAGATGGTGGAGCAAGAGAAGCGCGGCGTCGCTATCCCTGGCAATCCGTGCCATCTCGCCGGCAACCTGCGCGACCTGGATGTTGCTGTTGCCGTCCTCCAAGCCGTGCGAGAGGTTAAACGGATCGACGATCAGCAAGACGGCGCCGAGTTTCTTGATGCCGGTGACGAGGTCGGCGCCGTCCGGGAAGCAGATCCCGACTGCCGTCATGGCGGCGAAGCTGATCGGGCCAGCGGGCTTAACCGCGAAATGGATGTTCGCGAGCGCGTGCTCATAGTCCACACCATGATGCACGCAACCGGCGGCAATTCGCCGATGCCATTCGTTCTGATCGTCCTCGTAGCTGACGATCACCACAGGGCCAGCGCGCCAGACGTGCTCGCCGAGAAGCGGACGCCCGGTGATCATCGCCAGTGCCATGACGGTCGCTATGGCGCCCTTGCCACCACCGTCTACCGCGCCGATGACGGCGGCACTGCCGAACAGCAGGAAGCGACCGTAGGCCCAGCGCCGCGGCGGGATACTCTTGATGCCCACCGGATCGATGGCGTGGAACTGCATCCCTTCTGGAGGCGGTGGCCCGCGATCGCTCGTCTCCTCGTCCCCGGCCTCTGCGCCATCGCCTGGCGGCGCCCCCAGATTGCCAGACCTATCCCCGGGCCGCGTTCGCCAGCGCGGACTATCTGGCGGCACGTCCTGCCAGCCGGGATTCGCCGCCTGCCACGCCTCGTCGGGCGGTTCCACATCGAAACGGGCATCCATCAGCGCGCCCCCAAGTTGAGGGGTGACTGCGCACCCTTGGCCAGCCCCCACGCGATCGTGGATCGCGCGTTGGCTCGGTCCACGGCATCGCCACCGGCGGCCAGCACGGCGTCTAGAAGCTGATCGGTAGCGCCGCCGACCGATAGACCTGCCGGACCCAGAACGCCGCCGAGCGTGACGCTGGCGGCGCGCAAGGTCGCGTGGCGGCTGCCCTCCGCCGCGTTGCGGAGCCGGTCCAACGAAGCCGCGATGATGTTCTGGGCGCTGCTACCGGGGTTCGCACATCGCTTGAGCGGCGGCATAGGTTCCGGCGGGGGCTCATAGAACAGCGCCTCGAGCAACCAGCCAGGCCAGTCGGCAACCGGACTATTGTCGGGGCACGGGTGGCCGGCGGCGAACCAGAATACGATGTAACCGCCAGTGCCTCGCGTATCGATGCCGCGGGCGATCTTGCTTTCCGTGTTCCGCACATTCGCGGCGTGGCGGAAGAGCAGGTGATAGCCGCCTGATCTTGTCTGGTACGTCCGCGTCGGGGGAAGTCTCTCCTGCGCCGTGAGGAGCCAAGCCCGGGCCGGCGGGTGCTTCACGTCAACGTCCAACACGTCGATCCCCGATGCGTCGCCAGTCGCGACACCGATCAGTGCGGCGTTCCGATGGGCGAACATGCGGGCGATGGCGACTGGATCGATTGTCGCGTCCAGACAGCCTTTACCACCCTCCCCCTTGCTGATCGCGGGGGTCTTGTCGGGGGAGCATGGGAACACTGCCCAACCGGTGTTACGGGCGACGTTCTTGGCGATATGGCAGGCCTCGGGGATGAGGGTGGTCATGCGCCACCTCCCGCCCGCAGATCATCGGCTCGCCGTGCCAGCCGCTCGGCCTGGGGGTGAAAGCCGAGATGCAACAAATGATCCGCCTGCCGATCGATGCTGGCGGCAATGGCGTCGACAATCTCCGTAGGGTCAGGCTTGCGCCGAACGAGTCGGCTGTTTTTGGAAGGGCGTTTCGCAACGGCCATCGGGAGTTCTCCGGATGGCGCAGAAGGCTTGCACGCGAACTCGGGATGTGCCATCTGGTCAGTGTCCGCCGACCGCTACACATCCCGAACCCCCGCCGCCTACCGCGCGCGGGGGTTTCTATTTGCTGGGGTCGGTTGCGGTCGGGGCGAGGCCAAGAACGGCCACGATCGCCGGCACATCAGCCTCGTTAAAGTACCCTCGTCCCGCTTGGTAATTCGCCGGGATGATCCCTCGAATGACAAGATCGTAGACCTTACGCGGGGCGGGAGGTGGCTGGCCGCTGACTGCTGCGATGCTTCGCGGCAACTGCGAAATTGACTTGAGCTGCATGTCTCATGTTTCCCTGGTCAGTTGTGGGGAATGACCAGGCCGGCTATCGTCAGGGCGTTGAGTGTCCCCGGGTCCGGTAGCTCGGTCCTGGTCGAGTTCCGCCGTCCTTCCTGGCAGAGGGGCGGCGGTTTCGTTTCGGTTAATCATCACGGTTAGATGCCCGATGAGAACCGAGCCGATGGATCGTTCAACCCGTACGGGGTGAACTATCGCCGGTAGGGCAAGGCGGGCGGGCGACGAGAACCAGTAGGTCGCGCTAGCGGTCGGATCGCCATCCCGCGCCACGATCAGCGACGCCGATCGGGCGGTCAGAGATATTGAGACCGAAATGAGCCAGAATGGGGGTTGAAGCGCCGCGGCAACCGCGTCGAGGAGGCGTGCATCGACGATTCTCGCGTCGCCGTTCGGCTCCCACATTCCGCACCGTAATTCCGATAACTCGCACACCGCGGCGGGCGCGTCCTTGTGAGTCTCGGAACCAACAAAGGCGAGGATGGCGCGAGCTAGGTCGGCAAAAGTCATAGCGGCGCCCCGCACTGGCAGCAGCCCCGCTTCAGAGAGCTGGCGGATGCGGTGACGGACCTCCCGTACCGGCTCGCCGGTACACTCCGCCCAGGTATTCTGGAAGTCGGTCTTCGTGCTCACTCAAACTGATTATCATTTACTCGACTTGAGGTCAAGTACATTTAGGTCAACGCGGCTGATTACGCGCCCTTCGACCGCCTCCCGGCCGCTTCGCCAGCAGATCAGGAAGCTTTCACCCCCTTCCCAGGAGATTCAGCAGCCGCGCCGCTGCGATGCGGGCAAGCGCCGCGCGCGCTTCCGTCGCGTCGGGGGGTACGGAAATCGCCGCTCCGCTATCTATCGGCATCTTCTTTCGAATCTTTCCCGTTTCACGGCCACTCTGGCCGCCGGAGTGAAAAGCCGCAGCCGGCGGCCGGTTAGCGGAGGGATCGGGCAGCAGCACCTCGTAGGCATTTGAGGTCTGCTCAACACGCCGTGCCCCCCGCCCTCCCTGCGGCCACGGGACCGATACGAGGCGCCTGACCCACCGCAGCAGCCCCAGCCCTGCCAGGGCCGCCAGCGCCCGCCGGACAGTCCGCTCGGATGCCCGTGCCCATTCGGCGATCGTGTCATGAGCAGGATCCAGGCGCCCATCCGCGCCCAGGAACTTCAGCAGGTAGCGGGCAACGTCGGCTTGGAGCGCCGGGAGCCGCCTGGCCCTCCGTTCGGCCTCGATGCGCCATATCCAGCGGGCACGGGCGTTGCGGTCGAGGGGGCGACGGGGTCCGGTTTGGAAGTCAGAACCGGCGTGCCAGGGGCGCGGGTGGACGTGGGCGATGGGCATGGTTCGGGTGTCCTCGGTCAAGCCGAGGCGCAGCGGGGCTGCCATCAGGACGCACGTCTCCCACAGCAAGGGGAGGCTTGCTTTTTGGCCGGGATGGGGGGAGACTGTTGATTGTCCAGATCAGCAGTCTTCCCGGCCCCGGCCGGATGTCCATTCGGCGCCCTCGTGGCGCCGTTGGCGTTTCTAGTGCTGGGTGATCGATGTCCTTCGCGACTCGCCGCGATTAGCGCGTCGCCGGCAGCCTGTCACATTGACCGATGTCGGGTCGAGAATGACCTGCCAGCAGACGCGGGGTTGAAATGACGCCGTGCGGATTAAGGGTAGGAACACCCCTTCACCAGCAGCGCCCTCCGCCGACAAACGCATCAACGCATCAATCCACGCTTACGCGCCTTGTCTGTTCAAATGCTCGTCGAGCGCTGCCTCGATGATCGCCTGGTGGGTCACCCGCTTGCCCGTCCTGTCCTCCTGGTCGGCAACATATCGGCGGAGCCGCCTGTACTGATCTGCCGTCAGCCGCAGGCTTAGGGTGTGCGCGTAGCCTTTCCCGGCCGATGTGACGCTGGACGGAGACGCCGGGCCGCCCGCGACCTTCGAGACGGTAAGGGAATCGAGATCAGCTTTCGGTCGGAGCATCGGTGTTTCCCAGCAGGGTGTTGACGTAGGCGTACAGGGCCCGCGTTTCGTCGGCGGCCTTCCCAGTGAACTCGGATGCAGCCTGTCCCTCGATCGCGGCGGCCGGGAAGTCCGCCCGGAACACGATCTGGACGGGCGCCACGCGCCCAAGGCTGGCGAGTTGGCGCACGGCGCTAGCCAGGAGCCGCGTGCGGGGGGGCGCCTGCGAGATGACGAACGCCCATGCCGGATGTCTGGCGAGGCTCCTGGCGATGGGCGCGGCGGCCAGGAGGTCATCAGGTGTTGGCCTGACCGGGACCAGCACCGCGTCTGCACTGGCGAGTAGCGAGGGGATATAGGTCGGCTGTCCCGGCGGCGTGTCGATCACCAGCAGTTCGACGCCGGCCCCGGCGAGATGATCGGTCGTAGCGCCCGGCAATAGCGCCACCAAAGCCGGGGTCGTAGCGGCCCGGCGCTTGTACCATCCAGTGGTGGTCCCTTGCGGGTCCAGGTCAGCTAAGGCCGTCGAGACGCCGGCATTCGCCGCCGCCACCGCGATCTCGCGGGCTAGCGTCGATTTCCCCGAACCGCCCTTTGGGGTGTGTAGGACAAGCATTTTCACGCAGCGGTCCTTAACAAGGATGCAGGGAAGGATGCAGGGAAGGATGCAGGGAAGGATGCAAGGAAGTGTTGACGCAGATATCCCGCGCGCGCAAGCGTTGATGCGGGTACATCAACTGACTAACCCCGCGCTCCGCGGGTAAGCGGCCGAACGGAGTGGCTTCGACACCCCCGCCCGACAAGCCTATCGCGCTCCAGTGGCGGATACGACCTTTCCGGCTTTCCTGGGGCGACCCCCT
>Ga0208357_1001114_pt1 | contig 20207 bp, 18 predicted proteins | sample NGESurdeep092012_6_FD_184487 | JGI IMG/M metagenome (GOLD analysis project Ga0208357, IMG submission 184487) | Arctic peat soil microbial communities from Barrow, Alaska - NGEE Surface sample F52-2 deep-092012 (SPAdes) | ecosystem: Environmental > Terrestrial > Soil > Wetlands > Peat ... | reverse complement strand
GGTGCGCTGTCAACGCGATCCCATCCGTCGACCAGCAGGAGTTCGGTCGATCCCGCGTCGACGAGCGCGAGCAGGTCGGCCACGGCGCTGACGGCCGGCCTGGTGAAGTACGCCGCGACGCTCCGGGACGGCAGCGCCCTGTCCCAGAGCTGGGCCGGGGTTTCCTCCATGGACCAGGCGAGCAGTTCACCGCGCGCTGACCAGATCAGCGCGGTGCGCCTCTCGCGCACGAAGATCATCCCCGCCGCCGCGATGGTCTCCACGACCGTGCATGACACCGAGTCGTCCCAGCGCCATACCCGCAGCGTGGCGTCGGTGGAGGCCGACACCACGCGCTCGTCGTCGATCCAGCCGACGCCGGTGACGGTCTGAGCATGGTCGTCAAATCCCCGTACCCGTCGCCCGGAGGCGGTTTCGAACACCCACACCTCTGACGTCCCCGTCGTGCAGGCGAGCAGGTGTCCGCTGGGCGACAGCGCCAGGTTGACGCCCTCCGGGTGGGAACCAGCAGTTCGCTTCGTGGTCAGCGCCTGCTCCCAGACCTTCTCCCGGTTCGGTCCGATCACCATCAGCGTCATCCGGCCCGGCGAGGTGGGGTGCAGCACGGCCAGCCGGTCACGGTCCGGGAGGAAGGCCATCGCGCTGGCCGGCCCCGAAGGCCGACACCCCCGGTTCCGTCTCCTGGGCGGAGGGCCGTCCCGATAGGTCCGCCACCCGTCCGTGACCGTCGTCATCCCTGAACGCCAGCTCATCGCCGTCCGGCGACCAGGTGAGGCCAGGTGCCAGCGCGCAGGCGACCTGGACGTGGGTCACGCGGCGACGGTCGGCGACGTCGAGGACGCTGAGCCGGTGGCCAACGGAGAGCGCCAGTCGGTCGCCGACGGGCGACAGAGCCACGCTGACCGGCTGGTCCCGGTCTCGCCAGGAGTCGGCACTTCGAACCTGTCGCCGCGTCCAAGGCCGGTAGTAATCCGGTTGACGACGAGCTGATCCGGTGAGGGCATCAGGCCCTGGAGGCACAGGCATCACTCCTGGCAGTGGGAATTGCGCATCACCCGTGGCCATATCACCGACAGGCTCACCAGCACTTATTGTCCGTCTAGTCTCGCCTATTCGGCATGATTCGGGGGATACCTATGATCTTTTCTGCACTGTAGTCTAATCGTTATGGCGGATAGCGACCCAACCATACGGAACGACTCGGTGCAGTGGTCGGACTTTGACGCCGGTGAGTACTACAAGATCAACTACGTCTCGGTTCTCCCCGAGGACGCACAGATCATTCAGTGCGCCAGCAAGTTCCTGATTGAGGCCTGCGGGCCGCCCTCCGCTCTCAAGCGGGCCGTGGACGTGGGAGCCGGCACCAATCTGTACCCGTCGCTGCTAATGATTCCGTGGGCTGAGCGCATCGTCTTGACAGAGTACGCCTCGGATAATATTGACTGGCTGCGCAAGAACGTGGCCACCGCGCCAGGCGGCTGGCCCTGGCGGCCCTTCTGGGAAGTCGTCGCGGACCTGCCCTGCTATCGGGCAGTCGGCGATCCTCGGCGCAGGCTGGCGGACGCGCATGAGGTCCGCATGCAGAGCATCTTTGACCTGCCCGAGCGGACCTGGGACCTCGGAAGCATGTTCTTCGTGGCGGACGGCATGACCACCGATGAGGCGGAGTTCGAGCTCGCGGTGCGCAAGTTCCTCGCCGCGCTATTGCCGGGTTCGCCGTTCCTGATGGCGTTCATGGAGGGTTCGCGCGGCTACGTGGTCCGCGGCAAGCGGTTCCCGTCGGTGAAGATCACCCCCCGGTCTCTCGACGCACTGCTCGCCAACCTTCCCGTCACCGGGACCAGCGTTCTCCGGACGGACAACTCGGTCCGCGCGCTGCGGTCCGGGTATGACGCGATGCTGCTCGTTACCGGATTCGTCGCAATCGAGTTAGGATGAGAGGTAGGACCACGCTAGCGCCAATAAGCCCCCCAAGCGCCCGCACCAAGGTCACCATGGCACCGAGGTCTCCGCAATGAAGCAAATACCAGCTCTCGATGCGCTACCGTGCGAAGGTGCGCTACGGTACATTCCCATGGCCGACGTTGACTCCAATGTCCTCGACGCTGACGACCTCTGGAACAGGTTTTCGTCCAACGACTACTGGCGTCGGAACTACAGCAAACTTCAGGCGGAAGATCGGGAGATAATTCGCCTGGTGAGCCATTTCTTGGCATCTGCGTTCGCGGACCGCGCGCCCGCGCAGCGGGCGATCGACGTCGGGTCGGGGGCGAACCTCTATCCCGCCTTGCTGATGCTCCCGTGGACCGAGCAGATCCTGCTGACCGACTACTCCGAGAGCAATGTCAGCTGGCTTCGACGGCAACTCGTCGAGGAGACCCACCCGTGGGCGTGGCTCCCCTTCTGGCGGGAGATGCGGGAGGCGAAGGGCTACGGCGACGTCGACCAGCCGCACAAGCGACTGAGCGAGGCTTGCGTCGATGAGCCGGGGTTCGCCGGGGTCGAGCGGCTCAGCATCTTCGACCTGCCGAAGGCGCGATTTGACCTTGCCACCATGTTCTTCGTCGCGGAGTCGATCACCAAGGAACCCCGGGTGTTCCGCAATGCCGTGGAGCACTTCGTCGGCACGCTGAAGCCGGGTGCTCCGTTCGCGGCGGCCTTCATGGCGGGCTCGGACGGATATGAGGTCGCGGACGCCGTCGCCCCGGCCGCGGCGATTACCTTCCCGGCTGTGCCGATCACCCCGGACGACGTCACGACGCATCTCACCGCCCTCGGCGTGCACGAGCTGAGCGTGGAACTGCTCAAGACAAGCCACCGGGTGCGCGACGGGTACGCAGGAATGATCGTAGCTACGGGTTTCGCCAGCAACCGGAGATAAAACCGGGGAAGTTAAGGCCGGAGAGCCATGGAGATTCAGACACGTCGGCACATCCTGGAGACCTGGCGCGCAGCCGTCGAATACTGCTACCGCGACGACGAGTGGCGTTGGGGCGGCCATCGGAGCGGACGTAATTCGATCAGCGACGCGGAGCAGTTGCTGACCATCCTGTATCCGGCAACCGCCATCGATTCGCTGGGCATCGACAGCGTCGACGAGACCGCGGACGATGTGCTGGATTATCTTCGCTCGCTGGGCGACGCGCTGGACATCCCCCGCCGGCTGATCAGGGCTATCAGCGATTACATGCGCACCTACCTGGTCGACAAAACGCCAGACTTCTCAGGCGACAGCTACTTTGACGTAGCGGGGGAGGATGGGGCGAAGCCAGCGGACGATCAGCTGAGGCTGCATGTCGTTGACTCCTACTCCATGTCCATCTCACTGTGCTTGGCAACGCTGGGCTTCCTTCGGGTGTACCGGGAGAGTATCCGGGGCATCCGCAGCCAGCGGGTGCAGCGCGAGGTCGAGGAACTGGAGAAGCTCGCATCGAGCCGGCTGACCGCGGCCATGGTCGGACTGCTGCGCAGCTTCACCATTAATACCTTCGCCCCGAGCGACCCGCCCGGTCGGACGATGTGCGACATGATCAACCAAGGCAACGTCGCGTCCGAGATCCTCGTCCACGATCTGCTCGAAGAACTGGCGGAGGTCCGCGCCAGCCTCCATCAGGAGCTGACGCTGGGGCTTAGCCAAGTGGCCGAGGAACTCGAGAACCCGGGCCGGATGTTCGAATGCGGCTGGTCTTGGGGCGTCGTTGACGGGGCCCCCGAGATTGCGGGCGTCGATGTCGGCGACCAGCCGGTGGGGATAGCAGACGCGCGGCCCTACCTCTACTTCACCGTGGTCGCCCTCGACGGCATCCAGGACCTGTTCAGCGAGCGGACCCGGATCCTCGGGATCCTCACTGAGGATCAGCAGCGGCTGGCTCGCGCACTGCAGCTGCGGTGGGACCTCACCCGGCAGTTCTGGGCTAAGATCGCGACGTTCGGCGGCGGCCGGTGGCCGTTGGAAGACCTGCCGTGGAAGACCACCGACGGCGCCGAGTCCGATTACTACTCGCTCCTGCTCACCTCGATTGTCATCGAGGGCGCGGGCAGCGAGCGGATCTCGAACGTCGACGTCGCGCGGGTAGGGCGGCTGCTTGAGGAGCTTGCCAACCGCGGCCGAATCATCCGCAGGCCCGCGATGGGCGACCCGGCGATCGGCCTGCATATCCCCGGCATGCAGCTGCGCCTGCTCGGCAGCGAGAAGGTGGCCGACGGACCGCAGCTCCAGTGGACCGTCTCCAGCTATACGGCGCTGGTGCTCAAGCGGCTGTTCCGGGTAGCCGAGCTGATCGGCGACAAGGTGGCCCGCATCCGGTTCCTCGACCTCGCCGACCAGATTTGGGCGCACATCGAGCTCCGCCGGATAGAAGGGCCCAACGGGCGGGGCCTGTGGGACGAGCCGACGCAGGTTTTCCCTGACACGGAGTACGAACCCTACGGTGGCCCGTCCTGGTACCACACGGTACGCATCATCGAGGCGCTGGTGGCCGCCGCCAATGTGACCCAGTCGCCAACGCCCGCCACTCCCGAGCTGGTGGAGTACGCCACGCAGCTCCTTGCGGAGGCCGAGCACCTGTTTGACCAGGAGCGGCTGCGCGGCACCAACGACACCGGCCTCCAGCTGCGGGAGAGCTTCCAGGTCGTGGGGGCGAAGCTGCGGCGCGCCCGCAACCTCCTCAACGACCGCCCGGGCACCGCCAGCATCCTGATCGCTGACGTCCTCCGCCAACTCGACGCCATCGACGCGGCCCGCCAGGACACCGCCAGAATGGGCTGACGATGATCGTCATCGCAACATCAGACAAGGGAGGCACCGGCCGCTCGGTGACCGGGAGCAACGTCTTGTACAGGCGTGCTCTGCAGGGCAGTGACGTGTGTTACGTCGACTTCGACTTCGGCTCGCCGACGGCGGGGGCCATCTTCGGCATCAGCGCGCTCACCCGTGGCACGGTGACTGGCAACGGCACCCACTCCTACCTCCTCGGCCGCTCATCGACCGAGGAATTCTGGAACATCTGGCAGCACTCGGACCGACCAGACCTTCGCCAGCGGCCGCCGGGGACGGGGCGGCTGGTCCTGGTCCCTGGCGATTCCAGCGGCGGCGAGTTCTTCTCCGACGACGCCGTCGTCGATCGTTGCATCGATCTTTTCCTCCGGCTGCACAGCGAGTTCGAGGTCGTGCTGGTGGACCTTAGCGCCGGCCGGTCGTACGCCGCCGACATCGTCATGGCCGCCACCTCGTCACCCGGGCTGATCGACGTGACCACGCGATGGCTGGTGTTCCACCGTTGGACCCGGCAGCACATTCTGGCCGCGCACGGCCTGGTCTTCGGGGAACGCGGGCTGCTGGACATCGGCGAGGCGCACGGCCGCGTTCGCGATGAGTTCATCGAGGACATCCGCTTCGTTCGCACCGCGATCGTGGATCCCAACGCGCCGGACCTGGCCGGGCTGCGGTCGGAGCAGCTCGCCTGGCTCCGCGAGGCCAACCGCGGGCTGCAGCAGCTGGCCGCCGAACGGAGCGTGGGCCGGTCCACCATGCTCGGCGCGGTGCCGCTGGACCCCGTCCTGCAATGGCGTGAGCAGCTCATTACCGACAGCGACGTCTGGGCCAACCACATCGCGAACGAGGCCACCATCACGGCGTTCGACTCGCTCGCCAAGAAGATCACCGACGCCGCTGCCTGGGAACCGCTGTGAGCGAGGTCAAGACCGAATTCCAGGAGACCAGCGCCGAATTCAGGGTTGAGTCACTCCCGCTGTCGCACGTGTCGGTCGAGATAGGCCACCTCTACATGGAGGATTTCAGCGACGGCGAGCAGGCCGTTCGGCGCGCCTTTGCCGCCGCCGCACCGTGGGTCCGTACCGCGCAGAGCCCGCAGGCGGTCGGCTGCGGTAAGAAGTCGGTCCGGGCCAGCACGTGCTTCCTCATCGACGACTACTTCAGCCGGTTCTCGTCCCCTGCCGCCGTGATCCCGATGGTGCTGGCGGCAGCGGAACGGGAAGGCGTGGAGATTGACTACCTGGCCCGCGAGTCGGCCTGCGCGGGCACGAGCGGCATAAGCCCGGCCACCCTGACACTGGGGAGCCTGGTGACCGAGCCCGTGCCCGGAACCACCGGCGGGCGACCGCCGCTCACCGAGACCGGCTGGCTGACCAACGGGCAGCGCTCTCCGGGCGCGGCGCCGACCGAGGCGATGGCCGGGCGCCCCCGGTGGCAGCCGCCGCAGGAGAGCGCGCGCCGGCGGCACTCGATTTTCGTCGACGTCGAACTCTGGGATGCTCCGGAGGGGCAGCGGATCTGGTCGTGTCCAATGCTCGCGGCCGTCTGGCAGTTGATGCGACTGGGGCTCCTGCGCGACCAGGGCCGGGCGGTCGTGACGCCGCAGGACTGGGCCGGCCCGCGCTTCCCCGACAGCTGGGACGAGCTTCCCGCGGTCATCCGGCTCAGGCCCAAGGCGGCGTCATTCGCCGCCTACACGACGATCTCCGTCCTGTCACCGCGCTTCTTGCCGGTCGAACTGGCGGTCCGCACCATTCTCAGCCAGTTCGCCTGCGACCGTAGCGTCTTCACGGAAGCAACCGACCGGGCCGCTCGCGACGCGATGACGCTGCCGGCCGAGCTGGTCGACCGCATCCGCTACGTGTTCACGGCCTCGGGAGAAACCGACCCGGCGTGAAGCCCGCGTCCGCGCTCACTCGTCGATCTGGCGCTCGGGATCGGCTCGTTCCCAGAGCTCCTCGAACCACCCCACAAGGGCGCCGACCCGAGCCGGCTCCGGTGCGAGCCGGGTCCGGAGCTTGCCCGGTCGATTCGGGCCCGAGGCGAACGAGGTGGTCGGCGTCGTCTCGTAACCGACGGCTGCGTCGAAGACGATGAAGTCCAAGACCATGGACCGCATCCAGTCCGGGATGAGTTTGTGATCCAGCATCCGGACCTTGACCCCCGTGTCACGCTGCATCTGGATAATCCTCAGGAAGCTCTCATCGCGGATCATCTCCTCGTGTTCTTGCTCGACCACGAAGATGCGCCGGATCCGGACGTCACGGCTCACCGCCTCGCGCTGAAGCTCGAGATAGCGCCGACCCAGGTCGCTCGTCCAGAGCCCGCCGTCGAGGCCGAGCACCCCGGCGTCCACCGTGGACAGCGAAATCGCGTCGATCGACGTCTGGGCCTCCTGCGTCAGACCGAGCATCCAGTCCCGGTCTTCGCCGTCATAGCCGATCTCCATCCCGGCAGGCAGCTGGCGCAGGAACAAGGCCACCCGGTCGACCTCCCGCCGTGCCAGGCGCTGGAGCAACGGGTCAACCCGCTCGTCTACCTGACTGGCCGTCTCCAGGAATTGCGACAGCAGCGCAGGGCCCAGGCTTGACCGCTCCATCTTGCCCGACAGCTCAGCCAGCCTGCCGATCTGCGTAAAACCCGAGGTCACCCGCTCGCCCACCGCCGAGATGCGCATCTCGGTGTCCACGATGAAGAGAACAAGCGCGACCGCGAACGCAACCACCGCCGCCAGCGCCAAAGAATTTGCAACCTGCATTCCTCCGATTTTCGCGGAGACGAGCGTAATCAGTCCGATGAGCAGCGGGAGCCCGACTTTCAAGCCGATTCCGTGCCCGATGCTCTGTTGCATTCTTCCGCTGGTCATAAGGACTCCGGCCTCGGTGGCTCGGTAAACGGCTGCAGCGCCTCGATAAGGCCGACCGACAACTGATCTCGTATCCGCTCGACCGTCTTCTGCCATTGCAGTGTGAAACCAGACCTGAGATCCAGCTCCTGCCAGATCCTGCCCAGGGTCCTGCTCACGTGCGCGGCCGGCATCCAGGCGTGCACGAGATTGTCGACCCCGGGGCGGAGCATGCTGATCAGCTCGGCGGCGGGACGACGGCGCGCGACGGCCCGGTCCACGACGTCCAGCAGGGTGGAGAGCAGCCAGTCGTGCAGGGCGAGGTCGGCGCAGAAGTCCGCGAAGGCGCGCGGATTCGGCTCCGGGGCCCGCAGCCGAACGGTTCGCAAGCCATCCGCCCCGAGCGTGAAAACAATCTCCTCACGATCCGAGGTCTCAGCCGACCAGCGCAACCGCGTCAGCCGGCCGCGAAACGGCGGGTTGCGGTCCAGTCGTTCGCTGCGCTGAATCGCGCTCAGCGTCCGCGCGTTCACCGCGCCCAGGTCCAAGGTGGTCGCGGTCGACGGGCCGCGCAGGAAACCCGCTGCCAGGTTTTCGTCGGACGCCTTACCGAGGAGCTCGAGCACGCCCGGCTGAGCGAGATAGTGCGACCACGGGCGGCGGCGGCCCGCGGAGTTCTCGCACAAGGTCGCATGGGTCCCGGCCTGAATGATGCGCCCGTCGGTGAGCGACAACCGCGTGGCCGGGGTTCCGACGACCCGGACCTCCCGGCCCTCAGCGAGGCGCGCGGCGCAGTCCACCCCGGTCAGAACCTCGGGGGACCACGCGTAGCGAATTGGCCGCTGCCGTGTCCGCACCGATCCGCCGGGCACGATCGCGAGCAGTTCCACCGCGGTGTGGGCCGGCACCGCGGTGGAGGTTAGCAGGAGACCTGTGTGCACCTCTCCGATGATCAGCGGCACGGTCAGATGATTCCGATTCCTCGGTACGGCATGGCCGCTCGAATCCAATTCACAGCGATTACCTCACCTAAACCAGCGTGGCCTTATTTCACCATACATCCCCGTGCCGCGCAATAGCTGACGAGGGTCGGGAGTGTTCGAGCGAGTCTATCGGTCAGGATTCCTGGCCGGAGCCGTTACCTCGCGGGCGATCAGGTCATCGTATGTCTCGCGCCTGACACCCACCCGTGCAATTCCATCCCGGCAGAAAACCACAGGTGGTCGCAGCGCCGCATTATAGTTGTTTGACATCGTGAAGCAGTAGGCTCCGGTAACGGGGACGGCGACGAGATCTCCGACATGTGGGTTAGCCAATGTAACGTGAGGGGTGATGACATCGCCAGCCTCGCAATGGCGGCCAACCAAATCTGCGACCACATGCTCTTCATTCCAACGGCCGACCACCAGGGGAGAAAACTCCTGGCCGAAGAGAGAATGCTCCAGATTGTCGCCCATTCCTCCGTCAACGGCGACGTAAGTTCGCGCAGTCCGCTTAACCGTGACGACGCGATACAGCGTAAGGCCGACGGGGGCGACGAGTGAACGGCCAGGCTCAACGATAAGGTCTACATCCTCGCCAAGGTTCTTGTGCAGGGCCCTGGTCAATCGCTTGGCGTATTCGCCTATGCTTGGCGCTTCGTCGCCGTGCAGGTACCGCACGCCAAGTCCGCCGCCAAGATCATATACGTCGAACCGTTCCAGCCTTGCCAGTACGGCAACTCCGGCCTCGAACTCTTCTGGACTGAGGATCTGGGACCCAATATGCACGTGAAGACCCTGCAAATCAATGACAGGGATTGACCGCATGCGGGAAATCGCGAGCGGTACCTGATCAACGGGCAGTCCGAATTTCGATTCTGCGTTGCCGGTGGCGAACGCCTCATGGGTCGTAACCGCGATTGCAGGCGCTACTCGCAGTAGCACGGGAACGCGTTCCGTGGCGAACGATTCGATTCGGTCGATGTCGTCGAAGCCGTCGACGACGATATAACCAATGCGGGCGGCGATGGCGGCCTTGATGTCGTCGTCTGTCTTGGCGTTACCGTGCATGACTACGGTGGCTGGATCTGCCCCGGCGTCGAGCGCGATGCGCAATTCGCCAGCGCCAACCACGTCACACCCCACTCCTTCCTCGGTGAGGATCCTGATGATCGAGGCAGACGGAAATGATTTTACCGCGAAGCAAATCCGACTTCTTGAGTGCTGGTGTTTGAACTCTTGTATATAATCGCGGGCACGAGACCTCAGGGCGGCTTCATCGATGACAAATACGGGGGTGCCGAATTCCTCGCTTATCGCCGTGAGCGAGCAGCCTCCGACTATAAGGTCAGCGCCATCGATGGCCGTAGTCGACGGAAACAGTGAAAGATCGGCCACCGGGAATCCCTCCGCTAGCGCACCTTACGTGAGCTCCTATTAATTCCTTTACCACACTTGGCCGGCGGTTCCAACAGGCTGTCGGGCCTAATCACATGGCGTGGTGGGACCGCCGACCGGATTGGATTAACTCCAGTCGCGCAAGTCACCCCAATCGCTGGCGAGCTCAGTCCTTCCTCGCGACCCCGCCGAGGATTCTCATGAATTCGGTGCTGGCCGTGACCGTGACGTCGTCCGGCCGCCACGCCCAGGCATCGGCCAGGCCGGGCTCGACGAGCGTCAGGCGGCAGGGGCCATGGAATCACGCAGCCTGGCCATGCTCCCGGCCGGATCGGCCTCGTCCGGGATGACGCGCAAGACGGCCAGGACGAGCACCGCGACCGGCTGACGGAAGTCGATCAGCCGGCCAACCTCGGGGCTGCCGAGGATGTCGTCCGGGCGGCACACGTCCCCCCGGATGGCAGTGGTCTGGCGACCGGAAAGCAGCGCCTGCGCGTGGCTGACCATCACTGGGTCGATGTCCACGTACACCACGCGCGAGTCCGGGTTGACCAGCTGCGCGACCTCAGCGTGCCGGGCGGGACGACCGGGGACGGTCGGGGACACCCGTCCCGGCTGGCCTCGAAATTGTCCATGCCGCCAAGCCAGCTATTTGGCTTAGGCAAAGCCCTTGGGAAATGCCAGCAGGCAATACCCCTGCCGCCGGAACATGCGTGAATTGTTATCCGGCCGGTATCCTGATAAGCTTGTTTAATTTCTTATTCTGTGCTACGATTTAATCGATGCGGGGATTGCGCTTGGTACCGTTAGCGCGTGCTCTCGAGTGACTCAGCAAAAGATATCAACGCAGTCGACTGGCCCTACCGGGACGAGGACACTCCGCTGACCGGCGTGCTCTGCCAGGACGAGTCGGTTACAGGCACGCGGCCCGGCATCTTGCTTGTCCACGGTGGCGCCGGCCTTGATGAGCACGCCCGCGGGCAGGCCTCGCGCTATGCGGCACTCGGATACGTCGTCCTCGCCTGTGACATGCTCGGCAACGGCGTGGCCGGCGACAGGGACCGGGTCATCGGCAGCCTGACCGCGCTACGGGATGATCCGCAGTTCATGGTTCGCCGGGCGCAGGCGGGCCTGGCTGCCTTGTCGCGTTGCCCCGGCGCGGGCGGGCCGGTCGCCGCGATCGGCTTTTGCTTCGGCGGCATGGTCGCCCTCACGCTGGCCCGATCCGGCGAGCCCCTGGCAGGCGCGGTGAGCATGCACGGCAGCCTGGCCTCACCTCTGCGAGCGGAGCCCGGCAGGGTGCGCGCCCGGCTGCTGGTGTGCCACGGCGCCCTGGACCCGCACGTGCCGCGCAGCGACGTGACATCGTTCGCCGAGGAGATGAACACGGCCGACGCGGACTGGCAGCTGGTCATGTACGGCGGTGCGCTGCACGGCTTCACTCACGCTGACGCGACGCACGCCGCAATCCCTGGAGTCGCCTACCACCCGCTTGCCGACAGCCGGTCGTTCGCTGCCGTCCGCAGCTTCCTGGCCGACGTCTTCGCCTCTGACCCGAGCCAAGGGCGCTGATGTCTGACCTGTGATTTCAGGTCACGAGTGCCCGACAAGGCAATTCCCAAGCTGATAGCCCGCAAGATCACCGAGCGGAATGGTGTAGTGGCAGACTAGAGGACATCTAGCACGCACGTTTAGTGTGTGTTTAAAGGAAGCATCCGCCGAGCCAGTAGTCGTACATGCGGGCAATATTCGGGACCGATGTGTCGATGCCCAGCCCCGCCCGGCTGGCTGCCGTCATGCCCGCCGAGCATAGCTCGTGATCGCCTCGCGTAACAGGCAATCCGACGTTTGCCGCTCAGGCATTTCCGTATAGGTGAAACCAGGGTCCGTTCGAGATAAAGATCTTTTTCTTTCGAACGGACCGTGGATTACTGCCAACGGTCAGGCTGGGACGCTCAGCGCTTTCGGCCGACCGCGCCCCACGCGGTCGACTTGTAGTCGCTGAGGGTGCCGGGGTCCGGGCGCCATTCCTCGATCCGCACCAGGCCGGGCTCGACCAGTTCCATGTCCTTGAAGAAGCGCAGCATCTGCTCGCGGCTGCGGCCCGTGTACTGCTGCTGGCTCATCCGGCCCACGATGCTCTGGAAGCCCTGCTGGGCCTCCTCGTCGAAGATGTCCGATCCGAGGTGGGACAGTGCCAGGTAGCTGCCGGGCGGCAGCGCGTCCAGCACCGTGGCCACGATCGCGTGCGGGTCGTCGGAGTCGGGTATCGCGTGCAGGATGAACAGCATCGTGACGGCCACCGGCTGGGTGAAGTCGAGCAGCCGGCCGGCCCGCGACAAGATCGTGTCGGTATCGCGCAGGTCGGCGTCGATGTACTCCGTTGCGCCCGCCTTGCTGCTGTTCAGCAGCGCGCGGGCGTGCGCGAGCACGATCGGGTCGTAGTCCACGTAGACGACCCGGGATTCGGGCGCGGTGGCCTGGGCGACGTGGTGGGTGTTGCCCGCCGTCGGTATGCCGGTTCCGATGTCGAGGAACTGCCGGATCCCCGCCTCGGCGGTGAGGTAGCGGACCGCGCGGCCGAGGAACGCCCGGTTCTCCCGCGCGGTGAAGCCCATCTCCGGGGCGATCTTGAGCACCGCGTCGACGGCTTCCCGGTCGGCGGCGTAGTTGTCCTTGCCGCCGAGCAGGTAATCGTAGATCCGGGCCTGGTTCGCAACGCTGGTGTCGAACGTCGGCGGCTTGGCCTTGCCGGCGCTGCCGCCGCCCGGTGCTGCCGGCTCGTCGCTGGTCATTTCTGCCCTTCCTGTTCCTGTCATGTCTCCCGGGCGACCTGCTCGATGAAGGCCGTCGTCTCCGCCGGGGTCAGCGCCTCGCCGCTGAGCTGGTCGACGACCTCGAGGTAGTGCTCGACGTCCGCTCGCTGGTCCAGGTACAGGGCGCTGGTGAGCTGCTCGATGTAGACCACGTCGGGCAGGTCCCGCTCCTGGAAGCGCAGGATCGAGAACGCCCCGCTCGCGCCGGCGTGGCCGCCGCGGGTGAACGGGACGGCCTGGAGGGTCACGTGCGGCAGCTTCGCCGCCTCGGCCAGGCGGTGGAGCTGGGCGCGCATCACCGTGGCGCCGCCGTACGGCCGGCGCAGCACCGCCTCGTCCATGACCGCCCAGACCCGCGGCGGTCCCGGCCGGGTCAGCAGGTCCTGGCGCTTCATGCGCAGGGCGACGCGGCGTTCGATCTCGTCGGCGGGCGCGCTGTGGTGGCCGAGCCGGGTGACCGCCCGCGCGTAGTCCTCGGTCTGGAACAGGCCGGGCACGAACTGGACCTCGAAGCTGCGGATGGTGAGCGCCGCTGACTCGAGCCCGAGGTAGGTCTCGAACCAGGCGGGCATGATGTCGCCGTACCTGGCCCACCAGTTCGGGGCGGTGGACTGGCGGGCCAGGGCGAGCACGTCCGACCGCTGCTGCTGATCGGTCACGCCGTAGACGGTGAGCAGGTCCTCGATGTCGCGGATCTTGAACCCGACCCGTCCGGTCTCCATGCGGCTGATCTTCGACCGCGATGCCCGGATTTCGTACCCGGCCCGCTCCGGGGAGACGCCCTTGGCCTCGCGCAGTCGGCGCAGCTGCGCGCCGAGCAGCATGCGCAGGACGGTCGCCTCGGCCGGGACGTCATCCGGATCGGGGCGCAGTTGCGCGCCGATCGGCACGCCAGCTTCCATCACCGCTCCGAAGTCGAGAGACCGGACCGTACCGCTTATTGGCAACACGAACCTACAGGCTTACCTTATATGGGCCGTCGGCCCAGGCTCTGCCAATCGCGGTGAGTGCCCGATCCGGTCGGCGGCCTTACGCAAGGCCGTCGAACTCGCCGTCCTTCACTCCCGCTATGAAGGCGCTGATCTCGGCCCGCGTATAGACCAGGGCAGGCCCGTTCGGGTGGCGCGAGTTGCGCACGGCGATCTCGCCGTCCGGCAGCGCCGCTACCTCGACGCAGTTCCCGCTCGGGTTGCTGCGGCTGCTCTTGCGCCAGTCCGCCCGCAGTTGATCGGCGGGCACTCCGTTGCTGGCCGGCATTGATCCTGCCTCCTTAGAGAACCATGGGAGCACGTGCTGTATCGACGTGCGCAAGATTACCGGTTCTCCGCACTGTGCATCTGCACATTGCAGATGCACAGTGCAACCACCAATAGACCTTTATCTAAAACTCATGGCCGAGGGGTGGTTACGGCTGGCCCGACTGCTCGATGGGGCGGCTGAAGTTGCGGACGGCAACGGTCGCGGCCTGGAGCCGGTTCCGCTGGGCGACCAGCTGCGCCGCCGACTTGGCGAGCGACGCCCACGGCTCCGCCGCCGGATCGATCCGGGACGCCAGCTCCGCGTGCCAGGCTGACGGAGACTCGCCCTCCGCTGGCGGCAGGAGCTGCACCGGACTCGCGGCATTGGCCGTCTCCTGCCGGTAGAACTGCACCGACGCGGCCTCGAGCTCGCTGTTGACCAGCACCGCCGCGCCGGCCTGGACCGGCGCCGGCTGGGCCGTGTCGACCACCCAGCCGCCGGTGTTGTAGATGCGAACCGGTCCGGGGAAGCCGGCCACGGACCACCGGTAGATGAACGGCTTGTGAGTGTGGCCGTAGACGAACGTGACCTCTTCCGGTATCTGCTTCCACTCGTCTTGCAGCTGCCTGAGGATCGGGCCCGCTAGGTAGGCTCGCAGCCCGGCCTGGCCCTTGGGGGTGAGGGTCGCCGACGGGGTGCCGCGCTCGCTCGTGGCCACGTGGTTGGCCTCCCACTGGAAGATCCTGTTCACCGCCCACCGCTCGGCCGGGTGCAGCCAGGCCGGCCCCTTGCCCTTGGCGAGCATCGCCCGGGTGAGGTTGGCCACCAGGCCGTCGATGTCGGCCGGGCTGGTCAGGTCAGCGTAGATCATGCCCATGTCCGTGCCCACCTCGCCGGACCGGCCCAGCGTCGACCAGAAGAAGTCGATCCAGGCGAAGTTCTCCTCTTCCAGGGTCTCGATGTCCTCGAACCCGGAGGGGCGCTGGCTCGGATAGAGGGTGTCCTTCAGCGTCGACATCAGCGAGTAGATGGACTCGGTGAAGTGCCCGTGGCTGACGATGAGGCAGCGGCGCTGGTCGGGAGTCCGCAGGGCCATGTTCGGGTACGACACCCGGACGTCGACCTTCTCTCCGCCCGGCTGGCTGCGAATGAGCCCGGTGAGCAGGGCCGAGTTGGCGGTGGGCCGTTCCGCGGACGGCAGCAGCTTGGTGGTGTGCCAGGGAAGCACCAGGTCGGCGTCGGCCGGCTGCGAGGTCAGGTAGTCCGTGTACTGGTTCTCGCGGGTGCCCTCCCACAGGTGATGGTCGTGGTTGCCTGGCAGGTAGTGGACCACTGAATCAAAGATCGGCCGGCCGGTGCCGAACGCCAGCCGGGCGAAGTTGCGGAATGTCATCGCGGACAGGTTGTCCGGCGACAGGGCCAGGTCCAGGATGTCACCGGCCAGGATGAGCGTCGGCGGCTTTTCCTGATCGCCGATGAGCTGGCGCAGGCCGTCGACGACCAGGCTGAGCACCGGGCTCGGCCGTTGCGGGTCGACAGAAAAGCCGGTATCCGTGGTTGTCGCGGGGCGTTCGTTAAGCATGGTCATCATGCTGTTCTCGGCCCCGAAATGAAGATCGGAAACGATCACATAGCGGATTTCAGCCACGATAAAGAGCCCGCCCTTCCTTTCGACGCAATACTTGCAGCATAGAGCCGAAGGCTCGCCGCAGCCTGCTCATCAAGAGGTGGTCGAAACGCCTCCGCGCCTTTTCACCTGCTGGCCTGACCGCCGATGCTGGCGGCGCAGGTCGCGTGGCCGTGCTTCTCGCTGTATCGCTGGTGGTGCTCCTCGGCCCGGTAGAACGCTGACGCCGGAGTGAGCTCGGTGACGATCTGCCGTCGCCGCCCTTGCTGCTCGGTGTCGCGCGACCCGATCGCGAGCGCCTGCTGAGTCGCTCCGTGGTAAAAGACCGCCGACCGGTACTGGCTGCCGAAGTCCAGGCCCTGCCGGTGCCGGGTCGTCGGGTTGTGGATCCGCCAGAACGTCTCGAGCAGCTCCGGGTAACTGACTTGGGCCGGGTCGAACCACACCTCTACGGCCTCGGCGTGGCCGGTGCGGTGGCCGCAGACCTGCCGGTAGGTCGGGTTGGGGACGCGTCCGCCGGTGTAGCCGGCGGCGGTCTGCAGTACCCCCGGAGTCTCGCGGAAGGCTGCCTCCACTCCCCAGAAACATCCCGCCGCGAATGTCGCGCGCTCGGCTCCTTCCGGGCCGTGGCCCTCGAAAGGCGGCGGAAGCGCCTGGCGGGCAGTGGAGTTCTGGTGGCCGAGCTTGAACATGTGAGTCGCCTCCGAGCGGTACCTAGTACGGTCAGCGGAGGCCGGCCACCGTTTTGTTCCGGGCCGGCTCGGGGCCCTAACCCAGCCTGAGGCCGCCGGTCAGGATGCATCGGCTTTGGGCGCGCTTAGCGGCTCGCCGATTCCGGCCCTCCCGTTCACCGCCGGTGCCGGTCCCGCAGGTATCAGAAGCTCGAACGTCGAACCCTTGCCGACAGTGCTATTCACCCGGACGGAGCCGTGGTGGGCTTCGGCGATTGCCGCCACCGTCGGCAGCCCGAGCCCGAACCCGCCGACCTCCCGGCTCCGGAAGGGAGTCGCGCGGGAGAACCGGCCGAAGATCCGCTCCAAATCGGCCTCCGGGATGCCGCAGCCGGAGTCTGCCACCGTGAGGATGACGTGCTCGTCTTCGATGCGGGCGCTGAGCTCGATACGGTCGTCCTTGCCCGTGTGCGCGATGGCGTTTTCCAGGAGCGCGTCAAGCGCCACCGCGAGCCGGTCCGTGTCACCCGGGACGGTCGCGTCCGCCACTTCCCCCAGCCGCCACCTCCGCGGCGTGTAGCCCCAGCGGTCCAGCGCTTCGATCACGATCGAACCAACTCCGACCGGTGCCACGTCAAGGAAGCCGGGGCTGCCGGCCGCGGCAAGCAGCAGCATGCGGCTCGACAGCCTGCGCAATCTCGCCAGCTCGCCGATAACCACCCGGGCGTCCTCGGCGACTATTTTGTCGGTGACCGTCTGCTCAATGAGCTCGGCGTGGCCGAGCGCCACCGTGATCGGCGTGCCTAGCTCGTGCGAGGCATCGACCAGGAACAGTTGCTGCTGCTCGAGCAGGCGCAGGTTCTGCCGCGAGACGCGTTCGACTTCTTCCATCGCCGCGAGTCGCTCCAGGAGCGCGGCCTGCCGACGGCGACCGTGCCAGACCATGGCCAGGAACATCAGCGCGACCAGCGGGACCTCGACCAGGTAGTCCGCTTCCTGCTGACCGTCGACCACCTGTCCCAGGATGATCCCGCCGGTAGCCAGCGTCACCACGGCCACCGTCAGGATGGCGGGCTGCAGCCGCCACATCCTGAGCCCGTAAACGAGTGTCAGGCTCACCCAGATGACCAGGAAGGGGACCGTCGACCATGACCCCATCTCGTGCATGCCGAGCAAGTTCACCCCGACGAACACCGCCCAGACGATGTCCACCCACGACGACCGCGCCCAGCGCGGTCCCCGCCTCAACCGCCTGCCCAGGGCAGGCCACCGCAACCGCATAATGCCGCCTCGCCTGCTAGCCACCTCAGCCGCACCGATGTCCGTGCCGCAGCTCTTCCCGACACCGGATTGACGTCTCTCTCGCACGGCATCAGGCCAGGCCGGATGCCAATGCTTCCACGGTAAGGGCCTCGCGGCGCAGGAGCTAGAAACCGGCACGAAGGTGACCAATCCGTCATCGGGGCCGTTGGCGCCCGGCGCTCGCGGACGTTCGAGTTTTAGGCGGGTGGCCCACGGCGTCCTTCGCTCTGCCGCTTCCGCAAGTGCAGTTCATAATCGGTGGTGACCCGGATGGCCCGTAACCTGCCGATAAGCGTTGTAAGTCCGCGCGGCGTCCTAGGATTGCCTCATGGCGGAATTCGATCCGAGTGTCCCGAGCATCGCGCGGGTCTACGACTCCTTCCTTGGCGGCAAGGACAATTTCGCGTCGGACCGCGCCCTGGCGGACCGGATGATTGAGATGGCTCCGCTGGTCCCGGTCATCACGCGTGAGAACCGCCAGTTCCTCATCCGCGCCGTGACCTGGGCGGCGAGCCAGGGCATCGGCCAGTTCCTCGACCTCGGCTGCGGCATGCCGACGTCGCCGGACACGCTTGAGTCGGCCCGCGAGATCATCGCCGACGCGCGAGTGGCGTACGTTGACAACGACCCGGTCGTCCTCAGCCACCTGAACGCACGGGTTGCCAAAGGCATCCCCGGCGTGACAGTTGTGGCTGGTGATGCGCGCGAGGTGCCGGTGATCCTCGACGGCGTCCAGGCCGGGATCGACCTGTCGGCTCCGGTCTGCCTGATCATGGGGTTCCTGCTGCACTTCTTCACGGCCGACGCGGCACGAGACCTGGTAGCCAGGTACACGGCGGCGCTCCCGGCGGGAAGCCTCCTGGTGCTCTCCGCGATCCATGTCGACACAAAGGGCTCGGACGAGGGCTTCGCCGGATACTCCAGTGCCGTGGCACCGGTGTATAACCATTCGGCCGCGGAATTCGCTAGCTTCTTTGACCCGCTGGAGATCCTGCCGCCCGGTGTGGTTGACGCGCGCCTATGGCACGCTCGGACAGGCGCGCCGGACCTTTCCCAGCGTGACCAGTACGCCATCGCCGGCGTCGCCCGTGCCAGAGCATAAGGGCAGCTGGTAACGGCGCGGCGGGAACCACCGCCCGTTCAGAAGAATCAAGAGCATTATCCCGAACGGACGGTTGGCTTCGTGCCGACAGCTCCGACTGGGCCCCTGGCCGCAGGTGGCGAAACCGCGTGCTCCGCTAGGAGCGGGCCCGGTTCAGCCCGCGGTGGCAGGGGCGACCAGGTGCCCGCCGAACACCCCGGCGATGGTGAGGACCGCGAGGAGCGCGCCGACCACACCCACGATGATCGCGCCGGTCGCGGCGGACTTGGCCCAGCCCGGGGTGCCGCTGCGCAGGATCCTCGGCCATAGCAGCGCACCGGCGCCCAACAGCACCGCCGCGGCGGCGAACGCGAGCGCCCACCAGCCCTGGGTGTTCCAGCCGCTCGCATACATGTTCAGCTGCTGCTGAGCCGTCATGCCGGAGCTCGGGGCCTTCACTTCCGCGCTGTACTGGCTGTGACTGATCACGACGCTGCTGGTCCAGTTCGTCGTCAGGGAGACGACCGCCAGGGCCAGGCCGGCGAAGCCGAAGCCTCCGCTCACTGCGCCGGTGCCCCGAACGCCATCCGGGGCCTCGTCGTCTATCCCGGTGAACTCTTCAGAAAGATCGTCGATCTCGGAAGGCTCCTCAGGAAGATCGGCTTGTCCATCCGCGGAGTCGAGGTCGATGAGCGTGGACCCGGAACCGGCGTCCGCCCCGCCCTTGTTCGTAGTGTTATCGGTCATAGGCGGCCACCGTAGGGGTAAAGGCTGAGTGCGAGATGAAGGAACGCTGACCACCAGCGGTCCTTCGATCGTCCGCATCGTGGTCCTAGTGAATGCCGGCGTTTCATCTCATCCGGGTGATGCCGTCATGCTCGGCTGATGCTTGCGTGGTACCAGCACCCTGGAGCATCCGCGGTGCATGACTGGCCAGCAGCGGCATATCCCTGCCAGCCCGGAAGGACTCGGCCATGACGGTGACAACCGATAGGTCTGCGACCGCAAAGTCTCCCGCGCATGCGGTTCCGCTGCAGCGGACGCGAGCCGGGGCGGTAAAGCCTCCGAGCCGGGCGGACCGGGCGGCGCGGGGAAAGGATGCCAGGGCGGCGGCACCGCTGGACTCGCACGCCGAGTTCCGGCCAGGTGCGGGGCGTGACCCGGTCGGGCTTCTGCTGGGTCAGGCGGCGTCGCGGGTGCCGGAACTGGTGCCGGTCCGGCACGGGCGGATGCTGGTGTCCCCGTTCACCTATTACCGTGGCGCGGCGCTGCCGATGGCCGCTGATCTGGCCGGGACGCCCGCCTCGGGGCTCCAGGTGCAGATGTGCGGTGACGCCCACCTGTCGAATTTCGGCGCGTTCGCCTCGCCCGAGCGGAACCTGGTCTTCGACGTCAACGACTTCGACGAGACCCTGCCCGGGCCGTTCGAGTGGGACGTCAAGCGGCTGGCCGCGAGCCTGGCCGTGGCCGGACG
>Ga0208357_1001112_pt1 | contig 20220 bp, 16 predicted proteins | sample NGESurdeep092012_6_FD_184487 | JGI IMG/M metagenome (GOLD analysis project Ga0208357, IMG submission 184487) | Arctic peat soil microbial communities from Barrow, Alaska - NGEE Surface sample F52-2 deep-092012 (SPAdes) | ecosystem: Environmental > Terrestrial > Soil > Wetlands > Peat ... | reverse complement strand
GAAGCCTATGCCGACGCCATGGAGCTCAATGTCTGGACCGGCACCGAACTCGTCGGCGGCAGCTATGACGATGCGCGGCAGCGCTGGAATCTCAGGTTGCGCGCCGACGGCAACGAACGCGTCGTGCACCCGCGCCATCTCGTCTTCGCGACCGGCGTCAGCAGCATTCCGTTCACGCCCGATCTGCCGGGGTTGAATGACTTTGCCGGCACCGTCTCGCATTCCGGTTCGTTCGCTCGCCCCGAGCGATGGAAGGGCCGCAAGGCGCTGGTGCTCGGCACCGGTACCAGCGGCCACGACGTTGCGCAGGAACTGCATACGGTCGGCGCCGACGTAACCATCATCCAGCGTAGCAAGACCTACGTGGTCAGCCTGCCCGAGGCGCAGAGCGTCTACGCCATCTACAAGGAAGGCATCCCGTTTGAGGATTGCGACCTGCTCGCCACCTCATTCCCCTACCCCGTCTTGCAGCGTTCATATCAATTATCGACCGCCAGGAGCCGCGAGGTCGACAGACCGCTGCTCGATGCGCTCACGAACAGCGGCTTCCGCTTGCATTTCGGCGAGGACGAGACCGGTTTCCAGATGATGTATCTGCGCCGCGGCGGCGGCTATTATTTCGACGTCGGCTGTTCGGAACTCATTATCTCCGGTGCGGTGAAGCTTCTGCAATTCACCGACATCGACCGCTTCGTCGCGGAAGGCGCGCGGCTCAAGGACGGCCGCACCGTTGCAGCCGACCTCCTGGTGCTGGCGACAGGCTACAAAAGTCAGCAGGACGCGGTGCGGCATTTCCTCGGGGACGCCATCGCCGACCGCATCGGCCCTGTCTGGGGCTTCGATGAAGGCGGCGAATTGCGCAACATGTGGCAGCGCACGGCGCAGCCGGGTCTGTGGTTCACGGCGGGCAGCCTCGCGCAATGCCGCATCTTCTCGCGCTATCTCGCGATTCAGATCAAGGCGCTGGAGCAAGGGATCGTCGCCTAGGCGCGCAGGCGCCGATTGCGCAGCAGCCACAGAGCCGCGTTCCAGGCGAGCCCGACGCAGAGCCCGGCGAGATAAGACCACCACACGCCGACCGGCACTGCCATGAAGTGCACGAGGAGCAGACCGAAGCCGAGTCCGATCAGCGGCGCCTGCACATGCGCCGCGGTGCTTGCCGCCGCCGGGCCTCCGAGGCGCGTGTGCAGGATGACGAAGAACGAACTCATGGCGATCGGGAAAAAGGCGAAGAGGCCTGAAGCGAACGAACCGATCGAGTAGCTGGCGGCGGTGACGGCAATAACGACGAAGGTGACGATAACAGCGCGCCAGGCAAGATCGGCGACAGTCAGGTGCACGCGGCCCTTGACGCCGCCAGTGGCGCGGAACCGCCTGCCGGCCAGGATGGTCAGGGGGAAGACGATCGCGAACGTCAGCATGGCGGTCGGCGCTGTCCACTGGACATGGCTTGACAGCAGCGCCAGGACGAGCCAGACCGCCAGCGCGCCGGCAATGCTGACCGGCAGCGAGCGCCGCTGCGCCAGCGCGGCGTAAGTGAGCGCGAACACGGCGCAGATCGAGTTCGACACGATGCTGCCGACGGCGCTGTTGGCGATGAAGGCCGGCGGATGCTCGAGCGCCAGAATGATCATGGCCGCCCCGCCCGCGGTCGGCAGCGACGCCATCAGCGCGCCGATGAACGGCCCCGTGCGCTCGACCACGACCGAGGCGGCGACGACGATGCTCGCCGTCATCGCGATCTTCAGGAGCAGGCCGAGCGCGAATGCGAGCATCGCTTACACCTTGAATCCGAAGCGGCGCGCCTGCCAGATGGTCACGCTATAGCCGACCGAGACGGCGAGGGCGAGCGCCAGGCCCGTCCACTTGCCGAGCGGCTCGGCGGTGACATGCAGCACGATGCAGGCGACGCCGAAGCCCGCAAGCCCGAGCACGGCATTGGCCATCACCGCCGCCGTCGGCTTGCCGCCGGCGCGGTTATGCAAAATGAGAATGATACTGGTCAGCACCACCGGGAACACCGCGAGCAGCCCGCTCGCGTAAGGGCCGATGCGAAAGCTGAACGTCACCAGCACGCCGACAAGCACGGACACGAGACCTGCCCGCAGCGCGTAGTCGTACCAGCGGCGCCGCAGGCGGATCATCGGCACCTGCCGCAGCGGCCGCACCAGCCACAGGCCGGCGCCGATCGCACAGACGTTCAACAGCACTGCCGGCAGAATCGACCAATGCAATGAGTCGATCGCGAACGCCAGGACGATCCAGACCGCATATGTTCCGCCGAGGCTAACCGCGAGCCGGCGTTTCTGCGCCAGCAACGTGTAGACGCAGGCAAAGGTGGCATTGGCGGCGTTGATGGCGAGGCTCGCCACCGCACCTTGCGCGATAAAATGTGCGTCGTGATCGAGCGCAAGAAATACGTAGGCTGGGCCGGCGCCGATCGGCAGCGTCGCGACCAGCCCGCCGACGAGCGGCCCGGCGCGCTCGGCGGTCACCGTCGCGCCGACGACGAAGGCGGCGGTGATGGCCATCTTGGCAATGAGGATGAGCGCGAAGGCGAGATCGGGGGGCATTGCTGTTGTTCTATAGCGCCCGAGCACGGCGGATGTCGATGTGCCCTTTCCCCTCGTGGGAGAGGGCATTGAGAGCATTTCCATGCACTCTGTTGGGTGAGGGGGCATCCCCCTCACCCATTCTTTTCAAGAGAACTGCTGCGGCTGCCCTCTCCCACGAGGGGGAGAGGGCTCAATTACGCGCGCCACCGCCGAACAGCAAATCCTCTCACGCCCGCGCCATCCGCACGTCCACCGGCGGGCCGCTTTTGATCGTTTGATAGACGACGCAATAGCGCTCGGTGAGCTTCAAAAGCTGGTCGAGCTTGTCCTGCGGCGCATCGGTATCGACATCGAACCGCAAGCGGATCTGCCGGAACCCGACCGGCGCATCCTTGGCGACGCCGAGCGTACCGCGGAAGTCGAGTTCGCCTTCCGCCAACACCGTTGCCGACTTGAGAGGAATGGCGAGCGCGGTCGCCACCGCCTTGAGCGTCACGCCGGCGCAGGCGATCAGCGCCTCGAGCAGCATGTCGCCGGAGCAGAGTTCGAGGCCGGAGCCGCCGGTGGCCGGATGCAGGCCGGCAATGGCCAGCGCTCGGCCGGTCTCGATCTTGCAGGCGATGTTGGAATCGTCGAGCGTCCCTTTCGCCTTGAGCGTGATCACGGCGGCGTCAGGGTCATCCTTGTAGCGCTGCTTGATCGGCGCCTGAAGGCTGCGAAGCTGATCGGCGTCCATCGCATATCCTCCGAATTCATGCAGTCAGCGCGGCCCAGGGCGATGTCACCGCGGCCTCGTGAAACAGCAGCAGGCTGCCTAGGGCATCGCCGGCGGCGACGCAAACGACAAGATCGTTATCGACGAGAGGCTTGATATGCGCGTGATCGAGCAGCTCGCGCAGGCGATCGAGACCGGTCACGCGCAACGCCTGCCCGGCCATATAGGGAACGCTCGGCACGTCGAAATTTGCAATTGCGGATATGAAACCGACCTCGACAAAGACGATGCGTCCGCGGTCGAGCGGTACGATGCTGAAGCGCCCATCCTCGACCGGATCGCGCCCCGCGAACCGGCCGAAACGCGCCGCGGCTTCATGAGCGTCGGCGACGCATAGCAGGATGTCGCTCAGGCCGTCCGCGCCGTTGGCGAGCGGCGCCGACGGCTCGGCCCAGGTCAATTCCGGCGTATGGCAATAAGCGAACTGCACGCGCCCTTCCGGCATGACGCCGGGCTGCGACCGCAGCACCGACCAGCGTACCTCGCGCAGGCCTTCCGGCGTCTCTTTGTGGCGACGCAGATTGATCACCTCCTGCATGCCAAAGCCGTTCGCCATTAGGCGTTCGCGCTGCGCCGGGATGTCGGCATGCGACAGCGCGATGAGATGCAGCCCGGCATAGCCTGTGAGCGCCACCTTGAGCTGATCGCCCAGTGGCGTCTCGTGCGTCGCCGCCAGCACTTCGAGAAAGCCGCGGCGCAAGCTCGCCAGCCGGTTCGACGTACCGGATGGCTTCAGCCGGCCTTCGGCGTCGGCGTTCTGCTGCAAATTGATCGGCGAAACGGCAAAGCCGAGGCGCTCGAGTTGCCTCCCGGCGGCGGCCAGATCGGCAGTGAAATAACCGACGTGGTCGAGGAAGACCTCATCGCCGGCCGGCAATTGCCGGTCGGCCCAGGTTTGCGCCGCGCGCATCGCGCCCGCGTCAGCCCGCCGCCGGTTGGAGCACGATGCGGCCGACCACTTTGCCGGCGCGCAGGTCGGCCATCGCTTCATTGACCTGCGACAACGGCCGCGTCGCCACCGGCACGTCCGGCAGACCGGTGCGCTTGATCAGGTCCATCAACTCGGCCATCTCCGGCACGCTGCCGACATAAGAGCCCTGGACGGTCAGCGCGCGCATCGGAATCGGCGGCAGCGACAAGGTAATGTCGCCGCCGAAGAGGCCGACGATTACGTATTTGCCGCCCTTGGCCAGGCTGTCATAGCCGAGCCGCGCGGACTGCGACGAACCGACGAGATCGACGACGCCCCAGGCGCCGCCATTGGTCAGCTTCTTGATCTGATCGACGGCATCGCCCGCCTTGCCATCGACGACCGCCTTGGCGCCCGCCTTCCTCGCGGCGTCGAGTTTCGCCGGATCGATGTCGACGACGACGGCCGAGTGGCCTCCCATCTTCTGATGCAGCGCGAGGCACATCAGGCCGAGGCCGCCGGCGCCGATGATGACGGTCGGCTCGCTCTTGAGCGTCGTCAACTTCTTCAGTGCGCCGTAAGTGGTGACGCCCGAGCAGGCGAGCGGCGCTGCGCGCTCCGGCGCCATGTTGCCAATGTCGAACAGATAGCGCGGGTGCGGCACCATCAGGTGGGTGGCATAGCCGCCGTTGGAGAAGACACCGAGGCTGCGCATCGCGGTGCAGAGATTGTCCTCGTTGCGCAGGCAGGGGCCGCATTTGCCGCAGCCGATCCACGGGTCGGCGAGCATCTTTTGCCCGATTTTGACGCCCTTGGCGTCGGGGCCGACCGCCACGACCTCGCCGACGTTTTCATGACCGAGGGTGATGGGCAGGTTCATGCCGCGCTCCTGCAAGCTCAGCCTCTTGCCGCCACCAAGGTCGAAGAAGCCTTCGGCCAGATGCAAGTCGCTGTGGCAGACGCCCGCCGCCAGCACCTTGAGCAGGACTTCCGTTCCCTTCGGCTCCGGCGTCGGCTGCTCGTTGCATTGCAGGGGCTGGCCGCACACACAGACCTGAAACATTCGCATCGCATTTTTCTCCCGGTCGACCTTGTCCGCAGGGAACCACACTCCGCGCCGCCCGTCACCCCGCGCGAAACGACCGCATTTTAGGCAGGTTCGGGCGACAATGGATATCTTCCCCGCCGGGCGGTGACACCCTCCCCACACTCCGCTATGCCGAGGAGCGCATGGCCTCACTTGTTCTCGACCAGACCCGCTCCGCGGCCGATACGGGCGCAAAGCCGGGCGATCTCATCGACGCGGCCGCAATCGCCGCCGACCTCGATGCGCTGGCCGCCGCCCGCAACGGCAGCGAAGCCGAATTGCGCACGGCGGTAGCGCAGCGATTGAAGACGGCGCTCCAGGACGGCCGCGCCAAGGCCGAGCAGATCCTGCTCAAGAACCGGGATGGCCGCGGCTGCGCACAGCGCCTGTGCCGGATGGAAGACGAGATCATCCGCCTGCTCTACGATTTCACGCGCAAGCATCTCTATCCTTCGCAGAATCCGTCCGAGGCCGAGCGCATGGCCGTCGTCGCGACCGGCGGCTACGGCCGCGGCTTGCAGGCGCCAGGCTCCGACATCGATCTGCTGTTCGTGCTGCCCTACAAGCAGACGGCGTGGGGCGAGTCGGTCGCCGAGGCGATCCTCTATTGCCTCTGGGATCTCGGCCTGAAGGTCGGCCACGCCACCCGCTCGATCGACGAATGCATCCGCCAGAGCAAGGCGGACATGACCATCCGCACCGCTATCCTCGAGGCGCGCTTTCTGCTCGGCGACCGCGCGCTGTTCGACGAGATGATCAAGCGCTTCGACGAGGAAGTCGTGCGCGGCACCGCCGCCGACTTCGTCGGTGCCAAGCTCGTCGAACGCGAGGAACGTCATCGCCGCAGCGGCCAGTCGCGCTATCTGGTCGAGCCCAACGTCAAGGACGGCAAAGGCGGACTGCGCGACCTGCACACATTGTTCTGGATCGCCAAATACGTCTACCGCGTGCGCGAACCGTCCGAACTGATCGCGCGCGGCGTGTTCGACCGCGGCGAATATCAACTGTTCCGCCAGTGCGAAAACTTCCTGTGGTCGGTGCGCTGCCACATGCATTTCCTCATGGGCCGCGCGGAAGAGCGGCTTTCGTTCGACATCCAGCGCGAGATCGCGGTCAGGCTCGGTTACACCGAGCATCCTGGGCTTCAGGACGTCGAGCGGTTCATGAAGCACTACTTCCTGGTGGCCAAGGATGTCGGCGATCTGACGGCGATCGTTTGCGCCGAGCTCGAGGACAGCCACGCCAAGAGCGTGCCGGTCCTGAGCCGCGTGATGGCGCGGCTACGCCCGGTGCGGCGCCGCACCCTGAGCGAGAGCGACGACTTCATTATCGAGCACAATCGCATCCTCTGCGCGAGGCCGAACGTCTTCGAGCGCGACCCCGTCAACCTGATCCGCATTTTTCGTCTCGCTCAGAAGCACAATGTCGCATTCCATCCTGACGCGATGCGCATGCTGCGCCGCTCGCTCAAGCTGATCGACGCGAAGCTGCGCGAGGACGAGGAGGCGAACCGCCTGTTCCTCGAGATCCTGACGTCGGAGAACGATCCCGAGACGGTGCTGCGGCGCATGAACGAGGCCGGCGTGCTCGGCCGCTTCGTGCCGCAGTTCGGCAAGATCGTCGCCATGATGCAATTCAATATGTACCACCACTATACGGTGGACGAGCACCTGTTGCGCTGCATCGGCGTGCTGGCAGAGGTCGAGCGCGGTGGCGGCAATGACACGCCGCTCGCCAACGAACTCATACACAAGCTCCGGCCGGGCAGCCGCGCGATCCTCTACGTCGCGCTGTTCCTGCATGACGTCGCCAAGGGCCGGCCCGAGGACCATTCGACCGCCGGCGCGCGCGTCGCCCGGCGTCTGTGTCCGCGCTTCGGCTTCTCGGCGGCCGACACCGACCTGATCGCCTGGCTAATCGAGCAACATCTCGTCATGTCCAGCGTCGCACAGTCGCGCGATCTGTCCGACCGCAAGACGATCGAGAACTTCGCGTCGATCGTGCAGTCGACCGAGCGGCTCAAGCTGCTGACGATCCTCACCACCGCCGACATCAAGGCGGTCGGCCCCGGCGTGTGGAACGGCTGGAAGTCGCAGCTCATCCGGACGCTCTATTACGAGACCGAACCTGTGCTGACCGGCGGCTTCTCCGAGGTCAACCGCGCCCAGCGCGTGACGGCCGCGCAGCAGGAATTCCGCGAGGCGATGCAGGCCGTGCCGGCCGAATGGCTGGAAACCTATATCGCCAAGCAATATCCGGCCTACTGGCTCAAGGTCGATCTGGAGCACAATGTCGCGCACGCTAACTTCGTCCGCGCGACCGAGGAGGCCCAGAAGACGCTCGCCACCATGGCCCGCTTCGACGAGAATCGAGCGGTCACCGAACTCACTCTATTGGCGCCGGATCATCCGTGGCTTCTGTCGATCATCGCCGGCGCCTGCGCCATGGCGGGCGCCAACATCGTCGACGCGCAAATTTACACCACGACCGATGGCCGCGCTCTGGATACGATTTCGATCTCGCGCGAATTCGATCGTGACGAGGACGAGGAACGCCGCGCCGGGCGCATCGCCGACACGATCGAGAAGGCGTTGCGCGGGCAGCTCAGACTTCCGGAGATGGTCGGCAAGCGCGCTGTCCCGAAGGGCCGCATCCGCGCCTTCGCACTGGAAACGACGGTCACGATCAATAACCAGTGGTCGCACCGCTACACGATGGTCGAGATCACCGGGCTCGATCGTCCGGGCCTGCTCTACGAGATGACCGCGACGATCTCGAAGCTCAACCTCAACATTGCCTCCGCCCACGTCGCCACGTTCGGCGAGCGGGTGGTCGACGTGTTCTACGTGACGGATTTGTTGGGCGCGCAGATCACATCGCCGACGCGGCAGGCCGCGGTCAAGCGGGCGCTCGTTGCTCTGTTTGCGACGGATGCCGAAAAGAAGGCGCGGACAGAGGCGTCCTGACGATCGGATCGGAGGCCGCGTCCGCTAGAGGCCCGACGAGGCCCCGCGCGAAAAAGCGAACGCGTGGATGCCGAGCCGGTGGCGCACGACGACGAACAAGGCGACGGATTCAAACACCATCGCCGCCGAGGTCGCCGCCGCGGCGCCGAGAATTCCCCAATACGGAATGAGCTGCGCGCAGCCAATCAGGTTGACCGTGAATGCGGCGGCGTAGACGAGCGCGCAGGCGCGCTGTGAGCCGGCCATCGTCAACAGCCGCTCCGCCGGACCGACCGATGCGCGCGCAAGCGGGCCGAGCGCCAGAACGAACATCGCCGGATAAGCGCCGACGAAGCTCGGGCCGAACAGCCGCAGCAACGGCCAGCCCAAAGCGAGGATCGCGACGGTGGCCAGGAGCGACGGCCAGAATGTCCAGCGCACCGTTTTCGCGACGAAGCCGGCAAGGCCTTCATGGTCGCCGGCCAGATGATAGCTGCTGAAACGGTGCGCCGCCGCGGCGCTCACCGAGAAGGCGACGAACGACACCATCATCAGGGTCCGCGCGGCGCCGTAATAATGCGCGACGTCCTCCGGCGGACGGAACTGCTGGAGCATGATCACGTCGGTGTAAGTGAGCAGGGTGTAGAAGCCCCACACCAGGATCATCGGCGTCGAGGTCGAAAGCCATGACCGGATCTCGTAGCGCCGCACGCCCGCCGGCACGACGCTCGCCAGCCGGCGCATCAGAACGACGAGATGCACGGCCGACGTCGCCGCAGCGGCGAGCACGATGGCCGCCATCACCGTGACCGCATCGGCCTTGATGCCGGCGGCCACAACGGCTCCCACCAGCGCGACGATCAGGAACGGCCGCCAGAAAAAATGCGGCGTCAGCGCCAGGCCGATCCAGTTGTAGCTGCGGGCGATGCCGTCGAACTGGATGCAGATGCTGACGAAGGGCAGCGCGAGGCAGGCGAGATAAAGCGGCGCGATCTCGGCCGGCGCGAGATGCGGCTTCAAGATCGTCACCAACCCGGCGGCAAGCGCCGCTCCGGCGATCGCCAGCGCCAATACGACGCGCCACGAACCGAACAGGAAGCCGCGCAGCCTGTCGTCGTCGTTCGACGCCTTGTAGGCGGGGATCAACCGCTGCGCCGCCAGCGGCAGGCCGAGATGAATGACGTCCGCCGCGAGCAGCACCCAGGTCCAGACATAGACATAAATGCCGAACTCGGCATTGCTCATCCAGCGCGCGAGCACGATCTGCGAGAAATACACCGCGCCGGCGCTCGCCACGCGAATGACGTAAGCCGCGCCGGCGACGCGCGTAGTGACCGCGTGATCGCCCTGCCCGCCCAGCATCCCGCGCAGGCGCTCGAGTGCCCCTTGCAAAACGGAAGCGCGCAGCGGCGCATGCTCGACGTCGGCCTGAGCCATCCTTGTCCCATTTGCGAATGCCCGCTCCGGTGTATCGGCCACCGGTTAAGATAGGCCTTGATTGCACGCCGAAAACGCAGCGTTCCGGTTCCGCTTAACCGCGCTTTAACCACGCGCGGCCGGCCCGCCCGCTTAAGACCAACTTAAATCGCGCCCCGTAGCGTGCCGTTCGGGACCAGCGGCCCGATCGGGCCGCCTTTGGGTGACGAGTGGCGTATGGGACGGGGACAATCAGGCCCGCGGCGTGAGCCGACCTTCGATTCCCCGGCGCCGCGCGTCACGTCCGGCGAGCGCTCGAACGGCGGCAGGCCGGGACGCCGGCGCAAGCGTAGCACGAGCAAAAAGAAGCAACGCCCCCTCCTCGTCCGTTTCGCCTATTGGAGCGCCGTCGCCGGCCTGTGGCTCATGGTCGCCGCCGCCGGGACCGTTGGTTGGGTCGGCGCGCATCTGCCGCCCATCCAGTCGCTGGAAATTCCGAAGCGACCGCCGACCATCGAGATCGTCGACGACGAGGGCCATCCGCTGGCGCGCCGCGGCGACCTCGCCGGGCCGCCGATGGCGCTGAAGGACATGCCGCCTTACGTGCCGAAGGCCTTCGTCGCCATCGAGGACCGGCGCTTTTATCAACACTACGGCGTCGATCCGTTCGGCATCGCCCGCGCCTTCGTCGCCAACGTGCTGCATCGTGGCGTCGCGCAGGGCGGCTCGACCATCACCCAGCAACTCGCCAAGAACCTGTTCCTGACGCAAGAGCGCACGATCACGCGGAAGCTTCAGGAGGTGATGCTGGCGCTGTGGCTGGAGCATAAATTTTCGAAAACGCAGATTCTCGAGCTCTATCTCAACCGTGTCTATTTCGGCTCAGGTGCCTACGGCATCGAGCAGGCGGCGCAACGTTATTTCGGCAAGCCGGCCAAACAGCTCTCGCTCGCCGAAGCGGCGATGCTAGCCGGCCTGGTGAAATCGCCGTCTCGTCTGGCGCCGACGCGCAATTACAAGGAAGCGGAAAAACGGGCAAAGATCGTGCTCGCGGCCATGGCCGAGTTGCACTTCGTCTCGGCGGCGAGCGAGCGCATCGCGCTGGCGCAGCCGCCGCGATTGACAGCGCAGTCGACCGGCGGCTCGGTCAACTACGTCGCCGACTGGGTCATGGACGCGCTCAACGACATCCTCGGTCACGTCGAAGAGGACATCGTCGTACGCACGACGATCGACGCGACGCTGCAAGCGACGGCAGAGAAGGCGGTCGACGAGGAGCTCGCGGCGAAGGGACAGAAAGCCAACGTATCGCAGGGTGCGCTGGTGGCGATGACGCCGAACGGCGCCGTGCGCGCGCTGATCGGCGGCCGTAATTACGGCGAAAGCCAATATAATCGCGCCGTCGTCGCGCACCGACAGCCGGGCTCCGCGTTCAAGCCCTTCGTCTATCTGACCGCGCTCGAACACGGCCTGACGCCGGATACGATCCGTGAGGACAAGCCGATCAATGTGCACGGCTGGACGCCGGAGAACTACGAGCATCATTATCTCGGCCCCGTGCCTTTGTCGAAGGCACTGGCGCTGTCGCTCAACACCGTGTCGGTGCGTCTGACGCTTGAGGTCACGCCACAGGCCGTCGTGAGCACCGCGCACCGCCTCGGCATCGCCTCCAAGCTCGAGTCGAACGCATCGATCGCACTCGGCACCTCGGAGGTCTCGCCGCTCGAACTGGTCGGCGCCTATGCGCCCTTCGCCAATGGCGGCTTCGCCGTACTGCCACATGTCATCGCCCGCATCACGGCCAAGACGGGCAAGCCGCTCTATGCCTTCCCGCAGGAGCAGCTCGGCCGCGTCATCGATCCGCGTTACGTGGCGATGATGAATTCGATGTTGGAGCAGACGCTGACCATCGGCACCGCGCGCAGGGCTGCGCTACCGGGCTGGGATGCAGCGGGCAAGACCGGTACATCCCAGGATTTCCGCGACGCCTGGTTCGTCGGCTACACGCCCTATCTCGTCACCGGCGTGTGGCTCGGCAATGACGACGGCACCCCGACCAGACACATCACCGGCGGCAGCCTGCCGGTCGACATCTGGAGCCACGTCATGCGCGCGGCGCATCAGGGCGTGCCGGTCGCGAGCCTGCCGACGTCCTATGGCGGATTCCTCTCCGGTCTGTTCAACAGCGGTGGTGAAGCGCAGCCTTCGACGCAGGCGAGCGAAACCGACGGCGCGGCGCCGCGGCCGCCGGGCTCGATTCAGACATCGAGCAATGCACCCGCTCGGCGCGGCAGCGGCATGGATAGCTGGCTGCTCGATAATCTGTTCGGCCGGCGCTAGGCCGATTTCTTCGCGCGGCGGACGCCACGGGTCGCGAACCACAAAACGAGCGTGGCACAGCCCATCAGCGCCATCGCGCCTGCCATCGGCCAGGCGGTCTTGCCAAGGAGCCAGACGACCAGCGCGCCGCACACCGCCGCGGCGGTCTGCTGCACGAAGCCGAACAGCGACGACGCCGCGCCGGCGCGTTCCGGAAACGGCGTGATCGCCCCGGCGATCGCCTGGGGCAGCACCATGCCGAGCCCGGCGAGGAAGACCGCGACCGGAATGACCAGCGACAGCGACGACGTCAGGCCAACCGCAAGCGAAGCGCACGCAAGCAGGCCGCCGAGCGCCAGCAGTGCGCCGCCGCAGCCGGTCATGCCGTCGAGGCCGAAGCGCGTCACCAGCCGCGCGGCGATGCCGGTGCCGGCGAGATAGCCGAACGAGGCGATGGCGAAGACAAACCCGAACATCAGCGCCGTCAGTCCATAGAGGTTTTGCAAGACGAAGGAGGCGCCGGAGATCCAGGCGAACAGCCCGGCATAGCTGAACGTGCCGAGGCCGAGATAGACGAGCCAGACCCGGTTCGACGCTACGACGCGATAGGACGCGAGCATTGACGAGGCCGCCGGCGCGTCGCGCCTTTGTAACGTCTCCGGCAGCAGCGCCCATACGGCAGCTAGGCCGGCAACGCCGGCTGCGACCAGTACGACGAAGACCGAGCGCCAGCCGAAGGCCGTCTGCAACACGCCGCCGCCGATCGGCGCAACGACCGGCGCCAGCGCCATGACCGAGCCGATCAGTGACAATTCGCGGCCGGCGCGCACGCCGGAATAGAGATCGCGCACGATGGCGCGCGTCAGCACGACTGCGCCCGAGCCGCCGAGCGCCTGCAAGGTACGCGCCGCGATCAGCATCTCGATCGAATTGGACAGTGCGCAGACCAGCGAAGCGGCCGTGAACAATGCGACGGCCGCGAGCAGCACCGGCTTGCGGCCGCGCCGGTCGGAGATCGGTCCGTACAGAATCTGCCCGCAGGCAAAGCCGACGAGATAGGTCGAGATCGTGAGTTGCACCTCCGGCGTCGAGGCATTCAGCGCACGCGCGATGTCCGGCAGCGACGGCAGGTACATGTCCGTCGACAAGGGTCCGACCGCAGTCAATGCCGCGAGCAGAGCCGTGAGCGCGAAGGTGCCGGGACGGAGCATTCACCGATTCCTGTGCCTGACCTAGGTGTGTCCGACCGGCTAGGCCGCGTCCGCGCCGTAGCGATGCAGTTCGCTGCCATGCGCGTCGAGCCACGTCTTGGCGCGGGCGACATCCGGGTAGATGCCCTCGACCAGGCGCCAGAAGCGGCGCGAGTGGTTCATCTCGACGAGGTGCGCCGCCTCGTGCGCGGCGAGATAGTCGAGCACGAAGGGCGGCGCCAGGATGAGCCGCCAGGAATATGACAGTACGCCGGTCGTCGAGCACGAGCCCCAGCGGCTCACCTGGTCGCGGATCGACACGCGCTTGAGGCTGACGCCAAGCGCTTCGGCGGCGACACGGCTGGCGCGTTCCAGATCCTTCTTGGCCTCGCGCTTGAGATAATCGCGGACGCGGCGCGAGACGTGCGGCGCCTCGCCGGCGACGCACAGAAGCTGCGCGCCGTCATCGCCGCATTCGACCCACGCCGTGCCGCGCGCGCCGCGCCGGTGCTCGATGCGGTGCGCGATGCCGCGCAGCGGCACGAGGCTGCCATGCGCGAACGGTTCCAGCCGAGGCAGCCGGTTCAGCCGCGCGACTACCCACGCCCCATGCTTCTGGGCGAAGATATTGGCCTCGCGCAGGCTGCCACGCACCGGCATCGACAGCACGACCTCGCGCGTCGCCGCGTGGATGCGTAGCGTGTAGCGGCGCGCCTGCGCGTGCCGGCGCACGCGCACCTGATGAATCTCGCCGTCGAAGGCGACGGTGAGGAATGAAGGCTCCGGCGGTCTGCGGGGCAGGAAACGGCGCAGCATGAGCAAGGTCAGGCCCGATTCGGTCGCGGCCCGCTCATTGTCGCGCGCGTGCGCTTGCGGTCAATGGCCCAAAATTCAACGGTCCAAAATTCAATGGTCGTTGAGGCGGCGGCCGCCCTTGCCGGCGCCATTGTTCGACAAGACGAAGTCGGCGATGCGCGGTGCGATTTCGGCGCGGAAGCGCGAGCCGTTGAATACGCCGTAATGGCCGACGCTCGGCTGCATGTAGTGCACGCGCTTGTCGTCGGCGATGTTGACGCAGAGCCGGTGCGCGGCCTCGGTCTGGCCGACCGCCGAGATGTCGTCGTGCTCGCCCTCGACCGTCATCAGCGCGGCCCGCATGATCGCCGCCGGCTCGATGCGGCGGCCGCGATGCGTCAGCTCGCCTTTGGGCAAAGCGTGGCGGACGAATACGGAGTCGACGGTCTGGAGATAGAATTCGGCCGACAGGTCCATCACCGCGAGATACTCGTCGTAGAATTCGCGGTGCTTCTGTGCCGAGTCGCCGTCGCCCTTCACGAGGTGAAGGAACAGGTTTTGATGCGCCTCGATGTGACGGTCGAGATTCATGGTCATGAAGCCCTGCAATTGCAGGAAGCCCGGGTAGACGTCGCGCATGAAGCCGGCATGCGGGAACGGCACCTTGGTGATGACGTGATTGCGGAACCAATCGGTGCCGCGATCGACGGCGAGCGTATTCACCACGGTCGGATTGATGCGCGTGTCGATCGGGCCGCCCATCAGCACCATCGACTTGGGCGCGTAGGCATCCTTGTCAGCCTCCATCAACGCGGCGGCAGCGAGCACCGGCACCGATGGCTGGCACACGGCGATCACGTGCGTGTCACCGCCGAGCGCGTGCAGGATGGCGACGATGTAATCGACGTAATCGTCGAGATCGAACCGGCCATCCGACAGCGACACCGCCCGCGCGTTGCGCCACTCGGTGATGTAGACCTCGTGATTGGGCAGGAAGGCTTCGACCGTGCCGCGCAGCAGCGTGGCGTAATGGCCGGACATCGGCGCGACCAGCAAGAGCTTGGGCTGCGGCCGGCGCGGCGCCTGCGTGAACGCGCGCTCGAAGTGCAGCAAGCGGCAGAACGGCCGCTCCCACACCGTCGTGACGTGCACCGGCACGCGCACGCCGCCGACATTCGTGTCCTCGATCATCCAGTCGGGACGGCCGTAACGCCGCGTCGACCGCTCGAACAACTCCATCGCCGCGGCGACGGACTTGCCATAGGTCGTATAGGTCAGCGGATTGACCGGATTCTTGTAGTAGAGGCGGGTGGCGTCGGCGAAGGCGCGCGAAGGACCGAGCGCGGCGTGACCCATCTCGTAAAGCCAGTACATCGGCGTCGAGAGGTGCAAGCCACCTTCATCGGGCAGCCGCGCGGCGCCGTCGAATTCCCCAATCGCCATCGTGTTTGGCCCCGACCCCTGCTGCAGCGCAGCAGACTGTCGTTTTTTCGTCATACGGTCAACAATACAGATAAGTTGTTCGCGTTCAGTTTACAGGCGTTCCGGCAGCGCACAATCCCGTGAAAGTCGGGGCTTTTCAGGTGCTTCGGGGGCGCTACTCGCCCATCTGGAGGAGCGAGCCGTGTTCGCGCGCGCTCCTGAGCAGGAGCAAAAACGCGATTGATGCAGCCGCGAAAAGGATCGCATTGAGAGCGAGGGCCTCGAGCATCAGGTCGGCCCGGAAGACGTGCTCGATCAAGAGCGCGCGCATGCCCTCGAAGACATAAGTCGGCGGCAGCGCCCAAGCGACGTATTGCAGCCAATGCGGCAGCACCGATACCGGATAATAGACGCAAGTCAGCGGCAGGAAGAGAAACATGATGGTCCAGGCGAGGCTCTCCGCGCCCATGCCGTTGCGCAGGAGAAGCCCGGACACGAAGATGCCGATCGACCAGCTCGTCAAAATCAAATTGACGAAGAAGGCGGCGAGCGCGAAGCCGAGTGCCCACAGATTGAAGCCGAAGAAGCCGATCGCGAGCAGAGTCACCGGCACCATGCCGATCGACAGCCGCACCAGACTCATGATCATCAGTGACGCTACGAACTCGACCGGCCGCAGCGGCGAAATCATGATGTTGCCGAGGTTGCGGGCGTACATCTCCTCCAGAAACGAAATTGAAAAACCGAGCTGGCCGCGGAACAGAATGTCCCACAGCAGCACCGAGCCGATGAAGACGCTGCCGGCGCGGGCGAAGAAGCCGGCGTTCTGCGCGACATAGGTCTGGAGGAAGCCCCACATCAGCATCTGCACCGTCGGCCAGTAGATGAGGTCGAGGATGCGCGGCCAAGACGAGCGCAGCAGGTACCAGTAGCGGCGCACCATCGCGCCGATGCGGTGAAGCGAGGCGGTCATGACGCCGCCTCCGCCGCATGGCCGCGGCCGCGGGCGACGTCGAGGAACACGTCCTCCAGCGTGTCGCGGCCGTAACGCGCCAAGAGCCGCTCCGGCGTGTCGTCGTCCTCGATGCGGCCGCGCTTCATGATGATGACGCGCTCGCACAGCCGCTCGACCTCGGCCATGTTGTGCGACGCGAGCAGCACGGTGGCGCCGCAGCTCTTGCGGAAATTCTCGAGGCGTCCGCGCACCCAGTCCGCGGTGTCCGGATCGAGCGAGGCGGTCGGCTCGTCGAGCAGCAGCACGTCCGGCCGATTGAGCAGTGCCTTGGCGAGCGACACCCGCGTCTTCTGTCCCGCCGAGAGCTTGCCGGTCGCCCGGTCCAGGAAATCGGTGAGTTCGAGATCGTCGGCGATCTCGGCGATGCGGTTGGCGATGTCCTCGACCGCATAGAGCTGCGCGAACACCGACAGATTCTGCCGCACGGAAAGCCGCATCGGCAGGTCGACATAGGGACTTTCAAAATTCATCCGGCGCAGCACGTCGTAGCGCTCGTCCGGCATGCGCGCACCGAGCACGCTGACGGTGCCGGAGGTCGGCGCCACCAGCCCCATGATCATGGCGATGGTGGTGGTCTTGCCCGCGCCGTTGCCGCCGAGCAGGCCGGTGATCGAGCCGCGCGGCAATTCGAACGAAATGCCGTCCACTGCGGTTGCGATCTTGTAGCGCTTCACCACGCGGTCGACGGCAATGGCGGCGGGGCTGGGCGAAGGCATCGTGCGATCCGGTCGGGTCGGGCAGATGTGACGTCAGGGCGGGCGGAACGCAAGCCCCGCGCCGCGCGGTTTTGTCCCCGGCGCCGCTGATTGGTGCCTCTGCCGCAACGCGATAGACTGCGAACCATGCCGGCCCTCGACCTCGCCCACAATCATCCGCGCCGCAACGTCCGCCTCGACACGCTGGTGCGGCTGCGCTGGCTCGCGATCATCGGCCAGACGACGGGCGTGCTGGTCGTCTATTTCGGGCTGGAGTTCGAGCTGCCGCTCTGGGCCTGCCTCGCGGTCATCGCGCTCTCGGCCTGGCTCAACGTCGCGATCCGCTTGCGCTTCCACATGACGCAGCGGCTCGAACCGGATCGTGCCGCCTGGCTGCTCGCCTTCGACATCGCTGAACTCGCCGTCCTTCTTTACCTAACCGGCGGCTTGCAGAACCCGTTCTCCTTCCTGTTCCTCGGGCCGGTGCTGTTGTCGGCGACGGCCTTGCCGCCGCGCTTCACCGTGATTCTCGGCGGCTTCGCCATCGCCTGCGCCACTATTCTCGTTTTCACGCATTACCCGCTGCCGTGGGACGCCGACGATCCGCTCACGCTGCCGCCGATTTACATGTTCGGCGTCTGGCTCTCGATCCTGCTCGCTATCGGCTTCATCGGCGTCTATGCGTGGCAAATCACCGAGGAGTCGCGGCAGCTCTCTGACGCGCTGGCCGCCACCGAGCTCGTCCTCGCCCGCGAGCAGCATCTCTCGCAGCTCGACGGCCTCGCCGCGGCCGCAGCGCACGAACTCGGCACGCCGCTATCGACGATCTCGGTTATCGCCAAGGAATTGGAAAACGCCATTCCCTTCGAAGCGCCGCACGGCGACGACGTGCGCCTGCTGCGGGAACAAGCCAAGCGCTGCCGCGACATTCTCTCCAAGATCACGCAGCTTTCGGCCAGCGGCGAGCCGTTCGACCGCATGCCGTTGTCGTCGCTGATGGAGGAGGTCGCCGCGCCCTATCGCAATTTCGGCGTCGGCATCGATGTGCGCGTCGCCGGCGATGCAAGTCCAGAACCGATCGTCGCGCGCAATCCCGCCGTGCTCTACGGACTTGGTAATCTGATGGAGAACGCCGTCGATTTCGCCGCCAAGCACGTCGCCGTCGCCGCCAACTGGACCGAGGACAATGTCGAGCTGTCGATCGCCGACGACGGCCCGGGCTTCGCGCCCGAGATCATCGGCCGCATCGGCGAGCCTTATGTCACCAGCCGTCCCGACCTCGACAAGGACGACGCACCGAGCGGGCTCGGGCTCGGCTTCTTCATCGCTAAGACGCTGCTCGAGCGCGCGGGCGCGACACTCTCGTTCGAGAACCGCAAGCTGCCGGAACATGGCGCTTCGATCTTCGTGCGCTGGAACCGCAGCGATCTCGAGCGGTCGCTCGGCCAGACGTTTGCTTGATGTGAAACCGGTGGCGTACTATTTGAGATTGAGGCAAGTGCTTGGTGCGGGCGGCGGCGTAGGACAGAGGCGGCAGGGTGGAAATGGCCAGTGATATGACGCTTCAGACGGCGCGTAACGAGCCTATCCCGGGCGAACGCTCGGTTCTGGTGGTCGAGGACGACCGCTCGTTCCTGCAACGGCTCGGCAAGGCGTTGGAACAGCGCGGCTTTGCGGTCACCACCGCGGAATCGGTGGCGGACGGATTGTCGCAGGTGGAGCAGGCCGCGCCCGCCTTCGCCGTGGTCGATATGCGGCTCGGCGACGGAACCGGCCTCGACGTCATCTCAGCGCTGAAGCGCCGCCGGCCGGAAGCGCGAGGCATCATCCTGACCGGATACGGCAACATCGCCACGGCGGTGACCGCGGTGAAGTTGGGCGCCGTCGATTATCTGGCCAAGCCGTGCGATGCCGACGACGTCGTCGCCGCGCTGTTGGCGCACGACAACAAGAAGACCGAGCCGCCGGAAAATCCGATGTCGGCCGACCGCGTGCGCTGGGAGCACATCCAGCGCATCTACGAATTGTGCGGCCGCAACGTCTCCGAGACCGCGCGGCGGCTCAACATGCACCGCCGCACCTTGCAGCGGATCCTGGCCAAGCGCGCGCCGAAGTAACATAGCCTCGGATCTATTGCCGTTCGTCCCCGCGAAAGCGGGGATCCAGGCCCGATTCGGTGCTGGGATTCCCCCTTTCGCGGGAATGAGCGGGATGTGCGCCTCTAGTCCATCTCGCCATAAGGCCCGGTCGGGTCGATGAGCGATTGCAACCGCAGCGCCGCAGTTCGCGCGAATAGAAGCATCATCGCCTTGCGCGTCGCCGCCGGCAATTTGTGCTCGGGCGCTTCGCATTTGAATTCGGCGCCGAAGGCATCTGCCACGATGAGACCGGTGTCGGGCGGGAAGATTTCGCACGGCACTTCGAGCGAGGTGGCGAAGAACATCCGGTCGCAATGCAACCGGTAATCCTGCCATTTCTGATCAGCGCGGAAATCCGCCACCGACGACTTGATCTCGACGATCCAAACTGTGCCGGCGGTATCAAGCGCGACGAGGTCGGCGCGGCGGCCGGACGGCAGCGACAGTTCGCTGATCACGCTGAAGCCATGCGCGTGCAAAAGCCGCGCGGTGCCGCGCGCCACCGCGAGCGCCGTCTCCGACTGTCGGCCATCGGCCGGCACGGAAAGCGCGGGCACGCTCATGACGCGCGCTCCGGAAACGCCTTGGCCAGGGCTTCGCGGCTGGCGTGCAGAACGCCACGCTCGGTGATCAGTCCCGTGACGAGCCGCGCCGGCGTCACGTCGAAGGCATAGTTTGCAACGGGCGAGCCGTCCGGCGTCAACTGCACCGTCTCGATGCGGCCGTCGGCGGTCTTGCCGGCAATGTGAGAGACTTCCTCGCGGCCGCGCTGCTCGATCGGAATCTCTGCGACGCCGTCGGCCACCTTGAAGTCGATCGTCGGCGACGGCAGCGCCACATAGAACGGCACATTGTTATCGCGCGCGGCGAGCGCCTTCAGATAGGTGCCGATCTTGTTACAGACGTCGCCCTGCGCCGTGGTGCGGTCGGTGCCGACGATGACCAGGTCGACCATGCC
>Ga0208357_1001111_pt1 | contig 20233 bp, 17 predicted proteins | sample NGESurdeep092012_6_FD_184487 | JGI IMG/M metagenome (GOLD analysis project Ga0208357, IMG submission 184487) | Arctic peat soil microbial communities from Barrow, Alaska - NGEE Surface sample F52-2 deep-092012 (SPAdes) | ecosystem: Environmental > Terrestrial > Soil > Wetlands > Peat ... | reverse complement strand
CGATCAGTTCCCGACCAGCTCGGTGACGAGGGAGAAGTGCATTTCGGGGCCGGGTCGGCTCCTCACGCAGCAGTGGCGTAATCGCGCCATCTGACTTGCGGAAGACCCTAAGCGAAGGAGTCACCATGACCGCCGCCACCGCCGCCACCACCACCGCCGGAACACCGACGATGGGCCAGAACGACCGACCGGGCGACACCGGACTGGACGTCGTCACCGGCGCCTTCAACTACTCGGGCCGGGCCATCGCCAACGCGCTCCTCGATGGGGGCCGTCATGTCCGGACCATCACCGGCCACCCGGATCGGGCACCGGGTGGATCGCCCATCGAGGTGCGTCCTCTCGACTTCGACGATCAGCTCGGTCTCATCGATTCCCTCGAGGGGGTCACCACCCTCTACAACACCTACTGGGTGCGCTTCGCCCACCACCGGGTCGACCACGATCTGGCCGTGGCCAACTCCCGGAGTCTGTTCCACGCCGCTCGACGAGCCGGGGTGAAACGGATCGTCCACGTGAGCGTCACCCATCCGAGCGTCGACTCACCGTTTCCCTATTTCCGGGGAAAAGCCCTGGTGGAGAGGGCGCTGGCCGAAGCCGACGTGCCCTACGCCATCCTCCGGCCGGCCATCCTCTTCGGCGGCGACGGCGTTCTCATCAACAACATCGCCTGGCTACTGCGGCACCTCCCTGTCTTCGCCGTCGGTGGTCGGGGTGACTACCGGATCCGCGCCATCCACGTCGACGATCTGGCCCGACTCTGTGTCGTGAAGGGGGTCGAGCAGGGGGACAGTGTGACCGATGCCGTCGGCCCGGAGCGACCCACCTTTCTCGAGCTCGTGAAGGCCATACGAGAGGCAGTGGGCAGCCGGTCCCGCCTGATCCATGTGCCAGGAGCCACGGTCCCCTGGTTCGCCCGCCTGATGGGGCTGGTTCTGCGTGACGTTCTTCTCACCACCGAGGAGTACCGGGCCATGGCCGGCGGCCTGGCCGATACCGAGGGACCGGCCACCGGGTCGACATCGTTGTCAGCCTGGTTGGCTGAAAACGGACCCACCCTCGGTCGTCAGTACGCCAACGAGATCGATCGCCACTTCGCCGCGGCCGACGGTCGGGCGTGACGAGACCGCTCAGGCGTCTCGGCGGGCCAGCAGAAAGCCACCGATAGCCAGAGCGGCCAGGGCGTAGGCGCACAGCAGGGCGAAGCTGACCCAGGGAGAGAACGTCGGGACATCGGTCCGGAATCCCTGTTTCACGGTGGTCATAGTGGCCCCGATGTTGTCGGGGAGATATTTCCCCACCGCGTCCTTTATCCCGGCCGGCAGGGTCTCCACGATCAAGGGCACGACGAAGAAGATCCCGACGAAGGCGGTGATGGCGCCAGCGCTGTGCCGGACGATGGAACCGAGGCCCAGGGCGAAGAGGCCGAGGACGGTGAGAAACAGCCCACCACCGATGACCGCTCGGAGGACACCGGGTTGGCTCAGAACGGCGGTGGGCGTCGATCCACTCAAGACGGCCTGGCCGATGAAGAACGAGGCAAAGGAGAGGGCCTCACCGAGGACGAAGGCCACCACGCTGAACACGGCCACCTTGGCCACCAGGACCAGGATGCGGTTAGGTATGGCGCCGAACGTGGCCCGGATGGTGCCCGTGCTGTACTCGGCGCTCACCACCAGGACGCCGAGGACACCGATGGCCAACTGACCGAAGAGGAAACCGGCCAGGCTCAGGCTGGTGGGATCGAAGGCCCGACGGTCGCCCAGGTCGGTGTGGGCCCACCGACCGGCCTCGGTCCCAGTGGCCAGGACGCAGATGGCCAGAGTCAGCACCGCAGTGGCCACCAGGCTCCAGGTGGTGGAGCGGACAGTGCGCAGCTTCGTCCATTCCGACCGCAGGACGCCGGCGAAGCTGTACCGGCCCGGCGGGATGGCGGGCGGGCCGGCTGTGGCGGTGGCCGTCACGACCGACACGGGATGCTCACCTCTTGACCTGGGTCATCTGATCGGTCCGGACCGGCCGGTCACCATCGAAGACGACGGGATCGTCGGCGTCATCGCGAACATGGAATTCGACACTGTCGCGGGTGAGCTCCATGAAGGCGTCCTCCAGCGACGCCATCTGGGGCGAGAGTTCGTGCAGGATGACACCGACCGACGCCGCCAGGTCGCCGATCTCGGCAGCACACAACCCGGTCACGCACATGGCACCGTCGTCGTCGACCATCTGCGCGCCGGCGTCGGCCAGGACGCCGGTCAGCTGGGCGAACTCCGACACTTTCGAGGTCCGGACCCGGACGAACTGGCGGGAGTTGCAGGCGATGAAATCGGCCACCGGCATCTCCGAGATGAGACGTCCCCGGCCGATGACCACCAGCTGATCGGCGGTGAGGGCCATCTCGCTCATGAGGTGGCTGGAGACGAAGACGGTGCGCCCTTCGGCGGCGAGCCCCCGCAGGAGGTGCCGGACCCACCGGATACCCTCAGGGTCGAGACCGTTGATGGGCTCGTCGAAGAGCAGGATCCCGGGATCGCCCAGAAGGGCGCCCGCGATGCCGAGCCGTTGACCCATCCCCAACGAGAACTTTCCCGCCCTCTTGTGGGCCACGGCGGCGAGACCGACCTGATCGATGACCGTAGCCACGCGGGACCGGGGGATGCTGTTCGTCTGGGCCAGCGCCCAGAGATGGTCGAAGGCGCTGCGTCCCGGATGGATGGCCTTGGCCTCGAGAAGGGCCCCGACCTCGCGCAGGGGCCACGGCAGGTCCCGGTAGACACGCCCGTTCAGGGTGACCTGGCCGGCATCGGGCCGGTCCAGGCCCATGATCATGCGCATGGTGGTCGATTTGCCGGACCCGTTGGGCCCGAGGAAGCCCGTCACCTGACCGGGCCGGACGTCGAAGGACAGGTTGCTGACCGCGGTGGTATCGCCGTAGTGCTTGGTCAGACCCCTCGCCTCGATCAATTGGCTATCTCCTCTGGGCACCGCGACGGCGGGCGGGCGGGCGGGGGACGACGTCAGCGGTCGACGCACCCGAGCTGCCATCGCTTGACGACCCTGGGATGTGGGCCGACTGACACTTTCTACCAATCCCGGACACCCATAATGTCGCGGCCCCGGGGAATTCCCTATTCGTTCTGCCCGGCGACCTCTCCGACGACCCCCTCGGGCGTCGCCTCGCCAGCCATCAGGCGGTCGCGGAGGACGAATTTCTGGATCTTGCCTGACGCGGTGAGGGGGAAGGAGTCGACGAAGATCCACCGACGCGGCACCTTGAAGGCGGCCAGCCGCGTGCGCAGGAACCCCTCCAGCAACACTCCGTCGACCTCGGCGCCGGATGTAAGCCGGATGAAAGCGACGGCCGACTCACCCCAACGACGGTCTGGCATGCCCACCACCGCCGCCTGGACCACGTCCGGATGCGATGTGAGCGCGTTCTCGACCTCGACGGGGAAGAGATTCTCTCCCCCGCTCACGATCATCTCCTTGCGCCTCCCCACCATCCGGAGGAGCCCGGTTTCGTCCACGGTGACCAGGTCTCCGGTGCGCAACCACCCGTCGGGCGACAGCGCTTCTGCCGTCTCCACCGGCAGGTCGTGATAGCCGGCCATGACGTTCGGACCCCGGACCTGCAGCTCGCCCACCACGCCGGCGGAGACGGTCCGGTCGGTGTCGGGATCGACAACCCGGACCTCCACGCCGGGCAGGGGCCGACCGAGGGTGGCGGCCTTCGCCTCGTCGGCGTCGTCGAGGTCGGTCTGAGAGATGAAACCGGACGCTTCGGTCTGGCCGAAGACCACGGTGAACTGGACGTCGAGGGTTTCCTCGATGTGGCGGATCAATTCCGTGGGCACCACCGAGCCACCCCCGCTTACCGTCCGCAGAGACGTGAGGTCGCGACGAGGACGATCAGGATGCTCGATCATGGCCAGCAGCATGGTGGGCACCCCGCACGTCAGGGTGGCCCGCTCCGTTTCGACCAGCTCGAGAACGAGGCCGGGATCGAAAGACTCGAGCAGAACGGCGGTGGCCTGTTGCTGGCAGATCTGGAAGGAGACGACCTGGCCCCCGACGTGGTGCAGCGGCATGGTGTGGACATATATGTCACCGGGCCCCATCCCGAAACGGACAGCACCGAAACGGGCGGCATTGGTCATGCCCCGATGGGTGAGAAGGGCCCCTTTGGGTGCCCCCGTCGTGCCCGACGTGTAGATCAGCTGGGCCACATCGTCGGGATGAGGAAGCCGGCGGTCGAGAGAAGCGTCAGGGGTGGCGCAGAACGTCTCCCAACCTTCGGAGGTGAGGGGGATCACATGACGGAGCAAGGTGAGATCGGTCCGCACTGAATCGAGAATCCCGGCCAGGTCGTTGGCCCGGAAGCGGGGGACGAGGAAGACGCCGGAGGCGCCCGACTGTCGCAGGATATGGCCGACCTCACCGGCCTGCAGGGCCGGATTGACAGGAACGAGGACTAGCCCGGCCATGGCCGCGGCATAGGTCAGGACGAGCGACTCGGGGATGCTCGGGGACCAGACGGCCACGCGCTCGCCGACGTCGAAACGCGCCGCCAGTGCTCCCGCGGCCCGCTCGGCCGCAACGGCCAACTCGGCGTAGGTCCATCTCCGACGGCGCTCCGGATCGGACACCCCCTGGACGAGGGCCGTCACCCCGGGCGCGGCGACGGCCGCCTGGCGCAGGATCCCGGCCACCGTGGTTTCGAGGACGGCGTTGTCGGGGCCGGTGGGGTCCACTGCCCTGCTGTCGCCTCCGGCGGTCACGCGTCGAAGTAGGCGCCGAGGGTGCGGTGAAAGTGCCGGATGCGGTTCTCCTGATACCGGGCCAAGATGACGTCCGGGGCCGGCGAAGCCCGGAGGCCCTGCTGGACCCGGGCCAGTGTGGCCGTGTCCTGGTTCAGGATCCGGCCCAGATAGCCGAGTTCAGGGGCGTCGGCCCAAGACTGGCCGTCGACCAGATGGCGCGTGACGGCCGGCGCCGGACGCGCTCCGGAACCAGGCAGGGGCTCCAGCAGCATGACGTCCATGAGAGAGCTCTCATGGTCCGTCCCGTTGGGTCGGAACCGGTACGTGAGCGGTGTCGTGTACCCGGCCCAGGGCATGAAGTTGGGGAACACGAAGTATTCGATGGCGTCGAGGGCCTCGCAGTCCGTGATCTCGGAATAGTCGCGTCCGGTGTCGTCGGCCAGGCGTCTCCGGGTCCGGGCGGCCAGGACGTGACGGGCGGTGCCGCCGTCGGGGACGGCGGCATCAGGGTCGTCGCGGGTGAGGAACATGGCGTCGACGATTTCCTGCTCGGCCACCTCGTGGTCGACGTGTTCACTGGCGATGCCCACCGGCGTGATCATCCGGTTCACGTGGCGGACACCCGGATAGACGTCGTACTCGGTCTGGGTGTCACCCGACGTGGTCAGCAACTGGGGATGGACGGCAACGGTGTGGTAACTCTCGATGAACGCTTCCAGGGCCACCTTCCAGTTGCAAGGCAGCACCCGGACCACGTGGGCCGTGAGATAGCGGTCCTCCAGCGGCCAGGGGGCGAAGTGTTCCGGCAGGATCTCCAGAAAGTTCTCCAGCGGCGGCGTCGAGGCGTCCATGTTCACGAACACGAAGCCGCCCCACCTTCCCACGCTGGCCTCGGGGAGGCAGAAGCTCTCGGTGTCGACGTGGGTGAAGTCCCAGGGACACGGCATCCCGGCGAAGGTCCCGTCGAGATTCCAGGTGAAGCCGTGAAAGGGACAGCGCAACTCGGTCAGGATCCCGGGCTGGGTCCGCAACCGGGTCCCCCGGTGGAGACAGGAGTTGTGAAAAGCACGGATCCGGTCGGGGGCACTGCGAACCACGACGAGAGAGAAACCGACCACGTCGTAGACGATCGAATCGCCCACGTTCGGAATCTGTTCTTCCCGACAGGCCATCTGCCAGACGTGAGACCAGACCTTCTCGACCTCGAGGTCATGGACGGCCCGGCTCGTATACCGAGACCGGGGAACTCCGGTCGAGCCAAGGTCGTCGTCGGCGGTGGCCCGAAGGGTGGCGGGGACCGGTCGCGTCTCGGCGTCCAGGAGTTCCTGAACGAACCGGGCGCCGTGGGGCAATGGGGGACTCGACGTCATCGGTCGCCGGCGGCCGCTTCGCCGGCCCGGTAACCGAAAACCAGAGCCGGACCGAGTGTGCCTCCGCCGGCGGGTGTGGCCGCCCCGAAGGGGTTGGCGGCCACGTTGCCCGCCGCATAGAGGCCGGACAGCACCGAGCCACGGGCCGAGAGAACCCGACCCCGGTCGTCGGTCCGGGGACCTCCCTTGGTACCCATGCAACCGAGATGAACCTCGATGGCATAGAAAGGGCCCGCCTCCAGGGAGGCCAAGGTGGGGTGGGGTGCCGACGGATCACCGATCCAGAGGTCGTAGGGCAGAGAACCCCGACCGAATTCCGGGTCCTGTCCCCGTCGCGCGCCGTCGTTGAAGGTAGCCACCGTGGCGCCCAGTATGTCGGAAGCGACGCCCACCAGACCGGCCAGAGCGACCAGGCCATCGGCCCGGTGCAACCACAGAGGATCGGGATCATCGGGATCCAGCGGCCCCACCGGGTAGTGCCGCCGACAACGGGCGTCGAAGATGAGCCAACAAGGTCGGCGGCTCCGGATCATGGCCCGGCCCACGTCGCCATAGTTCTGCGCTTCGTTCACGAATCGTCGTCCGTTGCCGTCCACCATGATGGCTCCCGGAGAGGCCCGCTCGGAGTGCAGCGGCCGGTAATAGGCGACGCCGTCGAATCCTTCGCCCGGGATGTGGACGGCCGGCATCCACCACCCCTCATCCATATTGCCAACGGCTGCATCCACTGACAGAGCCAGGCGAAGACCGTCCCCGGCGCATCGCGGAGTCCCCATGGCCGCCACCGGCCCACCGTGAAAGTGGGTCGCCACCAACGCCGGGTCGTGCTGGAATCCTCCGGTCGCCAAAACGACACGGCCTTCGAACACATCGTCGCCGACCTGCACGCCGACCACGTCGTCGCCGCGGTGGACGAGACCGGTGACACGCGATCTCGTCCTGACCTCCACTCCGGCCCCAGCCGCTCCGGCCAACAGCCCGGCGACGAGCGCCCGGCCCCGGACCGGCCCGCGAAAAACCACTCCGTCACTGATCGGACCGGCAGCCGGGTCATCACCTTTCCCCGGCGGTCCCGGTTGATCGGGGGCGGCATGGATCCGGGCCTCGATATCCGCTCCCAGGCTGAGGGTGCGGGGCCACAGCGACCGGCCCCCGGTGAGGGCACCCGGGACCTCCCCGCGATAGTCGGGCCACCCCGTCAGGACCTCCCACTGGAGCGGCGTCTGCTTCTCGATCGCCGATGCCACCCGACCGGCATCGGAAGTAAAGGTGTCCAGGAGATGGTCGTCGGCGTCACCCGTGACCAGACCCCGGAGATAGCGCCGCGCCTCCGACGGACTGTCTTTGATCCCGGCTCTCTCCATGGCGTCGGATGCCGGTATCCAGACCACACCACCCGACAGCGCGGTCGTCCCGCCCACGGTCTCGTCGGCTTCGAGGACGACGACCTCGGCCCCGCCGGCGGCCGCTCCGATGGCCGCCGACAACCCGGCCGCTCCCGATCCCACCACGACCACCCGCCGTCGTGTCACCGCTGATCACCGCGACGGTCCGCCGTCAGACTCTCGGCCGGATCGATCGGACTCCATAACGACACTCCCCCGTCGGCCGCCACCACCTGGCCGGTCACCCACGTCATGCGCAAGACCGACACGATGGCCTCAGCCACGGCGTCGGGTGTGCCCACCCCTCCGAGCGCCGTTCGTTCGGCCACCCGGGCGGCGTAGCCCGGAAGACGGGCGGTGGAGGCGAACAAAGGCGTGTCCGTCGTCCCCGGGGCTACGGCGTTGACTCTGATTCCGAAGGACCCGAGCTCACGGGCGGCTACCCGGACGAGTTGGTCCACCCCGGCCTTGGACACGCTGTAGTGGGCCATGTTCCGATCGGCCAGAAAGCCGGAAACGGAACTGACGGCCACGATCGAACCACCACTGCCCCCCTCGACCATGGCTCGGCAGACTTCCCGCAGACAGACGAAGGTGCCACGCAGATTGGTACCGACAACGCGGTCCCATTCAGCCGTGGACAGGTCGAGCAGAGCCCCGTATCCCCCGACGCCCGCGTTCAGGACGGCGACGGTCAGCCCTCCGAGCTCCTCATGGGCCCGGCGGACGCTCTCCACCACCGAGGTCTCATCGGCGATGTCACAGCCATACGAAACACGGGCGCCACTGCCTTCGGGAACCTCCTCCAGATCGAGGACGGCCACCGACGCTCCGGCCTCGACTAGCTGCCGGACCACAGCCAACCCGATTCCCGATGACCCGCCGGTGACGAGTGCCTTGGCCGCTTCCAGGTCCATGGACAGTCACGTTATGGCCTCGGCGCCCTTCGAGCTTCGTGGCGCTTAGCTCGACGACCGCCTGGCCTCTTTCGCCTCATCAGATCGGAGCAAGAGAGGCCGGCCCGGCTTGACGTGGGCGGGAGGCGCCACCAATGTCGGGGTCATGCTCACATGGTCAGAGTTTCGACGGACACATCGCGACCTGGCCGCCGCGGGCCAGGGTCTGCTCTACCGAGTCGGGGTGGGGCTGGCATTCCTGTCCACGGTCAGACCCGACGGTGGTCCCCGCCTGCATCCGTTCTGCCCGCTGATCACCGACGATGCCTTCGTGGGCTTCATCATCCCGTCACCCAAGCAGCGGGATCTCCGACGCGACGGACGTTTCGCCTTGCACTCCTTTCCGACCGAGGACAACGAGGATGCCTTCTACCTGTCCGGTCGGGTACGGCTCTTGGAGGACGGCTCCGCTCGGGAGCGAATCGGCAGCCAGTTCGTGAGCGAACGCGTCCACATCGGAGTCCCCGACCCGGAACCGGATGACGACTTGTTCGCTTTCGACATCGAGAGCTGCTTGTTGACCCGGACGGACGGCTTCGGTGACTACCGCCCCCGGCACGAGGTCTGGACAGCCAGAGCCGACGACCCCTCCTGAGGCCCGATTATTGGGAGGGCCTCACTCGAGGACCGCAGGGGCCATGCCCACAATGGGCTTCACCAGAGCCTTGCCGCCCTCTGATCCCTGGAACGGTGCATTGAAGGCAAAGAGTCCGCCGTCGGAAGCCACCTCCCAATAACCACCGGTCAGCGGATCGTCGGCAATGCCCACGATGGGCTTCACCAGAGGCGCGCCACCTTCTGAACCCTGGAACGGTGCACCACCGAAGGAGAAGACCCCACCGTCGGAGGCCACTTCCCAGTAGCCACCGGTGTCGGAGTCAAATGCCATTCCCACCACCGGCTTCACCAGAGGGGCGCCACCCTCTGAACCCTGGAACGGGGCATTGAAGGCGAAGAGTCCGCCGTCGGAAGCCACTTCCCAGTAACCACCGGTCAGAGGATCGGCGGTAATCCCCACGATGGGCTTCACCAGAGCCGTTCCACCCTCGGACCCCTCGAAGGGTGCGTTGAAGGCGAAGACGCCGCCGTCGGAGGCCACCTCCCAGTAACCACCGCTGTCAGGGTCGAAGGCCATACCGACGATCGGCTTGACCAGCGGCTTGCCTCCCATCGATCCATAGAAGGGTGCGTTGAAGGCGAAGATGCCGCCATCGGAGGCCACCTCCCAGTAGCCCCCGGTGTCAGGGTCGAAGGCCACGCCCACGATCGGCTTGACCAGGTGGACGCCCCCCTCCGACCCGTAGAAGGGCGTGTCGAAAGAGAAGGTGCCACCGTCAGATGCCACCTCCTGGTAGCCGGCCGGTTCTGGGTTTGCCTGTCCGGCATACAAGAAGGCTGCCCCGCCGACATTCCCATCAGTGTCAACCAGGACGAAGAGACAAGCCGGCAGGCCTGAGTTCACTTGAATCTGTGAAGGTGGACATGTCGCCGCCGGGTCGGGGGCGGTGAAGGGACTGGGAACGTTGAAAGTAGTGGTCAGGCCACCCGAGCCGTCGGCAGTCACCACCTTGCTGTCAGTGGTATCGATCTCATTGACGGCTTGCGTGTCATCGAGGGCCACTGAAAGAGGGCTGGCCTCTCCCAAGATCACCTTGGCATTGGGGAGAAACCCCGTGCAGTGCACGTTGATGGGCTCGCCCGGTGTGACGTCGGACACGATCAGAGTGGAGACGCCGTTGAAGGTACAGGGAACCAACGACTGATGAGACCCCACCGCGTGGGAGCCGGCTGCGTCACCTTCCCGTGCTGACAGCTTGTGGACCCCCTGCACGAGAGTTCGCGCCACGGCCGCGGTGGCCGTGCCGCTGTGTGATTCGGCGGCAGACGCGTTGAGCGGAACGCCGATAGCGGCGACTATCAACGCCGCCCCGGCCACCAATGGCATCGAGACGCGAAAGTGGCTGCGTGACGCTATCTGTCGGATCATCCGAGCCTCCTTGGGCGTCGCTCACCAACGCCGATACTCATCAAGTGCCACAAGATAGCGAAAGACTTCAATAAAAGAAACTCTTTTAAGCAGATTCAGGGACAACCCGACGACAAATGCGCCGAGCAAGAGCGATGTCACCATAAGTTTTCCTAATTTTCACCTTATGTTTTGGGTGTGTGATGTTTGTCTCGTTGCTGTCTGGGTATCGTCCGGCGCCCTTTCGGGACAAGGCCCCCATCTTGTGGCCACTTCACTATCGACTTTCACTGACGTGTCTTGGACTACTACCGGCCGGTAACAACATCCCCGGGAGAACCGCTTCCGGGCGTCACCCCCATGGCAGACCTTGGGGGGCCGGGGCATCGGGGATGACCCCGACCGGTAGGGGCTGCGGTTGTACGGTCATCAGACAATGGCCCGCGACTCAGACCCTCCCTTCCCCCCTCAGGGCGAGGGCTCGGTGCCGCCTGGACCAGGAGCTTCACGCAGAATCACGCCGGTCACGTCCCAGACTCCGGTCACCAATCCCCCCGGCGGTCCGCCCCGGACACCACCCGCCATCGCCCCGCCCCGTCGGAGGCCCCGTCGTCGGCCCGATCGGAAGGCCCGGCTGCTGCGCACGGCCGTGGTCTTCGTGGCCGTCATCTTGGTTCTGGCCGGAGGCATCTTCGGCTATCTGCGCTACCGCCTGGGCCAGATCAAAACGGCGAAGTGCCCCAGCTGTGCCGCCCTGGTCTCCGGCCAGCCTTTCAACATCATGATCATCGGGGACGACTCCCGGGCCGACAACACGGGATCGGAGAACGCCGCCTTCGGATCGGCGGCCACCACCGGCGGGTCTCACAGCGACACCATCAAGATCGCCCATATCGATCCGGCCACCGGATCGGCCAGCCTTCTCTCCATTCCCCGTGACACCTACGTTCGATTGTCAGGATTGAACGCCACCTGGCTGAGCGCCCTCGGGACCCGGGACCAGAAGATCAACGCCGCTCTGAACGACTCCGTCGACTCGCTGGTGCAGACCGTCCAGAATTCCTTCGGCATCCCCATCCAGTCCTGGGTTCTCATCAACTTCAACGGGGTCATCGATTCGGTCAAGACGGTGGGCGGTATCAAACTCGACTTCCCCTATCCGGTGCGCGACGACGACAACGGCAACAACAACTCCGGGCTCTCGATCCCGACGGCGGGATGCCAAACCCTGAATGGTGACCAGACCTTGGCTTTGTCCCGGTCGCGTTTCTACCAATACGAGATCCGGCCCGGCGTGTGGGAGGCGGACCCGACGGGAGACCTGGGTCGGATCCAGCGCCAGAACGTCGTCATCGAGGCGCTCTTGGACAGGGCCGAGTCCACCTACAATCCCCTGACCTTGAACGCCTTCATCGGTTCCGTCGTCCAGGACGTGAAGATAGGTGGGCTTTCGTCATCCGATCTGCTCTCGCTGGCCGTCAAATACCACGGTTTTTCCGGATCGAACCTCCAGACCGCCACCGTCCCCACCCTGGGGGCTTCGTCCTCGGCGGGCAGTGTCGAGGTGGTCGAGGAACCCCAGGCCCAACAGGTGATCACCACCTTCCTCGGAAGGACACCGCGCACCGTCGTGACGCCGCCCCTCGACGCTTACGGCTCCCCTATCGAAGTGCCGACGGCGTCGACGACATCGTTCGACGGAAGGTCGTTCGGCGGCGCATCGTTCGGAACGTCGTCTTCGGGGAGCGCGGCGGCGGCAACTGGGGCCACTCTGACGGCGCAATCAGTCGTTCCGTCCTACGACCCGAGACCCTGCTGACCGAGGTTCCCGCCGTGCCCGAGGGCGAGATCGCCATCGACGACCCCAGAGCCGAGGACATCCGCCAGCTTCTGGGGCACCACCTTGAACATTCCTATGCCATCAGTCCGCCCCAGGATGTCCATGCGCTCGATCTCGAAGGTCTCCTTCACCCTGACGTCTCGTTTTTCAGATTCCGTCGTGACGGTGAGCTTCTGGGCATCGGGGCCCTCAAGCGCCTGGACGACGACCACGCTGAGCTGAAGTCCATGCACGTCGTCGAAGCGGCTCGCGGCGGCGGGATCGGTCGAGCCATGGTCGAGCATCTGATCGGGGTGGTTCGCACCGGTGGCTTCTCCCGGGTGAGTCTGGAAACGGGTTCGATGACCGACTATGCGCCGGCCCGGGCGCTTTATGCCCAGGCGGGATTTACGTCGTGTGGTCCCTTCGGCCCCTACCGGCTCAGTCCCAACAGCACCTTCATGACCATGCTGCTGGCAACCGGAGACCGTGGGCGCTGATCAACTTCATGTCAGGACAACGCTCACCAGTACCGGCGGCGACCCGACCTCCTCACAAGGTCTCGATGACACCCGCGCTACTGCCAGTTGTCGTCGCCTCAGAGCCGACCGACACACAAGAGCCGACGGAGGCGCAGCTCACCGAGGTCAGCGACAAAAAGATCGAGCCGGCGGGCGCGGGGGCCTGGGTGACCGTCCATTTCTTGCCATGCAGGGTCAAGAAGTAACTGCCGATGAACGGTTCCCCCGTGCTCCCGGAGGCCCCGATGAAGGAGCCCACGGCGACACAGCCACCCGACGATGGGCAGCTGACGGAGGACAGGGTGGACTCCTCGCTGGACTTGGACGGAGATGGTGCTTCTGACTCCGTCCACGTTCCGTCGCTCAAGGTGGCGATGAAACCGTCCAGGACCTCCCCGTCGCCGTACGTCCCCACCGCCTCGCACGTTCCCACCTCGGCGCAGCTCACGCCGCTGAGGGAGTCCCCGGCAGCGCTGGCCGGAGCGGGCACCTCAGTGGCCGTCCACGTTCCGTTGGCCAAGGTCTCCACCAGCCCCAGAGAGACCTTCTTGGAAGCGTAAGAGCCGACGGCCTGACAGGAACCGACCGTCGGACAGGACACGGCGTTCAGACCGGCATCGCTTTTGAGGCTGGCTTTGCCGGGAGAGGGGGGCACCGAACCGGTCCACGTGCCGTCGGAAAGCGTTTCGACCAGCGCCTGGCCCTGTCGGCCGGTGGCACTGAAGGTGGCGCCCACCGCCACACACGAGCCTTCCGACGGACAGGCGACGGCATTGAGCTCCGCATTGGGGTTGGTCGTGCCCGCCGGGGAGGGCACACCTGATGCCGTCCAGGTCCCGCCGGCCAGGGTCTCGACCACTGCCTGGAGGTTGCCGTCGGTATTGAGGTAGGTGCCCACGACTACGCACGAGCCCGCCGCCGGGCAGCTGATGCCATCGAATTCGACCAGAGGGTCGGGTCCGGTGTCGACGGGGACCGGCATCTCTGAGGGGCTCCACGTCTCGCCGGTCTGGCTGTCGACCAGACCCTGCGTCTCTCCGCTCGTGTCGCCGTAGATCCCGACGGCCGTACACGGCGCCGGCCCGCCGCAGGACACCGCGTTGAGCGAGGCCAGCGTGTTCTCCACGGCGCCCGCAGGCACCGCATCGGAAACGGTCCACGTCGCCGCGGACAGGGTCTCGGTCACTCCCACCTCGCTGTCAGCGGCGAAGGTGATTCCGGCGGCCACACAGGCGTCCGTCGTCACACAGGACACGGTGGACAGAACCGGAGCGACGGTAAAGAAGGCCTTCCTTTTCGAAGCGTTGGGCGACCCGGCGGCCGTCCCTGTGGCGGCGAGGCCGGAGTTAAAGGCCCGGGTCTCGAGGATCTTCCTGGCCGTTGTCCTGGTCGGCGTGCGGACCAGGCGGAGCCCGCCTGTCGTGGCCAACCGGGTGGCGACATCGGTGGCCGTGGCGAAAGCCGAAGCAGAAGTGGACTCGGATGTGTCCAGAACGATTCCCGGCGTCGAGGCCGGCAGCGGAGCCTCGGTGGCCGTCCACGTTCCATCGGAAAGCGTGTCGACGAGGCCAAGCTCGGCCCCCGTCGCGTTGGTGTAACTGCCGACGGCCACGCAGGACCCCGGCGAGGGGCATGTGACCCCACCAAGGGCGGCCAACGGGTCCGCACCGGCGTCGGCCGGCAGCGGCGCCTCGATGGCGGTCCAGGTTCCTCCGTTGAGCGTCTCGATGAGGGCCTGCTGGTTGCCACTGGTGTCGACGTAGTCGCTGGCGGCCACGCAGACGCCCACGGCCGGACAGCTGACATCGCTGAATTGGCCGGACAGTCCGGGATTGGCGTCGGGCGGAAGCGGGACATTGACAGAAGACCAGTTTCCGTTGGCCAGGGTCTCCAAAAGCCCTTCACCAGCTTTGTGGGACTTGTCGGCCATGATCCCACCGGCCAGACAAGAGCCAGCCGTCGGGCAGGCCACCGACTGGAGGAGACTCAGGGTCGGAGACGATTTCTTCGAAGCCACGGATGCCGCCGTCGCTGTCCACTGTCCCGCTGAGAGGGTTTCGGTGAACCCCTCCTCCGTCACCGACGTCGCTCCTAAGGCGATCTCGTAGCCGGCGGCGACGCAGGCGCCAACGGCGGGACAGGTCACCGAGCTGAGGAATCCCTCAGCTCCAGTGGGCGCCGTCGGAGGAAGCGGAGCCGCCGTCAGGGTCCACGAGCCGTCGGACAAGGTCCCGATGACACCCCCACTGCTAGTGCTACTGGTGCCACCCCCCACGGCCACACACGAACCGACGGCCGGGCAGGTCAGGGCGGCGAATTCGACATCAGTGAAACCGGCGAGAAGCTCCTGCTCGGGAGTCCAGGTGCCTCCCGACAGGACCTCGACGAGACCGCTGCCCTGAGCCTTCTTCGCCTTCTTCGCCACATAGCCCCCGACGGCCACGCACGAACCGACGGCGGAACAGGAGACCGCTGTAATGGCGGCCTCCGGGTTGGTGGCCGCGTTGGCGGGAAGGGGAGCCAAAGCCGAGGTCCAGACGCCGCCCGAGAGGGTTTCGATCAGACCCTGTTGCGCACCGCTGGCATCAAGGTAGGCGCCGACGGCCACACAGGAGCCCGCCGCCGGGCAAGTCTCGGAGATAACAACTGATAGAGGATCCGCCTCGGCGTCGGCCGGCAGCGGCGCCGTTGTGGCCGTCCACGGTGAGGCTTTGGCCCCGTGGACGGAGGCGACCGCGGGTACGGTGCCGACCAGTAAGCCCCCCACAATGACAACACCAGCAACAACCGCGCCCCACCGACGCGCCCGTAAGGCGAACATCGGAACTCCCCCTGCTCGTTTTCCCAAACCCGGCAGAATTCTATCAGAGAGTGGTTACTTAATAGCTCGGCGTCGCCCATTGATCAGGCGTAGAGGCCCCCGTCGGCTTGCCCTTGCCCGTGGGGCCGGCGAAGGTTCGGATAGCCGAGATCCTTCGCCCCGCCTTTTCCTCGAAGACGAAAGAACAATCAGGACTTTGTCGGTTCGATGGCGATGAGCTCTTCGAGGAGGTTCTCCCGGGCGACGGCTCCCCAACCGCACTTCTCGGCCGCCGCCTGGGCCACCTTGAAGGCATCGTCGTCCCACGTCAGTTCCACGTCGGTAACAGTCCGGCCTGGCGTGGAGATTCCGAACTCAACGTCCCCGTCGGTGTCCCGGATCTCGCGCGTGACTTCTTTCAGTTCGGACACGAAGTGTTGAAAATGAGAATGCTCTGCCTGAGCGGCCAGGTCGACGGCCCATTCGGCGGATCGAAAACACCGGTGGAAGTCACCTCTCGACGTTGTCCTGGCCTTCTCCGCACTGCTGTTCCTCAACCGTGACGGCGCGATGCCGAGCGCCTGACGACGCCCCGGGGGAAAGCCTCAACAGGCGACGGGCACCGGAGCAGCGGCCTCGCGCTCGTCGAGGAAGGCCCACCAGGCGTCGGCGGCGGCCGTGGCCGGGGCGGCGACGTCGTGGGGACCGTCGGAGAGCTCACCGAGAGCTTCGAGCATCCAGGCCCCGTGGCCCTCGTCGATGCCGGCGTGGACATCCCAGAAGCGGGTGCCGTTGTCGTCGAGGCCGTAACGGGAGCGGAGGCCTTCAGCCTTGCTGACGGCGATGTCGGGGGCCTGGACCTCGTAGGCGGCCACGGCCGAGAGGGCGGCTACGGGAGATGCGTCGGCCGCTGACAGGTAGAGGTCGACCAAGGCTCGGGTGGCCGGGGTCATGTCGGTGGGGACCGCTCCGACGGCGTCGGCGAAGGAATCGAAGAGCTCGAGGTGGGGCGCGGGGACGCCGCGCTCGTCAGCCAGGTTGTCTTCGACCAGCTGACGGGCCCGGCCGTCGGGGAGGGCGGCGGCGATGCGCTCGAGGACGACGGGCAGGGCCGCCTCGAAATGACGGTACTGGGCCGCATAGGTGGCCAACTCGCCGGGCTGGAGGGTGCCCGCTTCCCAGCGTCGGTAGAAGGGATGAGCCAGGAGGCGTCGGGAACTGAGGATGTCGTCGAGGAGAGCGTCGAGCTCGGTGCGCAGCATGGGAGTCATGGTAACCGGCTCTTCAGGACCACTCCGGGAATCCGATTTCGACCCCGGTTCGCCACCGAAAAGAGTGTTCCGCCCGCTCAGCGCGCGGAGTGAAGAGAGACGTGATCCGACCGGCGAAAAAGTCGGAACCGGGGTCATCCAGGGCGGCGGGGGTGTCGTACAGCCAATGGAAACCGGAGGCGGGACCGGGAAGATCCACCCATTCCCGACCAAGAGCGAGGAGCCGGGATATGGCAGAAGTGAGTCGACGTTCGTTCCTTCGGAATTCCGGGTTGGCCGTGGCCGGCGCCGGGGTCATGTCCCAGATGCCCTTCCTGGGGACCCTGGTGGGAGCCGGCGAGGCTGATGCCCCGGCGGCCACCGGCGCCGCCGACGGGGTGACGGCCGGGGCCGGCGAAGGGGCGGCCTCTCTGACCGAACCGTTGATAGCCCATGTTCGCGACCTGTCCACCGGGGAGATCGGGATCTTCAACGGCACCCGCGAGGTCATCTTCAAGGACCCGCAGTTGGCCGCCCGTCTCTTCCACGCCGCCCAGTAGGCGCACCTTCCGCGGCAGCAAACCGACCTCTGCGACAAACAGAACCGACTGAAAAACCAAACCAACCCTCCGAAAGAAGAGAGCCGATCCCATGTCATCGCATCGTGAAGCCCCCGAGATCTCGAAAGACCCGGTCGCCGACAGCACCGACCTCTACGCCTTCGTCAGTCCCGACAATCCGGACACGGTGACGATCATCGCCAACTACGTGCCCCTGGAGTCGCCGGACGGAGGGCCGAACTTCTACGAGTTCGGAACCGATGTCCTCTACGCCATCAACATCGACAACGACGGTGACGGGAAGGCCGACATCAGTTATCTCTTCCAGTTCCAGAGCGAAACCACCAACCTCGACACCTTCCTTTACAACACGGGGCCGATCTCCTCGCTGACCGACCCGAACTGGAACCGGCGGCAGACCTACACGGTGACCAAGGTGCTGGCCAACGGGAGGATGACCGTGCTGGGTGCCGGGCTGCCGGTACCGCCGTGCAACGTCGGACCGCTGTCCACCCCGAACTACGAGTCGAATCTGGCCAGCGCCGCCATCAAGCAGGTGGGGAACGGGGTCAGTGTGTTCGCCGGCCAGCGGGCCGAGGGCTTCTACGTGGACCTGGGCTCCATCTTCGACCTCGGTGTGCTGCGGCCTTTCGCCGCCGACCACATCCTGAGCAACCTGATTCCGACGATGGCCGGGATCAACGCCACCAAGGCGCTGAACGTGCACTCGATCGCCATCCAGATTCCGATGGACCAGATCACCCACCACCGGAAGATGCCGACCAACCCGGCGGCCAAGGAATCGATCATCGGGGTGTGGACGACCGCCTCACGACAGGCGGCCACGGTGCTGCCGTCGAAGCCGACGCCGACGTCAGCGGCCACCTATGCCGGGCCTTTCGTTCAGGTGTCGCGTCTCGGGAACCCCCTCATCAACGAGGTGATCATCCCGATGTCGCTGAAGGACTACTGGAACCACGAAGCACCGGCCAACGACGTCCAGTTCGCCCAGTACGTGAGCAACCCGGAACTGGGCCGTCTTCTGCCCGTCCTCTACCCCGGGCCCGACGGAGGCCCCAGTCCCTTCGCCAACCTGGCCGTCTACAACGCCTCGGGAACACCGAACCGGGCCGACCTGACGGCCATCTTGATGACCGGGATCCCGTCGGGGATCATCCCCGGCTTCCAGAACTTCACCGGGACGGTCCAGGCCGACATGCTGAGGCTGAACTTGGCCATCCCCCCGGCCACCAGTTCGTCCACCCTGCCCAGCAACAAGGGACTGCTCGGCGGCGACCTGGCCGGCTTCCCGAACGGACGGCGGGTCTTCGACGATGTGGTCACCATCGAGATCGAAGCGGTGGCCGGGGCCACCCTCGGTCTGGTCGACCCGTCCTACACACCGGACCCGGCCGCCGGGGCGGTCAACCAGGGTCTGACCAGTAGCGGGACCGACCTCACGGCCTTGGGGACGGAAAACTACCTTCCCTCGTTCCCATATCTGGGTGTCCCCCACAGCGGTTACGACACCCCGGCGAGCTAACCCGTGCACACCGTCACCGGGGCGCCACCGATGGGAGACGCACAGGTGAGCGACACGTCACCGGCCTTTCCCGGTACTCGGCCCGGGCCACAGTCAGGGGAGTGGTCCGGGCCGAGCACGGGAGCGAGCGTCATGGTGGAGATCGGGGAGGGGACGGGAGCGCTCGTCGTCTACACGCCGGCCACACTGGAAGGCCAGGAGATCGAGATCCGTCCCCACCACGGGGTGTGGGCCGGTGCCCATACCGGGGTGCGGGCCCGGCACGTGGGACAGAAGGTGCTTCACGCCGGCGTCTTCGGTTCCCTCCCGGTCGGCCTGTACGACCTGCGGCTCCGGAGACCATCAACGGAGGACCCGACAAGAGCGGTGACGACCGTGGCCGTGACGTCGGGTGGCGTGGCGGAGACAAAGTTGTCCCCCACCGACGATCACCCCTGATCCGAGACGATCGGTTGGACCAGTCGCTCCCGTCGACCGGTCCAACCGATCGACCGGAGCGGCCGCCGGTTTGTCCACGTCCCCGCCCCCAGCCGAGACTGGGGCGTCGACGGAAGGGGCGTCGACGGAAGGGTGGGTGTCCATGGCCGTGGCCAGTGTCAACGGGATCGAGATCGCCTACCAGGTCCACGGCCATGGTGAACCGGTCGTCCTGGTGTGCGGGACGGGTCAGAGAGCCGACTCGTGGGCATTGCTCGGGATGGTCGACGACCCGGTGGCCGCCGGCTACCAGGTGATCACCTTCGACAACCGGGGGATGGCCCCGTCGGGATGTCCCGAGGGGCATTACACGGTGGAGATGATGGCCGAGGACACGATCGGGCTGATCGAGTTTCTCGGTCTGTCGGGGGTGCGGATGGCCGGGATCTCGCTCGGTGGCTTCATCACCTTCCAGGTGGCGCGGAGCCGACCCGATCTGTTGAAGGGGGCCGTATGCATCGCCGGTCTGGTCGGGGGTTCGCGTTATGTGCAGATGCTGAGCCAGGCGCGGGCGGAGGCGGAACGGGAGGGCCTCAAGATGCCGGCCGCTCTCGACGGGTTGCTGGCCATGCCGACGATGTTCGCGCCGGGAACACTGCAGGACGACGACGCCGTCGCATTGATGACGTCGACGATGGATGCCGTGTTCGGCCAGTGGTCGGGACCCGGTCGGACGGGACAGTTCGAAGCCGACGCCGACTGGAGCCTCTTCGACCCGAAGCGCGTCCCCGACCTGCCGGACCTCTACGGCCCCGACTTCGACCGCCGCTACGTCGAGGCGGAGGACGCGGGGCTTGCGGCGAGGACGGTGAAGGCGCGTGACCTC
>Ga0208357_1001110_pt1 | contig 20245 bp, 19 predicted proteins | sample NGESurdeep092012_6_FD_184487 | JGI IMG/M metagenome (GOLD analysis project Ga0208357, IMG submission 184487) | Arctic peat soil microbial communities from Barrow, Alaska - NGEE Surface sample F52-2 deep-092012 (SPAdes) | ecosystem: Environmental > Terrestrial > Soil > Wetlands > Peat ... | reverse complement strand
CGGCCGAGAGCGCATGGCGGTCCAGCCGGAAGCGGCGAGCCGCTTCGAGGGCCTCGAGGTGGCCGGAGTCCATGGCGATCCCGGCGGTCGCGGCGACGTCCTCGGCCGTCCGGGCCAGCCCCTCGGGCACCGGATCGCAGGCGTTGACGATGACCGGCCCGAGCTGCACGCCCGCCCGGTCCTCCAGGGTGTAGGCCGACTCGATGGTCTCGCTGACCGGCATCTCCTCGGGCAGGGTGACCAAAATCACCTGGCACCGGGTGGGGTCGCCCAGCAGCTCGACGACCTCCTGGGCCTGGCTGCGCAACGGTCCACCCCGGGCCGCACTGACCAGACCGGAGGCCGAGGTGAGGAAGGTGATGGCGTGGCCGGTGGCCGGGGCGTCGACCACGATCAGATCAGCCACCTCCCCCCGTTCCAGCTGCTTGATCTTGCCCAGGACCAGCACGTCTCGTATGCCGGGGATGGCCGTCGAGACCACGTCCACCACCCCCGAGGAGACCAGGCGCTTCGAGACGCGCCGCAGGCCGTGGTCCTTGAGGTATTCGACCAGGGCGTCGTCGGGGGTGATGCGGCGAGCCCGGATCCACCCCTGTCGCGGTGCGTTTTCGGCCTGGAGCTCCACCTCGTCGTAGCCGAGGTCTTCGGCGAGCCCGAACGCCCCGGTGATGCCGGACTTGCCCTCGAGCTCGACAATCAGCACCGAGCGGCCGGTCGTCGAGGCCATGCGGGCGACGGCAGCGGCCATGGTGGTTTTCCCGACGCCGCCCTTGCCAGCCACGATCAAAACATGGCTTTGCGCACAGAAGCTCACAACGTCCATGTCCCTCCGATCGTAGTTGGAGCCAGGGCGGCCGGGACCGCCGGATAAGCAAATTTCCTGCTCACAGGCCTTGAACACCGGGAATTCCGGCGGTAACTTGGCCCGGTGGGGGGATATGGAGTTCCCACTTCGGGGGGTTACATGCGCCAAGGAACAGATATGTGGCAGGCGAAGGCAGCCTGTCGAGGGCCGCAGTCGTGGGCGTTCTTCCCGCCCTCGCACGCGGAGCGGAAGGAAGAGAAATCCACCCGTGAGATCCGCGCCAAGGCGATCTGCCACGAGTGTCACGTCCGGGGGGAGTGTCTTGAATACGCCATCCGCATTCGTGAGCCGCACGGGATCTGGGGTGGCCTGAACGAGGTCGAGCGCAAAGTCGTGCTCGACCGACGCGCCAGCTGATCTGCTGATCAGCGGCTCGGGGTAATTCTCAGTTTGGCCCGGGCGGCGGAGACGCCGCGGGTATGGCAGACGGCGGCCGGTTGCTGTCCGTCCACCGCGCAGATGGTGGCGGTGATCTCGTTGGCTGAAGCCACGATGGCCTGGGTGATGGGGCTGGTCGGGATGGCGAGATCGCCTACGATCTGCGATTGGCTCTGACTGGCCAGCACCGCGGGGGAGAAGCTGGACCCGGCCAGCACATAGCGGTTGGCGATATCGAGCAGGGGGAACGTCGACCCGGCGGCGTCATAGGTCGACACCGCCGCCGCCTGGCGGGAAGTCGGGGTTTGCAGCGCCGTGTACCGCGCCCCGGTGGGGTTCAACGCGCTGTAGCGCTCCACCGTCTGCAAGTTGATCCACTTGCTGGTGTAGGTGGTGTGCCAGAAGGTGAAGCTGGACGTGTTGGCGAAGGCCACCGACTCGCTGGACTGCATCAGGCCGACCGTACCGAAGGTCCCGAAGCGTGACAGGGCCACGATGACCGGCCATCGTTGCGCCGCCGCGTACGGCGCGAACTCGGCGCCGTAGAAGAACACGACCGGCCGGGTCACCCCGTCGGCGCCCGCGGCCTGCCAGAGGGCGGGACTCCCGGTTGCCGTCAAGGGCGTGATCGGGCCGGCTGCAACCACCGGCGTGGCCCCCACCGCGTCAGTCGTGGTGGCGGGGATGTGCGCCAGGGAGGCCATGATCGAGGCCGGCGCCGGGGTAAAGGTCTCGACCGCCGCCGTGTTGTTCGGGTGCCCGGTGACCTGGCGCAGGACGAGGAGAGCGCCGAGGAGGGCGATGACCACAACGATGAGACCCAGGGCCACGTAGCGTCGGGGGATCGGGTGCGCGACAGTCACCGCCGCCTGCTCTGGGGCCTCAAGGCTCATGGGGAGAATCAGCGTAGACCAGGGTCCCGGCGACATTTCGACGCCAGCTGGGCCGCTTGGGCCGTGCGTCCGCTCGACCGGTAGCCTCGCCAGCGTGCCCTCTCCTCCCGCCGATTCTCCCGCCGACGCCGTGGGCGATGCCGCCGCCGATGCCGCCGCCGATGCCGTGGCCGATGCCGTGGTGATCCGGCCGGCCGCCACCGTCATGTTGGTGCGCGACGCCCCCGGGGCGACCAGTGCGGACGACCGGCTCGAAGTGCTGATGGTCCGCCGCAACCTGCGTTCGGATTTTGTCGGCGGGGCCTACGTCTTTCCAGGCGGTTCCGTCGACCCGGCCGACGCCGGTCCGGCCGCCGAGGCCGCCTGCTTCGGACGGACCGACACGGAGGCCAGTGCCCTGCTCGGGATCGGCACCGGCGGCCTGGCCTACTGGGTGGCCGTCCTGCGCGAGACCTTCGAAGAGGCCGGGTTGCTGTTGGCCGAGCGGCCGGGCGGACCGGTCCTGCTGGCCGGGGACCCGGAGGAGGAGGCTCGATTCGTCTCCGAGCGGGCGGCGGTCAACGCCGGCACCCGCCGGTTCCTCGACCTCTGCCGCGAGGAGGGGTTGCGACTCATGGTCGGCGACGTCCACTACTTCGCCCACTGGATCACGCCCCGTGGTGCGCCACGTCGCTTCGACACCCGCTTCTTCGTGGCCCCCGCCCCACCCGGCCAGCATGCGGCCCACGATGCGGGCGAGACGATCGCCGAGACCTGGATATCTCCCCGCCGCGCCCTGGCGGCCCACCGGGCCGGCGATTTCGAGTTGATCTTCCCGACCATCCGCAACCTGCAGGCCATCAGCCGATTCACCAGCGCCGGCGATCTGCTCGAGGCGGCCGCCCTGGCCTCGGGCGCGGTGCCGACGATCGAACCGCGGGTGGTGGCGGACGGCAACGGGGTGCGGATCGTCCTGCCCGGGGACGACGGATACGACGAGAACGGCCCGGTCGAGGTCTCCGCGGTGTCCGAGGTCCCGGGGAACTTCAACGATGCCGTGCGCGCCGTCTCCCTGGCGGCGAACCAGGAGGACCCCGCTTCGTGATCCCCGGTGTGCCGGACCTCGGCGTTGGCCCGGCACCGGTGCCGGGCCGACTGGACGAACTGGCCGCCGGGCTGCACCGCCTCACGGCGCCCAACCCGGGGCTCATGACCGGTCCGGGTACCAATACCTACCTATTGGGCGCGGGATCCCGACGCTCGACCCTGGCCGTCGTCGATCCGGGTCCCGATGACGCCACGCATCGAGCCGCCATCGTGGCGGCGGCGTCGACCTTGGGGACGATCCGGTGGGTTTTGGTCACCCACACCCACCCGGACCACGCTCCAGGCGCTGCCGCGCTTGCCGAGCAAACCGGGGCGGAAGTGATCGGCTTCGGGCCGGCGGAGGGGTTCGCCCCGGACCGCAGTGTGGGTGACGGCTGGACGTTGCGCCTTGCTGGTGGCGAGGGTGGTGAGGGACGCGAGGGTGGTGATGGTGGTGCCGAAGAGGGAATCACGCTGGAGGCGGTACATACGCCGGGGCATGCCTCGGATCATCTGTGCTGGCTCCTGCGGGAGAGCGGCACGTTGTTGACGGGCGACCACGTCATGCACGGCTCGACGGTGGTGATCCGCCCGCCCGATGGGGATCTTGGCCAGTACCTGGCCAGCCTGGTCAAGGTGCGCGACTTCACGCCCGCCGTGAAGACACTGGCCCCGGGACACGGCCGGCTGATGACGCCGGTCGCCCCGGTCATTGACGCGCTCATCGCCCATCGCCGGGGGCGCCACGAGCGCGTGGCCGAAGCCCTGTCCGCCCTGGGTGAGGCCGGCATCGACGACCTCCTACCCTCGGTCTACGACGACGTCACGGAGGCCCAGCTCCCGGTGGCCCGGTTCTCGCTGTGGGCCCACCTGCGCGCCCTGGCTGAGGAGGGCCGGGCCCACCCGCTAGCGGTGGGGAAGGGTCAGGACACCATCGAGACTCGCTGGAAGTCGGTCTCCGAAGGGCCCGCCTGAGCGTTTCGGCGGCAGTCGCGCTTCTGTGTCACCACTCGATCACGTTGATGGCTTGCTATCATGATGGCATGACGAAGAAGACGACGACCGTCCGAATGTCCGAGGACCTGGCCACCACCGTTGAGGTAGTCGCCCGCGGCCGTGGCATCAGCGTCAACGCCTTGGTCATAGACGCGCTGATTGCTGAAGTCGAACGGGTCAAGCAGGACGACCAGTTCCTGGCGACTCTGCGCGAATTGACCGAACGCGATAGGGAGATCCTCGACCGTTTGGCTGAGTGAGGAATTTGAGCTTGGCGGAAGCCCTCACCGTGGCGGAAGCCGTGACCGGGGTTGAGGCCGCAGTCCTGGCTCGTGGAGCCCAAATCAACCTGCTCGATTCGGCGCTCCATGCGCCGCAAGCATCATTTGGCGGAGACGAGATGTACCCCGAGTTCCTCGCCCAAGCAGCAGTTCTGGCGGTGCGCATATCTCCACCACTTCAGGTCGGCGGTTCGTCCCCGCTGGCCACGGCCGCCTCCACCCGTTCGATCAATCGGGCCGAACACGACGAGGTCTCGAGCAACGGCGCCACATCGACGGCCAGTACCCGGGCCACCTCGGCGAAGATGGCGGCCAACTCGCCTTCGCCACCGGCCACCGGGATCCCGGCATCGCCGGCTTCCGCCAGATCGGCGTGCAGCGGAATCGAGCCGATCAGCGGTACGCCTAGGGAATGGGCCAGGCGGGCGCCGCCACCCGAACCGAAGAGGGCGTAGGTGGTCCCGTGTTCACATGTGAAGTCGCTCATGTTCTCGATGACCCCGGCCACTCGGAGATACCCCTTGCGCGCCATGTCGGCCGCTCGGGCCGCCACCTTCTGGGCTGCCAGGGGTGGGGTGGTGACGACCAGCATCTCGGTGCGGGGCAGCAGTCGAGCCAGCCCCATCTGGACGTCGCCCGTGCCGGGCGGCAGGTCGATGAGTAGGTAGTCGATGTCGCCCCAGTGGGCATCCTGGAGGAATTGCTGCACGGCCCGGTTGAGCACCAGGCCGCGCCACATGATCGCCTGCTCCTCGTCGGCCAGGAACCCCATCGACAGCACGCGTACGACGCCGCGACCCACCGGCTTCTCCAGCGGGATCATTTTGCCGCCCCGAGCTTCGACACCACCCACGCCGCCTTCCATACCGAGCAGGCGCGGGACGGAGAAACCCCAGATATCCGCATCGAGGATGCCGACGGTCAGACCGCGCTGGGCTAGCGCCACGGCCAGGTTCACGGTGATCGACGACTTGCCCACACCCCCCTTACCCGAGGCGATGGCCAGCACACGCGCGGTCGGAGGGATGGCCGTCTCCGGCGCGTTCTCCCGCGCCTTCCAGCGAGCCCGGGCCATGACGGCGGCCTTCTCATCGGCGTCCATGGTGGCGATGCGGATCTCCATCGAGCGCACCCAGTCCAACGCCTCGACCTGGCCCCGCACATCTTGCTCGATCTGCGACCGCAGGGGGCAGGCGGCGATGGTCAGCGCGATGTCCACCACGACGTCGTCGCCCGTGACGGCGATGGCGCGCACCATACCCAGATCGACGATGGTGTCGCCCAACTCGGGGTCAATGACCGCACGCAGACACTCACGCACGGCCTCTTCCCGGCTGAGCACCGCTGGAGCCGGCGGCGGGGAAGGCGGCGAGGGGGGGGCCAACCCGGGGGTCATGCCAGTATTGTACCTGCGTGGAGGCGAATTCCGTCCACCAGGGCCAGGCGTGGTCAACCCCTCTCGCACCCCGGTAACATGGTGACGTTCCCGGGGCGCGGTGCTCATCGGGTAGGCCTGCGCCGCCAGGGCGCGTAACAAGGAGGCTCCTGTGACGACCATGACCACCTCGGTCAATATTGGCAAGAAGCCGGACCCGGTGACGCTGAGCGACATCGCCACCACCAAGGTGGCCGAGTTGTTGGCCCAGGAGGAGGGCGAGAGCCTCGCCCTTCGCGTCGCGGTGAAGCCCGGTGGATGCTCGGGCTACAGCTACGAGATGTTTTTCGACTCCGAGACATTGGCCGACGACGTCGTGCGTGAGTTCGGCGCCGTCAAGGTCGTGGTCGACGCAGCCAGCGCCGAACTGCTCACCGGCTCCACGCTCGACTACAGCGACGGATTGCAGGGTGCGGGATTCCACATTGTGAATCCCAACGCCACCCGTACCTGCGGGTGCGGGTCCTCCTTCAGCTGAGCGAATTCAGCTGAGCGACCTCGTGGCGGCGCCCGCCGTCACCTTTGCCTTGAATGGCGCCACGGTCACCCTCGGTGACGACGGCGCCTCCCTGCTCGATGCCCTGCGTGAAGATCTGGGCTGTCGCTCGGTCAAGGACGGGTGCAGCCCCCAGGGCCAGTGCGGCTGTTGCACCGTCTGGGTGGATGGTTCGGCCCGCGTCGCCTGCGTGACGCCGCTGCGACGGGTGGCCGGACGGGCCGTGACGACGGTCGACGGGCTGGATCCGGACCTCAAGGAGCGCTGGGTCGACGCCTTTGTGGCCACCGGGGCCAGCCAGTGCGGGTTCTGCACCCCGGGCATCCTGCTCCGCTTGGCCGCGCTCGAGAACGGCGCTCGGCCTCCCACCCGCCAGGCCGTCGAGTCGGCCCTGTTGGCCCACCTGTGCCGCTGCACCGGGTGGCAGTCCATTGTCGAGGCCGGCTGCATCGCCCTCGGGCTCACCGAGGTAGCGCCGCGTCCGCTCCGTGATCCGTTGCTGGCGGCGTGGCGGGCCCAACTGGAGGGACCGGCGTTCCAGAGTTCGGGTCCTGATGTCGTGCTCGGCGGCGGGGGCTTCGCTGACGACACCGCTCCCGCCGATGCGTTGGTACAACTGGGTGCCGCCACGACGACGTTGGCGCCGAGCCTGCGGGCCGCCCGCCAGGGCTCGGAAAAAGTGCAGGGTCGCAACAGCACGGTGCCCCTGACCCACCCGGTCCCGCTGCCCGAGGGCGAGTGGGCGCTGACCCTGCAAACGACCTGGGTGGAGCCGGCCTACGTCGAGCCCGACGCCAGTTGGTGCCGGCCCGGCGCCGCACCGGCCACGCCGTTGGCCAACGGTGGTGCCTTCGGTGGCAAACGCCACAGTCCGGTGGCCGATCGGGCTCGTGCGCTCTCGGCCGATACCGATGCCGCCGTGCGCGTGCTCTGGAGCCGCGAGGACGTGGTGCGCCACGGGCCCAAGCGTCCACCCCTGGCGCTCGGACTACGTCCCGACCGCTCCGGCCGCCTGCGCATCGGTCGCACTGACGGGTCGGCCGACCTCTCTGCTGTGTGGGACAAGGTGCACGCCGTCGCCCCTCTGGTCGACATCGAGGAGGTCGAGGTCGTCGGACCGCCGGTCGGCCCGGAACTGCGGGGTGCCGTCTGGTCCGAAGTGTTGGCCGCCCTCACCGCCCTCGGCGCCCTTGACCCCTGGGACGCCCTGGAGCCCCGGGACACGTCGCCCGGAACGGCCGACGTGAGCGTGCCCGGCGGTGGGCGGGCCGTCGTCAGCATGAGCGGCGACGTCCAGGCCGTCCGCGTGGACGTCTGGGCCGGGGAGGTGCTCTGTCCGGTGACGCTGCGCTCCTACGCCCTGGGAGCCGTGCATCAGGCCCTCGGTCTGGTGTGGAGCGAGGGCATCGCCGTCGATCCCGACGGGGCACCGCTCGATCTCACCATCCGATCCTTTGGGATACTGGCCGCTCGCGACATGCCGGCGGTCGAGGTGATCCTGCACCCCGACGACCGGTGGCCGGTCAACGGGTCCGACGCCGTGTTCGCCGCCACGCTCGCGGCGGCGTGGACGGCCGAAGGCTTGCCACCGACCTGGCCCACCCGCCGCCATCGCCATCGCCCACGCCTGGGCACGAGCACGAGCACGAGCGTCACCATCACCGCCCCACTACCCGGTCCGCCAGAGGAGCACGCATGAGTCCAGCCGTCGGTCCCTACTCGCCCGTTCGCCGTGCCGGCGACTGGGTCATCACCTCCGGTCAAGTCGGCCTGGTCACCGACGCGAGTGGCGCCGCCGCGCTGGCTCCGGGTGGCACCATTCCCGAACTTCACCAGGCCTTGGCCAACGTGACCAGCGTCCTGAGTCAGGAGGGGGCGACGCTGGCCGACGTGGTCAAGACCACGCTGTACCTCATCGACATGGGTGAGTTCGCCGCGGTGAACGACGTGTGGGTCACCTACTTCGCCGACAACCGGCCGACGCGTTCGGCCGTCGCCGTCGCCGCCCTGCCGATCGGCGCCCGGGTGGAGGTCGAGGCGTGGGCCTATGTGCCGGCCCCGGCCCCGGCGCCGGCCCGCTGAGTCAGCCCGGGCTGCCATCCCGCTTGGCCGAAGCGGTACCCGACCGACCGGACGGTTTGGATCAGATGGGCGTGCTCCTCACCCAACTTGGCCCGGAGCCGCCGGATGTGCACATCGACCGTGCGGGCGCCGCCGTAGTACTCGTAGCCCCAGACCCGGCTGAGCAGGGTTTCGCGGGTGAACACCTTGGCCGGGTGGCCGGCCAAGAAGCGCAGTAGTTCGTATTCCATGTAGGTCAGGTCGAGCACGCGCCCGGCCACGGCCGCTTGATACGTCTCGAGATTGAGCACCAGGGAGCCGTACTCGATGATGTCGGGCCGCATGCTCTGCCCGGCGCGCCAGAAGAGGTGCTGCAGGCGGGCGACCAGCTCCTCGGGACGGGCCGGCAGCACGCAGAAGTCGTCGAAGAGGTCGTCGCGCAACAAGAGGTCGCCCACCTGCTCGGTGCGGATGACCAGCAACAGCGGGCTGATCGGTACGTCACGCAGTCGCACGGCCCGGCAGAACGCCACCGCCACCGCCATGTCCACTTCGGCCACCACCACCGCACCGGACCACCCCGCGACCCGACCGTCGACGACGGCATCGCCCACCTCGTCGGGCCCCGAGACCGCCTGGTGGCCGAGACCGGCATTCTGCAGGGCCAGGGTCACCTCCGGGGGGAGATCGGTGGGGAAGCACAGCAGGGGATCCATGTCAGAGGAGGGGCAGGTAGCGGTCCAGCTCGAACTGGGTCACCTGGGACTGGTAGTCGTTCCATTCGGCCCTCTTGTTGCGGATGAACCACTCGAAGACATGATCGCCCAGGGTGTCCGCCAACAGTTCGGAGCGCTCCATTTCGTTGACGGCGTCGTGCAGGCTGGACGGGAGGGACTCGATGTGCTTCTCCCCCAGTTCGCGGTCCGAGAGCGCGAAGAGGTTGGCGTCGGCTTCCGGCGGGAGGGGGTACCCCTCCGTGATGCCCCGGAGGCCGGCCGCCAAGATCACCGAGAAGGCCAGGTACGGATTGCAGGCGCTGTCCGGGGCCCGGTACTCCAGGCGGGTGGACTCGACCTTGCCGTGCTTGACTACCGGGACCCGCACCAGAGCCGAGCGATTGTTGCGGGCCCAGCTGACATGGACCGGGGCCTCGTAGCCGCCGATCAGTCGCTTGTAGGAGTTCACCCATTGGTTGGTGACGGCGGTGATCTCCCGGGCGTGGTGCAGCAGTCCGGCGATGAACTGGCGGGCCACGTCGGACAGTCCGTACTCATCGTCCTCGTCGACGAAGGCGTTGCGCTCGCCCTCCCACAAGGAGATGTGGGTGTGCAGGCCTGATCCCTGCACCCCGGCCAGCGGCTTGGGCATGAAGCTGGCGAAGACGCCGTCGCGCCGCGCCATCTCCTTGATCACCATGCGCGTCGTCATCACGGTGTCGGCCATGGTGAGGGCATCGGTGTAGCGCAGGTCGATCTCGTGTTGGCTGCGGGCGTCTTCGTGCTGGGTGTGCTCGACCGGGATGCCCATCTCCTCGAGCATGAGGACCGAGCGCCGTCGGAGGTCGCTGGTCACGTCGGCCACGCTGAGGTCGAAGTAGGAGCCCGAATCGAGGGCCTGCGGGGCCTGGCCGTGCCCGGGATTGGCGTCGGCGAAATAGAAGTACTCGATCTCGGGCGCGGCGAAGAAGGTGTAGCCCGCCGCCCGGGCCCGCCCCAAGGTCCGGCGCAGGACATGGCGGGGATCGCCGCCGAAGGGGGTGCCGTCCAGGTTGGCGATGTCGCAGAACACCCGGGCCACCGACGAGTCGTCGTCGTGCCAGGGCAGCAGCTGGAAGGTCTTGAGGTCCGGGCGGGCCAGCACGTCGGCCTCCTGCACCCGGCTGAATCCGTCAATGGCCGAACCGTCGAAGGTCATGCCCTCATCGAGGGCATTCTCCAACTCCGCCGACGTGATGTTGAACCCCTTGGGGGTCCCGAGTACGTCGGTGAACCACAGCTGGACGAAGCGGACGCCTCGTTCTTCCACGGTACGGAGCACGTAGTCGCGCTGGCTTTGCACCAGGCAAGCTTCGCAGGTGCGGGGCTTCACCCGCCTATCGAGGCGATGGCTCACTACCCTGGTGGCGTGGAGGCCGTGCCGACCGACCCCGCTGATCCTCTCCGAATTCGGGCCGGGCGGGCTCATCTGACGGTGGCCCGGGCGGGCCTCGGCCGGTCACCCGCCGCGGTGTTCCTCCATGCGGGCATCGCTGACCACCGGAGCTGGAACGACGTCATGGAGCTCCTCAGTTCCGACCTGGAGGTCGTGGCCTACGACCGGCGCGGCTTCGGCACCACCACCTATGAGCCCGAAGGCCATGACCAGGTAACCGATCTGTGTGCCGTGCTCGACGCCCTCGGTCTCGAACGGGTGGTGCTGGTCGGCAATTCCCGAGGGGGCGAGATTGCGTTGGACGCCACCTTGACCCACCCGGCGCGGGTCAGCGCCCTGGTACTGGTGTCGCCGTCCGTGTCCGGCGCACCCGCCGTGACCGGGTCGCAGATCGACCCCGTCGCCGCAGCCATTTGGGAAACGCTCGAGGCGGCCGACGCTGCCGGCGCGCTCGACGCGCTGAACCTCGGTGAGATCCGGCTCTGGCTGGACGGGCCCACCGCGCCCGAGGGTCGCATCGACGGGCAGCGGCGCGTCCTCGCCCTCGAGATGAACCGGATCGCCCTGCACGCCGAGAGCCCCGGGCATGAGCCCGAGGCTCCCGACGCGTGGTCACGCCTGTCCGAGATCACCGTTCCGGTGCTCGTCGTAGTCGGAGATCTCGACCTGCGTCACGTCCAAGAGCGCGGCCGTGAGGTGGCCGGGCGCATCGACGGCGCCACCCTGCGCGTGATGCCGGGCGCCGCCCACCTCGCGGCGTTCGAACAACCCGAGGCCTTCGCGGCCATCGTGCGCCCGTTCCTGCGGGCGAACCTGGACTGATGACTGATCAGCCCGCGGCCGCGGGCCGCACCCGGATCTCGCGGCTCAGTAGCTGTGACAGCCTCCGGACTCATTCGGTGGTGCGCCGACGTACGTCTGCTCCCACTGCAGCTGAACCGATTGGGGAGCTGAACCGGCCGTGGGGTAGCCGTCGAAGCCGTTCCACTCCTTGATCCCGTAGTAGCCGTATTGCGGGTTGTTGGCACCGCCCTCCTCGCACCGGGCCACGGCGGCCCAGCTGGCCGCGTCGCCGCCCGACGACGCCACCGGCAGGGAGACCGAGATCGCGTGCTGGGCCTGCTGCTGGGCGGCGGCGACTGCACTGAGGAACTGGGTCCTTTGCGCTGCCGCAACCCCGGCGATGTACTGGCTCATCTCGGCGGCGGCGACGGAGCGCCGGCGGGCCGCCGCTTGGGCTTGGAGCTCACGATCGACGATGAATCGTTGCGACAGATCGTTGACCGAAAAGCGGTATGCCGTGGCCTTCATCGCCGGTGATGACGACGGCGCCGGCCGGCCGGCGAACGCGACGGCCAGCACGAGGGTGGCCAATACGAAGGTTGTAACGGTCGTGACGGTCCATAGGCGTAGCCGTCTAGGGGTAGGGGAAAACATGTGGGGTTTCAACTTTCCTTGGTCGGGCGTCGCGCCGCGGTGGCGGACTGCCTCTCTTGGGTTCGGTCGGACCCCACGTCATCGCATGCAAGCCCCAGCCGGTCACCGGGAAGGGTGGGCCGACCTCGCTACATCTGCGGGAAGGTGTGCTGGCGGGTTATCCAGTCAAGCAATGTCGGTGATGCGGCTCACAGCCTCCAATGGGGATTGACGAGTGCCCCCCACCATGGTGAAGAACAGATATTCCCGTTTTGCCTTGCGGGGAAACGGTCGGGTGCGGCTGCCGGTGTGTACATGACCTCGGTGGCCCGGGGCATCCGCGGGTAGGGACCATTGCACACTCCAGCGCCCGGGTGAGCGCGGTCCGGCGGTCCGGACCGTTTGGAGGAGAACGATTCCGGCGGCGCGCAGCCGCGGCGAACAGGGGGAATCTCCCGCCCCAACGCTCATTGCAGACCGGCCAAAAGAACCGGCCAAAAGAGCTTCATTGTTAGGCTCGGTCCATGGCCGTGCGCGTCGCTGCTGCGCAGCTCAATACCGTTGTCGGCGACCTCTCGGGCAATGTTGACCAGGTGCTGGCCGCGTTGGCCGGTGCCGAGGCGGCCGGCGCCGACCTGTGCGTGCTGCCTGAGCTGGCCATTCCGGGCTATCCCCCCGAGGACCTCCTCCTCAAGCCCGCCTTCGTGGCCGACAACCTGGCCGCCCTGGACAAGGTGGCCTCGGCCACGCGGCAGTGTGCCGTCGTGGTCGGCTACGTCGGCGCCACCCCCGACGGCACCGGCCTGGCCAACGCCGCCGCCATCTGTGCCGGTGGGCGGGTGGCCGGTATCTACCGGAAACGCTTCCTCCCCAACTACGGCGTCTTCGACGAACAGCGCTGGTTCGTCCCGAGCGACGAGACGCCCACGCTCTTCGGTGTGGCCGGGGCCTGGGTGGGTATCTCGATCTGTGAGGACGTGTGGTTCCCCGACGGTCCGGTGGCCCAGCAGGGACGCGCCGGGGCCGACGTGGTGCTGAACCTCAACGCCTCGCCGTACAACCGCGGCCGCCGCGACCAGCGACTGGCCATGCTGCGCCAACGGGTGGACGAGGCCGGCTGCGCCATCGTCTACGTCAACCAGGTCGGGGGGCAGGACGAGCTCGTGTTCGACGGCGACTCGCTCGTCATGGGGCGCGACGGGACCCTGCTGGCCAACGGCGTCCAGTTCGAACCGGACCTGATCGTGGTCGACCTTCCCGTCCCGGTCCCGGATCCCCGCGGGCCCGATCGGAAACTGCCCCGGCTGGTGGTCACCGAGGCCCGGGCCGCCGAGCGACCCGTCGTCCCGCCGCCACCGCTGCCCCAGCCGCTCGCCGACGACGCCGAGGTCTACGCCGCCCTGGTGCTCGGTACCCGGGACTACCTGGGGAAGAACGGCTTCACCGATGCGGTGATCGGGCTCTCGGGGGGCATCGACTCGTCGCTGGTCGCCACCATCGCCGTCGATGCGCTGGGGCCCGAACGGGTCCATGGGATCTCCATGCCCTCCCGCTACTCCAGCGAGGGGTCGCGCCAGGACGCCGGCGCCCTGGCCCAGCGCCTCGGCATCGACCTGCGCGTCGTGGCCATCGAGGAGGCCCACGTGGCCATGACCTCCATGCTGGCCGGTGTGCTCGGGCGCGAACCGGCGGGATTGACCGACGAGAATCTCCAGTCCCGCCTGCGGGGCGTGCTGCTCATGGGCATCTCCAATGCCAAGGGGTGGATCGTGCTGACCACGGGGAACAAGAGCGAGATGGCCACCGGCTACTCCACGCTGTACGGGGACTCGGCCGGTGGCTTCGCCGTGATCAAGGATGTGCCCAAGACGCTGGTCTACGAGCTCTGCCGCTACCGCAACACCCGGGCCGTCCTCGATGCCCAGCCCGCCCCCATCCCCGACAGCGTCCTGGACAAGCCGCCCTCGGCCGAGCTCCGGCCCGACCAGCGCGACGACCAGTCGCTCCCCCCGTACGAGGTGCTCGATCCCGTGTTGCAGGGATATGTGGAAGGTGACCGCACGGCGCCCGACCTGGTGGCCGACGGCTTCGACCCGGCCGTGGTCGACCTGGTAGTCCGGTTGGTCGACGGGGCCGAGTACAAGCGGCGCCAGATGCCGCCCGGGGTGCGCATCACGACCAAGGCCTTCGGCAAGGACCGCCGCATGCCCATCACCAATCGCTACCGCCCCGCCGCGCCGACCGAGCCCGGTCAGCCCACCCAGCCCGACCGTGCCTGAGGTCCCCCTCCCACCCGACTTCAGCTGGCGGACGATCGACCAGTTGGCCCGGCGCGTGGGGGGGTACTGCTGGTGGGAACACCGGCTTTTCGAACTGACCGGGCGATGGGCCAGCGGGACCGGCAACCCCGAGATCCGGGTCCTCTTCAGCCAGATGTCGGCCCGCCATGCCGCCTTCTCGCTCCAGTGGCGGGACCGGCTGCCCGCCCGGGCCGGGGTCGACGTCACCGCCCTGGTCGTGGCCACGAGCCGGGCCGACGCCGACGCCCTCACCCTTCTCGAGGGCCAATCCGACGATCTGCTCCGCCTGGGCGGGCTGATCGAGGTCGTGCTGCCCCGGCTCCACTCGGCCTATCGGGCCCACCTGACTCAGGCCTCCGCGGTGAGTGAGGGTCCGGTCATTGAGGTCCTCCGCCAGATCGCCGCCGCCGGGGACCGGGAAATGGGCCAGGGCCAGGCCCTTCTCCGGCCAGATCAGCGGCCGGGGCGATCGGGCCGGCCGACGCCCCAGGGGGCCGGAAATGTGGAAGAATTCTGTCGCGCCCTTGAACGCTCGTTTGAGGCTGCTTCCGACAAAAGCCCTGCTGCTTGGGCATCTTGACGCGCCCGGTACAATGTTTGTGCAGCCCTTGCGCGCCGAGTACGACGCAAGCTGCACAATTGAGCGCGAATGCCCGGCAGGGTCCTGACCCGTCGAGGCCCATGGTTATGGAAGGTTTGGCGAGACTTTGGCGAAGGAACGTATTGAGCGCGACGACGAGGATCTTGTCCGGCTCTATCTCACAGATATCGGTCAATACCCCCTTCTGACCAAAGACGATGAGGTGCGCCTGGCCCAGGCCATCGAGGCCGGCCGCGAGTCCGAGCTCGATGTGGCTCGGGCCCCCAAGGGCCTCTCCACCGCCAAGAAGCGCGAGATGCGCCGCTCCGTCATGGAGGGCGAGCAGGCCCAGCAGACCTTCGTGCAGTCCAACCTGCGCCTGGTGGTCTCGATCGCCAAGAAGTACCAGGCCTCGGGCCTCCCCCTGCTCGACCTGATCCAGGAGGGGAATCTGGGCCTGATGCACGCCGTCGAGAAGTTCGACTGGCGCAAGGGCTTCAAATTCTCCACCTATGCCACCTGGTGGATCCGCCAGGCCATCACCCGGGGCATCGCCAACACGGGCCGGACCATCCGGTTGCCCGTCCACGCCGGTGACACCCTGGCCCGGGTCCAGAAGGCCCAGGCCCGCCTGGAGCTCAAGCTCGGCCGTCCGGCCACCCTGGTCGAGCTGGGGATCGAAGTCGAGATGCCCGAGGACAAGCTGGTCGAGGCCCTGCGCTTCCGAGCCGAGCCCCTCTCCTTGTCCGAGCCGCTCCGGGAGGACGGCGACGCCGAATTGGGCGACGTGGTCGAGGACCGTTCCGCCGAATCGCCCTTCGAGGTGGCCGCCGTATCGCTGCTGCCCGACGAGATCGGGCGCCTGCTGTCCCCCCTCGACGAGCGTGAGCGCGAGATCCTCCGCCTGCGCTTCGGCCTGGACCGGGGAGAGCCCCGCACCCTCGAAGAGGTCGGCGAGCACTTCAACCTCACCCGTGAGCGCATCCGCCAGATCGAGGCCCGGGCCATGTCCAAGTTGCGGCACCCCTCGTCCGACACGGGCGCCCGCGATCTTCTGACCGTCTAATTCTGACTTAATTCTGACGGTTTATTTCCCTCCGGCGCAGCGATAGGCTGACCGAATGAAGAAGCTGATTTTTCTCCTCGTAATTGTCGGTCTCGGTGTCGTCGCGGCCAAGCGACTGCGCGACGCCTGATACGACCCGCCTGACCCACCCCGTCCAGACCACCTCGGTCTGACCCACCGGACCTGACCCTCAGGCAGCGGCGCGCCCTCCGGGCGTTCGGTGGCCCCGTGTGCCTCGGCGCCACAAGATGAGCGCGGCTCCGGCCACGGCCAGGCTCGTCGTCACCACCGGTGTGGTCCGCCCGACGCGGTCGCGGAGACGGACCGGCTTGATGAAGGTCCGCACCTCCCAGCCGCGCTCTCGCGCCACCTTGGCCAGGGCGCGGTCGGGGTTGACCACGACCGGTCGTCCCACTGCTTCGAGCATGGGCAGGTCGGTGGCCGAGTCCGAATAGGCGCTGCTGGCGGCCAGGTCGATCCCGGTGCGTTCGGCCAGTGCCCGCATGGCGGTGGCTTTCTCCGGGCCGTAGGCGTAGAACGCCATGCGGCCGGTGTAGCGGCCCTCGTCGTCCACCTCGCCCTGGGAGCAGATGGCCCCGTCGACGCCCAGCATCTCGGTGAGGGGGAGCACGATCTCCTCGGGGGAAGCCGAGACCAGATAGACCCGGTGCCCGGCCGCCCGGTGCAACTCCATCAGCTCGAGCGCTTCGGCGTACATGATCGGCTCGATGGTCTCCAACAGCGTCTCGCGCACGATGTGACGCACCTGGGACCGATCCCAACCCTTGGTCAGGGCCAGCATCGACTCGCGCACGCGGGCCAGCCGTTCTTCGTCGGCCCCGAAGTGCAGATAGATGAGCTGCGAGATGGCCGCACGGGCCACCACCCGGCGGTTGATCAATCCACCCTTCATGAAGGGCCGGCCGAAGGCGGCGATGGAGGCGCGGTCGATCACCGTCTTGTCCAGGTCGAAGAAGGCCGCCTCCATGGACTCCATGCTAAGGGGATTCCGTTCGCCCACGTGGTCAATCGTGTCGTTTCCCTGACCGGAGCGTGACGCCTTTTGGGCGTCCTACGTGGGCTGCACTCCCTGGGCGCGCTACCTGGGCACTACCTAGGCCGCAAAGTCGGTTACTCGCTGATGAGGAGCGCGTGCACGTCGTCTTCGGCATCGGCCGTGACCAGCGCGAGGACCTCATCACCGGACTGCAGCACCGTGTCTCCCCGGGGCACGATCAATCGTTCGGATCGCACCACGGCCACGACCGTCCCGTCGCGGGGGAAGTTCAGGTCGGCCAGGGCGATGCCGTTGGCCGGAGAATCCTCGGCCAAGGTGATCTCCACCAGGTGGGCGGCACCCCCCTGGAACTGCAGGAGCCGCACCAGGGAGCCGACCGAGACGGCTTCCTCCACCAGGGCCGTGAGCAGCTGCGGCGTGCTGACCGACACGTCGACCCCCCAGCTCTCGTTGAACAGCCATTGGTTCTTCGGGTGATTGACTCGGGCGACCACGCGGGGGACGGCGAACTCCTGCTTGGCCAACAGCGAGACGACCAGATTGTCCTCGTCATCTCCAGTGGCCGCCACGACGACGTCGACGGTGGCCAGGCCGGCGGCATCGAGCGACGACACCTCGCAGGCATCGGCCGCGATCCAGGTGACATCGAGAGTGGGGCGGAGCCGCTCCACGAGATCCGGGTCCTGTTCGAACACCATCACGTCGTGGCCGTTGGCATGCAGGTCGGCCGCGATGGCCGTCCCGACGCTCCCGGCTCCGGCGATGGCCACCTTCACGTGGGGTCGCCGGTCACTTGGGGGTCGCCGGTCTCGAGGAGGGCATCGAGCTCGGAGCGTGCATCGGACAGCACGGCCACGTGCAGGACGTCACCTTCTTGACCGACCAGCTCCCGCGCGTCGAGCCGGGGGACGCCGGCCCGGGTCACGGCGACCAGGCTCACCTTTCCCGGGTCTTCGAGATCCACCAGGCGACGGCCGGCCCAGGCGTCCGGGAGCGAGCGGTCCGTCAGGGTGAGTCGACCAGACGGGTCCGACCAGTCACCGGCGTCCTCCTCGGGCAGGAGCCGCCGGCGGACCTGGTCGATGGTCCATGTCACCGTGGCCACGGTCGGGATGCCCAGGCGCTGGTAGATCTCGGCCCGGCGCGGATCGTAGATCCGAGCCACCACATTGGGGATGAGATACGTCTCGCGGGCGATGCGCACCGTCATGATGTTGGTGTTGTCCCCGCTGGTCACCGCGGCCAGCGCGTCGGCTCCCACCGCGCCGGCGCGCTCCAGGTCATCCCGGTCGAAACCCGATCCGGTGATCCGAGGCCCATCCCAGTCCTTGAGGCGGCGGAAGGCCCGGGCGTTGCGGTCCATGATGGCCACGGTGTGACCCTCGGCCGTGAGGGAAACGGCCAATCCAGACCCGACCCGGCCGCATCCCACCACGATCACGTGCATGCCACAGTGCAACACGCAACGCCGTCACGTGCAAAGGCGTCACGTGTAAAGGGGATCCAGAGCCCCCGGATCGCCGGATCGCCCGTGGGATGGCCGGACGCGCCGAGATGCACCGAGATGCACCGACGTTTGCTCCTACGCTGTCGCCGTGGCGCTCACTGCAGGTCCCCGCCAATCGGGTCCCCGTCCGTCGGTCCCGTTGCCCGGGCTGGCGGCCGAGATGATCCCCGAGACCCGGCGCTACAGGCTGAAGAACCTGCTCCTGGGACCACCGCTGGTCACTGAGCAGCTCAGCTCGGAACGCCTGGGCCGTCCCACCGCGCTGGGTGTACTCGCGCCCGACTGCATCTCGTCATCGGCCTACGGCACCGAGGAGATGCTGACGCAGCTGGTCCCGTTCATCGGTCTGGCCGCCTTCACGCTGGTCGTCCCCATCACCCTGGCCATCATCGGCGTCCTCTTCTTCGTCACGCTGTCCTACCTCGAGGTGATCCAGCTCTATACCAAGGCCGGCGGCTCCTACGTGGTGGCCCGGGACAACTTCGGCATGAAGGTGGCGCAGATCGCCGCCGTGGCGCTGCTGATCGACTACACCGTGACCGTCGCCGTGCAGACCTCCGCCGGCACGGCGGCGTTGACCAGTGCCGTGCCCAGCCTGCTGCATTCGCCCGTGGGCAATCTCACCGTGCCCATCACCGTGGCGGTCGTGCTCCTGCTCCTCTACGGCAACCTGCGCGGCATCCGCGAGGCCGGGAGGTTTTTCGCCATCCCGACCTATTTCTTCGTGTTCTCGCTGGCGTCGGTCATCATCGTGGGCTTCGTCAAGGAGGCCCTCGGTCAGCTGCATTACATTCCCACCCCCCCCGATTCGGAGATCTACGGGGGGCATTTCGGCACGCCGGGCAGCGGCTGGCTGATGGGGTTGGCCTTCATCACGCTGCTGCGCTCGTTCGCCAACGGGGGCTCGTCGCTGACCGGCCTGGAAGCCATCTCCAACGGCGTGAGCAGCTTCAAACGCCCCGAAGCCAAGCACGCCCGCCAGACATTGGTGGTCATGAGTTCGGTGTTGGCCTTCTTGGTACTCGGCGTCTCGCTCCTGGCCCGCTGGACCCATGCCGTGCCCTACCAGATCGGGTCGCCGACGGTGGTGTCCCAGGAGGTCAAAGCGGTCTTCGGCACCAGTGTCCCCGGCCACATCCTCTACCTGCTCGTCTTGCTGGCCACCATGCTCATCCTCTACACCGGTGGCAACACCAGCTTCAACGGCTTCCCCTTCCTGGCCAGCTTCATCGCTGGCGATCGCTTCCTGCCCCGGCAGCTGACACGGCGCGGCCACCGCCTGGCCTTCTCCAACGGGATCATCGTGCTGACCGCCGTGGCCATCACGTTGATCCTGGTCTTCAAGGCTCAGGTGAACGGCCTGGTGGCTCTCTATGCCATTGGGGTGTTCACCGGATTCACCATGGCGGGGTCGGGAATGGTCAAGCACCACCTCACCGAACGCGGGGCGCACTGGCGGCGCAGCGTGGCGGTGAACGGGTTCTCGGCCTTTCTCACCTTCACGGTCGTGCTGATCTTCGCCTTTGCCAAATTCCGGGAAGGGGCCTGGGTGATCGTGGTGGTCGGGCCCTTGCTCTACCTCGGCCTCATCCGCCTGCACGGGCAATACGAGAAGGAGGAGGCATTGCTCGAAACCGGAGCGATCGAGGCCTCGGAGGCACCCATTCTGCGCCGCAACGTCGTCATCGTCCTGGTGGACCGGCTCGACATGGCCACCGCCCGGGCCATCCAGTACGC
>Ga0208357_1001109_pt1 | contig 20245 bp, 32 predicted proteins | sample NGESurdeep092012_6_FD_184487 | JGI IMG/M metagenome (GOLD analysis project Ga0208357, IMG submission 184487) | Arctic peat soil microbial communities from Barrow, Alaska - NGEE Surface sample F52-2 deep-092012 (SPAdes) | ecosystem: Environmental > Terrestrial > Soil > Wetlands > Peat ... | reverse complement strand
AAGACCGTCGACTCCCTGATGCGGCTGGACCTGCCGGCGGGCGTCGACATCGAGATCAAGCTGTAGAGGGACGCACCGAGATGACCAAGCAGATCAAGGGGGTCCTGGGCACCAAGCTCGGCATGACCCAGGTCTTCGACGATGGCGGGAAAATGGTGCCCGTCACCGTGGTCGCCGCAGGCCCCTGCGTCGTCACCGCGGTGCGGACGCCGGACGCTGACGGATATGCCGCCGTTCAGCTTGGCTTCGGCGAGATCGACCCGCGGCGCGTGAACCGGCCCGAGGCGGGCCACTTCGCCAAAGCCGGCGTGACCCCGCGGCGGTACCTGGTGGAGCTGCGCACCGACGACGCCACCGACTACACCCTGGGCCAGGAAGTCACGGCCCAGACGTTCACGGCCGGCGAGCTGGTCGATGTCACCGCGCGGAGCAAGGGCAAGGGGTTCGCGGGCGTGATGAAGCGCCACGGCTTCAAGGGCATGTCCTCCTCGCACGGCACCAAGCGCAAGCACCGCGCGCCCGGCGCCATCGGCGGCTGCGCCTACCCGGGCCGCGTGTTCAAGGGCGTGCGGATGGCCGGCCGGATGGGCGGCGAGCGGACGACCGCCCCGAACCTGACCCTGCACGGCGTCGACGCCGACCGCGGGCTGCTGCTGATCAAGGGCGCGGTTCCCGGCCCGGCCGGCGGGCTGGTCCTGGTCCGCAGCGCCGTCAAGACCCCGCTCGCCCCTGGCGGGCAGCTGGCGACCACGAGTGAGGCGAGATGAGCCCGGCCAAGACGAGCGCCAAGCCCAAGGCCGCATCGGCCGGCGGCGCGGCGACCGACCTGCCCGCTGAGATCTTCGACGCGAAGGTTAACGTGCCGCTGATCCACCAGGTCGTCGTCGCTCAGGAGGCAGCCGCCCGGCAGGGCACGCACTCCACGAAGCGGCGCGGCGAGGTGCGCGGCGGCGGTCGCAAGCCCTACCGGCAGAAGGGCACCGGCCGCGCCCGGCAGGGCTCGATCCGGGCCCCGCAGTTCGCCGGCGGTGGCGTGGTGCACGGACCGCAGCCGCGGTCGTACGCGCAGCGGACGCCCAAGAAGATGAAGGCCGCCGCGCTGCGCGGTGCGCTGTCGGACCGGGCCCGGCATGGCCGTGTGCACGTCGTGGACAGCCTCATCACGGGCGACGCGCCGCGGACCAAGGACGCCGTTACCGCGCTACTGGCCCTCACGGGCGTGGCGGCGCACGTGCTGGTGGTCGTCAACGTCACCGACACGGTGACCTGGCGCAGCCTGCGCAACGTGCGTGGCGTCCACCTGCTCGACTCCGGGCAGCTGAACACCTATGACGTCCTGGTCAGCGACCAGGTGGTCTTCACCCAGGCGGCGCTGGACAGCTTCGTCGCCCGGAGCACGGGCCAGCCCGCCACGGTGCCTGCTACCACGGTGCCTGCTACCACGGTGCCTGCTACCACGGGTCCGGCTACCACGGGTCCGGACACCACGGAAGGCGCTCAGGCGTGAACAAGACCACCAACCCCCGGGACATCCTGATCCGGCCGGTTATCTCCGAGAAGAGCTACCGGCTGGCTGACGACGGCAAGTACACCTTCATCGTCGCGCCCGGCACGAACAAGACGCAGATCCGGCAGGCCGTCGAGGTCGTGTTCAACGTCCGGGTGACCGGCGTGAACACGCTCAACCGGCCAGGCAAGCGCCGTCGGACGAAGTTCGGCTGGGGCAAGCGGCCAGACACCAAGCGCGCCATCGTCAGCCTCGCCGCTGGCGAGCGGATCGACATCTTCGGAGCCTGAGCACATGACTATCCGCAAGTACAAGCCAACGACCCCCGGCAGGCGAGGGGCGAGCGGCGCCGACTTCTCCGAGATCACGCGGGATGAGCCGGAGAAGTCGCTGGTTCGCCCGCTGCACGGCACTGGCGGCCGGAACGTGCACGGCCGGATCACCACCCGGCACCAGGGCGGTGGTCACAAGCGTGCCTACCGGCTGATCGACTTCCGCCGGTCGGACAAGGACGGCGTGCCGGCCCGGGTCGCGCACATCGAGTACGACCCGAACCGGACCTCCCGGATCGCGCTCCTGCACTACGCCGACGGGGAGAAGCGCTACATCCTGGCCCCGCAGGGCATGAAGCAGGGTGACCAGGTGGAGAACGGGCCGGGCGCGGACATCAAGGCCGGCAACTGCCTGCCGCTGCGTAACATCCCGACCGGCACCGTGGTGCACGCGATCGAGCTGCGGCCCGGCGGCGGCGCCAAGATCGCCCGGTCGGCCGGCTCGGGCGTCCAGCTGCTGGCCAAGGAGGGCAAGTACGCGCAGCTGCGTATGCCCTCGGGCGAGATCCGGCGGGTCGACGTGAGCTGCCGGGCCACCGTCGGCGAGGTCGGCAACGCCGAGCAGAGCAACATCAAGCTCGGCAAGGCCGGCCGCAACCGGTGGAAGGGCCGCCGGCCCACTGTCCGCGGCGTGGCCATGAACCCGGTTGACCACCCGCTCGGCGGCGGCGAGGGCAAGACCTCCGGAGGCCGGCACCCGGTCAGCCCGTGGGGCCAGCCCGAGGGCCGGACCCGCCCGGCGCACAAGCCCAGCGACCAGCTGATCTCCCGTCGGCGTGGCAAGAAGAAGCGGTAGGAGCACCTGACGATGCCTCGTAGCCTGAAGAAGGGCCCATTTGTCGACGACCACCTGATGAAGAAGGTGGACGTGCAGAACGACAAGGGCACTAAGAACGTCATCAAGACGTGGTCGCGCCGCTCGATGATCGTCCCGGCGATGCTCGGCCACACGATCGCCGTGCACGACGGCCGTAAGCACGTGCCGGTGTTCGTCACCGAAGCGATGGTCGGACACAAGCTCGGCGAGTTCGCGCCCACCCGTACGTTCCGCAGCCACGTGCGGGACGACCGGCGCAGCCGGCGCTAAGCGGAAAGCGAGAAAGACCCATGGAAGCTAGGGCGAAGGCGCGGTACGTCCGCGTCACGCCGCGGAAGGCCCGCCGAGTGGTGGACCTGATCCGCGGGATGCCCGCCAACGAGGCGCAGGCCGCGCTGGCCTTCGCGCCGCAGTCGGCGAGCGACCCCGTCGGCAAGGTGCTGGCCAGCGCGATCGCCAACGCCGGCCAGGTCCGGCCGGTGGACGCGGGCACGCTCGTGGTGAGCCGGGCCTGGGTGGACGAGGGGCCGACGCTCAAGCGCTTCCGGCCGCGCGCCCAGGGCCGGGGTTACCGGATCCTGAAGCGCACCAGCCATATCACGGTCATTGTTTCCGACCGGGGTGCGTCAAACAGCAGGGAGAGGACCCGATAGTGGGCCAGAAAGTGAACCCCCACGGGTTCCGGCTGGGCATCACCACCGACTTCAAGAGCCGGTGGTATGCCGACAAGCTGTACAAGGACTACGTCGCCGAGGACGTTGCCATCCGGCGCATGCTGCAGCGCGGCATGGAGCGCGCGGGAATCTCGAAGGTGGAGATCGAGCGCACCATGGACCGCGTGCGGGTGGACATTCACACCGCCCGGCCGGGCATTGTCATCGGCCGGCGCGGCGCGGAGGCCGACCGGATCCGCGGCGACCTCGAGAAGCTGACCAGCAAGCAGATCCAGCTGAACATCCTCGAGGTGAAGAACCCGGAGATTGACGCTCAGCTGGTGGCCCAGGGCGTCGCCGAGCAGCTCTCCAGCCGGGTCTCCTTCCGCCGGGCGATGCGCAAGGCCATGCAGACCGCCATGAAGGGCGGCGCCAAGGGCATCCGCGTCCAGTGCGCCGGGCGCCTGGGCGGCGCGGAGATGTCGCGCTCGGAGTTCTACCGCGAGGGCCGGGTGCCGCTGCACACCCTGCGCGCGGACATCGACTACGGCTTCTACGAGGCCCGGACGACGTTCGGCCGGATCGGCGTGAAGGTCTGGATCTACCGCGGCGAGGCCCCGGTGACCAGGGCCGAGCGTGAGGCCGCCGCGGCGGCGCTGCGGGCCGGCCAGCGGCCTGGCGGCGGCGGCGGTCGTGACCGCGAGCGCCCGCCGGCGCGCCGGCGGGCCGGCGACCGCCCGGCAGGCGGCGGCGCCGAGCGTGGCGGCACGGCGGCGAGCGCCGGACCGTCCGCAGCCGCCGGGGCACCCGCCCCGGCCGCGGCCAGTGCCGCTGACGGGGCAACCGCTGCTCCCGACGAGGCGGCTAGCACGGGTCCGGCCACTACGGGCACGACACCCGGCGGGGAGGGCTAGGCCATGTTGATCCCGCGGCGGGTCAAGCACCGCAAGCAGCACAGGCCGGACCGGCACGGTGCCGCCAAGGGCGGCACCCGGGTGGCGTTCGGTGAGTTCGGCATCCAGGCCATCGAGCACTCCTACGTGACCAACCGGCAGATCGAGGCCGCACGTATCGCCATGACCCGGCATATCCGGCGTGGCGGCAAGGTGTGGATCACGATCTACCCCGACCGGCCGCTGACCAAGAAGCCGGCCGAGACCCGGATGGGCTCGGGCAAGGGCGCACCGGAGTGGTGGGTGGCGAACGTGAAGCCGGGCCGGGTCATGTTCGAGCTCTCGGGAGTCTCCGAGGACGTCGCCCGGGAGGCCCTGCGCCGCGCGATGCACAAGCTGCCGATGAAATGCAAGTTCGTGAAGCGAGAGGTCGGTGAGGCGTGATGGCTAAGGGACTGGCTGCCGCTGACCTGAGAGCCGCGGCCGAGGATGAGCTCGAGGTCAAGCTGACCGAGGCCAAGATCGAGCTGTTCAACCTCCGTTTTCAGGCGGCCACGGGGCAGCTTGAGAGCCACGGACGGCTCCGCGCCGTGCGCAAGGAGATCGCGCGCATTTACACCGTGAAGCGGGAGCGCGAGCTCGGCATCGTACGGCTGGAAGAGGAGGCGGACACCGATGAGTGAGACCCAGGACACTGCGGTCGTGACGACGGACACTGAGCAGTCAGACGGCGCGGGGCTCTCGCGCGGCTACCGCAAGGTACGCCAGGGCCTGGTGGTCAGCGACAAGATGGACAAGACCGTCGTGGTTGAGGTGGAGGACCGGGTCAAGCACCCGAAGTACGGCAAGATCATCCGCCGGACGAAGAGGTACAAGGCACACGACGGCGAGAATGCCTGCGGCGTCGGGGACCGAGTGCTGCTGATGGAGACCCGCCCGCTGTCGGCGACCAAGCGCTGGCGCGTAGCGGAGATTCTGGAAAAGGCGAAGTAGCCAGGACCCGCCAGTCCTCTGCGGAGGCGGCGCGTGAGAAGCAGGAGTTGACGTGATCCAGCAGGAGTCGCGGCTCAAGGTCGCCGACAACACCGGTGCCAAGGAGATCTTGTGTATCCGGGTGCTCGGTGGCTCGAGCAGGCGATACGCGGGCATCGGCGATGTCATCGTCGCCACCGTCAAGGATGCCCTCCCCGGCGCCGGGGTGAAAAAGGGCGACGTGGTCAAGGCCGTCGTCGTGCGCACGCGTAAGGAGCGGCGTCGTGGTGACGGGTCCTACATCCGCTTCGACGAGAACGCTGCCGTACTGATCAGGGATGGCGGGGACCCGCGCGGTACCCGCATCTTCGGGCCAGTCGGCCGGGAACTGCGAGACAAGCGATTCATGCGGATCATCTCGCTCGCACCGGAGGTGCTGTGATGAAGATCAAGAAGGGCGATCACGTGATCGTGACCGCGGGCAAGGACCGCGGCCGCGAGGGCACGGTGATCCTCGTCTACCCGGATCGGCAGAAAGTGCTCGTCCAGGGCGTCAACATGATCCGCAAGAACACCAAGGTGGACTACCAGGGTCGTCGTGGCGCCAAGGAAGGCGGCATCGTCAACCAGGAGGCGCCGATCCACGTCAGCAACGTCCAGCTGATCGATCCGGACACCAAGAAGCCGGCTCGCGCTGGCTACCGGCGCGACGAGGACAACAAGAAGGTCCGGGTCTCCCGGGCCAGCGGTAAGGACATCTGATGGCCGACACTACGGGCCCGGCGAGCACGGGCTCTCAGGGCGGCACGGCGCTCGCGGAGCGGGCCCGGCCGCGCCTCAAGCAGCGCTACCTGGACGAGATCGCGGCGGCGCTGCGCGAGGAGTTCAACTTCCCGAACGTCATGCAGGTGCCCACGCTGACCAAGATCGTGGTCAACATGGGCGTCGGCGAGGCGGCCCGGGATGCCAAGCTCATCGACGGCGCCGTCCGCGACCTGGCCATCATCACCGGCCAGAAGCCCGCCGTGGCCCGGGCGCGCAAGTCCATCGCGCAGTTCAAGCTGCGCGAGGGCATGCCGATCGGAGCGCACGTCACGCTGCGCGGCGACCGGATGTGGGAGTTCTGCGACCGGCTGCTGTCGATCGCGCTGCCCCGGATCCGTGACTTCCGCGGCCTGAGCGACCGTCAGTTCGACGGCCGGGGGAACTACACCTTCGGGCTGACCGAGCAGCTGATGTTCCACGAGATCAACCCCGATCAGGTGGACCGGCAGCGCGGAATGGACGTGACAGTGGTCACGTCCGCGACCACCGACGCCGAAGGCCGCTCGCTACTGCGGCGCCTCGGCTTCCCGTTCAAGGAGAACTGACGCAGTGGCGAAGAAGAGCCTCATCGCCAAGGCCAAGCGCAAGCCGAAGTTCGAGGTGCGCGCCTACACCAGGTGCTCCAGGTGCGGTCGGCCCCGGGCGGTCTACCGCAAGTTCGGCCTGTGCCGCATCTGCTTCCGGACGCTGGCGCACCGGGGCGAACTGCCCGGCATCACGAAATCTAGCTGGTAACCACGGGCCAAGCTGGTAACCACCAGCCAAGCTGATAACCAAGATCGACCTGGGCGCAACTCGGCGCCCACTGACCACGCCGAAGGTCCACTGGAAACCACGGCGAGGAGGGCCACCAGGCCATGACCATGACCGACCCGGTCGCAGACATGCTGACCAGGCTGCGCAACGCCAACTCGGCTTATCACGACGACGTGATCATGCCGCACTCCAAGATCAAGGTGCACATCGCCGAGATCCTCCAGCAGGAGGGCTACATCGGCGGCTGGCGCGTCGAGGACGCGGAGGTCGGCAAGGACCTGGTCCTCCTGCTCAAGTTCGGGCCGACCCGGGAGCGCTCCATCGCGGGCCTCAAGCGGGTGTCGAAGCCCGGACTGCGGGTGTACGCACGCAAGGACAACCTGCCGCGGGTGCTGGGCGGCCTCGGCGTCGCGATCATCTCGACGTCGGCTGGCCTGATGACCGACAAGCAGGCGAAGAAGAAGGGCGTGGGCGGGGAAGTCCTCGCTTACGTCTGGTAGGGGAGCCGGCTATGTCACGAATCGGACGAATGCCCGTCACCGTGCCCAGCGGTGTCGATGTCACCATCAACGGCCGTGAGGTTACGGTCACCGGCCCCAAGGGCACCCTGAGCCTGGAAGTGGCCGAGCCCATCGAGGTCCGCCAGGCCGACAGCACCATCACCGTCACCCGGCCCAGCGACGAGGGCGAGGTCCGCGCGCTGCACGGCCTGTCCCGGTCGCTGATCGCCAACATGGTGACCGGCGTGACCGACGGCTACCGCAAGACGCTGGAGATCGTCGGGGTCGGCTACCGCGTTCAGGCCAGGGGCAACGACCTGGAGTTCGCCCTGGGGTTCAGCCACCCGGTACCGGTGCACGCGCCCGAGGGGATCTCCTTCAGGGTCGAGACGCCTACCCGGTTCATCGTGGAGGGCATCGACAAGCAGCAGGTCGGCGAGGTCGCCGCCAACATCCGCAAGCTCCGCAAGCCCGACCCCTACAAGGGCAAGGGCGTGCGTTACCAGGGTGAGCAGATCCGCCGCAAGGTCGGGAAGGCTGGGAAGTAAGACATGTCTGGCACCAAGACCAGGGCGCACGGGCGCATCACCGGGCGGACCGCCACGCGGATCGCGTCGCGGCAGCGGCGTCACCTGCGGGTCCGCAAGAAGGTCGGGGGCAGTACCATGCGCCCGCGCCTCGTGGTCACCCGCTCGTCCAAGAACACGTTCGCGCAGCTCATCGACGACGTGGCGGGCGTTACGCTAGCTTCGGCCTCCACGCTGGACGAGTCCATCCGCTCGCAGGCGGCCGACAAGACCGCCAAGGCCCGCCGGGTGGGCGCGCTGCTGGCGGAGCGGGCCACCGAGGCCGGGATCACGGCCGCGGTATTCGACCGCGGCGGCCATGCCTATCACGGCCGGATCGCGGCGCTGGCCGACGGCGCGCGGGAAGGCGGGCTGGCCCTATGAGCACCATCTGCATGCAACTACGGAAGAGGAAAAGGTAATGCCACCACAGCGGAGGACCGGCACCGGAGGCGGCGGCGAGCGGCGCGACCGTCGTGACGACCGCCGTGGTGGCGCGGCCGAGAAGGGCACCGCCTACCTGGAGCGGGTCGTCACCATCAACCGGGTGGCCAAGGTCGTGCAGGGTGGCCGGCGGTTCAGCTTCACTGCCCTGGTTGTCGTGGGCGACGGCAACGGCATGGTCGGGGTCGGCTACGGCAAGGCCAAGGAGGTGCCCGCGGCCATCGCCAAGGGCGTCGAGGCGGCGAAGAAGAGCTTCTTCCGGGTGCCCCGGATCGCCGGGACGATCCCGCACACCGTGCAGGGCGAGGAGGCGGCCGGGGTCGTGCTGCTGAAGCCGGCCAGCCCCGGAACTGGCGTTATCGCTGGGGGTCCGGTGCGCGCCGTGCTGGAGTGCGCGGGCATTCATGACGTGCTGTCGCGCTCGCTGGGCTCCTCGAACCCGATCAACGTGGTGCACGCGACCGTCGCCGCGCTCAAGGGCCTCAGCCGGCCGGAGGAGATCGCTGCCCGGCGCGGGCTGCCGATCGAGCACGTCGCCCCGGCGGCCATGCTCAGGGCCCGCGCCGCGTCCGCCGCCAGCGCCTCATCAGACAACAGCTGAGCAGGAGCGGGACATGGCAGAGCTGAAGGTGACCCAGACCAAGTCGAAGATCGGGGGCACCCGCGCGCAGCGTGACTCGCTGCGGTCGCTGGGGCTGCACCGGATCGGCGAATCGGTCGTGAAGGCCGACCGGCCCGAGATCCGCGGCATGATCCAGGTGGTGCGCCACCTGGTGGTCGTGGAGGAGGTTAAGTAACGATGGCAGACAACGACAGGACGCCGCGCACTCCCGGTGGCCAGGCGGGGCTGAAGATCCACCACCTGCGCCCGGCCGCCGGCTCCCGGAAGGCTCGCACGCGAGTCGGCCGTGGTGAGGCGTCCAAGGGCAAGACGGCGGGCCGCGGTACCAAGGGCAGCAAGGCCCGGACCCAGATCGCACCGGGGTTCGAGGGCGGCCAGATGCCCCTGCACCGCCGGCTGCCCAAGCTCAAGGGGTTCTCGAACCTGCGGTTCAAGACCACCTACCAGGTGGTCAACATCGACCGGCTGGCGGCGCTGTACCCCGACGGGGGCGACGTGACCCCCGAGGACCTGGCGGCCAGGGGCGCGGTGCGCGCGGGCGAGCTGGTCAAGGTGCTCGGCCAGGGCGAGATCCCGGCCGCTGTCCGGGTGACCGCGCACGCGTTCTCGGCCTCGGCCCGCGAGAAGATCACCGCCGCTGGCGGGACCGTTACGCAGTTGTGAGATGGCGATGTACCCGCCTGCTGCCCCGGGCCAGCCGCTGGCCGGCCCGGGCAGCGGCACGGGCGGATACCTGCCCCTCGCGCCCGGCTGTCCTAGTGCCGCGAGCGCGTTAGACTGCGGCGTGCGCTCGCGCTTGCGCTGGCGGCGAGCGGGGCCACACGTCCGCGACAGGAGCGGCAGATGACGTTGACCCAACAAGCAGAGGACCGCGCATGCTGACCGCGTTCATCCGGGCGTTCCGGACGCCCGACCTGCGCCGGAAGCTGCTCTTCACGGTATTTATCATCGCCGTGTTCCGGCTGGGCTCCACGCTGCCCACGCCGGGGGTCTCACAGAAGGCCATCAACATCTGCCAGGCCATCACGGCCGGCAAGACTGGCGTGTTCCAGCTGGTCAACCTGTTCAGCGGCGGCTCGCTGCTGAAGCTGACGGTGTTCGCGCTCGGGATCATGCCCTATATCACCGCGAGCATCATCCTGCAGCTGCTCGCGGTCGTGATCCCGCGCCTGGAGACGCTGCGCCAGGAGGGCCAGAGCGGGCAGGCCAGGATCACCCAGTACACCCGTTACCTGACGATCGGCCTGGCCATCCTGCAGTCCACCGGGATCATCGCGCTGGCCCGGTCCGGCAACCTGATCCCCGGCTGCAACCAGAAGCTGATCCCCAACCCCACGCCCTTCACCATCACCACCATGGTGATCTGCATGACGGCCGGGACCGCCGTCATCATGTGGCTGGGCGAGCTCATCACCGACCGCGGCGTCGGCAACGGCATGTCGCTGATGATCTTCACTCAGGTCATCGCCGTCATCCCCGGCGAGATGCTGCTGATCTACAAGAACAAGGGCGCGTTCGTGTTCGGCATCGTGCTGGTGCTCGGCATCGCGATCATCGCGTTCGTGGCCCTCATGGAACAGGCCCAGCGCCGGATCCCGGTGCAGTACGCCAAGCGGATGGTCGGCAGGCGGATGTACGGCGGGACATCTACCTACATTCCGCTCAAGGTGAACCAGGCGGGCGTCATCCCCGTGATCTTCGCCTCGTCCCTGCTGTACATCCCCCAGCTGGCCGCGCAGCTGTTCGGGGCCAATTCCAACAAGCCCTGGGTCCGGTGGATCGACACCAACCTGGTGACCGGGGACAAGCCGATCTACGCGCTGCTGTTCTTCGCGCTCATCGTCTTCTTCACCTACTTCTACGTATCGATCACCTTCAACCCGACCGAGGTGGCCGACAACATGAAGAAGTACGGGGGCTTCATCCCGGGCATCCGGCCGGGCGCCCCGACCGCCGGGTACCTCAGCTACGTGCTCAGCCGGCTCACCGCCGCGGGCTCGATCTACCTGGGCATCGTCGCGCTGATCCCGGTCATCGCCATCGGGCTGCTAGCGGCGACCCAGCAGTTCCCGCTCGGCGGGACCAGCATCCTGATCATGGTGGGGGTGGGACTCGATACGGTCAAGCAGATCGAGAGCCAGCTCCAGCAGCGCAACTATGAGGGCTTCCTCAGATAGTGCGCCTCGTCCTCGTCGGGCCCCCCGGTGCGGGCAAGGGGACACAGGCCCAGTTCATCTCCTCGAACCTGTCGATCCCGAAAATCTCGACAGGTGACATCTTCCGCTACAACGTCAGCACGGGCACGGAGCTCGGCCGCCAGGCCAAGGCGTTCATGGACCGCGGGGACCTGGTCCCGGACGAGGTCACGATCGCCATGGTGAGCTCGCGGCTGCAGGAGGATGACGCGCAGGTCGGCTTCCTGCTCGATGGCTTCCCGCGCAACGTCCCGCAGGCCGAGACGCTCAAGAAGATGCTCTCTGAGTGGGATGCGCGGCTGGACATCGTGCTGGAGCTGGTCGTCGACGATGACGAGGTCGTCCGCCGCCTGTCCGGCCGCCGGACCTGCCGCAAGTGCGGCCGGATCTGGCATGTGGTCTTCGACCCGCCCGCCCGGGCCGGCCAGTGCGATGACTGCCGCGGCGAGCTGTTCCAGCGCGATGATGACCAGGAAGAGACCATCCGGCACCGGCTGGAGGTCTACCAGCAGCAGACCAGGCCGCTGATCTCCTTCTACGCCGACGAGGGAACGCTGCTGGGCATTGACGCGACCGGCCCGGTGGAGGAGATCACCGACCGGTCCATGAGCGCGCTGCGGCGGTTTGTCCGCTGAACTGGCTCCCGCCGCATGCGGGTAGGTTAGGGAGGAGCCGCGCGAAGCTGATGGGCGGCGGTATGCGGTGGCAGTACGGTGGCGGGCTGCAAGCGGCGGGAGGCGGGATGCGGCGCAGGCGGGAACTGGCGATCGAGGTCAAGACGCCCGCGCAGCTTGCCGTCATGCGGGAAGCGGGCCTGGTCGTGGCAGCCGCGCTGCGCGCCGCGGCCGCCGCCGTGGAGCCAGGGATCAGCACCGCGGAACTGGACGCGATCGCGGAGCGGGAAATCCGCGGCGCCGGCGCCGTGCCCTCGTTCAAGGGCTACCACGGGTTCCCGGCGACGCTGTGCACTTCCGTGAACGACCAGGTCGTGCACGGCATCCCGAGCCCGGACACGCGCCTGTCCGCCGGCGACCTGATCTCGGTCGACTGCGGGGCCATCGTGGCCGGCTGGCATGGCGACGCGGCCATGACGATGAGCGTCGGTCCGGTCGGCGCCGAGCTGGCTGGCCTCCTGGACGCCTGCGAGCAGTCCCTGTGGGCCGGCCTGGCGCGGGCTGTGCCGGGCGCCCGGCTTACTGACATCAGCGCCGCGGTGGAGGCGTCCGCGCGCTCCGCCGGCCCGTACGGGATCGTCGAGGAGTACACCGGCCACGGGATCGGCACCCAGATGCACATGGATCCGTCCGTGCCCAACTACGGCCGGCCAGGCCGCGGGCCGGTTCTCACCGAGGGGATGGCCCTGGCCGTGGAGCCGATGCTGGTGCTCGGGGACCCGGAGACGCGGCTGCTGGATGACGACTGGACCGTGGTGACGCAGGACGGTTCCTGGGCCGCCCACTTCGAGCACACGGTGGCCATCACGGCGGACGGCCCGTGGGTCCTGACCGCGGCCGACGGGGGAGCCAGCCGCCTGGCCGCCGGCCGGGCCGGCCTTCCTCAGGCCGGCCTTCCCCAGGTCGAGCCGCCCTCGGCGCGGCCGGCGGCGGCCGGGGCACGGGGCAGCGCGGGAGGATCCTGATGGTGGCTGACCCGAGGATGCGGGCCTCCGACGACGACCGGGACCGGACGGCATCCCTGCTGCGCGAGCATCATGCGGCCGGCCGGCTGACCGCCGAGGAGTTCAGCGAGCGGCTGGACCAGGCGTTCGCCGCCAAGACAGTCGGCGACCTGGACGAGCTCCTGTCCGACCTGCCCGGCATTGACCTGTATCACCTGCCCGATCACGGCCTGAGGCGGCGTGGCCCGGTGCCCGGCAGCTCGTCCCACCTGACGGCGACGGCCGCGGCGGGCGGCGCGGTCCAGCCGCACGGCCGGTTCTCGCCTGCCTGGATGGCCGCCTGGGGGTCATGGCTCAGCGTCTCCGCCGTCCTGATCGTGGTCTGGGCCCTGTCCGGGATGGGCTATCCGTGGTTCGCCTGGGTCGTCGGCCCCTGGGGTGCGCTGATGTTCGGGCGCTGGGTGGCCGGCAGCCACCCCGGCGGTGATCATCAGCGCGGGACGCCAGGAGAGTAACGGGAATTTTCCCACCCCGCCGCCGGTTAGCACGGGAGCGAAGCGGGAAACCAGGCCCGGTTCGCAATGCCCGGCGGACTGACGTAGACTCACCCCTGGCCCATGAACTGCTGGTGACGTGACTCCGCATGCGGTAGTCGCCTTACAGCACGGGTCACCCGATTCCGAGCCGCGTGCGCGAGCACGAGCCGGAGCACGGGAAAGCCACCGATGACCGCAGGGGGCTTGCCGCAGCGCGACCGGAAACAACCGGGGGCGGCACGGCCCATTGCAAACAGCCCAGCCAACAGCACCAGCTAGCACGCGAGAACCGGCAGGCTAGCCACGAGCAGCGAAGCGCGGAGGATATGCCCAAGAAAGACGGCGCCATCGAAATAGAGGGAACGGTCGTGGAGTCGCTCCCGAACGCTTTCTTCCGAGTGGAGCTGGACAACGGGCACAAGGTCCTGGCCCACATCAGCGGCAAGATGCGGATGCACTACATCCGGATCCTGCCCGATGACCGGGTCGTCGTCGAGCTCAGCCCCTACGACCTCAGTCGTGGGCGGATCGTCTACCGGTACAAGTAACGAGCTGACGGTGCACGGGCCGGCTAGCCCGGCCCCGAGCGCCTGAGGAGACCCACAGTGAAGGTCAAGCCGAGTGTGAAGAAGATCTGCAGCAAGTGCCGGATCATTCGCAGGCATGGCCGGGTCATGGTCATCTGCTCTGACCCCCGCCACAAGCAGCGTCAGGGCTAAGCGGACAAGGCCCGCACTCTGCAGTAAGCAGTAAGCACAACTAGACACGCACCGCAATCCGCTGCCGTCCATGACGGCAGCGGACACCCCCGGAGGAGGCCGGGGCCGGGTCCTGGGCAGGGACGCGGAGGCGGCGCGCAGGACCTCCGACAGCAAAGGAGAGCTGCCCGCGATGGCACGTCTCGTAGGGGTCGACCTGCCGAATGAAAAGCGGCTTGAGGTCGCCCTGACCTACATCTACGGCATCGGCCGTACCCGCGCGTTTGAGACCCTCAAAGAGACCGGCGTCAGCGGGGACACCAGGGTCCACCAGCTCGGCGAGGATGACCTGGTCCGCCTCAGGGACTGGATCGAGGCCAACTACCGGGTCGAGGGTGACCTGCGCCGTGAGGTGCAGGCCGATATCCGCCGCAAGGTCGAGATCGGCTGCTATCAGGGCATCCGGCACCGCCGGGGACTGCCCGTCCACGGTCAGCGCACGCAGACTAATGCCCGTACCAGGAAGGGCAAGAAGAAGACAGTGGCCGGCAAGAAGAAGGTCGGCAAGAAGTAGTCCCAGTGCCGAGCCTGCTCCCGCGGAGCTGGCCCGGCATTTTCCGCGGACCGATGACCTCCGGAGTTGAGGAGCAGAATGCCTCCCAAAAGTCGTACCGGCGCCAAGAAGGTGCGCCGCAAGGAACGCAAGAACATCGCGCACGGACACGCCCACATCAAGAGCACGTTCAACAACACCATCGTCTCCATTACCGACCCCGGTGGCAGCGTCATCTCATGGGCGTCCTCTGGCCAGGTCGGCTTTAAGGGCTCGCGCAAGTCCACGCCGTTCGCCGCGCAGATGGCCGCTGAGGCCGCCGCCCGGCGTGCCATGGAGCACGGCATGCGCAAGGTCGACGTTTTCGTTAAGGGCCCGGGCTCCGGCAGGGAGACTGCGATCCGGTCGCTGCAGGCCACCGGCCTGGAGGTCGGCTCGATCCAGGACGTCACCCCGGTTCCGCATAATGGCTGCCGCCCGCCTAAGCGGCGCCGGGTCTGAGGAGTAAGCACAACATGGCTCGATACACGGGCGCGGACTGCAAGCGCTGCCGCCGCGAGAAGACCAAGCTGTTCCTGAAGGGCGCCAAGTGCGACTCGCCCAAGTGCCCCATTGAGATCCGGCCGTACCCGCCGGGCGAGCACGGGCGTAACCGGCCCAAGGAGAGCGAATACCTGCTCCAGGTCCGGGAGAAGCAGAAGGCCCGCCGGATCTACGGCGTCCTGGAGAAGCAGTTCCACAACTACTACGAGGAAGCCGCCCGCAAGCGTGGCAAGACGGGTGAGGTGCTGCTGCAGATTCTCGAGAGCCGCCTCGACAACGTCGTCTACCGCGCCGGCTTCGCCAAGAGCCGGGACATGGCGCGCCAGCTCGTCAGTCACGGGCATGTCATGGTGAACGGCAAGAAGGTGGACATCCCGTCCTACCGGGTCAGTGACAGCGACATCGTCGAGGTCCGCGAGAAGTCGCGCGAGATGACCCCGTTCATCGTGGCCAGGGCCGAGGCCGGGGACCGCACTACGCCGGCCTGGATTGAGGTCATTCCCGACAAGATGCGCGTGCTGGTGCATCAGCTCCCGGTTCGGGCCCAGATCGACACCCTGGTCCAGGAACAGCTCATCGTCGAGTACTACTCGAAGTAACGCAAGGTCGCGGGCCGGCTGCCGCCAGGCCGGCCCGCACCGGCCGGCGGCTGCCGCCGGCCAGAGGTCGCGCTGTCATATAGCGGGTAGCGCGGAAAGGAACAAGCAATGCTCATTGCCCAGCGTCCCAGCCTTACCGAGGAGCAGGTCAGCGAATTCCGGTCGCGGTTCATTGTCGAGCCGCTCGAGCCGGGCTTCGGCTACACGATCGGCAACTCGCTGCGCCGCACCCTCCTGTCGTCGATCCCCGGTGCCGCCGTGACGAGCATCAGGATCGAGGGAGTGCTGCACGAGTTCTCCACCGTGCCAGGGGTCACCGAGGACGTGACCGACATCATCCTGAACCTCAAGGAGCTGGTGGTCTCGTCGGAGCACGACGAGCCCATGCACATGTACCTGCGCAAGCAGGGCCCGGGCCCCGTCACCGCGGCGGACATCGCGCCGCCGGCCGGCCTGGAGGTCCACAACCCCGACCTGCACATCGCCACCCTGAACGGCAAGGGCAAGCTGGAGATGGAGCTGACCGTCGAGCGCGGTCGCGGCTATGTCTCCGCCGCCCAGAACAAGCAGCCGGGCCAGGAGATCGGCCGGGTGCCGATCGACTCCATCTACTCGCCGGTCCTGCGGGTCACCTACAAGGTCGAGGCCACGCGGGTCGAGCAGCGGACCGACTTTGACCGGCTCATCCTGGACGTCGAGACCAAGCCGTCGATGCGGCCGCGGGACGCCGTGGCGAGCGCCGGCAAGACCCTGGTCGAGCTGTTCGGGCTGGCCCGGGAGCTGAACGTCGACGCCGAGGGCATCGACATCGGGCCGTCCCCGACGGACGCAGCGCTGGCCGCCGACCTGGCCCTGGCCATCGAGGAGCTGAACCTGACGGTCCGCTCCTACAACTGCCTCAAGCGCGAGGGCATCCACAGCGTGGGCGAGCTGGTCGCCCGCAGCGAGCAGGACCTGCTGGACATCCGCAACTTCGGCGCCAAGTCGATCGAGGAAGTCAAGCAGAAGCTGATCGAGATGGGCCTGGCGCTCAAGGACTCCCCGCCCGGGTTCGACCCAGGTACGGCCGCGGACAGCTACGAGGCCGACGACGACGACACTTATGTCGAAACCGAGCAATACTGACGGGTCAGATGGCCCGCGGTAGTAATCCGAGGAGAACTCTTCGATGCCCACGCCCACCAAAGGCGCGCGACTCGGCGGCAGCTCGGCCCATCAGCGGCACATGCTGGCGAATCTTGCCACCGCGCTCTTCGAGCACGGCAAGATCACCACGACCGAGGCGAGGGCGCGCAGGCTGCGGCCGTATGCCGAGCGGCTGATCACCTTCGCCAAGCGGGGCGACCTGCACTCCAGGCGCCAGGTGCTGTCGGTCGTGACGGATAAGAGCGTGGTTCACACGCTCTTTGCCGACATCGGGCCGAGCTTCGCCACCCGCGAGGGCGGGTACACGCGGATCACGAAGGTGGGCGCGCGCAAGGGCGACAACGCCGCGCTGGCCGTGATCGAGCTGATCCGCGAGGAGCCTGACGCCAAGCCGCGCCGCCGCCGCGCTCGCCGCACCCCGGCGACCGCGACGGGCCCGGGCCGGACCGGCCGGACCAGGGCGGCCAGCTCGGGCGGGGCGGCTACGGACTCGGGCACCGCCACTACCGAGGCTGAGGCCCCGGCGGAGACTGCGGCGGCCGAGACCGAGACGCCGGCTGCTGCGGAGACGCAGGTGCAGGCTCCGGCTTCCGCGGAGGCCGCGACCGAAGCGGATGCCTCGCCGGCCGATGCTCCGGCCGCGGAGCAGAGTGCTGACGAGACCGCGACCGAGTAAGAACCTCACGACGACGCCGGGCGAGACCCCGTCGGCTGACCCAGCCGGGCCTGCCGAGGAGGATCTCGTCCGGCTTCGTCTTGATCTGGCCTACGACGGCTCGGCCTTTCATGGCTGGGCCAGCCAGCCGGGCCAGCGCACCGTCCAGCAGACGGTGCAAGAGGCCCTCGGGCGGCTGCTGGCCTTGGGTGCCGTGCCCGCGCCGACCGTGCCCGCGCCGACCGTGCCCGCGCCGACCGTGCCAGTGCTGACCGTAGCTGGGCGCACGGACGCGGGCGTGCACGCCCGCGGCCAGGTCGCGCATGCGGACGTCCCGGCGACCTCCTGGGCACCAGCGGCTGGCCCGGCGCTGCGCAGGCTGAGCGGCCTGCTGCCGCCCGACGTGCGGGTGCGGGCCATCGCCGTTGCCCCGGCCGGCTTCGACGCCCGCTTCTCGGCGCTCTGGCGGCGATACTCCTACCGCGTGTGCGATGACCTGGCCGCCATGGATCCGCTGCGTCGCCACGACACCCTGTGGCAGCCGCGCCCCCTGGACCTTGACCTGATGAACGAGGCGGCGCTCGGGTGCCTGGGGGAGCACGACTTCGCCGCGTTCTGCCGCCGCCGGGAAGGCGGCACGACGATCCGGGCCCTGCTCGGGCTGCACTGGCAGCGGACGGAGCCTGGCGTGGCCGTGGCTACGGTGGTGGCCGACGCCTTCTGCCACAACATGGTCCGCGCCCTGGCGGGGGCCATGCTCGCCGTGGGAGAAGGCCGCCGGCCCCCCGGCTGGCTGGCCGAGGTGCTCGCCGCGCGGGTTCGCGATCCGGCGGTCCGCGTCGCGCCGCCGCATCCACTCTGCCTGGAGGAAGTCGGCTATCCCGACCCGGCTGAGCTGGCCGCCCGCGCCGGGGCCACGCGCCACGTCCGCCAGCCAGCCTCCCCGCCGCCTCCAGGCGCCTGACCCCAGTTCCTCGACGTGGATGTCCCGGGGCCTACCCCCCCGTGGTTACCAACGGGACATCCACGATTTCGGCAGCGGCTGCCTGGCGATCCGGCCGCCCGGCAGCCGGCTGGCGGAGCTGGGCCGTTCGGAGCTGGGCCGTTCGGAGCTGGGCCGTTCGGAGCTGGCGTGCGAAACTGGGCCGGTGGACTGGACGCCTGGCTACCGCGAGCTCCCGCCGCCCGCCTGGCTGCGTAGTGCGCTCTCCTGCTTCTGGGTAGGCGTGACGTCGCCGGCGCGCTGCGAGCGGACGCTGGTGCTTCCCGACGCCTGCACGGACCTCATCTGGTCCCGCGGCGAGGCGGCGTTCCTGGCCGGCCCGGATACTGGGCCTGCTCCCGTGCTGCAGGCCGCCGGATCGGTGCTCGTCGGGGCCCGGTTCCGGCCCGGCGCCGGCGGCGGCATACTCGGGCTGCCGCTGGCTGAGGTGGCGAACCAGCGGGTGGACGTCGCGCAGATCCCGGCCCTCCGGGCTCGGATGCCGCGACCTGACTTGCCGCCGCGCCTCGTGCTCCCCGCGCTCGCCGCCCTGATCGCTGAGCTCGTCCGTGACCGGCCCGCCGACATCGCGACGACGCATGCGGCACGGCTGCTGTCCCGGCCCGGCAGCGGGGCGCAGGAGGTCGCGGACAGCATGGGCCTGAGCGAGCGGCAGCTCCGCCGCCGGTGCCAGGCTGGCGTGGGCTATGGTCCGCGCACGCTGCAGCGGATCCTGAGGTTCAGGCGGTTCGTCTCGGCCATTGACGCCGGACCGCCCGCCGGCGGCCTGGCCGCCGCCGCTATCGCGGCCGGGTACGCCGACCAGTCCCATCTGAGCCGGGAGTGCGCGCAGCTGTCGGGTCTCACGCCCGGGGCACTCGCGCAGGTCCGGCGGCCCGGCGCGGAAAGGCAGCGGCCGAGCGAGGCAGAGCCCGGTACCCGTGGGCCCGCGCCGGCAGGCTCGTCGGTGGTGAGAGCCGGGTCTAGGGGGTTCCGTCGACCATGCGGCTCGACAGGCTGATGTTCGCGGTCTGCTGGAAGAGATCGCTCATGAATGTCGCCAGCTTCGCGCGCTCAGCGGCGGTCTTGGGCCTGGCCCGGCTGGTGAACTGGGCCCAGATCAGGATCAGGTAGTGGCCCTTGACGGCCGCCTCCTCGATGCCGGTGCCCTGGCCGAGCTGGTGAGTGGGGCCGGCGCGACCCTTCAGCTGCGCGATGAAATCCGATGCGCCGGCGGACCGCCCCGCGTGCTCGGCCGCCGCAGCGCTGCCGAGGTTGAGTACGCCGATCGTGCCCATGTCCTTCTCGGCGGCCGACAGGTAGCTGGCCCGGAGCACCTGAGTGCACTGGCCGGCCCGCACGGCCGACTGCAGCCCCGCCCCGATCACGGCCGCAGTGCAGGACTTGCTGGCCTGGCTGACGACTCGCACGTACGATGCGCCGCCGGCAGTGAAGGCAGCTGGGTAGAGCTGGGTGACGGTCAGTGGCAGCGGGTCGGCCGTCCGGCTCGCGATATGACCGAACGCGCCGAGCGTCGGACTGGGCGTCGGGCTCGGCGTGGTGACAGATGCCTTGGGGGACGGGGCGGTCCCCCCCGCGGCTGCCGCGCCCGGGTGCCGGTAGGTCAGCAGCAGGAAGGTCGCGGCGCCCACCGCGAGGACCAGCACGGCGCAGACCGCGAGCAGGGGCGGGGGAGGCCGCCTGCCCTTCCGGGGGGAGCGGCCGCTGCGCGAGCCCGCGGCCCGCGATCCGGGCGGCCGTGATCCTGCGGCCTCGGGTCCGCCGGGCTGCGACTCGTCCGCCCGTGCCGACCCGCCAGCCCGTGCCGACCCG